>Ga0315312_1001365_pt1 | contig 19312 bp, 16 predicted proteins | sample TDP7_MG_FD_203629 | JGI IMG/M metagenome (GOLD analysis project Ga0315312, IMG submission 203629) | Freshwater sediment microbial communities from Lake Towuti, South Sulawesi, Indonesia - TDP7 | ecosystem: Environmental > Aquatic > Freshwater > Lake > Sediment | place: Indonesia: South Sulawesi... | reverse complement strand
TAACCTCTCTAACCCATCTAACGCCTCAATCGCTGATGGCACGGGAGAAGGCACAATACTGGACGACGACCAAGCACCTACTATCTCCATCACTGATGCTGCCCCGGTAACTGAAGGCAATACCGCCGCCTTTACCGTCAACCTGTCCGCAGCCAGCGGACTAACCATCACTGTCCAGTACGCTACCGCTGATGGCTCCGCCACCGCCGGTAGTGACTACACTGCCATAGGCCTCACTACACTAACCTTCAACCCAGGTGAGACCAGTAAGCCAGTCAACGTCACCACACTCGATGACCTCATTGATGAAGCTACTGAGAACTTCTTCGTTAACCTCTCTAACCCATCTAACGCCTCAATCATTGATGGCACGGGAGAAGGCACAATACTGGACGACGACCAGCCCCCACCGCCACCCGGCCCGGGACCCGCTATAGCCTACACAGCTCCACCTACCTGTCCTTACCTGCTGACCTTTGACTGGTTCGGCAGATATGGTGCGTTCCCGGTAATGGCGGACGGCACATGCTGTGTTGAAATTGTCATAACCAGCCTTGACGGCCGGGTGACATTGACAATACCGATTTATACTCGGGTGCTCGATGAGAAGGAACTACCACTATACCTGCATGATACCCCGCCCGCCGACTTCTGGGCAGTCCTGGCAAAAACGCCACCAGCACCAGAGGGCACGATAATCATCGCTGCTTACGAGATGCTGCCTTCAGGCGTTACCTTCAGCAAGCCAGCTCAGTTGGTAGCAACTTACGACCCTGCACAAGTACCGGAAGGTAGTGTGGTCGTTGTTGCCTACTACGATGAAAGCGCTGGCGCATGGGAAGAGCTGGAGACAGCCGGTTATGTGGTCGGTGGTGAAGAAGTCCCGAACACAGTAACTGCGAACTTCGCTCATTCCACCTACTTCGCTCTCCTTGCCAAGGTACCTGCCGAGTAAGGAGAGAGCCTCACTCGCCATTCCAGAAGCCACTCTGGCTCAAAGCCAGAGTGGCTTCTCGTCTTTTATGCATTGCTTCGCTGGCTGCTTCGAGTTCCCTCATTTTATTCGGGACAAGCCTCGCAGTTTCAGCTCACAATGACGGGGGATGGCTCCCATGATAGCCTTTGATTCTTGTGACAACCCGTTTGAACTATGTGGATTTAGAGGAGCCTAACAAACTCGTCGACCGTAAGACCCGCTTTTCGGATAAGGGTTCGCAGCGTGCCCGCCTTCAGTTCTTTTCTCCCACCAGGAATACTTAGATGGCGCCCATCAGGGTGATAAAGGATAGCGTGCCTCCCTCTCCAGTGGTCAAACTGGAAGCCAACTCTCTCGAAGGCTCTGATGGCATCGTCTCCTTTTACAACTGGTAGCTTTGCCATCAGACTGTTACCTTGGGAGACACCTCCACTTCTTCGGTTTCAATGGTGAGGGGAAGTCCTTCCGCCCTGCGCTCTTCAAGGCAGTGGCGAATCTCCTCTGCCACAAGCTCGGGCGTCTCTTCAGGCAAAGGTATATGGTGTTTTTCTCTGACGGCTAAAATCCCCTCGATAGCCTCCCGTATATTGGTCAGGGCTTCTTCTCGACTATCGCCCTGGCTGACACAACCCGGCAAAGCAGGACAGTGGATGGAGTATCCCCTTTCCTCTGGCTCAAGTATGACAGTAAATCTCATGACAGCCTCCTCACTTCAGGATAGCAGAAGGTCAGAAAGTCGGCAAGTTAAACTTTTATAGTCAGCAGCTCAAAAGGACTTTACAGCAGTTTTGATTGACTTGTCATGGCGAGGCACAAAGTGCCGAAGCCATCTCAGGAGATTGCTTCGCTGGCTGCTTCGCTGCGCTCGCAATTACAATTTAAGAAGCGCCAAATGACAAAGGAGACGGTAGCCCCTCGACTTTTTTTGGATAATCCACCGCTACCCCCTTCCCTTTTTGAGGAAAGAGGGTTATACTTAAGGTTAGGATAAGTGAGGATAAGTGAGGATGTGATGGTCTCTACCCTTCAGCGTAACGGTAACAAAGACAAGCTTAGCACTATCGACTTCAAGCGGGACAAAATCGGCATTCCCGGGAAAGTAGTCCACATCGATTACAACCACAACCAATCGGTGCCTCTTGCCCTTATCTGTTACAATGATGGCGAAGAGCGTTATATTCTCGCCCCGGTAGGGCTCGGGGTCGGTGATTTCATAAAAAGCGGTGATGGCGCTAAGCCAAAACCAGGCAACGCCCTGCCTTTGAAGTCTATCCCAGTAGGAACCTTAATCCACAATATTGAGTTGAAGCCAGGAAAGGGCGGTCAGCTTGTCCGAGCCGCTGGAGGCAGTGCCAAACTGGTAAATAAGAACAGTAATTATGCCTTTGTCCTCTTGCCTTCAGGTAAAGTGCGGCAAGTCCATGTTCAGTGTCTGGCTACCATTGGGCAGATAAGCCAGGCTCCTGACCAGGATAAAAAATTGACCAAGACTCAATACCAAAGACAGCCTGAGCCGATTCTCAAAGTAGCTGCGGTGGTCGAGACCATCAGCCCTGCCGAAACAGAACCGGTTACCTTGGTTGAGGATAATCTGTTGACCCTGCCCCTGAACGAGAGCACCATTTCACCAATAGAAACGATTGACCTTTCCGTCACCGCTACCGAAGCTGGCACTAAGATAAGAACAGAAGTCAGCGAAGCTGGGATTACCAAGCCCGCCCCATTAGCTATCCAGTATCCTCCAGTCACTCCTCAGCTAACAGTCTCGCCGCCCTCGGCTCCGCCAGGCACCACCTTCAAGGTTACTGTCACCACCATCCCTAAACAGCAACTAACTCTTTGCGCTGACAAGTATTCCCCTGCCTCAGGCTGGCAACTCTGGCATAAAAAGGTTAAAACAGATAGCGAGGGCAATGCTTCAACAACCATTAGCTGGAACTATCAGGGCAAATACAATGTCTGGGCTGTGGATGAAGCCACTGGAACTAAAGCTAAACCCTTGAGTGTATCTGTACAATATTCTCCGGTCAATCCTGGGCTGACCGTGTCACCTTCTTCTGGTCCACCAGGCAGTATCTTCAAAGTGAGCCTCACCGCTGGCACTCCCCGCCATCGAGTCATCCTCCATAGCGAAAGTTATTCCCCCGCCTCAGGTCTGCAACTGTGGCACAAGAGTGTCAAGACGGACAGTCAGGGTAAGGCTTCTATAGCCCTTGGCTGGCGACATAGAGGCGAATATAGTGTCTGGGCTGTGGATGAAGCAACCGGAACCGAGACTAAGCCAGTTCAGGTAATCATTCGTTAACAGCAGATACAACCCTACTTCGGCATGGCAAGGAGCGTCTTCAGTAAGGCTGCCACTTCATCATTGACCAAACCATCACCGTTGGCATCAGTGGCTGTAGTCAAGATTAAGGCAGCTACAGCCGTGACATAAGCGGTTGCCATAGAAGTACCACTCATATAGCCATACTTGTTACCGGGGAGGGTAGAGTAGATTTCAACGCCGGGTGCATAGGCATCTACCCAGTCACCGTAGTTCGATTTTGACCACAGGCTACCCTCGGCATCAGTAGCGGCTACAGCGATGACCTCGGGGTAAGAAGCGGGATATATCGGTATCGACTTTATATTGTTGCCGGCACCAGCTACCAGCACCACTCCCTTGCTCCAGGCATAATCTATAGCTTGCTCTAAGGCTGCTGACGGCGTCGGTGTGACCAAGCTCATGTTGATGACCTTGGCTCCCTTATCCACCGCCCAGATAATACCCTTGGCTACCGTCGAGGACCAGACCATGCCATTGTCATCAGCAACCTTCACATTCAGCAAGCGAGCCTTCGGGGCAATGCCGGCAATCCCAATGCCATTGTTCACAGCAGCGTCAATAATCCCGGCAACATGGCTGCCGTGACCATTGATATCAGCCACGGTCTTGCTCTCAGAGAAGTTTATGCTGCCGACCACCTTTCCAGCTAAGTCTTCGTGCTTCTCATCAATGCCAGTGTCCAGAATAGCGATGATGACCTCGGCATCAGTAGGGGTGCCGGGTAGGACTGGGACTTCATTAAGGTACCACTGCTTACCTGCATAGGGGTCATTGAAAGAAGTGGCAAACACGGCTCGGGATGTCCCTAATCCTGCCACCGCAAGTATCATCACTACCAGAGCTATCATTATTTTTGCCTTCATAGCAATTCCAGCTTAAGCTACGAAGGCTTACCCGATAATCACCCATGAGTAACGTTTTAGATAGGAACTTGGTCTCTGAGAACTCTGGGCTACACTTTCCTAATCAAGTGCCTGAGAAGTCAGTACTACACTTTCTTAATCAAAACTCACCCGCAAAGGGGGCTGTAAGTAGTACCTTCGTAAATGACGTAGACTCCACCTCTAATCATGACGGCAAAGAGATTGAGGCTTCCCCAGGCAGCAGTAGGACGAGGCTAAAGCCTCGTCCTACTGCGCCTCTTTTGGAGCCGCTATGACAATTAGAGTAGGTATTTTGCCATTTCGCCCAGGTGGTAAAGAGTGTGGTGCTGGGGATAGAGCTTAGCCTTCCAGTCCAGGTTCTTGTTTTTGACCCCCTCTAACTCCGATAGGCTTGTTTTCATTCTCTCCAGGTCGAGGTATGAGCCGTAAAATTCGGGACCTAAAAAGCCAGCTTTGGTCTTGAGGTTAGTAAAGCCCCCACAGCCTCCCTTGCATTTCGGACAGCCCGGCTCGGAAACTCGCCTCTTGGCTTCGTTTACGTCATATCCCCAAGTCTCAGTGAAAGCGCTGTCAGCCAAGCCAACCAGGTAGTTCCAGTAGTCTACGGCTTGGTCGATGTTGGTGGCTCTGGTGACAGTGCCTAACTCCCGGGCTGAAAAGAATTTGTGGGTAGCGGATACTTTACCGTAGGTATCTTTAGCTCTCTGGGTGACAGCTTTATCGAAAGCCACCACATCAAAAGGCGTTGGCGCTTCTGAGGGGATTGCTTTATCACCAGCTCGCAATGATGGCAGGGTTTCGACCTGGTTGGTAGTCTGAGTCGGCTTTTCGGAAACAGGGGCTTCCACTGCTGTTTCTGGGGCTTTCTGGGCATTTTTGGAGAGGTCAGCCAACCCTTGACCTAAAATAAGGGCTAAGCCGGCATAAAGGGCTTCCGGTGGAATTTCAACGCCCATTTCCTTAGCCATAGCCGCAACTCCGATAGCCACGGCATACCAGAATTTCTTACTCCTATAAAAGGGCTTCTCTGTGGTTGTTCCGTTGATTACTCCGTTCATTGTTTTACCTCCTTTTTCTTTGCTTTATTTGACTTTGCTTTCCAGAAGGGTGATGCGCTCCTCCATGGCTTGGAGCTGGTCTTTAAGCTGGTGGATTAACCAGGTGCGGTCTTTGCCTTTGACGGACATTAGTCCAATGGTGGTGGGCTCATTCATTGCCCTTATCCTCTCCCCGAGCTCCAGAGGCAAGATGACCGGGTAAGCGGCGGGGATGATGTCAGCCTTATCCAAGACGCCTTTCTCCTTCAAGGCTCTTTCCAAAGCGGTGAGCCTCTTAACCAGTTTGTCGATTAGTTCCTCTAAAACCATTTTCACCTCACACAAGGGCTGCCAATGTGTCGGGTAGCGGATTTCACCCCACAAAATCTCCGATTTTGCGGGGACCCCAATGGCACCGTCCTAAACAAGAACAGCCAATGTATCCGGCAATGGACGGTCGTTTTCCGTGTAGTGCTTGGCTAAATGCTTAGCTGCTTCCAGAACCTCTTCCGGGGAAGCCTCCACCCGTTTACCCCGATAGCCGCCGGGGCTTAGAGCCGCTACAGCTAAGGGTAGTCTATCCCAGTCAGTGGTTCTGAAGTGCCCTATCTTGCCCTTGATAGCCCTAAAGATAGCCTTGGTGTGGTGGGGCAGCTTCCAGGTCTCCGGGTCATCTTTATCACCAACGATGGCAAAGGCTTGATAGGGTAGACCTTCTTTAGTCTTGGGCAGGGCTTCCTCTATTTTCTGCTTTGGTGACTTTTTCTTGGTGTCTGACATTTTTCACCTCCTTCCCCCCTCGAGAGGGTTATTAAAGAGGGGCACAGCCCCTCTTCGACACCCTGTTTGGGGCGTTACCTTATTTTTGGCGTCTAAACCGTTTATACCGCGCAAACTCATGTGTAGACGGCTACGACTACTCCGTCTATAGGTCTGGTTGGGTTAAAGACAGCTACCTGGACAAACCTGCCGACCTGCATCTCTGATGAGGGGATGCTCTTTGATACCTTGATGCCTTTTAAGCTGGCTGGAAAGTGTCCCAGGATGTCGACATCAGCCGTATAGGTGCCTGCATACCAGGCTTTTAGCTTGCCTCTACGAGCCGCTATGAGCTTGAGGATGTCGTTGCGTAGGCTGTCCCGGTGTATGTCCATTTCTCACCCCAAAAAATCTCCGATTTTTCGGGGACCCCGTTTTCTCCAGGGGTCCCCATTGAGGTTTATTGCTTCAGGCTTCTGTCTTTCCATAGACAATTTCCTCAATGGGGTATTTATTAGTAGCTTTCTCCTGACAGGGTAGCCTGCTTAATCTGCCTCTTGGTGGCTTGCCTCTTAATAGCCTTGTAAAACTGGTTGAGCATATGTCTACCCCATCTTTCGTAGTCTCTATCGGCGTCCCAGCCACCGCCTGAGTCGGTCTCGGTAGCATACTGAGCCCTGGCAAGGACGGCAAAGGCTTGAGCGCCCATTAGGACAACATCGTCCAATAGGCTTGGGATGGTTGACTGTGTCACTGATAGGCTGTGCATCTTTCCCCAGCGGACTCTGACTTTGTCGCCGCTGGGGACTTTAGAGCCACCAATAAATAGAGTGTTCTCGTAGACCTCAAAATAGACATAGCTCCTGGGGTCTTTGTCTACGGGATACTCTACTCTGATGACCCTGACCAGGTCTGTTAGGCTACTGATGTCTACCTCTCGGCTGCCTGATGTAGTATCAAACTCCATCTCCTGTTCTAAAGGCAAGATGTGGGATAGCTCCGAGACGGCTTTGCTGATAGCCCTGTCAAGCTCGTCATTCTCCCAGCGGTAAGGTGTAGCCGTGTCTTTGAGGTCAAACCTGAGCTTGCTTCTAAGGGCAAGCAGGTAGACTTCCCAGATGTCCAGAAGCCAAAAACCAGCGTAGGTAAGCATGTCTAGTCCTTGTCCCTCGTCCTGAAAACGATGATTACATCCACGAGTCCTACTCCGGCTGTTGCGTATTGCTGAACACCGATGCCCCCGCCATCCCTCACAAGCAATGGCTGACCGGTAACTTTCTCATCAAAGAGAATGGTCTCGAGGGCAGCACCGCCTTCTTCGGGGTTGATGCTGCCTGAAGCAAGGGGAACATTTATGAGACCGCCAATTGCATCCGGCGCTGCTCCATGCCCACCCCAGAATCCCGGGGTGAGTCCTGTAGGCGGTAGGTCAGGATTATCGGTGTTTAGCTTAGAGAAAGTAAGTTCGGTAGCCGTGCCAATGGTAGCAAACCTATAAATCCTGAAGCTCATTGGAAAGCCAGCAACAACAGCTGTAGCCTGGGCTATTACCTTAATTAGGATGACCTCTGCCCATTTAGTACAGTCAGGGTTGATACAGAGCAGAGCATGCCAGTAGGAGGCAGCCGCAGCTCTGTCCAGAGAAGCGAGGATGTAGACAGGTAAGTCGGTTTTCTGGTGCGCTTCAAGGCTGATAAGTTCCTCCTGAACAGTAAAACCACCCTTTGAGACTTCAGCCGTTCGTATCCGCCTGCCAGCACCATCAATTGGGACCTGGATATAGCTTTCTACACCATTCCCCAACTTTAACTCTCCTTAGCTCTAACCCTGAAGAAGACGGTTACGTCAACGACACCGACATTAGCCGTGCCATACTGCTTAACTGTGATGCCTTCACCTTCTTTAAGAAGTAAGGGCTGTTGGGTTATCTTCTCATTAAAGAGGATTGTCTCCGAATTGCCACCAGTGTCCTCGGCTGTAGCCGAGCCAGAGGCTAAGGTGCTGACCTCGGTGGGTGTGCTCACACCAGTCTTGGCGCTCACCTGGGCAGGCAATGCGGTGTTGCCGGTGTTAAAGGCGCCTGCGGTTAGAGCTGTGCCCCCAGTGCCTTCGGATGATGTCCTAATAAGCCTGAAGGCTGCTGGGAAACCAGCAACGGCAGCTGTAGCCTGCATGGCTAACTTGACCAGGATAATCTCTAACCACTTATTTGAGCCCGAGCCATTGAGCAATGAGAGGTGGTATTTGTTAGCGCCTACGGCTGAGTCTAAGGCACAGACGCCCCAGCATTGCTCCTCAGCTTTTTGGTGAGCTTCAATCCTGATTACCTGCTCCTCAACCAGGACTCCTTCCACGGTGCGCTTGATACTTCGTAGCTTCTTCCCAGTGCTATCCTGTGGTAGTTGTACGTAACTTTCAGTCAATTTTTACCTCTCTTTTTGGGAGTAGGCACTACCCCTAATCAAACTGAGGGCTGCCTACTCCCGGCGAGGCTTTAGCCTCGCACTACATTAGTCTTGGACGCCGATTAAAGCACCTCTCTTGACCTTAGAGAAGTCAGCCACAGCGCAGTACCACTTGATCCTGGTTCTGGTGGCGTCCTTCGTCTCAAGTGAGCCAATGCGCTCCACAGTGAGACCGCCTGGTCCGGTGATGCCGGCAATAGCACCTTCACCAAAGGCTAAGGCATAGATAGCCGAGCAAGTACCGCCTTCATCATCAGTCTCATAACCTGCGGTGAGGACGTGGCTATCCTTGATGTAGTCTGAGATGCCGATGGGAATGCCGTTATAGAGCTGGATAAACTCTCCAAACTCTCCCTTAACGGTCTCCATGTAAGAGCCGGTAGCCCTTACCAGGGCGTTTATCTTTCTCCTTGACCTTCGGCTCATCAAGAGTAAATCAGGCTTACCGCCTCTGACGACGTCGATGAGCTCTTCTAACTTAGCTAAGGTGAGCGTGCCTCCGGTACCGCCCATGGTGACGACCTGGCTGCCGGCTTGGGACACGTCAATGAGCTTGCGAATGCCGTCAAAAGCATTAGCGTCTCCGCTGACGCCGGCAAAGTTGGTGGTAGTGCCGTAAATGAAGGTGTCCTCAAACTTCTGTCTGAGGGATTTAGCCTTCATCTCGATGACAGCCGCTTCGATGTCCTGGATATTCTGGCGGGTAGATTTGACGTAGTTGTCCACATCGGCATCGCCGCCCAATATCTTCAGGACTGCGGTTAGCTGCTCGAAAGTACCGACGGATTCTGCCCAGGTATCACCGACAGCATAGAAAGCTGCCGTTCCCAGGGTAGCTTCCCGGTTGTAGGTCAGCCCGTTACCGACAATCTCGATAAAGGGCATAGCTTGTAGGACTGGTGAGTCCTTGATGATGGTCTCAATGACGCCCTGCAAGAGGACATCATTGGAAAGTTTGGCTGCTTCTGACAGTGTTAGTGCCATTTATTACCTCCTTTTTTAATGCCCCATCACGGAAATTGTCTGCCTTCGACCTCGGCTTTCAGCAATAAGCCGTGATGGGGACCCCGTCTGAGTTTGCGTCGTTCCGCTCTTTTCCTTTTTATTTCTGATTTTGGGGTTTCCCAACGCTCCACCAAAGGTCGCTGGGCTTAGCCTCTCTTTTCCAGTGCGAAGCGGATTTTCTCCCTGGAGCTTAAGCCTTCCGGTGGCGTGCTGGTTCTGGCTGGTGCGCCGGCTGGGACTGTGGCTGCCTGGGCTTGGGCTTCAATGCCGGCTTTGACCTTTTCTACCAGGGACTTAGCCTTGACAAGGGAAGCCTCAATCTCTTCTATGGTGCTTCCTTGGATAAGGTCTTCCGGTATCTGTGGGTTCGAACCCACGACAGACTGGCGGTATTTAGCGACAGCCTCGGCAAGCTCCGTCTGGAGCTGGGTGGCAGTCTCAGTGGCTTTACTACTCTCGGCTTTCAGGGCTTCGACGTCAGTGGTCAGCCTCTGGACTTCCGCTTCAAGCTGCGCTATGGTAGCTTCTTTGTTGGATACCATAGCCTCAAAATTAGCCTTAGCCTTCTGCTCCGCTTCTAACTGGACTTTGATGTCCCCAAGTTCGTCTTGAGTTGGGGCATCATTGGTAGCGGTGTTTTCTTCTCCCATTGTTTATTCGACCTCCTTTTTCTTACCCCATTTTTCTCACCCCAAAAAATCTACGATTTTTCGGGGACCCCATTTTGGCGGCGCCTTCGGCAACTGGTTTCCCAGGCTGAAGTGGCACCTCACTCAGGTATTTCGGGTAAGGCTTGTTCCGCCTCGGCGGCTAATGCTCTCTCTCGTTGTCCGCCTCTTGTGGAACGAGCTCTATATTCAAGGTTCATCTTTAGGATGCGCTGTCTTTCTTCCATCCAGCGCTCAAATTCAGTGTCTGGGTCTTCAATACCAATCTCATCCATAGCCCGTCTTCGAGAATGAACGCCGGCTTGAACTAATAGCTGCTCATTCTGAGCCTGCCTGGCTCTATCCTGGGGAAGTATGCTCCCCCAGACAATGCGATGGCTGATGACATTCCTCGCTTGGCTCGGAATGACATTAGTGAATTTGGAAAGTAAGGCTAAGACCATCTCGTTGCGCCTCTTGTAGACGCTGGTGCGGATGGTGCGCTTGCGGTTGACCTTCTGTAGTAATGAGTGCATCTCCACTTCTAAAGCTACGCCTGACAGCTCCCTTTCAATGCCGCCATAGACAGCCCTGGGGGCTTCGGAGAGGTCGTGAAGACAGCGGTAGACAAGCTCAATGAAGTCTATGTGCAATCTGACACCACCGCCCTGAAGAAGGTCAAGTAGGTAAGCTTTGGCGTCCTCGGGTATCGTCCAGACGGCTCCTGGCTGCACTTTGATTTCCTCAGCCGTCTCGATGTTCTCGAGTACAGCAATGGGGTTACCGGATAGCTCGAGGATGCGTGAGAGCTGGGACAAGGCTCTATTAAGCTCCCTCTGGCTCTCCATTAAGGGCGGGATATCGGAAAGCCCCCAGAACTGCTTGGGCTGCCTCATGTTGGGAAAGATGATAAAGGGGATAAAGCCGTAAGGGTTTGGCTTCTTCTCATGCAGATTGTTATCTATAAACAGCTCAAAGTCCTCGTCTGTCCAGAGCTCAACGATGGTTACCTGCTTCTTAGTAGGCTTCAGGTTGTAAGCCATCTGGACTTCGTCCTGCCCCAGGGTGTACTTGGAAGCCACTCTCCAGACTCTGGAAAGGTCATCTCCCCAGTGCCAGGCGAAGATACCGTTGACATCTGGAGCGGTTATTTTGACTCCTTTCTCCTTGGTATCCCAGATTACCTTATAGCAGCCGTCTCCCAGGATAGCCGTGTCCAGCTCAGTCTCGTAGTCAAGCTGGGCTAAGTTATTCTGACTGTAGACTTCTCTCAAAGCAGTTTCAGCCCTTTGAGCTATCTCCCTGGCTTGTTTGTCCGTGGTGCCACCTTTGCTTGAGACACGCTCTGCCGAAGGCGACGCTAAAATGGGGTCCCCGAAAAATCGTAGATTTTCTGGGGTGAGAAAAATGGGGTCACAGGCAAAGTTGAAGCCCTGACACAAATAGCTGGTAGTTTTGTCTATCGCTACTTTGGCGTAATTGAAGACGAGCTGGCGCTCCCGTTGCGAGGAACGAAGCAATCCCCACTGTGTTCCGTTGTAGAAGTCCAGGTTTTGCTTGTAGCGCCTTAGCCTGTCCTGGTCAAGGTTGTTTAGCGACTGGGGGATAAAAGCTTGTCCTGAGCCAAAAGCCAAGGCTCTCTCTTTAGTCATTTCTCACCCTCCCGGTTTGCTCCATCAGTCTGTTGCTTGCAATGACATTTCTGGACAGCGCCCTCTCCACGGTGCGGACACTGATACCCAAAGCCCGGGCGATTTCCCGATGACTCTTCCCCTGACCTTTCAGTTCAGCTATCTTTCGCTTTTTTTCTTCCGCCGCCAACTTCTGCCGCCACCTCGGTTCTTCCTCAACACACCTGGGCAAAGGACAGTCAAGGCAACTGGAGAATAACTCACAGCCTTCATCCCGCCACTCCACCTCCTCAGGCAACTTATCCAAATCCATGCCTACAATTATAAAACGAATGTTCTATTTAAATCAAGGCATTTTTGTCGCTCTCTTTGCGTGGCTACACTGTTGAGCCTCACTCCGTCTTTTAGTGAGACGAGTTTGACACAGGCACATCTTTCTGTAATGATATTTGACAAACAAAACCTCTTTAGCCAATAATAGAGTCATTATGAAGCGGTTATTTTGGCTCATTGTTCTCTTGTCTTTGTGCTTCTCTCTCCTGCCAGCACCGCTATTTGGTCAGAACGGCTGCCCTACCATCAGGATAACCACTATAACGCCCAAGTCAGGACCGGTAGGTACCGAGGTTAGTTACACTGGGGAGCTGAATGTTACTGACAGCCAGTACAGCATCTTCTGGGACACTCTGGAAGATGGTCTGCTTCTGGCTAATGGCACTTCCCAGAGCTATGACATTTCTGGAAGCTTCACCATTCCTGAGGCTCCCTATGGCAAGCATTTCATCTGGCTCTTCGGACACAAGACCCAGAACGCCTGTCGCAGTCAGGAATTCAAAGTCACCCCCACCCTCACCCCCAACCCAAATTCAGCTCCCCCAGGCACTGAGGTCAAGCTAACCGGTAATGGCTTCCCAGCCGACCAAGACATTGAGATAACTTTTGACGCCGCTGTTCTGGAGACGGCTAACACTGACTCTAATGGTGTCTTCACGGCTACCATCACCATCCCCGTCACCTTTTGCGACAATCACCCTATTTCGGCTACTAACGCCAAAGTAGACAAGGCTGACATCCCCAAAGTTGACTTCAGTGTTGTCCCCAAGATTGCCGTGGAGGGTACAGCGCCCACCATCGGCAGTGAGGTCAAAGTCTGCGGAGAAGGCTTCGCTGCTCAAAGCCAGATAACCATCAAATATGATGACTCTGTCATCAAGCCCAAAGAGGAAGAAGTGACCACCGATGACAAAGGCAGCTTTCAGGCTACTATCGTCATCCCCAACAGCCCCAAAACCAGCCACACACTCTCAGTTAGTGATGCCTCCGGCGGCACTGCTTCAGGCAATATGGCTACCACGATCTTGGAGCTGGAAAAAGAGCCTCCACCCCTGCCCATGCCCATAACTCCCACTAACCAGAGGTTCGGTATCTACGGGGCTAAAGTGGTTGCTTTCGACTGGTCAGATGTCCAGGACCCCAGCGGCGTTACCTACACCTTTGAGGTGGCTAAAGACCTCACCTTCTTCCCACCAGTCATCAAAAGGAAGGAGCTCAAAGAATCTAATTATACCTTAGCCCCCAACGAAGCCCTGCCCCAGGGCACTTATTACTGGCGGGTCAAAGCTACAGATGGGGCTGGCAATGAAAGCCAGTGGTCCGTCTCACCCTATCCTATCAAAATCGGGCTCTTCCCCCTCTATGGCTTTGCCATTCTCGGATTTCTGGCTTTAATTATCGTAATCTACATCATCCGGGCTATCCTCCGCTTCCTGGTAGCTCTCTTCCGCTATTATTAAGATGGGCTTTGTTTATACAAAGGTCAAGGTGCGTGGGCAAAAGGCTTCCCAGTCGATAGAAATGCTCGTAGACACAGGTTCTACCTATATTGTCTTAGACCCAAAGACTATCGAAGAGTTGGGGCTTTCCGAAACACGATATAAAGTGAGCTTAACCCTGGCTGACACAAAGAAAGCCAAAGCTGAGCTATTTTGGGCTGAGGTGGAAGCGCAGGGTAGAAGAGGTTTGGCTTTTATTGCCCAACTGGAGGTTCCTAAACCAATCCTCGGAGTCTATGCTTTGGAAACTCTTGGGTTCAAAGTGAACCCCAAGACGGGCGATCTGGAGGAAATAGCGCCGGAAGGTGGCTTTTTGCTTACCTCTTATCCCCGCCCAGAGTAGGCTGTTCGGCAAAAGACTGTTGACAGATGCGGGTGACCATAATTGTAGCCATTTTAGTCACTTAATTACCTCTTTTGAGGGAATCCGACGAAGTAATCCGGTATGAGGCAAAAGGAAGAGTTAAATTTGTGGTCGGAAAAGAAGGTACTGACACTAACCTAATGGACAATACAGAGAGCCACTTCCAGCATCAACTGAGAGCGTCAACTGATTCTTCAGCCGGCTGATTTCGGCTCTTGAGCTTTCCAAATCCATAGTTTCTACCAATCACCTGCCAGAAGCAGCTCAGGCTACAATAGGTGTGTCGGCAGCCCTGCCTTGCTATACTACGTCGATATTGTGAGCCTAATCGTGTGAATTCTTTACCGCAGTTATCACAAAGCAGTGTTATTTTGCCATACTCTTCCTTTTCAAAGTTGGCTGGGAGTCTAGGCGAAGGCAAAATCTCCCTTACCCGCACTCTCGATGATTCCATCATCCGCCCGATCACCTGCCAGAAGCACCTGCGGCTACAATAGGTGTGCCGGCAGCCCTGCTTTGCTATACTGTGTCGATATTGTGAGCCTAATCGTGTGAATTCTTTACCGCAGTTATCACAAACGAGTGTTATTTTGCCCCACCCTTCCTTTTCGACATTGGCTGCGAGTCCGAGCGAAACCAAAATCTGCCTTACCCGCTCCCTCGATAGTCCTGTTATGCGGGCGATTTCCGCTGCCGGTAGCTGTGGGTTATTCTTTCTAAGCTCAAAAACCCTTTCCGCGCTCTTCATTTCCTGTCCAGGAACGACTTTCCAATCAAAAAATTCCCCGGCTAAAAAGCTGTCCGCTATTTTTAATTTTCATCATAACGTACTTTGAGGGACTTGACAAGGTGTGTTATACTTGCTATATGGAAATAACCTGAAAGGAGGTAAGTTATAGCAGAAGGCTAAGGCGGAAAAAAACGCCAAGGCAAGAAAATTTGTCCGATTAAGATAATTAAGTGACCAAAAATTAACCCCCACACCGTAGGTGGGGGGGACTTGACAAGCGTGTTATACTTATTATATAGATGCTTGAAAGGAGGTGATGCTATGGCAGAAGGCTGAGGCGGAAAAACGCCAAGGCAAGAAAATTTTGCCCTGACCCGGGGCATAAAGTTTTAAGCTCGGGGGTAGCCCGGGGGCGGGCTTTAGAAGTACCCAAAAAAACCGAGAAAGCGGTCTCTGCCTAAAGCAGAGTTTTCTCACAAAACTTCAGCCGGAACTTTAAAATTTGAGGCAAAGCCTCAATAGCGGAACCCCAGAAGGGGTCCCCCAAAAAATCGAAGATTTTTGGGGGTATTGAAAAAAGGTCGATTTCGGCTGGAGTCCTCAAGTTTAAACCTTGAGGTTGAAAATAAAAATTGGAGGAAAAATTGAAAACAAAATACCCAAGTATTTTTGGGCTACTGGCTATCTTGATGCTGGTGGTGAGCCTCCTGCCTATGGCAAAACCGGAGACAGCTCAAGCTTCACCGGGGACGCTCTACTGGGAGAAACTGTCCACGCCAACTTACTACCCAACAGCCGGCTGGATACTGAAGTCGCCTTCCAACGTTGACCGAATCGCTATTGGCAAACTCGAAGACGGCTTTACCTTCTACGCCCTGGATATCGGCGCTGGCGCTGTCACTGACAATGTCGACGGCTTACAGGTGCTCTACAAGTCCACCGATGCTGGCATCACCTGGTCTGACAAAATCAGCAAGCTGCTCTACAGTGCTATGGATGATGCTGACGAGCTCTATAATGGCGACAAGATGTGGGTCTGGGATGTCGTGGTTGCTGAGGACAACCCCCAGTTTGTAGCTGTGGTCACCGGTAACACGGACAATGAGGTACCCGTCAATGTCTGGCTTTCCATCAATGGCGGCAGTAGCTGGATGGACACCAAGGCTGATGAAGTGATCAGATCCGGCACTGATGACAACGGTTTGTTGATAGGCGCTATTGACATCTCACCAGCCTATGCCGGTGGTGGCGGCAGCACCCATGATATCGCCATCGGCACCAGAGATGATAATGATGGTGATACCCATGGCACTGTCTGGATACTCTCCTACCCCGCCGCTCTTTTTGGCTGGGCAGACCAGGCTTTTGAGGTCGCCCCCAATGCGCCGTATGATAGTGACAACGATAGCACCGGCGGCGATGTCTTCGCCATCGAGTTCAGTCCGAGCTACCCCGGCGATTTCTGCCTGGGAGTGGTGGCTGCTACTGAAGATGACTTCATCGATGCCTACGAGGAAAACACCTATTTCTGTGTCGGCTTCCACAACATCATTAACAACACCACCAAGTGGAACTACGATATCGGTGCTCACTTCACCAATTACCCGGTGGAAGTAAAGGTATCCGGAAGTGGCTCTCCAGAGGCTGACAACATTGTCTCGGCTGACCTGGAATTGGTCTCCGACTGGAATGGTGATGACCCCAGGAGCCGCAAGGAGTTCATCTCCTACGATGCTCCCGATACCATAGGTCCGACGGGTGAGGACACGGCTGATGTCTACCGGCTGGATGATACTATTGTTTACAGGCTGAATGTGCCTGTGCCCATTGATATAAATGACTTTGATGACAAGCGCATCTCCAGCATTGCCTACTACGGCAGCTCAACCTCCGGCAAGCTCCTGGTGGGCGAGGACCTGGGCAGCCAGTGCTCAGCTACTGTGCAGAGCTGGATTTCACTTGACCCGTTAGCCTGTCCCGGTGTCTGCTGGACACCTTCTTCCAAGCCGCAGACTGGCGGCGCTGGCACTGACTGCGGGAGGGACTTCACCTTCGGCAACATGCAGGTAGCCTGGTCGCCGGACGGCAGCCGAGCTTACGGCGCTACCAGCTCAGCTCTGATAGAAGACGAGTATGACTGGGATGACGAGGATGACTACTGGGCAGGCATGGCTTGTTTCCCCAAGGACGAGACAGCTTTCTGCATCACCCGGAATGACAACCTCACCTGGAACCAACTCTCCCTGATTGACACCTGGGTAGCCAAGTGGACGGATGTAGCTCCGGCTATGGACTGCTCCGTGCTCTTCGCCGCTTCCATCAACGCCAACGATAACGCAGGCGAGTTTGACTGGGACGACAATGCCTGCGCTGGCTTTGACTCAGTATGGAGGACACCCAACTTTGACAAAGCTGGCACAACTTTAGGCTCTACCTGGGAGAGAGTCCTGTGCAAGGCTACTACCGAGGAGGCTTGCGGCGATAACCAGTCCAATTTCGCCATCCTGAGACTGGCTCCAGACAAGACTGACGGCTCGGTAGTCTTCTGGGCGGCTGGCGGCAACGACGATAACGAGACGCAGGTCTGCTACGATAATTCAACTCAAACCATGCAAACCCCCAACAAGAAAGCCGTAATGTGGTCTGAAGACTCCGGTGATTTGTGGTATCCTATAAGACCCAACCTGGAGGTTCAGGATATGGCGGCTGAGTCCAGCACTATCCTGTACGTCCTTGATATTGACGGCAAGGTGCAGAAGCTTACCTATGCCCGACCCAACTGGAAGGTAGGAATTCCTTCCGATACCTGTATGGGCTCCGGTAAGTCCATCGCTGTTTTAGCCACCGGTAATGTGCTGGTTGGTCCTCAGGCAGACCTGGGCAAGATAGTCTACTCACCTGACTCCGGTGCTACCTGGCAGTGGACACCAGTGCCTATGGCTACCACCGGTAAGGTCCATGTCGCTTTTGACCCAGGATTCATAGACAACAAGACCACCTACGCTGCTGACGAAGCTGGTAGCTCCGTCTACCGCTGGGTCTGGGGCACTTCCACAACCTGGACTGACCTCGGTCCGCCCGGCAAGCCCTCTTCCTTCCACGGCTTAGCTTTAGCCAATGAAGGCACTCTCTATGCCGCTTGGGTGGAGGAGGCGGCGACCTATGAGAACGAACCGGTCAAAGCAGAGGTGACTGAGGCGGTTGTTAGCCCGGATGGCAATGCTGAAACCATGCAACTGAACTATGTCGACCAGGATGGCAATCTTAGCAGCGTCACCTTCGACATCCCGGTGGACGCACCCGTGGACACAGAAGTCGCGATTGCCCTTGAAGCTGGTGATACCGGTGTCCGAGACGTCAACAATGTTGCTCGCGTAACCAGCGACGCAACCGATGGTACGTTTGACATTCTAGGTACGGGGGAGGGTCTCGACTTCGGTAACTACGCGTATCCCGCAACCTGGAATGATGACGAGGAATACGAAGAAGCGGCTGCGGTTGCCTCCGCGGTTGACCGCACGCTTGACCCGAGGCGCGGCGTGCCCAAGCCCGGCATTGAGTGGAGCACTCTGGATGATGAACTGGCTGACGGCGTCTCCTTCAGCCTTGAGCCCGGCTCTCTGAAGCTGTGCGGCTGTCTCACTGCAGATACCTACACCACCCTCTATGCTATTGACGACAACCCGTACACCTGCTGGGTGCCCGAGTATAAGCCATATTATGGTTCTATTGACAAAGTCTGGAAAGGCTATGTTGACGAGCTTGGCACTGGCGCTATCTGGATGTACACTGACTGCCTGGCTAAGAAAGGTCCGGCAATCACCGAATTAGACGTGGTCGGCTGTGACCCAGTCTCTGGCAGGAACCAGGAGATTAACCTGGCTTGGGAGCAGCTCTGCCTGGCTGATGAGTATGACATCATCATTGCCAAGGATGCTGGCTTCACCCAGACAGTCTGGTCCAGCTTCCACTACAGCGGCTGGACAGGCGGATGGGTGTTGGAGCCGCGGGCAATCATCACTGCTGGCAATGACGCCTTTGAGTGTGGTCATACCTACTACTGGATGGTCAGGGTCTCCGGTCATGCTGCTGGAGATGACTCCGTCCTGAGCCAGTGGTCTGCGTCTGATTCCTTCCAGATTAAGGCTGGTCTCCCGGTGACCTCTCCTTACATCGGACCCATGATCCTGACACCGGTCAACGGTGCTACTGGTGTCCCAATTAAGGGAGCCACCTTCACCTGGACTTCCTTCAAGAACACCAGTGAGTACCACTTCCAGTTGTCTTCAACGGCAGATATGCTCAATGTGCTTGCTGATGTCAAGGTACCCACCACCGCTTACACCTATGACAAGGACCTGAGCTACGCCACCAACTACTACTGGCAGGTGAGAGCTAACTTGCCGGCACCAAGCGACTGGAGTCCGGTGTTCTCCTTCATGACCGAGAAGGCACCACCACCACCAGAAGTACCACCACCACCGGCACCACCTGCGCCACCACCACCAACCCCAGCCTGGGTGTGGGCGGTTATCGGTATCGGTGCACTGCTGGTGATTGTGACCTTAATCCTCATCGTCAGGACGCGCCGGGTATAACCCACCTGCTTGGGAAAAGCACAGAGGGCGGCAATGCCGCCCTCTGTTTTTTTAT
>Ga0315312_1001364_pt1 | contig 19317 bp, 17 predicted proteins | sample TDP7_MG_FD_203629 | JGI IMG/M metagenome (GOLD analysis project Ga0315312, IMG submission 203629) | Freshwater sediment microbial communities from Lake Towuti, South Sulawesi, Indonesia - TDP7 | ecosystem: Environmental > Aquatic > Freshwater > Lake > Sediment | place: Indonesia: South Sulawesi... | reverse complement strand
CAGAATTCAAGTCGTCCGGGACCCGACGAAGACGATAGGATCAGGAGGAACGATAGAAGACTTCACGAAACATTTCAGAGACAGATTCTATAAGATCAGTAGGATTCTACGAGAAAGGTTAGATGTAAAAGACGCCAGCACTATCAGCGAAGCGCTAGAAGCAGCTCCAAATGAAAGGGTAAAGTTCATCGCGATGGTTATGGAGAAAAGAGAGAAGAGAAGAAGAATATTCCTCCAGGTGGACGATTTAGAGAACGCAGCCACCGTATTGATTCCGGCAGAAGCGGATCGCCTTCTAATCGAAGCCGCCCAGAGAACTCCGTTAGACCAAGTTGTATGCATCGAGGCAACCAAAGCGACCGGGGACCTGTTCGTAGGCCAAAACATAATCCTACCAGATATACCGGAAAAAAGAGCCAACCGCTCGGATGAGCCAGTCTATGCCGCTCTTCTCTCTGACATACATGTAGGAAGCAAAACCTTCCTAGAGGACGCTTTCGGTCGCGTTGTCCTCTGGCTTAACGGAAAGATAGGAGGACAAAAACAAGTGGAGGTTGCAGAGAGAACTAAGTATGTGATAATCGCTGGGGACTTGGTTGACGGGATCGGTGTGTACCCAAGGCAAGAGGACGAATTAAGCATAAAGGATGTACGCGAACAATACAAACTTGCTGCGCAATACATAGAGCAGATACCAGACTACATAGATGTCGTTTTGATTCCCGGAAATCATGATGCTGTTAGACAAGCACTTCCGCAGCCAGCCATACCGAAAGAATTCGCAGATCCGATCTACGCGGCTAGAAATATTATCTCGCTAGGAAATCCGGCGGAAATCAAAATGCATAATGTACACTTCTTACTCTACCACGGAAGGAGTTTGGACGACGTGGTAGCAACTTTCCCTAACCTCAGTTTTCAGACACCAGAGAAGGCTATGGAGCTCCTACTCAAATTCAGACACCTCGCGCCAGAATACGGCAAAAGGACCACAATCTCACCGGAAGTAGAGGATTATCTCGTAGTGGAGACGCCCCCGGACGTATTCCAGTCAGGTCACATACATGTCGCGAAACACGAAACCTATCGTGGGACCATAGTTGTAAACTGCGGAGCTTGGCAAGCGCAAACTGACTATCAAAGAAAGATGGGGCTCGATCCTACTCCCGGCATTCTACCGCTTCTAAACCTCCAAACTCTAGAGGTACACATGATGGACTTCACAGCGCCACAATAGTTGAGGATCGTTATGTATACCGCGTCAAACCGCGGGCGATGAGTCGCGCAACCCTGATAGGTTCGGGAAGTCGCGAAGAAACGGCCAGTGCGCGTATCATTAACCTTGCCGACATAGCGCTTAGCCCAACGACCTCGAAGTAGAGAGGCGGCTCTGCAACAACCGGCGCTGCGCTATAGATTCTACCGAGCTTCCTTACGATCCTCCATCTTACCTCCCAGTCCGTAAAATGCTTCTGCAGAGCGTCCTTCACCGCCATGTTGTCCGGCTTGTCGCCAGAGACAACTATAACGGGTCTCTGAAACTTCTTGTAGATGGCGTAGGCATCTATCAGGTTGAAGCCGGCGAAGGATACTCCGCTTAGGAATATGGCGTCAAACTCCCAGCGGTTAAGAAGATTTGCAAGAATCTCTGTGGCGTCGAGCCCGTCAACCGTTATCTCCCCAACGCGGATGTCGTCGATCCAGTACTCGTTTAACAGGACAGCAGCCAGAATCGCTTTACCGTGCCTCCGAATTGGGGACCACTGTGATTGAAATCCTCCGTCGTCGACCCCGACTGTTCTAAGGGGTTTTCTTACGCTGCTGGAGGCATTTAGGAACATATCTCAGTAGACGCCCGACGAGATTATCCTCTGAAAACACTTCTATAATGGCTTTGCTTGAGGCTGCAAGCCGGATCCTCTTCGTCCGTCCATATCTGCCGAAGCTGACGACCCTCGCGTTCAGAATGCCCAAGACATCTAACTCACTTACAAGAGTGCTTACCCTCCTTTGCGTTAGGGATTCGATCCCTGCCTCGCTGCACAACTCATTGTAGACCTCGTATATGTCCCCCGTCACAGCACCATCAGAAAGCTTGATCCTAAGTGAATGGACCGCTGCTACCAAAAGTTTCGAATGAACTGGGAGAGATCTCAGAACTTCGGAAACACGATCTTGTTCAATTTTCTGCTGGGCTAGCCTGACGTGTTCTTCCGTGACCGCCGGGACGCCCTCCCTCTCTGCGAGTTCTCCTGCCACCCTAAGGAGATCCAGGGCTCTGCGCGCGTCGCCGTGCTCACCTGCGGCCAATGCTGCACATAAGCGCAACGTCGCGTTGTGCATTGTTCCTGGCCGAAACGCAGCCTTTACTCTGTCAGAAAGGATGTCATAAAGCTCGTCCGCCAAATACGGTCTGAACACCACTTCCTCCTCGCTTAGGGAGCTCAAAACGCGAGGATCGAGAAACTCCTTGAAGTGAAGGTCATTGGACACGCCAATGAGGGACACCCAGCTCCGCCTCAGCGTTTCGTTAATTCGGGTGAGTTCGTATAGTAAGATGTCATCTTCCTGCCGCCGCACTAGCGCATCTATTTCATCTAGGACAACTAGAAGAGGGGAGTTCCCGTTGCTCAACGCTTCGCGAAAACGATCGAGAAGCTCTCCGACGGCAACGCCGGTGAAGGGGACTTCGGCTCCAACAGCACGGCACAACTCAGCAAGAACCCTGTAGTTCGTGCCTGCCAACCTACAATTCACGTAAGCGCTTCTGAGAGGGCCCCCTAGTTCTTGGGCCTTCTGCTCGAGACGAGAGAGAACGAACTTCGCCGCGGCTGTCTTCCCGGTCCCTGTCTTACCGTAGAGGAAGATGTTCGATGTTTTCGATGAGTTCAATGCTGGTGCTAGTATTCCGCCAAGTTTGCGAATATGTTCGTCTCGATGAGGTAGTGTTCGAGGAACGTAGTCATGCCTGAGAACGTTTCGATCGAGAAATATGGTTGGGTTGGAGAGGAACTTGTCGAATATTCCATCTAAGGTTTCAGCGGACGTAGAAGGCCCTCCAGAGGTAAGCCTCGTCTTTCGAGTGGAGATATATTAATGGATGTTGTACAGGAAAAGAGACGAAGAACAAGAGGAAACTATACCCCGGCGCCCCTGTGTTTCACTTGGAGAGAACTCTAGCTATGAAGAGTGTTTAGATGACAAAACAACATTCTCCAAAGGGTTTAGACGTAGCCGCTATTTTAAAAGAGGTTATCCACGGTTTTATACTAAGCACTCGCCCTTCGTGCGAAAACGGGCAGCTCTACCTTCAAGGTTCTCCAATCGACGCCTAGGGGGAGAGGCTGGATCTTCACAAACCATCCTTTACAGGATCCAACATTATCTTACTTTACGTTTTTTCTAGGAGCAGCCGCCGTTTTTCCAAACTTCGCTTGTGAACGCTTGTGAGACCCCTTCATTTCCAGTGGAATGTATGTTTTTCCAGTGGAAACTACTACGAACCCTCCGTCTACTTCCGGTACGGGTGCTGGCGTTCACCGAAAACCATTTAAGTTTGTGAACAGAGAGCTAGTGAACCCGCGCGACTGGAGACTCGACCCTCTTTATGACGACGAAGAGAGTGAAAATACAGTTTACAGACGACCACGGGACGAAGCACACCGTGACCATTGAAGGACAAATAACACGGGAGAAAGTCTCTCAACTTCTTGATTATGTAGAACTCATGGCTGGGACTGGGGCGGCATCTTCTTCTGAGAGAAGCTTTCTTTCCGTTCCTGGGAATAAGTTCGACCGGATGACGGCGCTTGTGCTCAGTCGCTTCTCTGGCCGGATATTCTCGTCGAAGGATGTGCAGAGAGAGTACGAAGCTGTCTATAATGATTTTCCTGTCCTTAGCACAGTCTCTACCTACCTCTCTCGGCTGGTCGACAAAGGGTTGGTCACACGGTCCGGCTCATCAAGTCAATGGCGTTACGCCGTCAGGCAGTCCGCTCCTCCTGGGCCTGTTCCTCAACCTTCCGCTTAGCCTCGTCTCCCTTCCTCCTCTCTAACGCACCACGGACTTTTTCGTTCAATTTGTATCGGTAAGGAATTCTGGCGGTTTCTCGATCTACGTACCCTTGTTCATAAAGTCTCTTCATCAGCCTTGCCGTATGTTCTCTAGACTTTCCGATGGTCCTTCCGATGTTCGGCGAGGGCAGTGGCCCCTCTACAGCGAGCAACTGTAGGACCCTCAGTTCAGTAGGAGTTAACTTCGAGAGCGCGGGCTCTATGGATGCTAGATATACGTCGGGCGGCAACCTTTCCAGGGTTTCTGCCTTTCCCTTTATGGCGGCCCCGGAGATCAGCGGGTTAACCTTTCCCACAAGCCTTCCTAACGCCCCTATTAATCGTCGTTCGAGATCCATCGATTCGGTCATATGTTCTGTTATCCTCTCCAACTTCGCTTGCTGTTCTTCCTGTGTCTTTAACAAACGGCGCATGTTTTCCTTTAGCGCACCTAATGATTCCTCCTGCCTTTGGAGACGACCGGCGAAAACGCGAACAATTCCACTAACAACGTCCTTTGACTCTATGAACAGGTGCCGGTCACGACGATAGCGCGTGGACAAGGTCGCCAGAAGTACCACTGCAGCCATGGCAAAGACAGCAAGGGCGAGAATTGACCAAGCGGCTGAATCCAAGGGTACCTGTGATGTTATGTGACGTCACAGGTATTTCTATCTTTTCTGTGACGAGCTCCTAGACTTACATGGATGATGTCGGTGTGACATGGCGCCGTGGACCTAAACGTTCAGATCGGCCGGCAGTGGTCATCACAAGTGAGCTGTGCGTGACATGCACTTCGGGGGCGTGATGCGCCCAGAATATGGGCCCAGGTGCAGCGTGATGTAAGCACATAACAGGGTCAGGACGGCTATCACGTGACGTCACAATATCACAGTCTATCGGAAAACGCACCGCCTTTGGCAAGAGCCTCAATGGTCTCTGCGAGCCTTTGTGACACGGCGTGAACAGCCTTCTCGTACTCTTCATCGCCGACACGCATCGCGGCGCTCTTCCTGTCCTCAAGGTACGCCTTTATGTTGTCTGCCAGCTCAAGAAAAGGTCCCAGTTGAGGGGTGTCAAAAACTTCAACGTAACCGAGGAGAAAGAGCGTATAAATAGATCTAATGACGTTCGCCCTCGCCTGATTCAAGGTCCTGTTGAATGCGCCTCTTGATATCTCAAACTTGTCCGTTCTCACTCTCAATTTTCTTCCCTTAGTGGCAGATTTCACATAAAACTGGTCCCCTAGGAGACGGATAATGAACGTTTCGAACTGTTTCCTTGTCAGATTGCTATTTTCCAGCAAGAGAGCCACAATAGGGTCGCTTAGCGTCTGATCGAGCCACTTCCGTCCTTCTTCTATGGCTTCATGTTGAGGCATACAGGGCACGCCCATTCGAATACAGTTTTGTATTCTAGGTCACACGTAAAAAGTTATGGTGACAATGTCCCGCCAACAAGAAGAGGAGGCACTAGGACCCCGAGACTACGAGGACAGAGGCGAATGGTCTACAACAGCTTAAAGCTTACTTGCCTTCTCCCTTAGGAACTCAAACAGCTCAGGTCTCAGGTCTTTCAGGGTCGGGAGAAAGGGTCTCGCTCGTGATAACTCTTCGTAGTCGATTCTCGCTATGGCCAAATCTTCTTCGTCGTACTTCGCTTTAGTTAGAAGCCTCCCTTCTGGGCTCAACACATGGCTGCCGCCCCAAAATTGTAAACCATCCTCTATTCCAACAAGGTTTACATAAGCCAAGAAGACGCTGTTCTCGATCGCTCTCGCTTTGGTCAGCGTCTCGAAGTAATCTCTTCTGCCGCTTGGTGAAGCAGAGATGCAGACGATGATTTGAGCGCCGGCCACTGTGAGAAGGCGGGCGAGTTCAGGGAAGAAGAGATCGTAGCATATCAGCATGCCAATGTTGCCAATTGTGGTGTCGAAAGTTTGGACTTCATGCCCCGGGCGGAAGTAGCGTTTCTCCTCGAATACGCTGTGTGTCGGAAGATACATCTTCCGGTAGGTGCCCACTACGCCCGATGGGCTCAGTAGGACAGAAGAGTTGTGGATTATCCCCTTCGCTCCACTTTCCTCTGGCATTCCTAACACAATGTGCAGATTATGCTCTCTGGCAATTCTCTCTAGCTTGTCCATGGACGATCCTCTTATTGGCTCCGATAACTTGTAGGTCAAGTCGCGGCAAACGTATCCTGTCAAACTCATCTCTGGGAAGACGATGAGGTCGCATTCGCTTTTGGCGGCTTGGGCCACTTGCTCTTCCATCCTCTTGATGTTGTAGTCTTTGTCACATACTCTCGGCTCAAATTGACCCAGAGCTAAGGTGGGGGATTTCATCACGAGGGCCTCTCAGGTAATACAAATGGTTTTCCGTATTGCATTAATTTTTGTATAGAAGCCCTAGCTGATGATCTAAGCGTTTAAGAATACGCCGCTCTTTCATCTTTCTCAGAGGCGGTAAGTATTGAACCTCTCTCAGGATGTTCTCAAGATCGATGTGCACCAAACTGAGCGGCAGTTGGTAGACTTCATCAGAGCTTACGTAAGAAAGACGCAAGCAAAGGGCGTGGTGGTCGGCTTAAGTGGAGGTATAGATAGTTCCACCGTTGCAGCACTGTCCGCCAAGGCCATCGGAGGGAACAGGGTTCTAGGCATCTGTATTCCAGAACGCCAAACATGGAACGAACAGGATATACAACATGCCAAGAACGTAAGCCAGCTGTTCACGATACAGTTTAAACTAATCGATATGACATCAATGGTCGAGACCATCCGAAAAGCGATTCCTGACTACAAGTCTAGACAACGCGTTCCTGATGGAAATATTAAAGCGCGTTCTCGAATGGTGATTCTTTACTACTATGCTAACAGTCTACAGAGACTTGTCGTGGGAAGCGGTGACAAGAGCGAAATAATGCTAGGGTATTTCACGAAGTGGGGTGACTATTGCGCTGATCTCGCCCCATTAGCAGATCTCTTCAAGACCCAAGTTCAATCTCTTGCGAGACGTCTTAATCTACCAGAAGAGATAGTGGCGAAGGCGCCAACCCCAGCGCTATGGCCGGGGCAGTCGGCTGAGGGAGAGCTTGGGTTGAAATACGAAATTATTGATCTAATCCTATACGGGCTTGAACATTTCGTGCTGGCAGAGGAGATTTCTAGACAACTGAGTCTCCCGCTCGAGACTGTAACGCGAATCGAGGAGAGATGGCTTCGGAGTGAACATAAGCGTAGGCCGCCGCTAGCGATGAAAATCGGGTATAGGACAGTCGCGCATGATTTAAGGCTCCCTTACAGCCTTTGAGCCAGCGAAGTTATATCCAGTAGGTTTAAAGGCGCAATTTCTTCGTATAGTCCTCGGAGGCTACATGGTTGGGTAGACGACGGAGAAGAGTAGTCAAGGTAGTCAAAAAGAAATTGCCTACAGTATTTGTCTGTCCAAGTTGCGGGGAGGAGGCTGTCAAGATTAGCAAAGAGGCTACTCGTTCTATCGTCCATTGTGGTGCATGCGGTCTAAAGGATGTACTTGAAGCAGTAGGATCTGCTCAACCAGTCGATGTATACTGCAAATTTACTGACAAGTTTTACGCCACAGGTAAACCTGCTTCTAGTGAAAGTGAAACGACAGGGAACTGACGGTCATTACGCGCTAGCGAGCGCATTAAATGTTCGAAGTGTTCTATTTATCTTGGTGCATATTTTGGAGAGCGCCATTCCTAAACATCAAGAAGAATACTTTCTCGAGCTTGAACACAAATTTGAGGAGATCGGCTCGATTGCGAAACAAGCTCGCTTGAAAGGAATGGACCCTGCTTTCCATCCTGAGTCTATTGTTACACTGGATTTGGCGGAGCGCGTTGAAAAGTCAGTCGGGCCATCTGAAGTCGCTACGAGAATTCGTGAACTCAGCAAACTGATGCCTAGGGAAGAGTTGGCTTTCAAGATTGCTGAGGAGATAGTCTACGGAAAGTTTGGCGTTTCTGGAGAAGCTGCTGCTGAGCAAGCTATTCGAACAGCTCTGGCGGTCCTCGATGAAGGTGTCACAGTCGCACCCATCCAAGGAATCTCGAGCGTTAGAATAAGGACAAATCCGGACAAGACCAAGTATCTTGCGGTCTATTTCGCGGGACCTATCCGTTCGGCCGGAGGAACGGAGATGGCTCTCATTCTTATTGTCGCCGACTTCGTTAGACACTTACTCGGATTGGATAGATACAAGGGTACGGAGATGGAGGCGAGGAGATTCGTAGAGGAGCTGAGGCTCTATGAAAGGGAGGTTGCACGTTTCCAGTACAAGCTCTCCGACAGAGAACTTTTCAACGCTGTATTAAATCTCCCTGTCGAAGTCAATGGCGTGGAGACAGACCCTATCGAAGTAGCGTCTTTCAGGAACCTTCCTAGAATTGAAACGAACCGCGTTCGTGGCGGTGCGCTAAGGGTGGTTAATGACGGGCTCATCGGCAGAACTCAGAAGGTTCTGAAGATAGTCGAGAAACTGGGGATCGGTGGCTGGGGCTGGCTGAGGGAGATAAGGCCGCCTACGTCGGAGAACGAAGAGGTTCGTGAGTTCATGTACATGGAGGATGTGGTTGCGGGCAGGCCGATCTTCTCCTTTCCCGCGTCTACTGGAGGGTTTAGACTTCGCTATGGTCGTTGCAGGAATACTGGGCTGGCCGCTTTGGGGGTTCATCCTGCAACGATGTCTATTCTGAGAAATTTTATCGCAGCTGGAACGCAACTGCGGATAGAGAAGCCTGGGAAGGCCGGAGTGGTTCTTCCTGTTGAATCTATTGAGCCCTCAGTTGTAAGATTGAATGATGGGACCGTTCTTCAAGTTGAAGATTTGAAGACTGCTGAACGGGTTGCTGATTCAGTTGAGGCTATACTTTTTCTAGGCGACCTTCTTGTTGCTTTCGGAGAGTTTCTCGAGAATAACCGCCCCTTACTTCCTTCCGGGTTTGTGGAGGAGTGGTGGGGGGAACTTCTTGCCGGTGCAGTCAAGGCTTCTGACACACCTATATCTCAAGTTGCGTTGAAGGCCGGGATAGATGAGCTACGGCTTGCTTCTATGCTCTCTAACGCTCTTGAGGCTAAGCCTACGCCGATTGAGGCGCTCAGACTGTGTAGCGCCCTTGGGATCCCGTTGCATCCAAAATACACCTATTTCTGGGGAAACCTGTCAATTGACGAGGTCAAGTATCTTCGCCGACACTTCGGCTCTGCAACATTTCAACTTGAAAACGCCTTCCCAGTCAGAGCGGAAGTGAAGTTTGAGCCGGAGTTGAAAGTCATCCTCGAGAAGCTCTGCGTACCGCATATTCTGGCCGGCGACATCATAAGGATTGAGGATGAAGCCGCGATCATCCATAGATGTTTAGGCTTGCATAAGGAGGTCAGCGAGGCAGAGTACAATGCTGGTTCTACCGTAGAGCTTGTGAGCAGACTGTCTGGCGTGAAGATTCATGATAAAGCCCCAACCTTCGTGGGCGCAAGAATGGGTCGGCCAGAGAAGGCTAAACGTAGAGAGATGCGGCCAGTGGTCCACTGCCTCTTTCCAGTCGGTTTGTCCGGCGGCGCCAGAAGGAATATCGTTGAAGCGGCTGCGACTGAACGGATGATTACTGCTGAGTTAGTGAGAAGGCGTTGTCCAGCATGTAGAGAGTTGACCTATCTGATTTCATGTCCCAAATGTCATGTTGAGACTTCGATTGAGCACGTTTGTCCCAATTGTGGAAGAAGTTTTGGACAAGATGTTTGTCCGACCTGTAAGACTGCTCTCGTCTCTTATGAGAGAAGGACGATCGACCTCAAGGACCTCTTTGACTCCGCTTGTAAGCGACTTGGAATAGAAAGCTCTCCTGAACTTGTTAAGGGCGTTAGGGGGCTGACGAGTGGCGGCAGAGTGCCCGAACCCATAGAGAAGGGAATTCTGAGGGCTAAATACGATCTTTCGGTATTCAAGGATGGCACGGTACGTTTCGATGCGACAAATTGTCCTTTGACGCACTTCAAGCCGAGAGAAGTAGGCGTTCCTGTGGAAAGAATTCGCGCGTTAGGCTATGACTATGACAGGGATGGCGAAGATCTCGTTAATGATGATCAGCTCTGCCCTCTTAAGGTCGGAGACGTAATAATTCCAGATAAGTGCGCAGACTATTTCGTTGGAGTCGCCGGATTCCTTGATGAGCTTCTTAAACGAGTGTACGGGCTCCCTGCTTACTACAAGGTTCGGTCTAAGGACGATCTCGTCGGCCACATGGTCATAGGGCTGTCACCACATACTTCTGTTGGTGTGGCTGCTAGAATCATCGGGTTTACGAAAGCGGATGTCTGTTTCGCCCACCCCTTCTGGCATGCTGCCAAGAGGCGTGATTGCGATGGAGATGAGGACGCGTTGATTCTAGCGCTGGATGTGCTTTTGAATTTCTCTAGGGCTTTTCTTCCGGCTAAGATTGGCGGATTGATGGACGCTCCTCTGCTGTTGACATTAGTTATCAACCCGTCCGAAGTTGCCCGTCAAGCTACGAACATCGAGGTTGTTGATGGATTTCCAACGGTCTTCTTCGATGAGGCTGCAAGAGGAACCGACCCCAGAGTCGCAATGGATTTCGTTGAAACCGTCGATCATAGATTGGGTAAAGAGGATCAGTTTGAGTCTTGGGGCTTCACGCATAGAGTTGGCGACATCAACGTTGGAAATCACGAGAGTAGCTATAAGAAGCTCGGGTCCATGCTGGAGAAAGTTAGGGAACAACTTGGTCTGGCGGAGAGGATCAAAGCTGTTAAAGCTGGCGAAGTTGCTAGAAAGGTTCTGTCTACTCACTTCATGCGCGACGTTACGGGAAACTTGAAGGCTTTCTCGAGTCAGAAGCTCAGATGTACAAAGTGCAACTCCAAGTTTAGGAGGATTCCTTTGCGCGGAGTTTGCCCCAAGTGTGGCGGCAAAATCTCGCTGACGGTTTATCGCGGCACAATTGAGAAGTATCTTGAGGTTGCTAAGGAACTTGTCTTGAAGTATGGCACTGGTCGAACAGACTTGGAAGCGAGTAAAGTCTCGTATGCAGATTTCAAGGATGATAGTCTGTGGTACTATTGGCAGAGGCTTCTTTTAATTGAGAAGGAGATCGATTCTCTCTTTCAAGAGCGTAGGCGCGAACATGAGCAACGTGGCTTAAGCGACTATATGTAATGTGGTGAGGGTACAGGTTTGCCCTTTCATCCAAACGCGTTCTTGCAACTCAAAAGGAATGTGAAGGCCGGACTTGTTGCTAGGACTAAGATTCTTAATGTCCTTCAAACCGGCAACAGGAGTGCAGGTGACGTTTGCAGAGAGGCTGGGCTCTCGTATGCATGCGTGATTTATCACTTGAAATCCTTGGTGGCTGAGAAGCTGGTTTCTCGTTCTTGTACTAAAAGGCCCTTCATGTGGGCTCTAACCAATCTAGGGCAACAGAAGCTTCTCTAAGCATTTTCATTGTTAGGCAATAGATTTTGGAAGACATATCTTGGCATGGACGCGACGGAAGCTTTGAAAAAAGTATTTCGAGAAGGTAGGATGCCCGAAGCCCGGTGAACTGTCTGATATAGCGAACATCTCGTATTGAAAGCTTAAATGTCACATTATGACATTTCAGCACAGACTGGATTGGCTAAGCATAAGATCAAACTCAAGGCTGAAGCCGACATTGAGAAGTTCATACACAAACATGTATTCAGGTCAGTTAGGAACAAGGTTCTGCAAAAACTGCTTCTACTTGCATTCCAACTAAAATGGTCTAAAACGGGACTCTACAAAACGGCCGCGAAGCGGCTCGTCAGTAAAAAATTGCCGTTAAACCTATCAAATATTGCCTATGAACTTGAACCTGAAGATGTCATGGGAATTATAGGATGTTCAAAGAGGACCGCGATAGAATACGTAGATGCCTTGAGATACTTGTTTAGGTAACCCTGTTTTCAACATGTGTTATAAAGCCAAGATGGCCCTGAATGCCATGTATATGGGGCGCACACACAAAACAATAGTTCAAATTACGGTGGCCGCACCAAGGGACACACACATCAAACCCTAGGGTTCAAATTTGGTCGGGCTCGCTAAATAGAGCACACATACCTAGTTCTTGTCGCGCTTTCACAGATCCTAAGAAAGCTTACAAAACCCGTATTCTTTCAAATTGCTCTTGAACAGTCATTTTCATCGAATCCATGAATGTTTGGCCTTGCAACTCTCTGATAGGTTTCACGATCGCGTCTATCTGTGCAAACTTCAATATTTTTTCCATCAAGTCGCTCGAACACTCAAGAGACTCTATGATCGGTGCGCTTAAGATTATGGTACCGAGATCGTTTAGCTCTCTCTGATTCAGTCTAGCGAACAATGGAATGTATGTTATCAATGTTTCTAAGACTTCATGAACCAACAAAACGAGAATTCCGAATTTGAAGAAATCTTCTCCGTCATAGTTTCTTCTTTGAAGCATACTTGGTTCATCTATGAAAATCAAATGTTCGCGTTTTCCTTTCATACCAAGTTTTCCTGTTCTTTGTTGATCTTCTCTACAAAATTGAACATGTGTTATTTCGGATTCTTTGACCGCCATACTTGTTGCAACAACCTTACGATCATGTCCTCTGATGAACCTCTCAGGTTCATAGGGTTTGCATCGAAACTCGTGAATTGACAGTAATTTCTCTGCGGAAGGATATTCTTGGAGAATCAATCTCTTTGCTTCTTTGAGAAGCGAATCCACTTTCAATCGAGTTTCTTCATCAAAAGTTGACAAGCCATATCACTTTTGCTTCTTATCCAAAAACCTCAGATAGAATTGAGAGTTTTGAACATCTTGTTATACCTTATTCCAACCAAGTTTCCCCAGAACAGTACTGTATATCTTGAAAGGTTTGCGGTCGCGCGCGTGCTTCCTCAAATAGTGAACCGTGCTCTTGCTAATGCCCAGCTTCCTAGTTTCCTTCGCAGATAGCGCTAAAATTTGTTTACGAAGATCGCGACTGTCACTTCTTTTTAGAGTCGGAGCAGGCTCCATGAAATCAATAAAGCCAGATTTCCCTAGGAGAAAACGGGCTAGCTCTTGAGCCTTGTTTAAGATGACTGCATCCCACCTCTAAATCTTACCCTTGTATCTGATGCCTTATCTTTTTAGGTAGGGCGGCTCTTCAGGACAGATCGATACGAGATCGTCATATGCGGCCTTTATCGCTTCGATCGACAAGTTGCGCGTTCTCATCACCGGACTTTCACCGGTCAAATCATACCTATCCGTATCTTCAGTAACTATCGTTACCCCTAGTTCCTTTGCATGCAAGTATAGGTAGGTTCCTGGAAACGGTGTAGTTACGCTGACGTAGATGAATGCGCCCATATCTTTCAATTCAAGCATGAACTTCTTCGTCTCCTTCACTGTCTTCCAAGTGTCTTCAGGGTGAGGAACCATGAAGCTGCAGACAGGCAAGATCTTCGCTTCGACAGCCCATCGAACAGCCCTCCTCACTTGATCGAGACTAATCCCTTTTTTGATCGATTTCAGAATCTTCTCTGAACCTGACTCAACTCCGAACTGGATTGCAGTACACCCTGCCTCAGCCATCTCTTGCAGTATAGGCTTATCTATGAAGTTGGCTCTGGACTCACATACCCACTCAATCTTCTTCGCAAGGCTACGCAAAAGTTTACAGATCTCTCGGGTCCTGTCTCGAAAAACGGTAAACGTATCATCCGCTATGAAGAAAAACTTCGGACTGAAATCGTTCGCCACCTTCTCGATCTCAGCGACAACGTTTGCAGGGCTTCTGACACGGTACTTTCCTCCAGACATCGCTTCTGCTGCGCAGAAGATGCATTTCGATGGGCATCCTCGGCTTGTGATGATGGTTCCGGGCGAGAGATACTTGTCCAGTCGCATCAAATGTCTCGCTGGGAACGGTAACTCATCGAGATTCTCAATTAGCGGGCGGTCAGGATTTTTAGTGGTCGCATGACCTTTACGGTATGATATCCCAGCAACCTGTTTGAGCTCTTGGTCCCCTCTTAGGAGCCTCTGGCAGAGCTCAAGCATTGTAAGCTCCCCTTCATGGCGAACCACGATATCCACCTGCTGATTCCTAAGCGTCTCCTCTTCCCTGAACGTGACATGGGGGCCACCGAGAATCGTCACAACATTAGGATTAAGTTCCTTTGCAATCACTGCGACATTCAATGCGTTCTTGTAAGTGCTTGTCGTAGTTGTGATTCCCAAGATCTTGGGCTCTCTCTTCTGGAGTTCCAACTCAACTCCTTTTCTATCTGGATTTTCAATCGATAGATCGATAAGCTCTACTTCAAACCCATTCTCAAGAAGAGTCGACGCGAGATAGCCAAGTCCAAGGGGGGGACATACAATGACCTCCCGCGCATATTGACGCAAATGTTCAGGCATCGGAGGTTGCACTAGGAGAATATCAGACATGTATTTTCCTCTTAACGGCGGCCGCGCTTAAAGTATAGTTCATTTGCATTATCCCTAAGCAGTCTCTGCGCGAGTAGAAGCACTCCTTTTTGAGCGAGGCTACCATCCTCTACTTTCTCCATCAGAACCCTCGCCGTGTTCTCTCTTGCCAACAGGGCGTGACCATAAACGCCTTCAACGAATCTGTAGTCTCCACCGAACCCAAGGATCTTGTTGCTGGGCACAGTGTCTAAAAGTTCTGAAAGTACACGGCGCGCCACCGCTGGCGAGATTATGTGAAGCCAACACAAGTCTACATAAACATTTGGAAAATTCTTCGCAAGGGTTGCGAGTTCACTTGTGTATGGGTACCCGCCATGGAATACGTCGAACTTGACTTCCTTGTATTCCATGAATAGATTGACCAGATGCACGGGGTTGGAGCTTGAGATTACGTTTTCATTTCCTTCCTGAAGACCTGTATGAACTTGGATCGGCAGTTGATGGGTCCCTGAGAGTTGAATAACCTTGTGAACAATGAAGTCTTGAAGGGGCTTTGCCTCCACGAAGGAAACCCCTTCCGGAACGTTCACTCTCGCTCCGTCCGGCAATTCAATTCGTCTGAAGACTTTTTGGGAATAGATCTTATTGAATACTCTTTCGCCATCATAGCTCGTCGTCTTTTCGAAGTTGATAGGCCTTCTGTAGGCTAATGCTATCTTTACTCCTACGATGGACTTGGACAGTTTCTCGAAGCGTAGCCTTAATGCTTCAGTCAGATCTGACAATGAGTGAATCTTCATTTCGCATTTTCTCTCCAGTGCCTCTATGTCACCTCTCTCCTTCAGGAGGATGAAGTCGTCAAACCGTATTACAGGCGCGAACAACGACCGGTCGACATCAACCGTTTCATTATCGAGGATAGACAAGTCTACACCAGCCTTATCCTTCAAAACCCACCTGTAGAGTCCAAGCTTATTCGCTGACCGCATCTTTAACTCCAAGTCTTTGCAAGTCCTTTCGTTTAGATCGTCGATACCGTAGAGGCCTTTTACTGCTAGATTCAGGGCTCTAGCATAACCAGTATTCTGAATCTTCTCCCAGAATGGAGCCAACAGTCTCCATCGCTCGTTAAGCGGTAGACCTACGTCACGAACTCTATATAGTAGGTCTTTAGGCATGCCGGCAGAGACTAAGTCTGAGGATATATAATGAATCAGGAAGGTTGCAAAAGGGTCAGGCTTCCCTTTTATGCGTTCCGACTCCTGAGGCAAATGCTCATGGGTATCTATGAGTTTGATCTTGTCAACCGCGCTCTTAATTGCGACATAGCTTGTTAAGTTTCTACTCACTATGGTTCACCCTCTCGTGCAGTGTTGTCGATTCAAACATATAAATCCAAACTGAAGTAACCGGGCATCATGCGAAATAGCGTATAAACGCTTCAAGGCAGAATATTAGAACTCGCTTTCTCCAAGTTGCAAGCTACAAATGGAAGAGACAGACCGTTCCGACAAATATATCTCGCGATTCTTACTCGGCTGGTATTTTCTGAAATCGCCTCCATCAGTTCGCGTAAAATAGCCATTTATTTCTGCAAGCGGCCTTGTCTTATCTTCAGTGAAAACGTAAGGGTTGAGACATGACTCCCTATGAGAGATTCACTACCGCGGCGGAGTTGAAGCAACCCGATCAGCTTCCAGCCATGCCTTATTGCACGGGGCCTTTCATATCAAGATTCGCTGGACTAAGTGTATCAGACTATTACCTTAATGCGAAGAAGAAGCTGAATGCGCAACTAAGTGTGTTAAGGCGCTTTCCGGGGACGATGTTCTATAATGGCGTCTGGGCGGACGAAGGCGTTGTAGTTGAAGCTTCTGGGTTTGGATGCGAAGTGGCTTGGTCAGATACAAGTCCTCCTTGGATTTCGCGTCCGATAGTCAGAGCTTCAATCGATGTCGATCACTTACAGGTTCCTGATCCGAGACACGACGGTCTCATGCCGCTGATGCTAGAACATCTCGGCTACATGAGGCAGATCGTAGAGCGAAGATTGATGGATGATTACGGCTATGTAGACGGAGTAGGATACAGCATCGGCCCTATCGACATAGCCGCTCAATTGAGGGGTCTCACAGAACTCTTCAAAGATATTTATATGAGACCCAAACTACTCCACAAGCTTTTGGGTATCACGACTGAAACCGTGATTACTTGGTTGAAAGCGCAACAAGAAATCGTCGGCGGTTTCAGGTGGTTTGCCGTTGCCGACGATTATTCTGGGCTGATGTCTCCTAAACATTTTGAAGAGTTCTGTCTTCCGTCATTAAAGAGAATCTTCTCAAAGTTTGGTGGAATAAGGGTGTTCCACAACGACTCCAACACGAGGCACATTTTGGAAAAGCTTCCAGAAACCGGAGCTAGAGTCCTACTTGGCTTCTGCCCAGAGTTGGACCTTGCAGAGGTTAAAACCAAGATTGGTAGGCGAATGTGCCTCGCCGGAAACCTGCCTCCTACAGGCGTACTTCTTAAAGGTCGACCAGAAGATGTTTCGAGAGAATGCCAGAAGCTTATTGAAATTGGTAAGCCGGGCGGAGGGTACATACTATCCTTCGGAGGAACAGCCGCCCCTCAAACGCCTCTGGAAAATATCGACGCATTTATTGAAGCAGCAACTGCCCACGGAAAATACAAGTAACCCTCAAGCGGAACTGTTACGCTTTAAATGTTCGGTTTTCCTAGTCAAGATGTTGAGTGACTGGGAATGCCAGATCTAGCTCTGAGGATAGCGCAGATCTCTGACACGCATATCTCGAGGTATGGGCAGTTCGTCGGGAGGATGTTTGATATTGCCGCTAGAGAGATCAATCGGCTTAAGCCTGCGCCTGATGTGGTTATTCACTCTGGCGATTTGACAGACATTGGGGTCCTCGCAGACTATGAGCTAGCAGTAGAGAAGATGAAACTACTGAAGGCTAAAGTTGTGATAGCGCCTGGAAATCACGACGAGAGAAACTATGGTCAATCTCTATTCAAGGAGATAATAGGCCCCATGGACTACGAGGTCAAGGTTGGTAATGCTATCGTATTCATCTCGAATAGTCCTCAGCCTGATCGCGATGATGGGCGGCTCGGCAGAAGGCGTCAGGACTATCTTGAGGAGAAACTAAGGGCTCTACCAAGCAATACTATTAAGATTCTCGTCTTTCATCACCATTTGGTTCCAGTTCCATATTCTGGACGTGAAGCTAACGTGCTTGAAGATGCAGGGGACATCTTGGAGATGGTACTTAAGCATAAGATTAACTTCGTTTTGATGGGGCACCGGCATGTCACAAGAGTCTTGAGGATAAACGATACAGTGCTTGTTAATGCTGGAACAACATCAAGCGCTAGAACACGAGGTAGGCTGGGGCACTCATTTAACCTAGTAGACATCTTTGAAGATGGAGCAGTTGAGGTGACTGAGAGAAATCTTACTCAACGAAAAACCATTCTTACAGCGAAGTATGGGCCTCCTTGTCCAGCTTAGAAACAAGTCAACGCAAACGGTGTTCAAGAAGGCGCCTACGAGAACTTTCTTACTGCACCTATTCGAGTTGCTCTAGAACGCCTGCTCGTTCAAGGTCGAACCGAACTCTCGCTATCTCCGCTGTCTTCAAGTTCTCCAGTGGGCTTCGAACGAAACCGCCCGGCAACCCCATAAGGTTTAGAGCTGTCTTCAATGCGGCTGGAAAAGTTCCTACGAACATAGCTCTGAAGATGAAGTGAACTCTCTTCTGCAGGTCTCTAGCCTCATCAACTCGCTTGTCCAAGGATGCTTTGTACAAATCCAGAACGAGTTTAGGTGCCACAGCTGCACTTCCGAGCATCCCGCCTTTAGCCCCAAGAAGTAGGCCAGCCATGAGCAGGGGATCCCAACCGCATAAGACTGAAAGCCTTTGCGGGGAGAGCCGTATTATCTCAGTGAGGTCGAAGATCGCTCCCGAGCTGTCTTTTATACCTACAATGTATTCCTCCTGCGAGAACCTGTAGATCATGTCTGGAGTAGCCGCGTTCCCTGCGAAGCTTGGAATATTATACACAATGATGGGGAACTCAGTTTCCCGCGCGACAGCGACATAATGATCCTTCATTCCAACAGCGCTCGGATGGAAATAGTATGGAGTTACTACGAGAGCTGCGTCAGCTCCAGCATCCTTTGCATATTTGGTGAATTGTATGGTTTTCTTTGTGGACGGGGCACCTGTTCCTACTATTATTCTAGTCTTTCCGTTTGCTTCATCCACAGCGGTGTCCACCACTTGCTCCACTTCTCTGTCTGTGAGCATCGCGAGTTCTCCAGAGGTTCCTAAGACCAGAACGCCATTCAACCCAGCCTTCATGTAGAATTGAATCAAGGTTCGTATAGCGTCTAGATCTAGTGATTCATCCTTCTTGAATGAAGTTGGCATCGCAGAGAAGATTCCTTCAGGGGCGTATACCATGCTCTCTCACTTCCTTCATCTTGGATATAACTCGTCCGCTACGAAGCCTAGTCCGAGCTGTTTCAACTTCTCTCTTTTTGGTATTCCATCCGCTGTCCAACCTGAGATTCTATAGTAGCGTTGTAGCATCTCTTGAGCCCTCGCGGTCATACCTTTACATCCTCCTTTAGGAGCTGGCTCATGAACTGCCCTCCATGGAAGTTTATCATCTTTGCTTGCGAACCCCTCTCTAGCATTGAATGAACGAGTCAGATTGTTGATTCGTTCTCCGATCAGCATAAACTCCTCTCTTGAAAACTCGAAGCCAGTTGCTGCATTCGTCAGG
>Ga0315312_1001363_pt1 | contig 19324 bp, 22 predicted proteins | sample TDP7_MG_FD_203629 | JGI IMG/M metagenome (GOLD analysis project Ga0315312, IMG submission 203629) | Freshwater sediment microbial communities from Lake Towuti, South Sulawesi, Indonesia - TDP7 | ecosystem: Environmental > Aquatic > Freshwater > Lake > Sediment | place: Indonesia: South Sulawesi... | reverse complement strand
CGATCCCCTTGCCAATCGTCTCTGCGACAGCGGTGCCGCAGAGCGCTCCCATTGTGTTGAGGACGGTGGCCATGAGGATCGCCGAGTAGGGCCGCAGCACGCGGGTGGAGACAACCGTGGCGATGGCATTGGGGGCATCGGTGAAGCCGTTGACGAACTCTGCTCCCAGGACCAGGAGGAGCACTAGCAGGACCGGGGCCTCAGGCATCAGCTGGCGTTTTCCTTTCCTCGCGCTGGCGGCCCAGGGGAGCCGGGCCGCCAGCGCTTCTCAGCTTGACAGGTTGGGGCTGCCTCGCCAGCACGCTGGCGAAGCAGCCAGCGACTGTGGGTAGGGACAGGCTCGAGCCTGTCCTACCCTCTGGTGTGACTACAGCTTCACCTTGGCGGCGCGCGTGATGTTCGAGACTCCAAAGACGATGGTGCTGGGCTGTCCTGGCCTGGCGGCGCTGCCGTATACATACTCGATGTTGACTCCCGCGGTGGCCAGCTTCATGGCGGCCGCGGCCAGCGCCCCGGGTTCATTGGGCAGCTTGACGATCAGCACCGGGCTCTGCACCACGGCCATCCCGGCCCTCTTGAGGGCGGCGCGGGCCCTGGGGTTTGCAGAGGTCACCAGGCGGACCACGCCCATGTCGGCCGAGTCCGCCACGGAGATGGCTTCGATGTTCACCTTGGCGCGCGCCAGGGCCGCCCCAACCTTCGCGATCTGCCCTGGCTTGTTTTCCAGGGCCACCGACAACTGCGTGCCACGTGCCATTTCCCTCGCCTCCTTAGCTTATGGGTTCCAGGGGTCGTATTCTGGTAGGACTGGTACGTCTCCTCTCTGCAGTATGGTCAGATTGCAGCATTTCTGCGCTCTCATGGTTGAACCAGGCGGGAACTGTGGAAGGACTAACTATGGCGGAGTTGACGGAGACCGTGCTGAGGATTCGTTGCAGGGGGTGGTTGTATGAGTGCGCATAACAGGAGCACATTGCTGGGGCAGCTGTTGCTCTCCAACGGGCTGATCACGGCGGAGGAGCTGGAGCAGGCGCTCTCCCGCCAGGAGTGGAGCGGGGAGCCTGTGGGCCAGATTCTGGTGGAGCTGGAGGCCCTGGCACCCCATCAGCTTGAGCGCGCGCTGCGGGAGCAAGCGCGGCTTCGAGGCGAGCCAGCAGGGGATCGGCCTTTTGTGCTGGTGGTGGAGGATGATCCAGAGGCCGGCGCGGTGGTGTCGGAGATTCTAGAGGGCGCTGGCTATCGCGTGGGAATCGCGCAGAACGAGGCCGAGGCGATGGCGGTGCTACTGGAGCCCGAGGAATCGCGGCCGGCGGCCATCGTGCTCGATCTGGCACTACCACAGCATGGCGGGGTGGAGCTGCTCACCGTGCTACGGAAGAATGGGGGCACCTCGCGCTTGCCTGTCGTCATCCTGACAGGCCACCCGGACTTCGAAGACCAGATCCGCGCGCGAGGCCTCGAGGTGAGCGGATTCCTCACCAAGCCGGTGCCGGCCCGACGCTTGGTGGAGGCTGTGGAAGCGGCATTCCGAAAGGCCTGGGAGCCAGCAGGATAACGGAAGCTGTAAAGGCGGCCACCAGCCGAAGCCGGTCTCCGGCCTGGAGCCCAGGCGTTCCACATCCCTGACAAGCAGAGGCAAACTGGAGAAGGTATGGTTGGCGCCGCCTTCGAAGTGCCTTCTCTAGCCTTAGGGATAGAGAGATGGCCTTGTGAAATATCAATCCGCCTCGCAGAGGGACAAGCCTCGGCGCGTGCTTGTAGTCGAGGACGATGTGGAAGTGATGCGGCTCCTAGAGGAGCTGCTGGTCGGACATGGCTACGAGGTGCTGAAGGCCCGCAACGGCGTGGAAGCGATGGTCGCGCTGACCGCTGCGCCGCCTGAGCCTCCCCACGCGGTGCTGCTCGACCTGGCCCTGCCCCTGGAGAGCGGCGTTTCGGTGCTCAGCTTTCTGCGCAGCGTCATGCAGAGCGGCCTTCCGGTGATTGTCCTGACCGGGAGCGCAGACCTGGAGGCGGAGACGGCGGTGCGAGAGCTGGGTGTGAGCGCGTACCTGCGCAAGCCGGCCTCGCCGGACAAGGTGCTTGCGGCCATCTCTCGGGCACTGGGCTGAGGCGCCTCGAGCTAGGCGAGCGGCTGCTTGGCAATCGCCACGCGGTTGACCAGCCCGCGGCCGCGTGGGTATAATCAGCCGTCTCTCTTACGCCAATCCGGAGGCCCCTCTATGCTCAACATTCGTCTCATCCGCAGCGATCCAGAGCTCGTTCGTCAGGCCATCAAGCGGCGCGGCGGCGAGGAGGCGCCGCTCGATGCCCTGCTGGGGGCCGATGAGCGCCGGCGCGTCCTCCTGCGCGAACTGGAGTCGTTGCGCAACGTGCGCAATCGGCTGGCCCACGGGGGTCCCCCCAGCGCGGATTCGAAGCTACGTGTGCAGGCAGACGACAAGGAGCGCGCAGAAGATGTCGCCGCTGCCATACTGAGGGCAGAAGCTTGCAATGATGTGGACGTTCCCGCGCTGCTTGGGTTCTTGGCATGGTTGGGGCTTCCAGTGCCCGGCGCGGACAAGCTTCCTACCGCTGTTGGAGTAGACGTCCGCCTCCAGCTCCGGGCGTTACACGCAACAGCTGCTTTCCTTGAGCAGGAGCTTCGGCAACTGAACAGTGAGCTTGAGCGGCTGGCCCTGGAGATCCCGAATCTTCTGGCGGAAGAGACGCCCGAAGGCACAACTGAGGAGGACAACGTCATTGTCCGCGAGTGGGGTGAACCGCGGGAGTTCGACTTCGAGCCGAAACCCCATTGGGAGATCGCCGTCGCCCTGGACATTGTTGACTTCGAGCGGGCCGCCAATATCGCGGGCGCGAACTTCGAGATCTTCAAGGGAGCAGGGGCTCTCTTGAGACGGGCGCTGATCAACTTCATGCTGGACGTGCATATCAGAGAACATGGATACGTTGAGGTGGCGCCTCCCATCCTCGCGCGGCGCGATTCGCTAATCGCCTCCGGCCACTTGCCAAAGTTCGAGGACGACCAGTTCCATATCCGGGAAAACGATATGTTCCTCATCCCCACCGCGGAGGCCTCCCTGGTCAACATCCACCGGGAGGAGATCCTCGACGCCGCCACTCTCCCCAGGCACTATGTGGCCTACACCCCTTGCTTTCGAAATGAGAAGTTCGGCGCGGGCAAGGAATCGCGGGGCTTGATCCGACAATACCAGTTCGACAAGGTGGAGCTGTTCAAGTTCGTCCTGCCGGAGACCTCGATGGAGGAGCTAGAGTCACTGGCGCGAGACGCGGAGGCCATCTACCAGCGGCTCGGCATCCCCTACCGGCTGGCCCTGCTCTGCGCCGGGGAGCTGAGCGTGGCCTCCGCCAAGAGCTACGACCCGATGGCCTGGTTTCCCGGCACGGGAAGTTGGATGGAGCTGAGCTCCTGCTCCAACTGCCTCGACTGGCAAGCCCGGCGGGCCAACATCCGCTTCCGTCGGGGGCCGCGTGTCAGGCCGGAGTTCCTCCACACCCTCAACGGCTCCGGCCTCGCCGTCGGCCGCACCTTCGCCTGCCTACTCGAGAACTACCAGCAGGAGGACGGGTCGGTGATGGTGCCGGAGGCACTGGTGCCGTATATGGGGGGTATAAGCGTCATCAGGAGGGATTGAAGCAATCGGCGCGCATGCATAGACATGCGCGCCCTACAAGACGTTCGGAAGGACCCGAAGGGCTTTCCGCGGAAGACGGGGAATAGTGGGAGGGCGGGGCAATCTCAGCGCAGGACGAGGAGGCGACGGGATGGCCAAGGCGAGAGTGATCATCACCCTGAAGAAGACGATCATGGATGCGCAGGGGCAGACGGTGGAGAGGGCGCTGCACAACCTGGGCTACCGGGGCGTGCAGAACCTTCGCATCGGCAAGTACATCGAGATGGAGGTGGACGGGGCGGCGCGAGAGCAGCTTTCGGCCCAGCTCGATGAGATGTGCCGCAAGCTCCTCGCGAATCCTATCATCGAAGACTTCCGCGTCGAGATCGAGGGATAGGCGATGGCCACCGTGACGAAGCTGCGCTTCGGTGTCGTCATCTTCCCAGGGTCGAACTGCGAGACAGACGCCTGGCACGCGCTGCACGACCAGATGGCCGCCCCGGTGGACTATATCTGGCACCAGGATACCGACCTGCGCGGCTTCGACTGCATCATCCTGCCGGGCGGGTTCAGCTATGGCGACTACCTGCGCACCGGGGCGGTGGCCCGCTTCTCGCCAGTGATGCAAGCAGTGGCAGAGTTCGCCAGCAAGGGCGGCTTGGTCCTCGGTATCTGCAACGGCTTCCAGATCCTCCTCGAGGCCGGCCTGTTGCCAGGCGCGATGATGCGCAATGTCGGCCAGACCTTCGTCTGCAAGTACGTGAACCTCCGCGTCAAGAGCACAGATACTCCCTATACTCGCGCGATGCGAAAAGGGACAGTGATGCGCATTCCTATCGCGCATGGGGAGGGGAACTACTACGCAGATGAGGCCACGCTGGAGGAGCTGAAGCGCAACGACCAGATCGTGTTTCGCTACTGCACCCCGGCCGGCGAGATCACCCGGGAAGCCAACCCCAACGGGTCGCGGGAGAACATCGCGGGCATCTGCAATCGTGAACGCAACGTGATGGGAATGATGCCCCACCCCGAGCGGTGCACGGACCCCCTGCTGGGATCTGGAGATGGGAGGCTGGTATGGGAAAGCCTCCTGCTGTAGGGCGGGCATTCCCATGCCCGCCGAGTAGGGTCGTGCCCTTACGGAACGGCCCGCGGGCGTAGGAACGCCCGCCCTACAGAACGGCGGCGGGTGACTGGTACAGGAGAGTTTGCTTGGTCCGCGACGTGCCAACAACCTCAGATAGAATCAGGGCGCTCGCGAAGGCGGGCCACTCGCGCGTCGAGATCAGTAAGCTCCTCGGCAAGAGTTACCAACACGTGCGCAAAGTGCTGCTTGATGCTGGAATCACAGGAGGGCTAGTGCGGCAGAAGAAGGCATCACAACCATCAACAGCGGCGAGCACCGTCCCACCCAGGAAGTTTCGTTCCGAGTTCTTGCTGCGAGGTGGATTCCAGGACATCGGTGAATGGACTCTAACAGATGATCGTGCGATTTCTCCTCCCCGCGCCCCTGCCGAGCCAGGCGTTTACGCATTCGTCCTCGATGACGTGGTGGTTTACATCGGCTCGACATTGGATACTTTGCAGGGCCGCCTAACTCAGTACGCAAAGCCGGGCAATAGCCAAGAGACAAACAAGAGACTCAAGGGTCTCATTTGCGACTCGCTCAAGAACGGACGGGATGTCGGAGTGCTAGTTGCAACGCCGGGATCCTGCCAGTGGAATGGACTGCCGGTGATGATCGCGCCCGGTCTGGAGGCCGGGTTGATCCAGAGGATCCGGCCGAAGTGGAATATCCGGGGCAGTGGCTGACATGGAGACCCCATTCTCAAACTCACCCGTTGGCCGTCGGCGGGCGTAGGAACGCCCGCCCTACAAGGAACGGCCAGACGGTAATGCGAATAGGGGAGAATGTGAAGAAGGACTGTAGGGCGGGCATTCCCATGCCCGCCGCCAAGGAGACTGGTCTCCCCGCGCGTCGCCATTTGCGTCGTCTGGAGCGCATCTTCGACTGCGTGGTTTCGCAGGTCTTCTATATCACTTGCTGTGTGCGAGACCATCGGTCTGTGCTCGCGCAGCCGCGCGTCACATCCATTCTTGTCGCGTCTTGGCAAGTGGCGGGAACCTCCTACAGATGGCTTGTCGGCCGTTACGTAATAATGCCGGACCACGTGCACTTCTTCGCTTCTCCCCTCGGGGATGAAGCGAAGTCCCTCAGCGCGTTTGTGGGAGGCTGGAAACGGTGGACCAGCGCGAGATACGCAGGGCAGGGCTCGGGAGCTTCGGTTGGCAAGCCGAGTTCTTCGACCATCTCTTGCGGAGCGCGGAGTCCTATGAAAGCAAGTGGGAGTATGTAAGGCAGAACCCGGTCCGGGAACAGCTCGTAGAGAGGCCGGAGGACTGGCCCTTCCAGGGCGAGTTGAGCGATCTTCGCTGGTGAGACGCAAGCGGCGGGCGTAGGCCTGCCCTGAGCGCAGTCGAAGGGAACGCCCGCCCTACAGAACGGCGGCGGGCGCCGGAAAGATAGAGTGAGCAATGGCGATTGAACCGCGCATGTGGCGAGAGCTGGGCTTGAGCGATGATGAATACGGCCGCATCCTGAAGGCGATCGGCCGCGAGCCAACCCCCACCGAGCTGGCGATGTTCTCGGTGGAATGGTCTGAGCACTGCGGCTACCCCAGAAGCAGAACCTTGCTCTCCCTGCTGCCCAAGGAAGGCAAGTATGCCCCGCGCGCCAGGGGCGAAGACGCCGGCGGAATCGAGGTGGCGCCAGGGCTTACGGTGCTCTTCAAGATGGAGAGCCATAACCATCCCAGCCAGGTCGAGCCATTCCAGGGCGCCGCCACCGGGGTCGGCGGCATCATCCGGGACATCTTCACCATGGGGGCGCGGCCCATTGCGGTGCTCGATCCCCTGCGCTTCGGGGAGCTCGACCAGCCGCTGGCCCGCTACCTCCTGCGCGGCGTAGTCAGCGGCATCGCCTTCTACGGCAACTGTCTCGGCGTGCCCACCATCGGCGGTGAGCTGAGATTCGAGGACCCTTATAAAGGCAACTGCCTGATCAACGTGATGGCCGTCGGCGTGGTGGAGACCGATAAGATCGCCACTAGCCGCGCCGCGGGCGTCGGCAATCCGGTCATCATCGTCGGCAACTCCACCGGCCGGGACGGCATCGGCGGGGCCAGCATCCTCGCCAGCCACGAGTTCGGCGAGGATGAGGAGAAGCGCCCCACCGTCCAGATCGGCGACCCCTTCACCGAGAAATGTCTCATCGAGGCCTGCCTGGAGGCCCTTCCCACCGGCACGGTGGTGGGCATAAAAGACATGGGCGCGGCTGGCATCACCTGCACCACCTGCGAGATGTCCGCCGCGGGCGGACACGGGATGGACATCGAGCTCCAGAAGGTGCCCCGCCGAGAGCCTGGGATGGAGCCCTGGGAGATGATGATGTCCGAATCCCAGGAGCGGATGCTCATCGTCGCCCAGAAGGGGCGAGAGCAGGAGGTGCTGGACATCTTCCGCAAGTGGGGCCTCAATGCGGTGGTCATCGGGCAGGTGACCGGCGATAGCATCCTGCGGGTGAGAGATGACGGCCAGATAGTCGCCGAGCTGGAGGCGAAGACCCTCGCTAGCCCCCCGGTGTACCATCTGCCCGCGGAAGAGCCGGCCTACTACCGGCAGGTCCAGTCCGCCGATCTCTCCGGGCTGCCCCAGCCCAAGGATATGAACGCAGTGCTCCGCGACCTGCTCTCTAGCCCCAACATCGCGAGCGCAGAATGGGTCTATCAGCAGTACGACCACATGGTGCAGACCAACACCGTGGTGGCCCCTGGCGGGGACGCCGCGGTGCTCCAGTTGAAGGGCTACCAGCAGGGCCTCGCGGTAACCACCGATGGCAATGGGCGCTACTGCTACCTCGATCCCTACCTCGGCGCGCAGCTCGTGGTGGCGGAGGCGATGCGGAATCTCGTGTGTGTCGGCGCGGAGCCTGCTGGCGTGACCGACTGCCTGAACTTCGGGAATCCGGAGAAGCCGGATCGCTTCTGGCAGTTCAAGCGCTGTGTGGAAGGCCTGGCAGACGCTTGCCATGCATTCGGCATCCCGGTGGTCAGCGGAAACGTCAGCTTCTACAACGAGACCCCGGACTCAGTGGTCTATCCCACTCCGGTGCTGGGGGTGATCGGAGTGCTGGAGGAGGTCCGGCGGCACTGCACCATCGGCTTCAAGCGCGCCGGCGACGTAGTGCTGCTGCTCGGCGAGACCAGAGAGGACCTGGGCGGCACAGAGTACCTCAAGCGCGTGCACGGCCAGGTGACCGGGAGGCCGCCCGCCCTCGATCTGGAGTTAGAGAGGAAGGTGCAGGCAGTCTGTCTGGCCGCGGTGCGAGAGGGACTGCTCTCCTCCGCGCATGACTGCTCGGACGGCGGGCTGGCCGTGGCGCTGGCCGAATGCTGTATCTGGGGAGGGTTGGGCGCGCGGATCAGGCTACCCGAGGCGGAAGCTGCGATCAGGCTCGACGCGCGCCTCTTCGGAGAATCGCCCTCCCGCATCATCCTGTCGGCCAGGAGCAAGAATGTGGAGCGCCTCCAGGAGCTGGCCTCGCGAGAGGGGGCGCCGCTGCATCTCCTAGGAAAGGTCGGCGGAGACGAGTTGGTGATGACGGCCAAGGGCCGAAGGCGGCTGGGCATGAAGGTCTCCGAGATGGAGCTGATCTGGCGGGGTGCCATCCCCTCCCTGATGCAGCAGTAGGCAAGGATTCGGGACACTGCGGGCGAAGGAGGAGACGGCTCCGTGGGCCCGCCGGAGGCGGGCAGTTGCGCGGGGCGAAGGTGGCAGATGGAGATGAAGAGGCGGCCGCTTCCCTCGCTCGAGGCGCGGGAGGCGTGTGGTGTTTTCGGGATCTACGCGCCGGGCGAAGATGTCTCCCGGCTAACCTACTTTGGACTCTTCGCCCTCCAGCATAGGGGGCAGGAGAGCGCCGGCATCGCGGTCTCGGATGGCCGCCAGATCACCGCTTACCGGCAAATGGGGCTGGTCTCACAGGCCTTCGATGAGGCCACCCTAGCGCGTCTGCGGGGCGACCTGGCGATTGGCCACACGCGCTACTCCACCACCGGCTCCACCACTCTCGCCAACGCGCAGCCCATGGTGGCCGAATGGCGGAGAGGCCGGATCGCACTCGCCCACAACGGCAACCTGGTCAACGCGGTGGAGCTGCGAGAGGAGCTCGAGAGGCAGGGAGAGCGCCTCGAGGCCACCAGTGACAGCGAAGTGATGCTGCGGATGATCGCCCGGGAAGCGGACCGCGCGGGCAGTGTCGAGGAGGCGGTCGCCGCTTGCATGCCGAGGTGGCGTGGCGCCTATTCCCTCACCATCCTGACCGAAGACTCCGTGATGGCCGTGCGGGACCTCTATGGCGTCCGGCCTCTGTGTCTTGGTCGGCTCAACGGGGAGGCCGCGGTGTTTGCTTCGGAGACCTGCGCGCTCAACGTCATCGGTGCGGAGTTCCTGCGCGAGGTGGAGCCGGGTGAGCTGGTGGTCGGGAATGAGGATGGGCTGCGGACACGCACTGTGCTGCCGAGCCCCCGACACGCGCTGTGCGTCTTCGAGTATATCTACATGGCCCGCCCTGACAGCCTGATCGGCGGCCATCAGGTGCACGAGGTTCGGCGGCGGCTTGGCCGACAGCTCGCCTTGGACTCTCCCGCGGACGCGGATGTGGTGATCCCGGTGCCAGACACCGGCTGGCCGGCCGCGATCGGCTATGCCGAGCAATCCGGCCTGCCCTTTGGCGAAGGCCTGATCAAGAACCGCTACATCCCCCGCACCTTCATCCAGCCCGATCAGCGGCTGAGGGAGCTGGGGGTGCGAGTGAAGCTGAATCCCCTCCCCGAGGCGCTAGAGGGGAGGCGGGTGGTCATGGTGGACGATTCCATCGTGCGAGGCACGACCAAGCGCCGCATTGTGAGGATGATCCGCGACGCGGGAGCGCGGGAGGTCCACATCCGCATTAGCGCACCACCCTACCGCTGGCCCTGCTACTATGGGGTGGACACCAGCAACCGCTCCGAGTTGATCGCGGCCCGCTGTAGCACAGTGGAGGAGGTCCGGGAGGCCATTGGTGCAGACACCCTCGGCTATCAGTCGGTGGGCGGGCTGCTGAAGGGCCTCCAGATCTCCCGCAGGAAGCTCTGTCTGGCCTGCTTCACAGGACGCTACCCGATCCTTATTCCCAAGGATGTCAAGCTGAGCAAACTCGATCTGGAGGCGCGTGCGTGGCGAGGCGGCGAGGAAGACCCCACAAGAGAAGCGCAGTTCCCATCACCTACCGAGACGCAGGAGTAGATATCGCGAGGATCACGGAGGCGCTGGAGCGCGCCAAGCCGTTCATCCGCGCCACCTTCACGCCCCAGGTGGCGGCGGACATCGGCGCATTCGGCGCCATGTTCTCGCTGGCAGACTGGGCGGGCCGCGACGCACTGTTGGTGACCAGTCTGGACGACTTGGGAACCAAATCCATAGTGGCCCGGATGGCGAACCGCTTCAACACCGTCGGCCAGGACTTGGTCAATCACTGTGTGAACGACATCCTGGTGCACGGCGCGCGACCGCTCTTCTTCATGGACTATATCGCCGCGGAGCAACTTCACGCCGACCTCGTGGCAGGACTGATCGAAGGGCTCAGCACTGCCTGTAGGGCGGTGGGCTGCGCGCTGATCGGTGGACAGACGGCCGAGCTGCCCGGGGTGTACCGCGAAGGAGAATACGACCTGGTTGGGTTCATCGCAGGAGTGGTGGAGCGGAGCCGCGCCATCACGGGAGCTCGCGTCCAGCTCGGCGACTCGCTGATCGGCCTGGCCTCCGACGGCCTGCATACCAACGGCTACTCCCTGGTCCGCAAGCTCTTCTTCGAGATCGCGGGCCTGCCGGTGGATCAGTTCGTGCCCGAGTTGGGCCGCACCATCGGTGAGGAGCTGCTGCGCGTGCACCGCTGCTATGGGCGCGCCGTCTTGGCGCTGCTGGAGGAGTGCGACGTGCGGGGCATGGCCCACATCACCGGCGGAGGGCTGCCCGACAACCTCGTGCGCTGTCTCCCCGAGGGCTGCCGCGCGGTGGTGGAGCGGGGAAGCTGGCACGTGCCCGCCATCTTCAATTTGATCCAGGACCTCGGCCGCGTCCCCGAGGAGGAGATGTACCACACCTTCAATATGGGAGTGGGATTCGTCCTCATCCTTCCCCAGGAGGCGGCCGAGGAAGCGGCCTCGCGGCTGTCCGCCAGAGGTGAGACGGCCTATCTCATCGGCAGGATCGAGAGCGGGGAGCGCGGGGTGGTGATCGTATGAATCTCCCACGCCCCAGGTGGCCCAGCGTTGTCGGCCGGGCGTGACAGAGGAAAATGTGAGGGGAACGGCGAAGTTAGAGGGCAGGACTCGTGGACGACGATCACTTCTGACAGGGGATGAGGGAGATTCACGGCACTGTTATCCGATGTAGTTGTGGGCACCGCATCCTGAGCAAGGATGTGCTTCAGACTGGGCTCTACCTGAGTGTACTGGGGCCGAGCTTCGTCTATGTGCGCTATCGCTGTGGCCGGTGCAAGCGCGTGGGAGAGAGGCTGGTTGAGGAAGAGGCTTGGGGCCCCTCTGTGCTGCGGCGCGCACACACTTCGGCCGGGGAGAAGAGCCTGCGACGATTCGAGCGCATGGGTGAGATCACGCCCGAAGAGGTGCTTGATTTCCACTATGACTTGGAGCGCCTGAGCGCGGATCCCGAAGGGGAGGCGTAGCAGCGCTAATTGACCGGCCACTACGAGAGCAAGAGCAGCAGTGGGGCGTCTCAGCACAGGGGTGCCCCGCAACGTCATTCAGAGGCCAGGCAGGCCGGGGGCGGGCGCAGGCTTGGGAGGCTGGCACGGCTTGTGCGCCAGGTGTGGGTTCGTTTCGCTAGAGACGGTTGTTCCCTTATGGCCGCGGCGACCGCATTCTATGGCCTGATCTCGCTCATCCCGCTGGGAGTGCTCGCCATCTCCGTTTTGGGCCGCGTGCTGGGATCCCTGGCCGCCGCTGATGCAGAGAGCCAGGTGCTGGCATTCATGCAGAGGGTGCTTCCTCTGAAGGCCCCCGGTCTGGAGGAGGCGATCCGGCAGTTTCCGCATCCCGGCGGCTCTTGGTTTGTGGAGGCGGTCAGCCTACTGGGCTTGCTATGGGCGGGGAGTCGGCTCTTCCACACGCTGGAGGATGTGCTCACCCGGGTGTGGTCGGGCCATGGACGCGGGCGGCCCTTGTTTCTCCGCAATCTGATCGCCTTGGCGGCCACCGCAGGCGCGGGCCTCATCTTCCTGGTCACTGTGGTGGCCACCACCACGGCCGCCGCTCTGCCTTCCCTGGGCGGAAGTCTCGGCGCTTTGCCTGGGCTGAGGTGGGTGACCCCGGGGCTGCACGTGGTCGTGTCCCTGGCCGCGGCCTGGGTGATGTTCCTGCTCATGTACAAGTTCCTGCCACAGGGGCGGGTCAGGTGGCGGGAGGCGATGATCGGAGCCGCGACCGCGGCCATCATATGGGAGTTCTCTCGCGCTGCCTTCGTGGCCCTGGTCAGCCGCAGTGCCGACTACGGCCAGCTCTACGGCTCTCTCGCCGGAACCGTGCTGGTCAGCGTGTGGATCTATGTGACGGCCGCCATCATGCTCATGGGAGCGGAGCTCGCAGTCGTACTCCAAGAGGGCCAGGAGGGGTAGCGCAAGTGCTCTGGCAGCGACTGCTCACCGCCGCGGTGGGGGTTCCGGTCTTCCTCGTTCTCATTTGCCTCGGGGGCTGGTGGTTGGCCGGGGCGGTCGCTCTGCTTTCCGTCTTGGGGATGCGGGAGTTCTACCGGCTGATTTCGCTGGGGGCGGCTCGCCATTCTTTATCGGAGACCGCAGCCGACCCGGACACTCACCGGATAGACGCCTTTTGGCACCACGTCTGGCCCGTGTTCAGAGTTGCCGGCTACGCCCTTGCTGTTCTCTATCCTTTGCCCGTCCTCCCCATCCTTTTCAGGGCCGACGTCGCCCCGGTCCCCGCCATCATGGTGGGTTTGGCGTTCGTCGCTCTGTGGCTCATCGTACTCTTGCTATGGGGAGTCGCCGTGGGGCTCGTGCTTCTGGCGTCCCGACGCAGACCGCCCATTGGTTATGAGTACACCCACATCTTCGTGACCTTCTTTGGTATGTTTCTTCTTCCCAAGGCCTTCGCTTATCTGGTATGGCTCTCTCACCTTGCTAACAGAGCAGCCGCGCGGAGTCTCTCCCGCGTTGCACTGGCGCCCGGTGCCGGCTGGCTGCTGCTGGTGCTAACGGCCGTCTGGATCACTGATACCGCGGCCTATACGCTGGGCCGGCTCTGGGGTCGTCACAAGCTGTGGCCGGCGGTGAGTCCAGGCAAGACTGTCGAGGGGAGCGTAGGTGGGCTAGCCGCGGCGGTGCTTTGGACCGCGGTATTCGGCCACTGGCTCGGGTTGTCTGTGGGCCACGGGCTAGCGCTGGGGGCGGTGCTGGGAGTTGTCGGCCAGCTCGGCGACCTGGCGGAATCCAAGCTCAAGCGCTGGGCCGGGGTAAAGGATTCAGGCGCCATCCTTCCGGGGCACGGCGGCATTCTCGATCGCTTCGACAGCCTACTGTTCAACGCGCCCGCGGCCTACTACTACCTGCGTCTGGTTGCAGGCATATAGCACGGCGCTCACAGCCCTGCTGTCAGCCTCGTGATGAGGTACTCAGGCAGACCTGCCTGCTGCATCTTCTCCTGCGCTCGTGCTATGTCGTAGCTCACGCGTCGTATCTCTATGGTGCGGGCTTCAGTGTCGTAGATCCCGAAGCTCGCGTCCGGATTACCGTCCCGCGGCTGTCCGATGGCCCCGGGGTTCACAATATAGCGCATCTCCGCCTCCAGCATAACCCGGCCACCGGGCCAGAGTGAGATCTGTTCGCAGAAGCGCGTCTCCCTGCGCTGACGGTAGTACTCGGTGACATGAGTGTGGCCTACCAGGCAGAGTCCGTCGGGCATCTCGGAGAAGCACTGCATGGCTTCTACCACGCCGGTGATGTAGGCCATCGGCTCAGCCAGGGAGCCGTGGACCAGCACGGCTTCAGGCACATCGCTGGCGAGAGGAAGCGAGGACAGGTAGGACTTATGCTCCGGCGGCAACTGCTGGCTGGTCCAGAGAATCGCCTGACTGGCATAGGGGTTGAACCACTTGATGTCATAGCGGCCCACGGCTGCTAGATCATGGTTGCCCGCCACACAGTTGAGGTTGGGCAACTCGCGCACTCGCTCCACGCAGGCCACCGGCTCGGCCCCGTACCCGACTATGTCCCCCAGGCAGAGGAAAGCCTCCACGCCGGCCAGCTCCGCGAGCACGGCTTCCAGGGCTTCCAGATTGGCGTGGATATCAGAGATCAGGCCGTAGATCATGGGCAGATGTGACGTGCGGCCGCGCTATTCTAGGGAGCAGCATGGTCGCTGTCAAGGGAGCGAGGGGGGCGTAATGGGCGAGCACGGGCAGCACCACCTAACAGTCATGCCCTCTGCCCTCTCCAATGCCTTGCTTTTCCCACCTGCGCGGTGATATGATCCTAAGGGCTTGCGGGGGCTGCGGAGGGACATGTGTTTACAGTCGCAGTGGCACTTCCTATCCTCGCTCTCATCATCATTATCCTGCTGCTCGTGGAGGTGCGCCACTACTATGCGGGGCGACACCTCGTCTCCCGCCGACGCTTTGTGCTGCGGATCGTGGCCGGCCTGCTTCTCCTTGCGCTCCTCGCCGTGGTCTTCGTGGGCCTGTTCGTGCTGAAGCTGCACAGCGCCCGCACACAGCCTACGCTCTTCCTCGGCTTCTGGTCAGGATGCCTGTTGGTGGCGCTGGCGCTGGCCTGGGTGATGCTGGCCGATATGCGAGAAGTTGAAGATCGCTTCACCCAGCGCCAGCACGAGATCTGGCGAGACATGGCCCGCTTTCTCGCCGGCCACATCTCCCCAGAGGACAGAGGCAAATCCCCTCCCAGGGACAATGCTCGAAAATGAGCAGCCCCGACGATCTCCGCTGGATGCGGCGCGCGCTCACGCTGGCGGCCCGGGGCCGAACCAGTCCCAACCCAATGGTCGGCGCGGTGATCGTGAACCAGGGACGAGTGGTCGGGGAGGGATATCATCGGCAAGTTGGCGGGCCGCACGCGGAGGTGTGGGCACTGCGAGAGGCCGGCAGAAAGGCTAATGCCGCCACCCTCTACGTCACCCTTGAGCCCTGCTGTCATCAGGGCCGCACCCCGCCATGCACCGAGGCCCTGATCCAGGCCGGCCTGCGGCGCGTGGTGGCCGCCTGCCTGGACCCCAATCCGCAGGTTGATGGGCGCGGCATTCGCCGCCTTCGCGCGGCGGGCATCGCAGTAGAGGTGGGCGTGATGGAGCGTGATGCCCGCCGCCTCAACGCCGCCTACTTCAAGCACACCACCACCGGCCTGCCCCTTGTCTCTTTGAAGGCCGCCATGAGCCTGGATGGAAAGATCGCTACCACCACCCGAGAATCCAAATGGATCACCGGCGGGCCGGCGCGCGCCGTCGCCCACCGGCTGCGCGCTACCCACGACGCGGTCATGGTCGGAGTGAACACGGTGCTTGCCGACGATCCACGGCTCACCGTCCGAAAAGCCAGCGGAAAGGCCCCCCTGCGCGTCGTCGTGGACAGCCGCGCTCGCACCCCGCCCACGGCCCGCCTGCTGAGGACGGATGACAGGCCCCCGGTGATCGCAGTGACCGCGCAGGCCCCCCAGGCTCGCTGCCAGCGACTGATGCAAGCCGGGGCAGAGGTGTGGAGGGTGCCCTCGCGCGGCCGGCGAGTGCATCTCAGGGCCCTGATGAAGCGCCTCGGCAAAGCAGGCATCCAGAGCGTGCTGGTGGAGGGGGGCGGCACATTGGCCGCCAGCGCACTGGAAGAAAGGCTGGTAGATCGTGTATACTTCTTCATAGCTCCCCGGATCATCGGGGGAGCGAAAGCTGTTACGCCGGTGGAAGGCGCGGGCGTCAAGCGGCTGGCGCAGGCTTGGCGAATCCAGTCGCTGCGGGTGAGGCGCGTGGGCGAGGATCTGCTAGTCACCGGAGAGATCGCGGGCTGAGCGGGAGAGATGTTCACCGGGCTGATCGAGGAGGTTGGGACCATCGTCCAAGTCGAGCACGGCCGCGCGCTGCGGCTGACCGTTCACGCGGAACGGGTGCTGGAGGATATGAAGCCGGGAGACAGCATCGCAGTCAGCGGGCCCTGCCTCACCGTGGAGCAGGTCACCAAGGGCCGTTTCTGGGCCTCGCTGCTGCCGGAGACCGCGGAGAGGACTACGCTGGGAACCGCGCGCCAGGGAACCCGGGTCAACCTGGAGCGGCCCTTGCGAGTAGGCGATCGCTTGGGTGGACATCTCGTGGCCGGCCACGTGGACGGGATGGCCGAGGTGATCTCCCTCCGGGATCGGGGAGAGACGCGGCTGCTCGAATTGCTCTGCCCGCCGGGCCTGGAGCGCTACCTGGTGGTCCGCGGATCGGTCGCCCTCGATGGGGTGAGCCTCACCGTGCTCGCTCCATCTGGACCGCGCTTCTCCGTCGCTCTGGTAGGTGCCACCCTCGCGGCCACCACGCTGGGTGAGCTGCGCGTCGGAGACCGCGTGAACATGGAGGCCGATCTGCTGGCGAAGCACCTGGAACGGCTGCTCGCACCCCGAGAGCCGGGAAGCGCGCCCGATAGGCTGCTGGCCTGGCTCCAGGAGGCGGAGTTATGACGATGACGGATCGCGAATCCGAATACCCTATTGTGGCAGTGGAGCAGGCGATAGAGGATTTCAAGGCCGGTCGCTTCTTGATCATCGTGGATGATGAGGATCGAGAGAACGAGGGCGACCTGGCCATCCCCGCGGAGTTCGCCACCCCCGAGGCCATCAACTTCATGGCCCGGGAGGGCCGCGGTCTGGTCTGCGTGGCGATGACCCAGCAACGCCTCCAGGAACTGGATCTCCACCCCATGGTGGCCGAGGGCAAAGCGCTCCACGGCACCGCCTTCACCGTCTCTGTGGATGCCAGGCGAGACACCACCACCGGCATCTCGGCCCACGACCGGGCCGCCACTGTGAGAGCCTTGCTCGACCCAGCCACGCGGCCCGAGGATCTCGCCCGGCCTGGCCACCTGTTCCCCTTGCAGGCGAAGGATGGCGGAGTCCTCGCGCGCGCGGGACAGACAGAGGCCTCGGTGGACCTCGCCAGGCTGGCCGGGCTCTATCCCGCAGCGGTCATCTGCGAGATCATGGCCCCCGACGGCACCATGGCCCGGCTCCCCGCACTCGCGGAGTTCGCCTGCCAACACGACTTTCACATAATCACCGTCGAGTCCATCATCAACTACCGGGCGCGCCGGGAGAAGCTGATCCGCCGCGCGGCCAGCTCGGTGGTGCCGACCAGATTCGGGACCTTCACCGTGCACGCTTACGAGAGCCTTGTAGATACCAAGCCATATCTCGCCCTCGTCTATGGAGAGAGCGGGCCCGGTCCCACGCTGGTGAGAGTTCATTCGAGCTGCCTCACCGGAGATGTGTTCCATTCCCTGCGCTGTGACTGCGGCGACCAGCTCGAACGCGCCCTGGAGAGGATCAGCGAAGAGGGCGCGGGGGTGGTGCTGTACATCCAGCAGGAGGGGCGTGGGATCGGGTTGATCAACAAGATCCGGGCCTACGAGCTGCAGGAGCATGGGCACGATACTGTGGAGGCCAACCGCCTGCTGGGGTTTGCTGCGGACATTCGAGATTACGGCATCGGCGCGCAGATCCTGGCCGACCTGGGCCTGCGGGAAATCCGGCTGATGACCAACAACCCCGGCAAGGTGGTCGGCATCCAGGGAATGGGGATCCGCGTGGTGGAGCGCGTGTCCCTCGAGGTTCCGCCTACCGAAGTCAACCGCGGATACTTGCGGGCAAAGCGTGAAAAGCTGGGACATCTCCTCTCTCAGGTGGCCGAGGAAGAGGACACTGGCTAGGTCGGCTGCGCCGACCGCCATGGCGGCCTACGGCCTAGCCACGGAAAGGATGGATAGTCGTGAGCAAGACCTATGAAGGAACACTGCTTGCTAAGGGCTTTCGCTTCGGGATCGTCGTGAGCCGCTTCAACGATCTCATCACTCGCCGTCTTCTCTCCGGCGCCCTGGACGTGCTGGCGCGCCACGGCGCCGGGGAGGAGCAGATCGAGGTCGCCTGGGTGCCCGGCGGTCTTGAGCTGCCGCTGGTGGCCCAGCGCATGGCCGAGTCCGGGAACTACGACGCGGTAATCTGCCTGGCGGCCATCCTCCGCGGCGGAACTCCTCATTTCGAGTACGTCGCCTCCGAGACCGCTAAGGGCATCGCCCAAGTCGCCCTGCGCACCGGAATGCCAGTGATCTACGGTGTCGTGACCGCCGACACCATCGAGCAGGCGATTGAACGCGCGGGCACCAAGGCCGGCAACCGAGGCGCGGATGCCGCGCGGTCGGCCATCGAAATGGCGAACCTGATGAAGTCCCTGCCGGGGGGCAAGGGCAAGGCAGCGCGGTAGGTGCGGGCCGTCGTCCAGCGCGTCAGCTCCGCCTCGGTGGAGGTGGAGGGGCGAGCTGTTGCCGCGATTGGCAATGGCTTGCTAGTGTTTCTTGGAGTGTCCAGGGAAGACAGCGAGCAGAATACGCAGTGGCTGGCCGACAAGATCGCCGGCCTGCGCATCTTCGAGGACGAGGCCGGCAAGATGAACCTCTCGGTGCAGGAGGTGGGCGGCGCGGCCCTCGTGGTCAGCCAGTTCACCCTGCTGAGCGATTGCCGCAGGGGCCGCCGGCCCAGCTTCACCGAGGCCGCCCCACCAGAACAAGCCGAGCGCCTCTACCAGAGCTTCGTAGCCAGGCTGCGGCAGGCTGGGCTGCGCGTGGAGACCGGGGTCTTCCAGGCTCATATGAACGTGCATCTGGTGAATGACGGGCCGGTGACGCTGGTGCTTGATACGGACGTTCTGTAGGGCGGGCGTTCCCACGCCCGCCGGCCGTTCGTCGTTCCGTAGGGCGCGCATGTCGGAGTTTACCCTGAGCGGAAGCGAAGGGCATGCGCGCCGAGAGCACAGGTGGCAGGAGCCATATGCCCGCCCTACAGCACGACGGCGGCGCAATCAGGGCAGGAGGCCAGCCTCTCTCTAACGAATGGGTTCTGGCAGGGGACAAAAGGAGCACATGGGCGTGTACAGCGACAAGCTGATGGAGCACTTCCGGAACCCCCGGAACGTGGGGGTGATAGAGAACGCGGATGGCGTGGGCAAAGTCGGCAACCCCGTCTGCGGCGATATCATGGAGCTGACCATAAAGGTGGACGATGGCGTCATCACCGACGCCCGTTTCCGCACCTTTGGCTGCGGCGCGGCCATCGCCACCAGCAGTATGGTGACCGAGCTGGTGAAGGGCAAGACCATCGCGGAAGCCCTCAAGCTCTCCAACAAAGCCGTCGCAGAGGCCCTCGGGGGCTTGCCGCCGATCAAGATGCACTGCTCGGTGCTCGCCGAACAGGCGCTGAAATCGGCGATCGAGGATTATCTCGGGAAGACGGGCCAGGTGCCCGTCGCCGGCGAGGCAAAGGCCGTCTCCGTCGAAGGGGCCGAGGAGAGCTGAGCGGTCCCGGGAAG
>Ga0315312_1001362_pt1 | contig 19340 bp, 20 predicted proteins | sample TDP7_MG_FD_203629 | JGI IMG/M metagenome (GOLD analysis project Ga0315312, IMG submission 203629) | Freshwater sediment microbial communities from Lake Towuti, South Sulawesi, Indonesia - TDP7 | ecosystem: Environmental > Aquatic > Freshwater > Lake > Sediment | place: Indonesia: South Sulawesi... | reverse complement strand
AAGCCGACGCCTGTACCGACTGCGGCCAATGTGAAGAAAAGTGCCCCTATAGTCTCAAGGTGCCAGAGATGTTGAAAGAAGCCCACAGACTGCTCTCGACTTGATGCAGCTTATCTAGCTGTTTGAGTATGCTTTGATACGGATTCTCCCATAAAATCGATAAGCCAAGAATGCGTTGTTTCTTTCCAAGATTTTGATGCATTTTCTCCCGAACGACATCTCCCAATCTCCCTTTGATCTCTTCAAGGGTCATTGTTTTGAAAGTTTTCATGTCCGCTTTGATTTCAGCAGTCCTTGTTTTTCTCGGCTTCTTACGTCTCCTCCTTAAAAACAGTTCTAACTGTTGGATCCAAAGTCCTGCTGAGGGGCATGTCTGCTTTACAGCCATCTTCTAAGACGTCGTTTGTGACTTTCATCCCAGAACCCGTAGAGTCGGATCGGAAACAAATAAGTAGCGTACACTCTTGTCAAGTCGCATTTAGTGAGAGAAGCCAGAGGATTGTCTTGCTGACAGTAGAGAAATGCAATATCCGGTCTATTAATGGTTTCTGGTTGAGTCCTTACAAGATTTGGATTGCGACGCTTCTGGCACTCATATTCCTCTAAAACTCGTCGGCTTAAGTCATGTAGGAAAGGGGAGGGAGGGGGAGAGGCCGTGTTTCAAAACTTAGGCGATAACCCTACGTTGCGTATGGTTTTCGCGCTTACCTCTCCCGGCTTATATTTGCGTAGGAACCAGTATATTAACTTTTGGGAACAATAGCTCATAAATTGCAGCTCGTGAGGATCGAACTTCCTCTTCTTCTACTGTCTCTCTGCTTTGAACCGTTCGTATTCCTCCAGTTTCCTGTGGATATATTCTCTTATGTAGTCGTCTGCGCCTTTGTAGGGGGCTTCTGTTTCTTCTATGACCTTGTTTAGGAGGTCGTACTCCTCCCGTGGGATCGGTATGCTCACATAGAATTCTTCTCCTTTGATCTCCTCCAAGCGGCGGCGAACGGCATCCCTCACAAATTCCGCTGTCGTTGTGTAACCGACAATCTTTCCGTCTTTCATAGCCTGAGTGATCTCTTCAATCAGGTTCTCTGGGAGTATTATTGAGGTTTCTAGGACCCTTGTGATCGCGTCGGCGTAAGTCTGCATCTTGCCACTCTGAGCAGTCAACTCGCCTACTAGGCTCGTTAGCCTTTGATGGGTGTCATCTTCGAGTCTTATCGTTTTCATCTTGCATCACGTTTCTTATATTTGCTTCACCTTTTTATATTCTTTGTGCGATTTATGTTATATATGCCTTGTATAACGAATATAACAAAATTTAAATAGTGTAAGGAATATACGTCAACCATTGGAGTCCTGAGCGGCATGAAAACATGCATGGCAGTGACTGTCGAGAGAGGCCTCTTCAAAAAGATAGAACAGCTCAGAGGACGCGAAAAGAGGTCCACGTTCGTCGAGCATCTCCTCCAGCTCGGCATAGACGAGTACCAGAAGCGAACGGTGAAGGAGCATGAGTAGTGCACTGAAGTGGCTCCAAGAAAGAATTTCGAAGCCAAGCGGAGCTCTCTTACCGGCCTACCGAACCTATTACGGTGAACGACCAGCCGTCAACCTCCAAGAGTGCATAGAAGCCTACCTTAAAGATCCAGCCTGCAAGGCATTCGCAGACTTCTTGGCTGATCAAACGGTGGGCATGGGCTTTTACACCACAGTAAACCCCGAATATTCAGAGGGAGGCGACGCCAAGAGAATAGTCGACGAGTTCTGCGTGGATGTAAACCTAGACGGATTACTTCAGATCGGGGCGAGGGAGATCATAGCAACCGGAAACAGCTTTTGGGAGAAGATCATGCCCGACAACCTAGAGGAAGTTAGGATTCTGCCCTTAACCAGCATCGAGAGGATAAAGCGCGATACATACGGTAATGTTCAAGAATATGTGCAGACGGCTGCATACGGCGGGAAGACACTTCTACCGGAGAGGATAGTTCACTTTAAGTGGAACCCCGTCAATTGTGAGCCCTTTGGAACAGGCATTCTAAGAACTCTCCTTGAAGAGCTGTCTTTCCACGGCGAGACACGGATGAGCTTCCTCGAGATGAAGGCTCGAATAGAGAAGATGCTGCCTGAAATCTTTGAGAAATACGCGGGACCGGACGAGTTATGGATCTTTGAAGGTGTTAGTGATGAACGGTTGGCTGAGTATCAGAGGATGATGAAGTCGAAGCCTAAAGCTGGTGCGAGGTTTATCTACAATAAGGCTGCCGATGTGAAAACTGTTCAGATCGACCCACGTACCCAGTTCCAGGCTTATCTTGATCACATCCTAAATCAGTTCTACTTGGGCGGAGAGACTCCTATACCGAAGTTGTTCACGACACCAGGCTTCACGGAAGCAAGTGCTCATGCCGCTGTGGAGGTTGCTCAACGCAAAGTCATGGCACTGCAACGTTTCATCAAACGTATCGTGGAGAGGGAGATTTTCATACTACTAATAGAGCAAGCAGGTTTAGACGCGGAGAAAGCCGGATGTCGACTAAACTGGGGGGTTCCAGAAAGACCGGAGATCGTGGTCGCAGATCTGCTTCGAGCTGCCGACTTGGAGCTGATCCGTCCAGACGAGTTTAGGAACATCATGAAAAAGTTCGGCTGGGAATTAACGGAGCAAGAAGAAAAGGGAGATATATAGGAGTGGTTTTTTTATGACGATCAGGGGAGGCTAAGGTTTGTCCCAGAGACGCCTGAACAGCAGGTAGAAGATTGCAGAAGGACAGAAATTGCGAATGAAGATTTTACTACTCAAGGGATATGAGATAGAAGCTGTTGACCATGAGATGGGTCACTCTGTCGCACACAGAGTGTTCGGAACAACCCGCCCGAAGAAGTATAGGAAATATCTTTCAGGAGAATACGCTGAAGATATAGAAGGTTATGTTTCTGACCTTGCGCTGGAGCACGAAGGTGAAGTTTTTGCTTGGGGATTCGAGTTCATGAGAAAAAAGCCTTCAGTAGCCAGAAGGCTGATGAGGAAGAATCCTCGATTGAAAGAGCTCTTCAGTGAGATTATAAAGGACACTGGGTATGATTTCGTATTGAATAGTAGGGGAAGGAGGTGAAGCTGTTGAGCGATCTTCGTGGGAAAACTTGGGATGAGCTAGAGGAGGAACTGAAAAAGGTAAATACGTCTTTTCCACCTGTGGAGAAGCTTGACGGATGGATTCCCATCGATGTCCTTGTGGAAAAAGGCGTGGTCTTAGCCCGCAAAAGAAAAGGGGAAAATAGGTCTCAAGGCGTTTAAACCAGAAGGCATCTGGGAAGAAGTCTACGATAAGATGCTTAGGAGAAAGCAGATCCTTGATGCGATGGATGAGATTGCGGCGCAGGAAGATGGTCCGGCCTCTTTCCTGCGATGTCTTCAGAAAAAGGAGAGAAATGATCCGTGACTAATGTTGTAAAGAGATCGATCAAGGGAAAGCCGAAACAGAGCCTCCCTATCTCCCTTACCTTGCCTGTACACTCTATTATTCTATTTGCGCCGGGATGTCATCTCTTAAGAATTTCGAGTATATCTCAAGATCAGTCTTTTTACCGCCTATTCGCAGTTGATCCGGCATAGTTGCTTCTTTCTCGAATCCGCAGGATCTCAAGATTTCAACTCTTGATTCGTCTGTAGCTGCTGCATAGGCTTGAAGCTTCTCGATTTTCTCTTCGCCCGACTTGTCGGTGAACGTTTTCAGTAACTGATCTGCTTCTCCAAGATAGTTGGGGTGGACAAGAAAGTCAACAGTCTTGACGTGAGATTGACTCCTCGATTGAAGAGACGAGGAATAAGCCGTTCCCATCACCCGACGCCTACTGTTTTCAAGAACGAAGCCAAAGTTCCCCCGCTTAAGCGTATTCATCAAACTCATGAAAGACTTTCCAAGCTCATCGAAGACCGTGTACCCAATTAGGCCGATGCTGTACGCCCGTATAATCCATGGATGAGGATGGTTCAAGAGGGCTATGAAATGGGGGAGATCTCCCCAATTTACACTCCTAATTGAGGTGGTTGAATCGTGTCTATAGTACTCTTGATCGAAGACTTCGGGCTTTTCACTAACAGTCAGCCTTATGATCCCTCCGTAAGCATGCTGTCCATAACCGTAGGCTTGGAAACCAATTCTCCTGAAAATTTGGTGAGGCGCATGAGGACACAAGTTAGTTACATAGATTGCCCTTCCCCCGCTGTTTCTGAAGAAGTCCACTGCAACATCGAGGAGATTTGTCGCAACGCCTCTCTCACGATGTTCTTTAACAGTGAAGACTTCTCCCATGTAGGCTATTTCTTTACATGTTGCCGGGGTACAATACCATGTAGTTCCTACGATCTCTTCTGCAAGTTCACCAGTAAAGAAATAATCGGAACTCTGACCGCTGATTGCTCCAAACAACCTCATCCTCGTTTCGCGTTCTATCGCTGACAACTCAGGGGTTTTCAACAAAAAGTTAATTACTCTGTTGGATAACGGAGGAGCTGCAATCTTGACGTGAGCTCTTCGCCATCTCTCAGCCTTCTAGAACAGACGATCTCCTCGGACATGTAGATCACCCACGAAGCAATATAGATATATCTGTTACTTGCAGAGAAGCGTTTCCCACACTTACCTTTCAGCCCTACGGTTTGACCAAGACCTTTATGGCGCCTTCCAGCTTTTTCTCAGCTGCCTCGAAGGCTCTCTCGATCTCTTCGAGCCTGAAGATGTGGCTTATCAGCGGCTTTAACTTTACACGTCCAGATGTAGCTATCTGAACAGCCCTTTGGAACGTGAACGGGCTCCTGTACGATGTGGTTATAGTCAACTCCTTAGTGTAGAGGTCAAAGGGCCTAACCTGCCAGACAGCATCCTGCGGGGAGACACCGAAGATGTTCAGTCTGCCTCCCCTCCGCGTAACCATCATGGCTTCGGTTATGGCGTTAGGGCTGCCAACCGCCTCTATCGCTACGTCTGCGCCGTATCCGCCGGTCAATCCGCTCGCAGCCTCAACGGGATCCTCACTTCGTATGTTGATAGTGTAGTCGGCGCCAAGTTTCTTTGCCAACTCAAGTCGGGTCTCCTCCATGTCTGTCTGTATCACCGTTGAGGCTCCGGCCATCCGCACAAGTTGGAGGAGTATCAACCCGATTGGGCCAGCTCCGATTATGGCTACGGTGTCACCAACCTTAATCCCAGCCTGGTCTATGCCCCTGACACAGCAAGCCAGAGGCTCGATCAATGCGGCTTCGTCAAAGGTAAGAGCCTCGGTGATTCTGTATGCATTTCGTCCCCTAGTCTTCACGTACTCGGCGAAGGCACCGTCCACGGTAACCCCCGTAGCCTGCAAGTTCTCACAGAAGTAGTTTCTCTCAGATGCCCGGCAGAAGTGACACGTCCCGCAAAGAATATTCGGCTCCACAACCATGTGGTCTCCTATTCTCAAGTCTTTAACGTCTTGGCCCAAGTCAGCAACCACGCCTGAGAACTCGTGCCCCAAGATTATAGGCATATTGGTTTTCCATTCGCCTTTATAGATATGGACATCTGTACCGCAAATTCCTGCCGCTTCAACTTTTATCAACACTTCGTCTGTTGAGATCGTGGGCAGGGGGACATCCCCTAGTCGTAGGTCTTTGACTTCATGCAAAACTGCCGCTTTCATCTGTATTGACCTCCTTGTGTCACTATATGTGAATCGCCTTTCGAGAGAGAGCGCGCGCCGCCTCCATGATCGCCTCGCTTAGGGTTGGATGAGCGTGAATGGCTTTACCGAGCTCCTGAGACGTGCACTCAAGCCTCATAGCAATCGCGGCCTCGCCTATCAACTCGGTGGCATTTGAACCGAGGATGTGAACCCCCAGTATCTCGTCAGTCTCCCTGTCTGAGACTATTTTAACGAATCCTTCCCTCTCTCCGAGTGTCAAAGCCCTACCATTCGCTAGGTAAGGAAACTTCCCAATAGAAACACCGTATCCTAGCTTGGATGCTTCGGCCTCAGATAGGCCCACACTAGCGATCTCAGGCGAGGTGTAGACGCATGTTGGAACTCCCCTGTAGTCCATAGTTGTTTCGGTTCCGGCTATGTTTTCAGCGGCGACAACTGCCTCCGAAAACGCCACATGGGCAAACATCTTCCCGCCCGTGACATCTCCCACTGCATATATGTTAGGAATATTAGTCCTCATATGTTCATCGACAACGATGAATGTATCTCTTAACTTGACTCCTACGCTTTCTAAGCCCAAGTCTTTCGTGAACGCACTCCTTCCCGTCAGAAGCACCTTCTCCACACTTAACTCGAGATGAGAACTAGGTGAAGCTGCCTTTATCTTGGCTCTACCATCATCCCCAATCATAACCGATTCTAAATCAACTTGGGTATGGATGTCGATGCCCCTCCCCTCTAAGATTCTACGAAAGGCCTCGCCCAAGTCAACATCAAGCAAGGGTAAAATGTTCGGCATCTTCTCTAAGATGTTTACACAAGTTCCCAAAGCATTAAAGATCTGAGCGAATTCTACACCGATTATTCCACCACCAATTATGGCCATGCTCTCAGGAGCACAATCAAGTCTAAAAGAATCATCGGTGGTGATTATTCTCTCTCTATCTATATGGATACCAGGCGGTTCTTCGGGGTCCGAGCCCGACGCTACGATAATATACCTGGTGTCGATGTTTTCTTCAGTCCCGTCAACCTTCCTAATGTGGATCCTATTCTTAGATAGGATGGTTCCTTTTCCCTTAATCAACCGGACCTTATTCTTCTTTAAGAGATAGCTCACTCCCAGAGCGAGGTTCTTAACTATGGTATCCTTTCTGATCATCATTTTCCCAAAGTCTACAGAAGCCTCTCTAACGGTGATCCCGAAATCCTCAGACCGTCTGATCTTTAGTAGTAGATGTGTGCTGGCAAGCAGCGCCTTTGTTGGTATGCATCCGAGATTGAGGCAGGTGCCGCCTATACTCCCTTTCTCAATGAGGACTACATTCATCCCAAGCTGAGCTGCGCGAATCGCGGATACATACCCTCCGATTCCTGCACCGATGACTGCGACATCGCAAGAGCTCAATTCAACCATCTTGGTCACGCCTAGCTATTTGAATAACTTAGTTAATCTGCGTCGCATCTTAAACTTTTTTTGAATCTACTGAGTTGTCAAGAACTTCGGGATTATCGAGAAGGCTATTCAAAACACGGTGTCATTGAAAGCATAAATGCGTCGCAAAACTTAATATATTTGGGGAAATAAGAACTCGAACGTGTAAGTACTCTAGCCTTAGAAGTGACGACTATGATTGATAAGAGCAGATCTGAAGAGCTGATTGGTTACCTTACGAAGATGCTAGAAATAAGATACTTTGAAGAGAAAGTCATGGACCTACTGAGCAGGGATATAGTCAGAGGAGCCTCACATCTCTACGTTGGTGAAGAGGCAGTTGCCGTCGGCGCAATCGCTGCTATAAGGGAAGACGATTACATCACAAGCACGCATCGCGGCCACGGGCACTGCATAGCTAAAGGCGGAGACCTAAAGCTAATGCTCGCTGAGCTATGTGGCAAGGCTACGGGCTACTGCAAGGGAAGAGGCGGCTCGATGCATATAGCGGATGTGAGAACTGGAAACCTGGGCGCCACTGGCATAGTCGGTTCGCATATACCCGTTGCCACCGGCGCAGGGCTATCAATTAGGTTGAGGAAGACAGATCAGGTCGTGTTATGCTTCTTCGGCGACGGCGCAGCCAATACTGGGGCCTTTCATGAGTCGCTGAATATGGCTGCGATCTGGGGGCTACCAGTCATCTATATCTGCGAGAATAACCTCTACGGCATGTCAGTGTCGGTTAAGAGGGCTTTCCCGTTCGAGGATATCGCCGAGAGGGCTAGGGGCTACAATATTCCTGGAGTCATCGCCGATGGGATGGATGTCCTCAACATAAAGGAAGTGGTTGGAGGGGCTGTAGAAAGAGCTAGAAGAGGGGAAGGCCCAACCCTAGTTGAGTGCAAGACCTACCGGTATTACGGCCACTCGAGGAGCGATCCCAGAGCCTACCGAACGAGAGATGAAGAGAAAGCTTGGAGGGCCAGAGATCCCGTCAAAAACTTTGAAGATAAGCTAGTAGAGAAGCGCGTGATAACCCCTGAAAAGGTGAAGGAGCTCGAAGATTTCGTGGCTAAGGAAGTTCAAGAGGCTGAGGAGTTCATGCTCAATAGTCCTTATCCGTCTGTTCAGTCCCTCTACGAAGATGTCTATACCGGGATTTATAACGATCTCTCATCATCCATTAAGGATTTGCTCGCAGCTAGGAGAATGGGCCTCAAGATGCGGAAGATAACGTATCGGCAAGCGTTGAACGAGGCCTTGCGGGAAGAGATGAAGAGGGATGAGCGGGTCTTCCTGATGGGCGAAGACATCGCAATCTACGGAGGGGCCTACGGCGTCACTAAGGGGCTCTACGAGGAGTTCGGAGATGAGCGGGTTAGAGACACCCCTATCTCTGAGGCTGCAATCGCAGGAGCAGCCGCTGGGGCGGCTATGACTGGTATGCGACCCGTAGCCGAGATGATGTATATAGACTTTTCAACAATTGCCACGGACCAGATAGTCAACATAGCCGCAAAGAACAGGTTCATGTTCGGCGGGAAGTCCATTGTGCCAGTCGTATATAGAACCCAAGGTGGTGTGGGGGAACAAAGGGCGGCTCATCACTCTGGGAGCCTAGAGGCTTGGTACGTGCATGTGCCGGGGCTATTGGTGGTTATGCCTTCAACCCCCTTCGATGCGAAAGGGCTGTTAAAGACTTGCACAAGGGATAACAACCCAATCATGTTCATCGAGCAAAAGATGCTTTACAACACAGAAGGAGAGGTTCCGGATAGAGAGTACACTGTTCCGATAGGGGTTGCTGATGTGAAGAGAGAAGGAACCGATGTTACTATAGTTGCCTATTCTAGGATGGTGCTCTTCGCCTTAGAGGCGGCTGAGGAGCTGGCGAAGGAAGGCATCGAGGCCGAGGTGGTCGATACGCGCACCTTGAAGCCCCTCGACATCGACACAATCGTCAACTCCGTCAAGAAGACTAGCAGGGTTGTTGTAGTACATGAGGGTTACAAGACGTGTGGTGTAGGAGCTGAGATTGCGTCTCAGATCATCGAGAGAGCGTTCGACTATCTGGATGCTCCCATCGTGCGGGTGGCTGGTGCTGATGTCCCGATTCCAATGAGCCCCGTGCTTGAGCAGGCCGCCATACCGAGCGAGGAAAAGATTGTGGATGCTGTTAGGAAGATGATCTGAACTGAATGGAGATGATGACTCATGGTTACTGAGGTTGTGATGCCTAAACTCGGCGAAACGATGGATAGGGGGAAGATAGTCAGGTGGCTGAAGAGAGAGGGTGAAAGAGTAGAGAGGGGAGAGCCTATTCTGGAGATAGAGACTGATAAGGCAACCTTAGAAGTTGAGTCCAGAAGTTCTGGAATCCTCAGAAAGATTTTGGCCCAAGAAGGCGAGGTCGTACCAATAACCAAGACTATAGCATACCTCGGGGAGGAGGGTGAACCCTTACCACTTGAAGCCGTTTCGAAAGCTGCACCCACAGTTGCAGAGGTTAAAGAAGCTGAAGCAAAGATGGAAGAAGCGCCCAAGGTCAAGCCTGCGGTAGAAGTGAAGGCTTCACCCCTTGCCAAAAAGATAGCTGAGGAGAAAGGTGTCGATTTAACCCTAGTGACCGGCACAGGACCGGGAGGAAGAATAACCAAGGAGGACGTTCTAAGTTATCTGGCTAGCAAGCCTGCTGCTCCAGCTGTTCCCGCGCCTATTCCGGTTCCACTTGCTCCTTCAGAAGAGTTTGAGATCGTTCCATTGTCCAGCATGCGCAGGGCGATCGGCAAGAAGATGGCGTACAGCAAGGCCAGTATTCCGCATTTCTACATCGGCACTGAAGTTGACATGACCGAAGCTGCCAAGATGAGGCAGAGTCTGATTCCTACGATCGAGTCTAAGACAGGAGTCCGATTGAGCTTCACTCACATCTTGATAAAGGCAGTAGCCATGGCTCTGGAGGAGTTTCCGCGGATTAACGCGGTCTATGACGGCGAGAACATTAAGCTGTCAAGAGACATCAACATCGGGATCGCTGTTGGCTTGGAAGAGGGGTTGATCGTTCCTGTTCTTAAGAGGGCGAACACGGTGGATCTTGTTCGGATAGCCTCAGAGGCTGACAAACTCGTTGCTAGAGCTCGAGAAAAGCGATTGCGCGAAGACGAGTTTGTCGGCGGAACCTTCACTATTTCTAATCTGGGCGCATTTGATGTGGACTCCTTCATAGCCATCATCAACCCTCCTGAGACCGCCATCCTAGCCGTTGGGAGGATAAAAGAGAAACCAGCGGTCGCCGGTGGCAACGTAACCGCTAGAAGCATGATGACTGTCACGTTGTCAGCGGATCACAGAGTCCTAGACGGAGTCACAGCAGCAAAATTCCTACAAAGAGTTAAAGCGCTCCTAGAAACACCACACAACCTACTACTACACTAAAGAATAGAGATTCTGTAGAAAATTATTTAGGAAAGTCGTATGTTACTCCATGAATTTTAGTTCCTTCCGCTTTCCATCAAAGCAAACTTTGAATTTGTCCATGATATCTCTTCCTAGCAAAGCCCTTATTGGCGATTGCTTAGGTAAATCCTGACCAGCGACTATGACCCCAAATTCTTCACCGTGAGAGCCAATTATTGCCCTATAAATCTTGAGGGTTGATTTGCCCTTACCCGTTATGACTGAAATTTCACCAACACCTTCTAACCCAAGCTTTCTCGCAACACTTCTTGGAATGAGACTTATTCCCGCCCCTGAGTCCACATAAGCTTCTAGATCGACTTCCGTTACGCCCTTAACCTTAATGGTAACAATTGGGTTATTATACTTGTACGCTACAGGAGAAACATGTGAGTCACGGCAGGGCATGGTCCAACCCTTCTGAAGTAGAAGGCTTCTTCTGGATGCTTTTCCCTGGCTTTTTCGTAAGCTTCTTCTAAACTATCACCTATTCCGGCCACACCCTTCTTGCATAAAGCTGCAACCTTGCCCATATAATCTCTTTCAAGAACCTCTTTATTTAACTCGTAAACGTTCTCACCAACGCTCGAGAGTCTCGACTTCATGAGGGGCACCAAATATGATTTGCGGTCTGAAACTTAAATCCTTTTTCACCCATGGAGGACTTCTATTCCTCCCTTCAAAATCTTCTGATACTTTCAGGGCTCTTTGCAGCCATATAATCTTTTTCTTGTATTCTTCCAGGCTTTTCTCTGTTCTCTCCAATCCTTCCTTATCCATAAGTTCCTCCAAAGTAGCCAGAATCTCATCTATCTTAGCAAAATATTCATAAAGCTCCTTCAGTAAAGGTCGAGGAAGCGAAACAGATTCGCTCAAACATCTCCACCATTAAACAAAGCTGCAAACTAAGTAATTAGACTATTCGAAAATCTGCAATCGCTCTTTTCAAACAGTAGTAAAAGTGGACGTGGACAGGTTCAAATGTCGACTCAAATTCTCAGGTCGTGAACGAAGTTACAGCAGCAAAATTCCTGCAAAAAGCCAAAGCATATTTGGATCCAAATAGATGGGCTAGAGCAATAATGCACACATGCAAAGAAACACAGCCTGCGTTCATAACTTCTCAGCAATCTTAACAATCTTACCAACCAAAAAACCATAGAACCTATATGAAGGGGTTTCAGCCAATTATCTATTGCAGGAGTACGCGTTATCAATGGTCGCTGTTGGGGAGCATCTGAGAAGTGCCGAAGAGTTCTACAAGATGGGTACAACAGAGTACGAGGAAGGTAAAAGGAGCGGAGACCTCCTAAGGATGATGGAGGGATGTGAAAAAGTCTTCCACGCATACGTCGAGGCTTCCTCAGCATTAATACAGAAGCGAGGATTCCCAGAGCCAGAATCCCACGCCGAAAGAGCGGAAATCCTATACAAACTGGGAGAGAAGAAAATAATAGAAGCAGGAGACGCCGCGTTCCTCTACCTTCACAAATATGCCTACTACGATGGGAGAATACTCCCGAAGGTAGACGAGAGCATGAAAGGCGTTGAAGAAACATTGAAGCACATTCGAAGAAAGGCAGAAAGATAACGATCACAGAACAACGAACTCTTATGAATCGCCTTTAAATTGACCTGAAGCTTAACGCGTCATCTAAGCTTCAAGTTCGAGATCATACATGTTCTTAGTCTAGTAAGACAACTGCGAGAAACTTGGGGGGAACACAGAGTGCTAACGCATTGGTTCCAAGGAGAATGAGTATCGCAGAATGGCAGGGATCATTTTGGATAATAGCTTTTCCGTCTGGAAACGGCCTAGACTTACCAGAATGCAAGTACATGCGTCGGAAGGCTGTGAATACGTGGACCCTAACTGAAGAACTTGATGGATCGAAGCCGTGACTGTGGTGAAATCATGAAATGTGCAAAGAGAACTGATCGCTATCCTGTTTCTCATTTCAGAAATCTTTATCGAAGAGTTTTTACATCTATCTATATTAGTGGATTGTAGCAAGAGATACATGAAGATGCTTGAAGCAGACAACTTCCTTGTAGCAGGATTGCGACCGCACCCACCCACAATATCACATTCTATACCCATAGCGTTCCTTCTTCTAATGTTACTAGCAATCTCTTCGCAAACTTGCCTTTCAGGTGCAGAAAACGTGAACACAGACTACTTCAATCTAGATGTTCTTGAAGGTGACTGGTTAACGGTTTATATTCATCCTGCGGTCCAGGAAGTATCGTTCAATTCTACGGGCTCAGGCATTGATTTCAGGGTGTCAACGAACTATACCCTTCAATATCGACAAATTACAGCTATCTGGGTCAGCCCCGAATCGCAGGGCGAATTCGACTTGAGAATAACTTTCCAAAGTAAGAGCGCGGTGAATTATACGATCGGCGTTTATTCGCGGAATCCGGACTTTTATGGAAGAGCCGTGAAGTTTTATGGAGAATTTGGAGAATTCTTTACCTTCACTCACCCACCCGGAAACCGGACGATAAATATTATTTTGAATTCTCATAGACAATCCCGTTCTTTCTTTCACATCGAACTTCCCACACCAGTAAACGCTGCATTGTTCTTAGCAACCACGGGGTTTATTGCGTACTTCAATATTTTCCTTATCTGCGATACCTACTTCAAGAATAAGAAGGAAAGTGTTTCGAACAGACGATGGCTCGTCTGCGGCATAGTAATGATCATAAGCGCCTTTGCAATCTACCAGCTCTACAGCTTCACAACTTTCACCTTGTCGTGGAGTGTCTTGTGATGGAAGAGGACGAATTTATGGACCAGTGGTGGTACACCAAGCCTAGGCTTAGGAGACTATTTGCTCCTTTACTCTATGTTACTTCTTGGCAGTATAGGCTATGGAGATTTCTGCAGAAGCCTCCTGAACAACGACGGAAGGAAGCGGAAAGACGCGCAAAGAAGATAATGAAAAGGATGGACTTTCCAGGCATCAAGAAGGAAGACGTCGTAGGGAGAGAAGAAGACCTGAATAGAGTTTTGGTTAGTTCTCATTATCACATCTTCCGAAGCCCTGAAGTGAGAAAAACCTGTCCCGTGCCACCACCGAAAGTCTTCATATTGAAGGGGAGCTCAGGCAGTGGCAAAACGTTCTTCGCCGAGGCCTCTCAGAGAGAGACTTTTGAGGAAGGCTTAAAATACGGCATGTTGGTGCACTATGCCTCTTTGAAACCGGAGAATGTCTACACCATGTGGTACGGGAGAAGCGCACAGCAGTTAGGGGCGTTCTTCCAAGAGGCTTTTCAAAGGCCAAGCGTCATTCTGATCGACGAATTTCAAGCCTTCGGGAGCAGATTCTCTTCCACAACAGAGGTTGGAATGGAGGAGAAGAGAGTTCAAACAGTCTTCCTCGAAAGGATCGACGACCTGCAGAAGAAAAACTACAGATGCATTCTACTGATCTCGACAAGCGAGTATGAGACCATAACTGAGACACTCCGGCGGAGAGGACTTGTGGGCACGATCGACTTTGATGTTGGAACGAATCGGCTGATGCTTCTAGAGATAGCGCGCAGACAAAGCCGCAAATACGGCGTCAGACTGAGTCATAGCGAAATTGTGGGGGTCCTCGAAGACTCGCTTCGATCAGTCGGCGGCACCCGACTGACACCAGCGGATGTTGTTAACGCATTTGACATAGTTATGGCCGAAAAGTCTAGACCTATACAGGAACAGATGATCAGCAAAGTTAAACTTGGGAGATTTAGGAAAGTGAATCTTGGTAGACAGGTGACGCTGAACGACTTCAGGGCTGCAGCTCGGAAGCTGAAGACCTACACATCTCAGGAGAAGACTGAAGCTGCGATCAGATCTGTAAATCGGATTTCTCCTAGGGAACGATACGGCGATGTTGGCGGCCTTCACGGAGTGAAGGATGAGATAGTCAAAGAGATATCCCTAGCTCTGGACGCAGAATTGGCGGTGAAGGCTGGATACATGCCTCCCAAGGGCTTTATCTTCTACGGGCCTCCCGGGACAGGGAAGACTCTACTGGCTAAGGCAATCGCCGGCGAGAACGATGTATGGTTTTATAATATTAATGGTCCGTCAATACTTCAAGGTCGATATGGAGACCCAGAGAAGACCGTTCGAGATATCTTCGAGGATGCGCGCAAGAATGCTCCAGCAATCATCTTCTTTGATGAGATAGACTCCATTGCTCCGAAGAGAGGAACCCATGACCCTGTTGTCGACCGGGTAGTCTCGCAGCTTCTAACCGAGATTGATGGCTTTACACCCTTGACGAACGTCGTTGTGATAGGAGCCACAAACAGATCCGAAATACTTGACCTTGCTCTTCTAGAACGGTTCACGCGCCACTTCGAGTTCACTTACCCGAAAAACAGATCTGAGAAAATGGAGATTCTGGAGGTCCACCTTCGGCGGTATCGAGATGCTTTAGAAGAAGGGATAACCACGAGCGATGTCCTCAAGATTTTCGAGAAGAAAATCCTCAGTCCGAGGAAAATCGCTGACGCAGTTGATGACGCAAACAGGCTGAGAACCAAAGAGCTCGAAGCGTGCCGCAAGCTCGCAGAAGAGATGAGACACAGACCTGAGAAGGTTGGGAAGATAAAAGAGTTATTTAAAGTGGATCTCGAAAGGCTCTTTGAAATTTTGAAGATCGATATAGCCGATTCCAACCTTACTGCAAGACTGGAGAAAGTTGATCCATCCAACTATCCGCTGAGAATATATCACTTCGACAAGGCTTTGGAGGGCACATTCGACGAATACGTAGAAGAAGCCCAAAAGATGGTTCAACACACTGTTAGAATTCAAAAGCCCGAGATCGGTAAGAGCTACGGGTTGATCGCCCTAGGCGAACGAGGCGAACTGGGAGGGCTTGTAGGGGTCACCGAGGTAATAGTCAACCCCGAGGGATCGGGGAAGGTGCAGGTAATTGGAAGTGAGGTCGGAGAGAGCATTCTCGCCAGCGCCCAAGATGCCTTTATCTACATAAACTCCATCTCTGGATGGAGGTTCAAAGACTACGACGTATACGTGGAATTGGTAACTCCGGCAAAAGGAATGGAGAAACAAGTAGTCGGTTTGGGAGTAACTAGATCACCTGTTTCAGGACCATCTGCGGGCCTCTCAATCGCTGTGGCGATGCTTTCAGCATTCCTGAATGTGGAGATAGATCCAACCGTGATCATGACAGGAGCCATAACGGCGAGAGGCGAAGTCTGGCCCGTCGGCGGACTTGATTACCGAGGGATGGGAAAGATCGAGGCAGCTCTATCTGACAGGTACGCCCGTAGATTGATCATACCGAGATATAACTATGAGAGGCTCGGGGACTTCGATACTGAAAAGATGTTGTTGGAGAAGGAGATAAAGATCGTTCCAACTCAAACGTTTTTGGAAGCCGCTGTGGAGGCTATGCCTGCATTCTCGTCGCAGGACGACATTTTGAAGAGGCTCAACAAGACATAGTCAGTCGCTGCAATTAGGTTATGTAGTATTCGCGTTTCAGCCCGGACCTAGCGGCCATCCTTAACAGGGCTTGATAGTATTCGCCCGTTTCGATCTTTTGACATATGTTACCCAAGGCCTCGTGAACGCTTCTAAAGTATTCCTTGTCCTCCTCTCTTAGTTGCCTGCGTTGAATCTTTTGAACTCTGTTCTTTATCCCTAAGCCTGCCTCTCTAAGAGACAAGGAGAGGACTCGATGTTCCACACTTACCAGCGCTGGATAAATTTCCCATGCTAGCGCGACGAGGTCTTCGCCTACAGCGTTCATCTTTGTCACATCCCAGGAAACCATACAGCTCTCATTTCGCGTTAGAATCTCTCTCAATCTCGTCTGAACGGTGCTAAGTACAGGCAGAAATTTCTCCATACTTTTTACCTGTTTCCGAAAATGTTTCTGTCACTTTAAACCTTTAAACTTTTTCAGAGACTGAACCAAGGAGTATAGCTACATTGAAGTGGAGGGGCTTCTTATCTAACGAGCTCAAGGGTTTCTCTAAACTCTTTTGTTCCCGCCTTTTCCAAGATTTCATAAATGAACATCTCGGTTGAGAGAATGGTTACTCCCGCCTGTTTCATTCTCTCTAAACCAGTAAGCTTGTCATCAATGCTCCTGGAGGAAACAGCGTCGCTTACAACGCACATCCGGTATCTACTTGATCCGTCCACCGCGGTTTGGCTTATGCAGATATGCGTTTCAATCCCGGTCAAGATTATTGTTTTTGCTTCTAATCTCTGCAATGCATTATTGAATTGAGGTGATCGAAAGCAATTAAACTCAACTTTCTCCATGGGCTGTATGTTTGGGATCAAATCCTTTATCTCCTTGATTGTCCGACCTAAGCCACTTGGATACTGCTCAGTGAATACTATTGGCATCTTTACGATGTGGGCAAATTTGATTAATCTCCGAATGTTTTCGGCAACTTTCTCTTTCCCGGCTATATGTGGGAAGAGTCTTTCTTGTACATCAACGATCACGAGGACCGTTCCTTCCCTAGAAATGAGACCTTGAAAGCCCATTTCGTTCACTATGAATCTTTGCGATACTGAACCAGGAGAATTCACTTTGATATAAATGTGAACCAGCACGGAGAAAAGGAGATCGGAAGAAAAGAAAAGCCAAGGTCGATTTCTTTGAGATGACACTTAGATTTTGCTGTTTAGGTTTGTAAGGACATCTTTGACGTTTCACATTTGCCTTGACTTTTTCGGAGCTCTTGCGGAGATGCCACCTGTGCTGTTTAAATCAAACTCAATTTTGAGAACGAAACTTAAAATTGGGCTTCTAGTCGGCTTCTTCCATATCTTCTATGCCCTTCTCTGTGATCCTGAATCTCGCTGTATTTTCAGGTAAGTATGGTGAATCAATAACCTTGGCCAGGCGGGTATCCTCTTTGCTCCTCCTTAAATATACGCGATGAGTACAAGCGTGAGCCATGATGTGGCCTCCGGCTGGTCGATCGGGATCTCCCCAAAACTGAGATGGGTTGGCTTGAACCTGATTCGTTATGACAACCGCCAAGTTATAGGCTTCAGTTAATCTAAGCAACTTATGCAAGTACTCGTTGAGTTTTTGCTGCCGTTCAGAGAGACTTTCACGTCCAACGTATTCACCTCTGAAGTGGCTAATCATGCTATCGACGACGACGAGCTTTGCGTTCTCTTCTGGACACTTCTTAAAGAGATGATCGATCAAGAGGCATTGATGGTCGCTGTTGTAGGCTCTAGCCATGATTATGCCGTCTAGGATTTTCTGCGGTTCTAGCCCCATTGAAGATGCGATTTGATAAACCCTTTCGGGGCTGAAGGTACCCTCGGAATCTATGCATATAACGTTCCCTTCTAATCCTCCTTGATCCCTAGAGAGCTGAGCAGTCACTGTTAGCATCAAACAGATCTGCGTCTTTCCAACGCCATAGTCACCTATCAACTCAGTCATGGCCTGAGTTTCGATGCCGCCGCCAAGTATGCCGTCTAAAGCCTTGGAACCTGTTGTACATCTAAGCATGTTCTTGCGTCTTTCCCAGACCTCCGTGGCCTTGATGAAGTCATAGTTCATAAGCCTCCTAGCCTCTTCACTGATCTTGAAAGCACTCGCGTATCCCAGTCCGGTCTTGCTCATAATCTCTCTTAGAGGAGTTACAGCTAGAGCCTCAGGGGTTGTCAAACCAGCAGAACGTAGCTTCGACGCTGTGGCAGACCCAACTCCTTCAATCGTCTCTAAACTCTCAGACAATTCTCACCAACTCTTATAGATTGAAGATTACTATATCCTGAAAGCAAGGGGAAACCTGAGCATAACTAGGAAACTTTCTAACGTTAGAGGCCAATTTTTCCACTCCACTCAAAGTCCTTAGCGGCAATCTTCTGCCAACAACGCTGACAAATCGGCAACTTCTCTCCCTCGTAGAATATGTAAAGTGCGATATCGGTTTCTTCGCAACTGCCATTCCAAGGGTTGCAGCATCTTTCGCGTTCATGATGGGAAGGATAAGGATTTCGTCTAGCCTTCTTCTTTAGTCTCTCCACCAATATGGTCTCCCCTTGCCGAGATGAAGTGAAAATTCCCGAGATTTATAGAACCACGTACCATTGGGGGGAGGGGTATCCTCGTTCAATACCTTATCTTACGGAAGAATTCAGCGATAAGCTTGACAGCCTCATTTTCCATATCAACCCTATAAGTTTTCGGGTCATATGCATACTCTTTAACCCAGTTCAAGTCGATAAGAATCTTGAGGTTACTCCTCACATCAACAGGTTTAAGCCCCGTTCTTCTTTCAAGCACATACTTGGTGAAATACTCATCCGGTTTTTCAATCATCTCCTTAAGAATTTTGAGTCTTCCAACGCTTCCTAACCCTGTCTCGATCTCTTTCCATCCGACTTTACGCCAGCTACTCTCCATCTATGCTTCCTCTCAATCGCCGCAGCAAGTTGTCCAAGAAGCGTTCTAGATCCTCCGAGGCAACGTGTAATATGCCCAGTTTTGTCAGCGACTCCATCTCCACTAGGCCACGGTCGATCAGGTCTTGGATGCGCTCCTCCACCTCTTCTACAGGCTTGACATTGTGTTCTTCACAGACGATTCGGTAAGCTTCTCGAATATCTCTCAATCCAGCATAGGATGTTTCGGTTCTAAGCAAGGTACGGACCAAACCCAAAAGTAGGAGTTTCCCGTGCATATCGAGGTTAAGGATGTCCTCAGTTGTGATTCGTGGATAGGTTTCTCCATAAACCTTGCGGACA
>Ga0315312_1001361_pt1 | contig 19347 bp, 32 predicted proteins | sample TDP7_MG_FD_203629 | JGI IMG/M metagenome (GOLD analysis project Ga0315312, IMG submission 203629) | Freshwater sediment microbial communities from Lake Towuti, South Sulawesi, Indonesia - TDP7 | ecosystem: Environmental > Aquatic > Freshwater > Lake > Sediment | place: Indonesia: South Sulawesi... | reverse complement strand
TCTCAAAGGTCATAGCCCCACACCGCGGAATAATAATGCATACCTTTCATAAGCTATCTAGGATAAATGATGGAGTATAATTCGGGGAGATTTTTGGGGGCAGTGTGCTGAATGTCCCATTATACCTAAAAAGGACATCAGTCTAATCATATGTCACTCCTATCTTATGCAGTTGAAGGTTACGTCTCTATTGACCGATTGCCTGAAAGTCTGCTAAGCGTCTCATCTGCCACCTCTCAGAAGGATTAGGCGGGAGTTGAACGCTTTGAGGGTTACTCAGAGGTATATGGTTAGGCGTTTGGAGCACGAGTTCCCGTTTGATCAGGAGTATGTGGAAGATGTGGGCTGTACAGACGAGGCTGAGCCATCATAAGGAGCTGCATCACGCTGGTCCATATGGCATGTTGCCGAGAGACATAGCCAATCGGTTGAAAGAGTACAAGCTTAAGCCTTGGAACGTGACTCAGGCATACGACTCATGAACAAGAAGCTGGATCGCCTAACAGGTCAAAAAGCAGCTGAGAAAGTGGGCAAAGGCTGGGCACTAACAACATTCGTACAAGGTGCATGGGGCTCGAGAAAAGAGAGTTCACTCGAAAAAACCGAAAGTGGGATTTGAACCCACGAACGCCTAAGCAACTTAGAAATCTTCTTTAGTTAAAACTGAGAGATATTTTATGGCGAAAAGATTGAAAAGTGCAACAATTTTCCTTGTGATCGTAACCGTTACTGTATCAATAATTCTGGCATATACTTTATATATCAAGATCGAAATTGCAGTCTTTTTCGCGACTGCTATAGGCACTTTTGCCTATGTTATATTCACGTATTGGGACCAACATATCGCATCACCAAATCTGCAAATTCTATTTGACTCATCTAAACCCAGTGAATATACGCCTCAATTGGAAATGTTTGATATGAGCAATCGAACATCTTTAGGGCCTTTCCGTTTCATAAGGGTACTTGTTCGAAATTGCGGCAGTAGACCTGCGCATGGGTGTGTAGCGCAAGTCACGTTGAAAGAAAGGCCTGCTGGTTGTACCATGTTTTCAGAGGAACCTAAGACGCTCAAGTGGGTAGACATACCAACAGGAGACTACATTCCTCCACGAGGTGGAAATGCGGTTCTCGGAGTCGCTTTTTCCATGCAGAAGATAAAACTGATACTTGAGGGCAAGCGATGCACATTCCAGAACAACTCTCAACCCACCATAAACACCTTGGCACACACACCTGAGGCGTTAGCAAATCCGTCTATACGTGCTCAAGATTCCTTTTGCGTAGGGGACTTCAAGATTCGATTAACAGTATATTGTGAAGAGGTAAACCCTATCTCGAAAGACTATATTCTCGAAGTTAATGAAGACTGGCAAAAGCTGAACATGCGACCTCCGAAAAATTAGTTTCGAATGATATGTTCCAAGATTAGTCGTTGACATGTTTTTGGGCATCTGGGAATTTGAATGAGCGATGTAAGAAGTAGACCAAAACGTTGCTGAACGGCCCCATGCTGGAAATAGAGTTTAAGAGCTTCATGAATGAAAAATGGGGATCAACAAAAGAAGAAGTATTGAGAGAGGAAAAATAAGTTTTTTAGTTCATAATGTCTGATAGTGGAGATATCACCAGCAAGCTTCTTTTATGTACCTCTTGGGCAAAGGTGACATTTTCCCAAGATTGTGTTCCCAAGTTCTACGGACTTTATCAAGCCTTCGATTTTTTCTTCAAAGTCTCTACGTTTAGGTGACAAAATGGTTTCTTCCTTTTCAACCAAGGTCTGCATTTTGTCTTTTGGATCTGGTGTTTCCATGAACAACCTGATTAGGGATAAGCATTTTTCTGCGTCTCTTTTCTCTTTGCTACTTAGAAACGTAGGATAGTGATTATCCCAGTCAAGTTCACAGAAGGCAACTCCGTTTCTGAACTCTTTTCGGGTTGTGTAGCCTGATGGTCGGATGATCGTCGCATGTCGTGTCTTTAGATCCTATGGAAGGTTGCATCGAATCATAATACTTTTAACTTCCGCTGTAGAATACAAAAGTGGGGGAGTCTTTTGCCTAGACGACCTTTCATTGGTTTCGAAAGAAACGATTTCTCTGCTTTTGATGAGGAGAAACAGAAGGATCCCACCTCTAATGATGAGAGAAAGATCGTGTGGAAGAAAATGCGGGTTTTGCAATCTTGTCTCGACAGAGAACTCGAACGAAGAGGTTTTCCACTTGGAGGGAAGGTGAGTCAGTACTGGATTAACTATACGAAACGCCGAGTAACCGGCCTTTGGGTAGCGTACACGGACATCAAACCATATTATATCGTGTGTCAGCTAAATTGCGGCATCTATAGAGACGGAGTTTTCGCTGGAATTGAGATTAACCAGAGAGCAAGGGACAACCTTAACCGTGTATCGGACTTCATTAATAATAACAAGGATGAATCTCTCTCATACTTCCGAAATCTGGACCCTCGTTACCGTCGAATTGGATATGCAAATTGGGTGTGGGAAGGTGAAGTTTCAGGCGCAGATCTTGATGACGTGTTGGAGGCATTAGAGAGTGAGTATGGATGGTTTGACTTGGGAGAATGGTATCCCAAAACCGAAGACGTTGTAGTGAGCGCGGGGCTTATCACGAGGGTAGCTCGCATTTTCGAAGTATTGTTTCCGCTTTATCTTGTGTTCACTGGGCGCGCACCTGTTGGGTCAAGAAAGATAGATAAGCTTCTGAGAGCTGGTGACATAAGAGAGAAGGAGATAACTAGAAGAGAAAAAGAACTGGCTTCCGAGGTCGGCACACTTTCTGAAGAAGAAATCAATGAGATAATAACCAGTATCGACAAGCGTAATGAATCGGAAGACATATACCGCTACTCTCGTGAAACGAAAACCTATAGAAGGAATCCAGTACTTTCATCAGCGTTAAAGTTGAGATACAAAGACAAATGTCAGATATGCGACAACACCTTCAAAATAGACCGAGGATTCTTCTGTGATACGCATCATTTGAAACCCTTAAGAGCTGGTGGTACGGATACGTCAGACAACATTCTGGTTCTATGCCCAAACCATCACAGAATCTTTGACAGGTCTCGTACTGAGATTATTTCTAAGAGTATCTCAGAAATTATTGTAAGAACAGCTGGGCAGATTCTTAACATCCACTCATAGTCTTCCGAAAGTTGATGAGTATAGTTTTCGGGAATTATTTCTGAAACACGCCCTATTGAAGCCATGGTTTCTCAGGTAATTCACGATCAAGTGAACAATTCGTAACTGACCTTATCGTTGCCTCGGACTAAAGACCCACCATTCCTCGAACTTTGCTCTTCTCATATCAGAGAAGATTTCTATACGATGCAGTTGCACTTGATCCCTGCAGATCCCATTCAAAAGTCTTCCATAGCTCTAGAGTGTCCTTGCAGATTCCAATCTTCGCAAAGCCATTGGACCACAAGATAGCAAAGATCCAGAAAACTTCGTCGTACAGAAAATAGCCCTTTATATCCTCAGGCCGCAACTACTCCTCAGGGCTTTGCATGTCCTGTAATGTGCAGAAGTTTGGATCGGCAACCGTTGCCAGGGTTCGGAGCTCAGCTGATCTGAAGCAGCTTCTCACGGATCCGTTGCTCAAGGCTGAGACTGTCATCATCAAGCCCAATTGGGTAGGGACAGACCGCAATTATGGTTTCACAGAGAGCGACGACCTACGTATGCTGTTGGAGGTGCTGGATGGCAGAATCGTTGTCACCGAGGCCTACAATCTCGGCCGGAAACCTCCACGTAGCCGCGTGAAGTTCAATGCGGACGGAAAAGAGGTCAGCTGGGACTGGCTCTTTAAGGGGAAGGGTTGGAGGTGGCTTGAGAAGCGTCCGAGCTGGGACTGGTTCAGAGAAGGAGAGCACTGGGACCGCATTAGAGAATATGACAGGTGGTTCCTCGACGAGTATGGATTCACCGATCTCTTCAATGAGCACGGCGTCGAATATGTCAGTATTACAGAGGAGCTTTGGCAAGGACGGAGTGCAGACCCAAAAGAAGTCAAGAAGGTTGTGGAAGAGAGGTTCACTCCGGTCTTCGATGAAAGGCTGTATAGCCTTCTGCCTAAGAAGCTGTACGAACTGCGAGGCGCCACTTTCGTCAGTTTCGCAAAGATGAAGAGGCCATACGAGGGGGTTGTAAGCTTCACCGTGAAGAACTTCTTCGGTCTTCTCCCTGATCCTCTAAGAGCTTATTGGCACCAGTGGTTCGATGAGAGCCTGATCGGGATCATCAAGGTCTACGCATCGCTCTTCGACATTTACGGCATCTGCGAAGGACTGCGCTCCATACCGTGGTGTATAGAAAAGAAGAAGGTTCTCAAGGACCTGGGTATACTAGCCTTCGGGCGAAACCCAGCCTTAGTGGATGCTGTGCTCTGCAGTCTCATAGGGATCGACGTTGAAGAGGTCTCGTGGCTTTCCTACCTCAAGCCGACGGGTCCCTTGGAGGATGTCTTTGGGTCTTACGAGAGGCGTCATTTGGTGGAGGCGAAGGCTGCGAGAGTGGACTGGTTCCCGCCCTAGAGATTCTTTCCAGATCCCTCTTTTTGTTGATGCGTTGCGTTCGAGAGAACAATACTTAAATCCACGGACAGGACTGGACTTAGCCTACCTGAATAGAGATGAGAAAGGTCAATGGTTAGCGGAATCATATGTGGAATCTTCTAAGCTATGCAGTTGCACCTTATTCTGTCAAACTGAAGGCCTAGAGTGTTCCACAATTTTAAGGTGTCTTTGCAGACTCCGATCTTTGAAACTCCATGCTGCTTCAGATATTCGATTAGGTCCTGGTACATTTCCAGTCTAGCCTCGAAGCGTGGCTTGTATCCCCAGCTGCTCATTCCAGACTTCTTATTCAGAAAAGATTCCCACGAATGGTTCTTGACGTGAGCCAGTGTCGACGGGAGGCCCCTCAGGGTTCCCAGAGTTGTTCTTTCAGGCTGCAGGTCTCGCTTGAAGATCTCGTCTATGAACCGCCTGTATCTCTGTTTGAAGTCCATCACTGGCACTATCGGATCGATTCTGAGGCGAACCTCGTAGCCAGCATCAGAAACCTTCTTGGCAGCGTCCAGCCTCTTGAACGGGTCTGGCGCCAGCTTCTCCCACGTTCTACTCACTTCCGGCTCGTTGGCAGACCAACTGAGGATAGCGTTCTTCTGCCACTCATGCTCTAGGAAGTTCTTCACGTTGTCTCCCTTCGTGAGATGCAGTATCTTGTGAGGAGATCCCTCGAAGATGCCTTGAATGAAGACGCTCCAGGAAACCGGGCGCAGGTTTTCTCCCATCAACGAGTCAGAGAGCTCTCCCGCATTCAAGATTTCTGGCTCTTGCACCTCGTAAATGAAAGTTTCACATGCCTTCTTGACCTGATCTCGGTCCTTGAAATGAGGCAGGATCCTGCCAGTCTTCTCGTCCTTAGAGAATCTGAAGGTTCCCTTTAGGTAACAGAATGAGCAATCGTATGGGCACCCCCAACTCCAAGCCAGTTCAAGAAAGTGTGGACAGACCACATCGTTAGGCTTCTGTGGATACGGTGTTTTCTCGAACCTCCTTATGATGGACCCGTCGCCCACTTTCTGCACTGAAGTCTTTTCGCTACCATCCAGAAGCCTATATCTTTTCCATTTGACTAACATTAGACTCTCACTATCGACTTTTATTTCCTCTCGCCGAGATTCCTGTTTTTCTTGTGAGGGTTCAGATGAAGGCGTTTGTGAGCTTGGGTTTCTATGTTTCGCTTGTTCTCGTAGTAGTCTAATGTATTGTCAATCATCTGCACGTCCACTCCGCATTTCCGGCACATGGTTTCAAGCAGCCACATGAACCTTCCTCGCAGTCTTCCTTCTTTCATGGTTCCTCTAATCTTTGCCTTGTAACTCATCTGACCGTATTCCTCTCAAACTCTCCTGACACCTTTTCATTCTCGTCAGAAACCTCAATGTTTACAACGTTATCTGCCCTTTGGGTAGCAGGATCTCTCCAGTGAACACGTCTATTGCTGGTTTCTTGATGGCATTCTTGATTATTCGCTTTCGGTTCCTGTTCCAGTTTAGCGCCTTCTCTAAGGCCCAGTCTCTTGCCATGCGCTCAGCATCTGAAGAGCTCTTGTCCAGAAGTTGCTCGTAGAAGCTTTTGGCTCCTTGATACCACTGGTCCTGTCGTGACCGAGCTATCTTCTGTTGCTTCCAAACCGTGGAGACGAGAGCGAATATTCTCTCCCCGGTCGTGTACGGTTTCCCTATCCCGAGACTGAAGGTCTTTTCTCCGCAGTCGAGTTCTATTGTCGTGCCGTTTTCGTAGGCGTTCCAGCCTCGCACAGTCGGCTCTATGATCCATTTTGTGCGGTTCTTGAAAGGGCCGTTAGGTTCGGGCAGAGGTTCGACTTCCTTATCCACAGTCACGAGTTGATAGAATCTTAGCCAGTTTCTGAGGTGTGTAAGCGTCAGGCTTCCGAAACCTGCCAGCGGTCCTTGGCTTTCCATCCAGACCATGATGATCCGTCTGTTGCCTGGTTCGCATGACCTGAACTGGTTGAACATGGCGAGAAAGGCTTTGTTGAAGTCGTAGAGAGCAGTGTAGGTTGCAGGTTTAGGTTTCTGGCCCACTCTGAGATCGAAGCCTTTAATCTCCATTCTCTGTCACCTGAGCAGTTCTTGGCCAGTTTCCTCGTCTACTACCATGTACCAGTCCATGACCTCGAAGGCTGGAGCGCTCTCCTCTAAGGCTTTGCTAATCTTCTTCTCCGCCTCGTTCACAAGGCCGTAGGCTTTCTCCTTCGCCTCGTCGAAATCTCTAGCCTTGACTTGAACGCTGACCACTGCATCAAACTTAACCGAGAACTCTCTCGTCTTCTTCAAGCTTCTTCACCCATTCCAGTCGTTTCTTCCAACACGCTCTTTCCTCTTCGCTTAGGTCTTTTCTCGAAAGAACTCTTTCGCAGATTATTTTCAATTCTTTCGTTGTCGACCACCTCTCTTGAGTCTTAGAGTCGGATACTTGTCTCCTGCCATTTGGTGAATGAGGAGTTTCCACCTTTCTCGCTTGATATGATGAGTCCTCTGCCAATAGCTGAGTCAGCCATTGTTGTCCACCTTGACCTGATCAAGTCTTATGTGCCGGTAGACTGCTTCCTTGTCTGTTCTGAAACGCATGAATCTGGGGTTACGCATCTTCCAGAATTTGATCTCGCCGACCTGCCGATACTTGCCATCGTAAGTCAGGATTTCGCAGAGGCTTCCACGGAACATCGAAGTGAACCTTATCTGGATCACCACGAAAGGGTGCACGAAGACTCTTTCGTTGTCTTCCTCTACCTTGATGTCGTGGAGTTTCCAGAGTGCCTTCTGAACTCCTCTGTCCGGAACTGTGCAGTCGCCTAAAACCACGAGTCTGCCAAGCTTATCTATGAGTGCCACTCTAACGCTTGAAACAGCGCCTTCCGAATACCTTTTGACCGGCTTGCCTGTGCTGTCCACCTTGTTTATCGCTATGATCACCGCGTCAACATCCATCAGAGGTTTCACCTTGACAGCTTCGCTGTTGCTTCTCAGCACAAGCCCTTCGTAGCCCAATTCCTCGACGAGTTTTCTCCAGAAGGAGACGAGTACCTGTCTTGTCACCGCCTTGGTCCATGGCAACGTGTAGACAAGCTGGCAGCCTTCAAACCAGCTGTCCATCTCAAGCAGATTCCATTCATAGTCTAGGCTGCACTGTGACCCGTTGACCGTTATCAAGTCGAAGATTCCGAGACGCAAGTTCTCCAGCTTCTTCCGTTCTCCCCTAGCCATCTTGATGAACTCCGGCAGGATCACGGGCCTGCCTTCATCGTCAACAGCATATAGTTCGCACAGGATCTCTGCTGACTTGATTCCAGCCTTACCCAAAGCTTCGGCTGCCTCGTTTAGGGCAGGGAAGTCTTTTCGGTAGTGGCCGTACCTGTTGACTGTGAAGGCTTCTCCCTGGTCGTATTTGAGAAGAGTGAATTCCCCGTCCGCCTTCGCCATAGCAATTGTGTTCTGGCTAACTGTTGCTGCTTCAATGGACTCTAAAGCCTCTATCTTCGGCTTAAGATGGTCAATAGGAAGAGCAAGTTTCCCCTCGATCATTCTACTCCCTTCAACTCGCCTTCATACTTGCAGCCTGACCATTTTGCGACTAACTGAGCCAAAAGAGTTCGATGACAATGAGTAGCATCTTTCTCGTAGCAGACTAAGATAACGTCGTGATGGCGAGCGCGATTCCCAATATTTTTCATCCAGAGAACTGCTGCTGAATGTCCAACCTGCTCAAGGTATCGGCTCCTATACTGGTCCCAGTCTATTCTTCGGTTCTTCCAGTCCTTGAGCAATAGGGTTCCTGGTGCCACAATATTGTTTCCTCGGTTTCTCATCACGTATATGACTTCTGGATTGACGAGAGGCAACTCTGCCAGATTCGTTTTATTCAAGTAGCCCAGGTAGGTAGTGAACAGAGCCATATTCGCCTCAACCTTTCAACAGGTGTCTTGCCAACGCTAGCAGGTCTTCTTCGACCTTACGTTGTTCAGCTGTTGGCTCTGGAAGGTTCTGAACCCTCGTCAAGTCCGCAAGTTTGTCTGCGTGCTTCTCTAGGAACTCCTCAGCGTTCATTAGCTTCTTAGTCTTCGTTGTAGACATCTATTCTCCTCTCTACAAAGTCGATGAGATCCTGAATCGCCCTTAATCTTCTAACCTCTTCAGCGAGTCGAAGCAGCCTTTCCTTCACTTCGTAGAGATCGTCCAACATAGAAGTCTCTACGCTGAAGATTCCTCTTCTAACCATGTCAGTTCACCTGAAGTTTGGCACGAATCCCCATGTTCCTTGACCATAGCCCCCGACTGGATTTCCACAAGAACTGCAAGAGAATGTTCCGCTTGTTTGACCTGCATCCTCGTATTCGCCTTCTGCTAGATAGACTACCCCATGTTCCTCGAAGGAAACTTCGATCAATGGTTTCTGACAGTTCGGACATAGAGGAACCACGACGACTTCAGGCTCTTCTTCTTCCAGAGATTCAGCTATATCCTTTGCTTCGTCTAGGCTAGTTGCCTCTAGTTTTCTGAGCATGTCTGCCGTTTCTCCGTTGACTTCGATCTCTGCTTTGCTGTAGACTCCGAATCGCATCGCCATTCTCATTCCTCCATCTTTTCGTTGAACTCTCCGATGATGTCTAGCCAAGAATCCAGACTCTTTTCGTCCATGACCCAGCCATGCTCATCTAGAATTGCTGCCAGTGTTTTCCTTCGTCTTTCCTGTTCTTCTTTCAGCAATTTCACCGACGCTTCCCTCAGTAGACGCGTTCCTAGAAACTCATCTGATGCCATTCTCTCATCTCCATTGAGAGGTTAGAGCGTCAAGCCCTAACCTCGATTTCTTTAGACTCTCCAGGAAGCAGTCTTTCCAGCGTGATCTCTCCAACCCTCTTGTGAATGTCGTTTATTGTCGGCGTCAGGCTTAGAACCTCGCCTGCTATGTTCTCCAGTTTTCTGGTCAGGTCTCTGTCTTCCACCGGCTTGCATATTGCGAAGTTCTTGAACTCTCCGTGAGTTCTCACCCAGGACACGGCATTGCTGAAGCCCCAGATCGTTTGCTGACCCATCTCTTTGGCATGCTCCATGATCTGTTTCACGACGTACTCAGGAATGCCCGCTTTCCTTGAGTATGCCTCGAGAATCGCAGCCATTTCGCTGAACGCTAGTGGACTGTTGATGCTCTGGTCGATGACGACTCGCATCTTCTTCATGGCTTTAACCATGCTTTTCAGTTGAGTCTTGACTTCCTCTGCAAACTTCTGCATGTCCGGGTTTATGTGGAACTGCGCAAGCTTCAAGGCTTCCACGTTCTCGGCTCCCAGAACCTTGTAAATGTTGTCCAGCCTAGTCGCATCGATCTTGAAGAACTGCAGAGGAGCCTGCCACATGCCACACCAGTTAAGACATGCCGGCCTCCTAATTCCGCCTCTGTCCAACTCTTCCCTCTCGTTCCTCCACCTGCTCCAAATGTGGACTCCGCTTCTGCCCTGAATTAGGTTGTTGCCTCCGTGCACGCCGATCCATGCACTGATGCCATCGTTTTTCACTGGAACCTGGTAGCTCCACCTGAAGGGATGCTGTGAATCTTCAGGCTGCACGACTTTCCCGCAGACTTCCCTGACGGCCGTCTCAATTATGTTTCTGACTTCCTGCCAGGAAATCTGCTTGTGCATCGTGCTGGCTATTCCGCATAGGTTTCCCTTTTTGTCGAAGAGGCCCTTGATCTGTTTGCCTCTCTCCTTGACCTTCACAAGTGCGTTCTCTAGAATCTGCTGCATCTCGGTTTCTGGCTTAGACTTGATCTCTGAGACGCTGCTGAAACCCGTGTACGGCTGCAAATAGCCTAAGACCCTGCTGACCAGATTTGTGCCTTCAACCTTGAGCTTCTCGCCATTCTGGTCTTCTAGTATTAGGGTGAGCTCGCCGCGCCTAGCCTGAGCCCAGCTTCTCCTGAGCGGCTTTCCCTTCTCGTCCACCTTGCGTTTTGACTTTCTGACTTCGATCTTCACTGGACTGAAGAGCTTCTCGTAGTACAAGCCTTCTTCCACATTAGCCATCTCTCTTCACTCCTTTTCTCATCGGCTATATGCGTTGATTCTTGTTTGAACGAAGGCGATTTCATCTTCCAAGGCTTTGTCCGGTAGTTCTCCCTTGAGTTCCAATAGCCTCTTCTTGACCTCGCAGAGATCCTGAAGCATCGAAACCTCCGTTCGAAAGATGTGCGGGAACACTTCACGCAGAATACCCTTCTCGTCGTAGATGCCTTCGACCTTAGCCATTTCTCTTCCTCCCATCTTTAATTGGCTCATTTCTCCATATGCGAACTAGCGTTCCGTCTGTGAGCCTCACAGACAGAACGTTAACCAGCCTCCGATGCTCTCTCAAACTCTCCTCACCTAGTTCTGTTCTTCTTTCTGGTTTTTGTCTCGGCTTGCGCCTTGACTGTGATTTCTGGTTCGGCTTCCTTCACCGTGATCTTCTTCTTGCCTTTCTCGAGGATCACGTTGAGATCCTGAATGTGCTGGCAGTACTCCTGTTCCTTCACGAACTGCTCGGCAATCTCCTTCCGGTAGTCCTTGATATCGAACATCTCGTCTTTCGCTCCTGGAATCTGCATGAGCAAAGCCTTAGCCTGCTCCACGTCTTGTTCGCTGACCTTGTTCTCGTCTACCTTCAAGGTTTCACGTAGCAGAGCCAAGTTTCTGGGAATGACCTCCTTGAGAATGATTGTTCCGGAGATCGAAGTTGTCAACAGAGCTATGCGTTCTTCGTAAGTGTCTTTCCAGAAGATGATGATGACCCATTTCTGGCCTGCTATAGGAAACTTCGCTCCTACCAGAAGTTTGAAAAGGTTCCTAGCCGAAGGATCGTCGTCAACTGTTACGCCATGCTCTTCCTTGGTTGCATCAACGAATCTGCCGAAGTCTTTCAGACGCATCTTGTACATGTCAGCATACGTTTCCTTGCTTCCCGACTCAAGCCTAGCCTTGACGACTTCCCTGAACGTTCCCTTGATGACCCGTTTGAGCTTCTGCCAGCTTGACGCCTCAAATCCGCACGAGCACTTGTATATTTCACGGCCTTCTTTCTCTGGAAGTTGATTGCAGTTCGGACACACCAAATCTGTATATTGGTAGTCGCCCCGAACCTCTTCCGCTAGCTTACTGATCCTGATCTTGGCTATGACTGTCTGGAACCCGAAAGCGCTTGTCCGCAAGTGTAGAATCTGCTTTACCATTCTAGTTACGCCTCCGTCACAAAATCGCTAACCTCGACTTCCTCAACTCTTGAAAGCCCAAGTTTCCATAGCGCCCATTGATACCCGCATTTTGGACAAACAACATAGAGCCATTGCAGGTCAACGAAACCTCGCACTTTCCAACCCCCAGAATGTCTATGAAGAAGCACAGTTTGGCCGCTTAGCCGTGTATCGTCCCAGTAGCACCTTTTCCCAATTAGAAAATCGTTCGCATTCACTACTCTCGCCATTTTCTCAGCCCCTTAGGTTCTGTTGAACTTCCATGACTTTCCAGAAGAAGTTACGCGCTTCGACCAGCTCTCGGTCCTCGCCTTCCAGAACCTCGAAGTCTCCGCTGACCCCTTGAACTTCCTCTAAAGCAGCATCCAGAAGCATTATGGCAGACCATATCTTGCGTTGACTCTTAACTCCTGCCAACGCATCTCTTAAGTCCGTCTTCGCCAGATACAGCACTTCAAAGAGGCCTTCCACATTCTCCGGAACCAGAGGACTGAAGAGTTCTTCCATAGCATTGTCCAGTATCCGAATAGCCGCCTCAACGCTAGACTTCTTGAATCTTGCTGTCAACTCTGCCTTAGCCGAATCCAGAATCTCGAACAGTTTGCTTTCTTCCATCTAGGCCACCCCATTCTTGTCCAGCAGTTCTTTCAGCATCTCTTGGTGCCTGCACTTCCGATTGAAGATCCAGCCCTTGCAGTTGCATGTTATCATGCCCTTCTTGAACGCGAGCTTATCGCTAGTCCAGAATTTTGTCTTATAGTCTCCGTTTCCGCTCTGACTCTCGAACATCGCATAGTAGCCGTCTTCTTCTCTCTTCAGATTCTCCATTTTTCACCGCCTCACAAGTTTGCCGTTCTCGTCAAACTTCAATTCACGGCCTACTCTGATCTCTGGCTTCTTCTCGTCGTTTCCGCCCAACTGCAACGCCACTTTAGCCTTGCCTTCCAGAATGTTTCTGAACAGCCTGTAATGATCCGACTTTAACGCTGAATAGTCTCCCATCTATGTCATCCCCTTCCACCAGTTCCATCTCTCTAGACCCGTACTGTACTTCTGCCAGTCCTTGTACTTCTCGTCCACTATTTTCTGCCACTTGTTTCTCGTGTCTTCTCGAGCATGCCCATTCGCCTTAGACATGCTCAAATCTGCATGCTTTTCGCTATCCAACTCGATTTTTCGCCTCATTTCTCTCAAACTCCGCTGTTTAAATTCTCGTCAGACACCTTAAATCTTTCTATACGGTCCTTCGAGAAGGCTTAGAATGGTAAAAGAGCCTCAAGAATAAGCCTAAATAAAGGATAGAATCTGCTTAAAACCTTATTTTAAAATGTTAAACTGAGACGTGGGATTCGACCTGAAAACAGTGCAAGACTTTCGCGACGGTTGGCACGGGCAGAAAATAAAGTGGATGATACGAGAAAACGCGTAGAACTCTATAAAATCAGGGTTCCAAGGTCCTGCTCCGAAGAGTTTGAGAGAATGAAGCTGAAAAGCCTCATTTGGAGCCTTGGAACCCTAAACAAGTCTAGGGCTTTTCCCTTTCTTATCTTTTTCCCCTTGTCAGGGAACGTCTGGGATGGAGACATAATTGAGGCCTTTCTGTCTGATGCATTAAGAGAGCAACCGGATGGAGTTTATGTAGCTGAGATAAACGGCTAATCCCCCACGTTTCCGAAATCGTAATTTTAGGAGAACAAATGCCGCTTAATGAACTACATAAAACGTTTGTTGAAGAAGATACTGTGGGGGCTTAGATGTCATGCTCTTCGCCAGCCACATGAAGCTTACAAACCTCTTACTGCAAATGCCTAAAGTCCCCCTTCTAGGTCAGAGGTCTGCGACGCACTATGTCTGCAACTTGCGTCGTCAAGTATCTTGGTTTAGGAATTAGCTCTGGTTCTGAAACATCTTTGATCTTCTTTACCACAGCAGTTGCCAGTGGTTTGGGATAGTCAAGGAAGACTCTCGTTCCTTTAAATCGTCTCTTTTCTTTTTTAAGAGTTCCCTTGAAACATCAGAAAGAGTTATCTCAAATCCGGTTTGTGACTGGATCTATCTGGCTATAGCTGATCTATAGAGGAAATGAACCTTTGAGAGAGACTTATGAAGTGGTTGCCCTGACTTATGGATAATGGTACATCCATGTAGTAGTCAGCATCCCTACGTGCTTCCAGCAGTTCGTCCAATTGAGAGCCTAAGAGTTTGAAATTCCTTTCCATAAGACGATCGATAACTGCTTGATGAACTGTATGGTCATCGGGAAAGGCTTGTCCTAGTCTCTCTAATCTTTCCTTTGCATACAGAAAGGCCGAATAATATGCCCTCCCAATGGCAGTTCTGACTCGACACGGCTCTTCGTAATCATTGTCACGTATCAGTTGGGCTGCGAGCTTCAAGAATTTCTTAGGCTTGAATCGTTCTCGTGGGCTGTACACACGATCACCCTAACTTGGGTCTACGTGCGTGAACAGATTTCGATCTATGGCCTCTCTTTCTGTTTCAGATATATCTAGTTCCCCTATAACATCTCTTATGTCTTTTTCGATCTTTTCCCAGAGCTCCATTTTCTCGTCGAAGTCATAAGCGGGCACTTTGATGTGTAGTATGGTCTTCTCCCTCTTTGGATCGTCTCTGTCGGTCCTTGCTCTTAGATTGAAGAATATCTCCACGGTCTCATGGCTGTAGTTCTTCCTAATCCTGGATTCAATAGCCCCCATTGCTTTCTCGAACAAGGGATCATTAGTTATTCTCTCTTGAATGGGTGAGTCAAAGTCAATAAGAGAAGTAGGTCTTTCAACTATCCTTTCATGCTTTTCCGGTGAGGTAGTCGTTTTCAACCTCTCTCTCACGATGTCTGGCTCAACTGACAACGGTTTCCCATATGGTCCGACATCTGATCTGGCTCTTGGGACGAATGATGATTGTGTGCCGTTAACTAGATCGAAGAAGAGGTCATCACAAGTTAGGCTCGAGCCGTTGAATTCAAACCGCAGTTTCTCGAGGTCTTGTATGAGCTTAACGTTTTCTTGGAGAGGTGTGATGCGGTCCTTGCCATACCGGCGTGCCCTCAGTTCTTCCGATCTTACGCTTGTTGGAGAAGGAAGCTTCGGTAGCCTAATCTTTGTTAGAGCTTCCGGGAGAATCTCTTCTTGAACCAAGGTCGCAATCCGCTCTGATATTTCGGCAGATGAGAGTTCCGGGTAAGAGAATCTTATCTCAGCTATCAGCTGATCATAACAGGAAGTCATTCTATCTCACTTCTTCCTCCAAAGCCTTTGAGACGGTTTCAGATATTCTCTTTTTTGTTTCTTCCGTTATCGGAACCCGTTTCTCTTCTTGAACTGGGATATATCCCGGAGCTTCCATGAAGTGGATAAAGCAAAGGCGCCAGTCCAAGATGATGCGCTTCAGTAGCAGAGCAACCTTCTCTGGATCAACAGGATCTTCCCGCAACATTTCGCTTATTGCTTCAATATAGGGTAATAGCGATTTCCCGATGATTTCGTTTCTTCTTCTCTTTTCATAATACGGTACATAGCCAGAATAGAGCTCAAGAGCCCTCACCAATGACAAAGCATAAAGTTCAAAAAGTCCTCCCTTGTGTACTCGAAAGATACGATCCATCTCATTCAAAAGGCCCCGCAGGAACTGGTTGTTAACATTGTACAAAATGTCTCTATCTTCGCTCATCTTCTCGATGAAGAAACGGAACGCAAAATTAGTAAACTCTGGATCAGCTTTGTAGCTCTTTTTCTCATGCTCGTCCGTATCATGTTCTAGAACTCTCACGAAGAAATCGTGATATCGCTGCCACATTTCACCAAAGCTGCTATCGAGCTTCAACCCATTGAGGTACACCTCGCCAAGTGACTTAGCCGTTGAGAACGTCGACAGGTCCTTTTTGGCCTTTATCGACCCGTAAATTCTCGCCGCCTCCTTCAGAAAGAAGCCGGGCAAGGTCAGTCGAGGGTCATCGCTTAGAATTGCGTTTGACATTACCCTGTTCGCATATATGTTCATAAGTCTGAAATCATCGTTGCTGAAGGCCGAATGGGCAGCCTTAATATCTTGTTCTATTATCCGAGAGATATTCTCTGTCATCACATCTCCACTGTCTTCTTAAGACGTAGCGAATATAAATCTTTCATTTCCCAGATCAACGATTAAGGCATGATCTTGATACCTGGTTTCGCGACAAATCGTTTATGAATTTGAAATCTGTACTCCCTGACACACAACACTTAGACATAAGGGTCATCTCTTTGATGGAGCTCCTTTTTCCAGTAGACTGCCTTTAACCTTTTCCACAACCCCTATCACGCTACATATGTTAAAGATCGATCTATTCTGATGGACGGCGCTATCGGAGTAACAGAATTATCAACGTGACAATAAGGATATGATTGGGACATAAATAGAGAGGGCTTGGAGTGTCATCGTTTCTTGAGAAGTTCTTCATTGTCCAATTTCGTGGGCTGGAACCGAGTCCATTGTTCCTGGGTCTCATGAAATGTATGAACAATCTTATGAAGGTTCTCTAAGGAGTCTGAAGTGTAAACATGGGAGAGAATATATAGATGTTCACGCACATAACCATGGGGATGAAACATGACGGAAAAAGATATTCGGGGTCAGGGACCGAAATTCTTCCTAGATATTGAGGGAACCATTATTCCGTGGGATCAAGAGACGATTACTACCGAGAAGATCATCGAACTCGGAGGCTGGGACCCAAGTTTAGGGGCCATTGAAGTGAATCTGAAAGACAATACTGAACGTACGCTCCAGCCTGGCGAAGTCATTCCGCTTAAACCGGGTGTCGGCTTCTCAAAAAAGGTGCGTTATAAGCGCGGGGGTCTCTCTTGAATGACCGTATCAAGGAAGAACTTGAACTCTTGCGCCGCAACTATTCTGAGTTAGAGTATATCGACGCAGGGCAATGGGTAAAGATTAAGGATTATCCGATCCCGCCGGGTCTACTCTGGAATCGTCAAAAGACAGATGTTTGCTTTCAGATACCCGTGGGATATCCAGGAACCCCACCCTACGGTTTCTACGTTGCCACGGGCATACTGTACAATGGAAGTCCTCCGAACAACTATCAAGAACCCGCCCAGAATAGCCCGCCTTTTCAGGGATCGTGGGGAGTATTCTCTTGGTCACATGATTCTGGTTGGCTTCCAAAGGCTGACTTACGAACTGGGTCCAATCTTTTGAACTTTGTTAGAACATTCAAAGATCGCTTTTCGGAGGGTAGGTAGAGTATGTTGCGGGTTGCTGTGAACCTGCCTGAAAGGACACACCGCGACATTGTCAAGCATCTGTTTCCCAAGAGGGTAAAACATGAAAATGTGTCCTTCATTTTTGCATCGGTGAGCAGGGCGCATCTATCTCTAGACTTCAATTTCATAGAATGGTACCCCGTTAAGCCTGATGAGTATGAATTTCGATCCCTCGGATACGTTGAGCTAAAGGATGAGATGCGCCCAAAGATTATGAAGAAAGCTTTCGATCTCGATGCAGCCATAATAGAGGTACATTCCCATCCATATGATGTGCCCGCTAAGTTCTCTCGCAGTGACCTCGAGGGCTTGCAGGAATTCGTTCCGCACGTATGGTGGAGACTAAAGGGGAAACCCTATGCAGCCCTAGTGTTTTCTAGTTCAGATTTCGATGGGCTGGCTTGGGTCGATACTCCTAGGGATCCGCAACCACTCACGGAACTTGTTGTCAATGGCCGTCGCCTTCGACCAAACGGCCTTACATTGAGTAGGATGGGTGGCGAATATGAGCTTGGGCCGTTATGAGAGGCAATTACGCCTTTTCGGCGAAGAAGGACAAAGACGGATCCGAGAGTCTTATGTCGGAATAGTTGGTGCGGGCGGTCTAGGATCACATCTGATCCAGCAACTTGCCTTCTTAGGTGTCGGTAAGCTAGCAATCATTGATTCCGATGAGCTGAAAGAAACCGACCTTAACCGATTAATCGGTTCTCGCCAAGACGATGTCACCAAAGGAGCTAAGAAAGTCGATATCGCTAAGCGCTTAGTCCATTCCATTGACCCGTCGATAGACGTAACTACAATCCCCAAAGATCTAATTGATGAGGAGTCTTTTTCAGCGATAAAAAGGGTTAGTTGTGTCTTTGGATGCGTGGACAATGATGGCGCCAGGCTGGTGTTGAATGAATTATGTGCAGCATTTGAGATTCCATACTTTGACATCGCATCAGACATCGAGAATAAAACTGGTCTAGTTTACGGTGGCAGAGTCTTCGTCAACATCGATAGCAGCGGGTGCCTCTACTGTTATGGTCTAATATCACCTTCACAAGCCCGAGCGGACTTAATGTCTCCTGAAGCTCGAAGGGACGAAGAAACGATATATGGGATCCCGAAAGAACATCTAGATCGAACTGGACCTTCGGTTGTCTCGATCAATGGAGTAATTGCCTCCCTTGCTGTCACAGAATTCATGGTGACGATCGTGGGGCTGCGTTCACCTAAGCGACTCTTACAATATCATGGTCATAGGGGGATTGTCAATCTAAATGTGGACGAACCTTATCCCGACTGCTATTACTGTAAGTGCGTGAGAGGCCGTAGGGAAAGTGCAGATGTCGATCGTTATTGGAAAGCGAAAAAGAACTTAGCTGCGGGTGCTCCTCTTTCGCCATAGACAATGACAAGATAGCTGGAGTGATACATGGTAGACTGATGTCCCTTTAAGGTATAATGGGACATTCGGCATACCTGCCATGGAAATCTCCACAAATCGGACTCTGTTTTCTCTTCTAGATAGCTGATAAAAGGTATGCGTTATTACTCCGCGGCGAGGTGAAGGAGTCATCACCCTCAGAGGGAGGGGACGCCCGCTAAAATTCGGGTTTGCTTGGACAACTGCATCAGCGCATTCTTGACCTTAGGTTCTCATGAGCATAATCCTAACACGCTTTCCGACCTTCAGCAAAGAAGCGGCAATACGGGGTGCGTGCTTCTCTAAGTCCAAAAGGCAGATCTCTGAGTGAGAAAAGGCTAAGAAACCTAGACCTAAGAGACTCGAAACGGCAAGTAAAGGTTTACCTCCAGACAAACGAACAGCAGTTTTGGAGATACACCACCTACTTGGATTCTCTAGCTAGACAAGAGCAAAGACAGCGGCAGGAAACATAACGATCATGAAAAATACAGAGGCTCCCGCCAATTACTTAATAATTCCGATCATTTTCATATGACTTGATGTCAAATATCCTGAATGACGTCGGAATATCACTAAATCTATTGATACTTTCATTCACCCTAAGATATGTATTCATGCTTTCCTTCTTTGGAAACCTTGGGCTTGGTTAATTCCTTCATGAACTCTGAGAATAATTGAATCTGCTGGCTGTTCAGGTCAAGAGCCTTGGAAATCTGCTGCATCAAAACCTCATTTCTCTCAGCCCAGTCTGGATAATGAAACTCTATCTCTATGCTTGTTGGATGTGACATGTCACCGGTCTTG
>Ga0315312_1001360_pt1 | contig 19381 bp, 22 predicted proteins | sample TDP7_MG_FD_203629 | JGI IMG/M metagenome (GOLD analysis project Ga0315312, IMG submission 203629) | Freshwater sediment microbial communities from Lake Towuti, South Sulawesi, Indonesia - TDP7 | ecosystem: Environmental > Aquatic > Freshwater > Lake > Sediment | place: Indonesia: South Sulawesi... | reverse complement strand
AAAATAGCCTCGGCAATCTGTGCCTTCAGAAATTGCTTTATGAGTCCAAAATAAATGATCTTTTATAAAATCTTTTCTCAATTCATCTTTGGCATCGGCTAAGCCATTTTCGGTAATATAAATTGGTTTTCCGTATTTTTTCAATTCCTTCAAAACATAATAAATCCCTTGAGGATAAATTTCCCAATTAATGTCTGAGATAATTTTATTTTCATTTTTATTTTGGGAAGGAAATTTGATTTTTTGATGAAAATAATAATTTAAACCAATAAAATCTAAATGATTTTTTATTCTATTTAAAAAGCCTTCGTTCCAAAAATAACGGTTGAGTGAGACATTAAATTTATCAAGGATAGATTTTAAATTAAAGAGTTCAAAGTAAATACTGTTATTGGCAATTCCAACTTTAACATCAGATTTTAATTTATGAAAATCCTCAAAAATTTTTTTATGACAGGAAATTTGATTTTTAATAACTTTTAAAAATGAGAGAAAACTTTTTATTTTCGGTGGCCAGATTCCTTCCAAATAACTCTTCGAAGCATAAAATAGAGGTTCATTGATTGTTATCCAAAAATCAACAAAATCAAAATATTCGCTAAAAATTCTTCTAGTAAATCTCAAAAAATAAAACGAAATTTCTGGATTTTCCCAGCCACCAATTTCGGCTAGCCACAAAGGATTAGTAAAATGGTGTAGAGTTAACATTATTTTAATACCCCGAGATTTCAAAGCAAGTAAAACTTTTCGATAATGCTCGATTTCCTTTTTGTCGAATTCCCCTTCTTCTGGCTCAATTCTTGACCACTCAATTGAAAAACGATGGGCATTTTGATTAAGTTTTTTTATCAAATCAAAATCTTCCTCATATAAATTATAATGGTCACAAGCCCGACCGGTTGGCCCCCACACCAATGGGGTACTGCGCTCTGCGCAGATTTTTAAATGTGCCCCATATGGTGTGGGGGTTGCCCAATCGGAATTCTCAATTCCCCCTTCAACTTGATAGGCTGAAGTAGCGCTGCCCCATAAAAAACCTTTTGGAAATTTCAAAATTTTGCTCATTGAGCGAAAATTATTTTTGAGATTTTAAAAGTTCCCAATTTTTCTCCCTCAATAAAACCCTCCATAGCCATCTCAGCCAAATACCCTTTTTCTAACCAGTCAAAAAGCCATTCTTTGGTATAATTGGGATCTTCTTGCAAAATTCCAAATCCAGATTTCAAAAGCCATCTCATATTAAATTCTTCTTGGGAGCCAATTGATGGCGCAATAATGATTGGTAATCCCAAGGCCGAATAAAAAGAAAGTTCGCTTGGTTTTGTCCATAAAATATCAGTTTTTCTTAAAGCCCGATTAAATTTTTTAAAATAATCTTCTATTAAATTGGAATAAATTATTTCGATATTCTCTCCGAACTTTAAATTTTTAATTTTTTCTTCAAAATATTTTTTGACTTTTTCTCTAATCCCGAGAGATAAAATTATCTTTATTTTTCCAGTTTTGATTTCATCAATTAAGTTTTTAATGATTCTAACACTAATTTCTTTTTGGGCTCCCGCTCCCCCAATAGAAAACATTATAGTCAGGGGATGATCTGATTTTTCCGGTAACTCACCTAAATTTTTTTCAATCAATAATTTGTATTTTTCAAAATATCTTTTTTGAGGATCTAAATTTACCATCCGACGTCTTAAATCCCCTTTTAAAGTTTCCATCTTTTCAGTTCCAATAATCTCTTGTGGTAAAGGAAAACCAGTCAAAAAAATATTTTCTTTTTTCACTCCATAAAGCTTTAATCTCTCAACCACTCTTTCATTAGGGGCAAAATATTTGATTTTACTTTTTTGAGGATTAATTGGTGCCCAGCTCCTCGAAATATCGGCATCACAAACGACGCAAAAAATTTCTCCAGGATAACCAAAAAATTCAGCCATAAAAGCTGGGGTGAAAAAAGTGCTAATTATAGGTAAAGGGTTCTTTTTTAGTCTTTCAATTAAGTCTCTTCCCCAACCAGTTTTAAATAGATTATAAATTTGTTTTAAGGTAAAATTTGGTTTTAGTAATTCTCTCTTTGGATAAAAAGTTAAAATTTTTTGAAAGGTATCAAAAATTGAAAAGGCAAGATTTCCGATTAAAGGAATTCTTTTAAAATTAGAAATAAATTCATAAAATCTTCGGGTCCCTTCCCAGATTTCTCTATCCCTCTTTGGGATTCCTTCATAATCATTGGCATTAATGATTTTCCCTTCGAGAGCCAATTGCTTTAAAGGATAGGCAGTTCTTTGATGCCCATAACCCATATTAACCGCCAAAAGCCAAGCCCCTCCAATTTTTTTAGGTATTTCCTGAATCATTATTAAAGTATACTAAATATAGTTAGCTTTATCACTCTTGACAAAATTTATAGAGCTGCTATAATAGAAGTATAAGAATAAGATAGTTCTTTAAAATAATTTATGGGGAAGGGAAATTGCATCACCTGAATTGTTCATCAATTTTTGGTGGATAGCTTAGGTGATGCAAAAATGGAAAGAAAAGTAGAAGGAATAGTCGAAGAAATAAAACCAGGGGTCGGAGTATATGTCAGAGAAGGATATGGCTCATGGTTTATCCCTGAAGAAAGCCTAAAAGCCGCAGGGATTGAAGTAAAAGTAGGAGATAAACTCTCCTTTACAGCAGAACGGAAACCATGCGGACTCGGCCAACTCAAAGAAATTGCAAAAGTCGCAACTCTCTAAACTTAGACACTTTCCAACTATCTTCAAAAAGACTGTTAATAATCTTTCCTCTTCTCCCTTTTTTTTCGAGCCCATAAAGATTTGTGGGTTGGAAAAAGCCCCAGAACCATACGGTTCGGGGCAAAAGAAAATAATAATGCAAGAACTGTCTATAATTAGGCAGTTTTTGCTTTTAGACAAAATTGTCTTTGTTTTTTTATTTCCGTCGTCCCGCCCGAAAAAAAATCGCCTTCTCGACGATGAAGTAAATTTTCTCTAGTAATAAATTTTACTTGATAAAACTACTTCTTTTTTGGCGATTCTATCCCAAGATCTCGACAAATTTTCTTTGCTAAAAAGTTATCAATCTCTGTATGACGAGGAACAGTAGAAGATTTTCTAAGTAAAGGATTAAAAAAGACGCTGTGTCTCGCGCCTTCTCTTACAAAAATACAGCCATTTTTAAAAAGATGTTTGATTAAATCTTTTCGTTTCATTATAGAGAGATAGAAAGTGGTTCTCGAATCACTTTACCCTTGGAAATTTCTTTTTTATTTAGAATGCGATTAGTTTCTAGAATTAACAAAAGCGCCTCTTTTAGATTTTCTTTTACTTCTTTTAGAGTTCTTCCTTGAGTATTAACTCCTGGAATTTCTTCTATCCATCCTAAATACCACTTGCCGCTTTTTTTATAGATTGCTGTAAATTGTCTTGCCATATATTTTAATTATATGATACACAAAAATCCTGTCAAATTATTGCCACAAAATGAGAAAAACTCTCGGGGTTTTATTTAATATTTTAAAAATTTTAGTTTTTGGCTTTCTTGTAATCGCCAAACAATTAAACCTAAATTTAGATAAGAAATTATTAGAAAAATCCAATGAACGTTTTTAAAGGTTAAAGAAGCCCAGGGAATTTTTGATGAATAATCAACTATTTTAAGAATATAAGTTAAACCCAACCAAGCTGGCCAAGAGAAAATTTGAGCTAAAGATTGCCAAAAGATTCCAATAAAAGAAAAAATAAATCCTAAAATTGTTAAAAAGGGTATCAAAGGTAAAATCAAAATATTAGTTATCGGGGAAATTATTGAAATTTGGCCGAAATTATAAATTAGAATCGGAAGGGCAAAAATTTGAGCGGAAATTGTTGCTACTAAATTATTCCTCAATTGCAAAATATTGGGAATTTTTTTGAAAGTTTCTGATAAGATTGGCTGCAAATAAATTAATCCCATCGTTGCTAAAAAAGATAATTGGAAGCCAATATCTAATCTCAAAAATAAGGGGTTTTGTAATAACATAAAAGTGGCAGAAAAAATAATAGCTCGAGAAGCAGATGAAAATCTACCAAAATACTGGGCTAAAAGCAAAATCCCAGCCATAATTCCCGCCCGAATTGCCGAAGCTGGGGTGCCAATCATTAAAATGTAAAAAATTATCAGAATAATTGAAAAATAAAAGGCTTGCTGTCGCCAAAAACCAAGCATTAAAAGAAAATTTAAAATCAAAAAGGTTAAAATAGTAATATTCATTCCCGAAACGGCTGTAATGTGACGGGTGCCAGTTAAATTCAATTTTTCTTTCCATTCTTTGGAAATATTCTCTTCATCACCAAAAAATAAAGCTTCTAAAGTTGCTGATTGTGGTCTTGGTGTCGCCTTATTCAGGCTTTCTTTCAACTTATTTTTGAAAGAAAAAAGAGTTTTCATTAGAGGATTACCAAAATTTTTCCCGATTAATTCAATTTTCGGCCACTCAATAACCGAATAAATACCATCCTTGGTTAAATAATCTCTGTAATTAAAGCCATCAAATATTTCGGGAGTCTTTAAGTTTCCAATAATTTTTAATTTGTCTCCATATTGATATTCAGGATATCTATTTGTAGTAACTAATATTTTCTCAGAGATTTTAAAACTTTTTTCCTTAATTTCTAAGCTCTCAACTCTTACTTCAAATTTTTGAATTTTTTCTCTCAAGCTTGGCTCGGTCTCAACAAATCCAATTAAGGTTATTAATTCTTCTTTATCATTAAAAATTTTCAATTTAGAATTGTAAATTTTTGATTCGACTATTTGATGTCGCCAGATTCCCAAAACCAAAAATAAAATGCAAAAACCAATTATTGTTAATCTTTGATATTTCCAGAGAACAAAAATTAAAATTGTTCCTAAAATTAAAAAAGCCAATAAAATTGGCTGAGAAATTTTTACAATTGAACTTAAAAAAATTCCAAAAATAAAGGAGATACAAAAATAGAAAAGTATTTTTGAAGGAGTCATTTTAAAATTCTAATCGAAATTTTAAGAATTTTCAAATCACAATTTTACATTTTTAATTATTTTTAAAATCTTGACTTTTTTTGACAGTTTGCTATACTTATGGTGTTATATGGTTCTTTGAAAATTGTGGTTCAGAATACTATGAGGCGAGCGTAATGGAACTTAGATGGCTAGACCTATTTATTAAATTTTAGTAGATAGATTTAGCCATCTAAGATGGCTAAGGAGTGCCACGACGGCACAATGATAAAATAGCAAAATTAAAAGGAGATGGTGTGCAATGGAAAAACCCATTGTAAGCCGTGCCCTGTCGGTGCACAAGGAGCACGAACTGCTCCTCAAATTAGAGACCGCAGGTCTCAACGACGAACTTGCCCAGAGAGTCATTGACTCAAAGGGCAACGACCTTGCCATTAAAGTAGTGAGGTTGATTCAGAACGGCGGATTTGAGCCGACGACCAGCCAGAAGCGTGCCCGTGAAATCATAAGACGCAACTTCTTCGGCGTCGAGGAAGCCATTAAGCACTTCGGGGTCAATCCGACCCGCCAGCAACTCGCCGCTCTTTCGGAGATTCCGTTCTCCGAGGCAGTGCTCGAGCAATCGAAGGACACGCACGTCCTTGTAGCGGTATTCCCACTCTCGATTCTCGAGATTCGTGGCAAAGTTGATTCCAAGTTGCTCTACGACCAGTCGTGGTATAACAAGGAGTCATTTGCCAAAGAGCGTGGCGAGGTCAGTTGGCAACTGGTTCGCAAGACTCCAGTGGATAACTCGACCTCGAAGAGCTGGCAGGAACAGCAAGCACTGCTCGGCAAAGATGATGAAGTACCCACAGCCCAAGTGATGGTTTACACTATCATCGGTCACTACCTGACTACTGGCGAACGTCTATTCGAACACATCTACGTCCGCACATCCTCTGTGGATTCGGACGGTTACCGTGTCCGCGTCGGCTACTTCGATTCGAGGGGTCTCGACGTCAGCTTCTGCTGGGATGGCTACCGCGACGGCAACTTGGGCGTCTCGTCCGCTCGGAAGTTCTGAACCTTGAAGACTTGAGAATTCGACACTCTTGAGTCCTTGAGCCTTCGGCGAAATTTTCTCGCTGAGGGCTCTTTTCTTTTTCTTAATGTTTATGTAAAATACAATTGCCTGCTAATGCAGGTGCGGTTACGGCTTCACCTCGCAGGCGTCTCATCTTTTTGAGACATCACCAGAGTATCGTTGTCCACGGATAACGGTAGCGTGTGATAAAAGATAGAGATAGAACTTCTTGCTTATTCTTAGAGGAGGTGATAACGAAAGTTGTCTGCTCCCGAATAAAATACAGGAAAGAGAGGATATAAGTCGCCTTAGGCGACAGTAAACCTCAATTTCCAGTGACATGGACGAGGATAAGCAAATACTGTGGATTCGGACGGTAACCGTGTCAACGTCGGCAACTTCGATTCGAAGGGTCTCAACGTCAACAACTACTGGGATGACAACCGCAACGACAACTTGGGCGTCTCGTCCGCTCGGAACTTCTATTTCTCATCTGAACTAAGAAACGCTCTCCGAAAAAGGAGAGCGTTTCGTTTAGCGGTCTTTGGTAGACTTAATCCAACCGCCGAGCATTCTGCCTATTTCGTCTACATCTTCTTCAAATAAGATATACTTTCTGTTATCCAACACCTTTATTTCTTTGCATAATCTAAGGAATACACGCAAGAAATTCAACCGAAGACTACTTTTTTCTAATACAGGGAGTTTCTCAATTTTTGATAACTGGCTTGCCCACAGGATATTTTCTAAGATATCCAAAATAAGATTTTCGCATCGTTGCCAAATGGTATAGCGGTCTTGTCTGGATACAGAATTACGCAAGCCATAGAATTCTTTATAAAGTTCGTAAGTCTTCTTAAAAATTGGTATATCAAATTCTTCCATAAATAGTATGAAAATTTACAAAAATGTTTTTGAAAAGATAATCTCATTAGAAAACTTATTTTCAGCGTGGGATAAGTTCAAAAGCGATAAGCAAAAAAAACGAGATGTTCAACAGTTTGAATGGCAACTTGAAGAAAACATTTTTAAACTCCATAGAGATTTGAAATACCGAAGGTATAAACACGGAGTATATGCCTCGTTTTATATCCAAGACCCAAAACAAAGACATATCCACAAGGCTACTGTTCGAGACCGTGTGCTCCATCACGCTGTTTTTACTGTGTTCAATCCAATCTTTGAACCAACATTTATCTCTAATTCTCTCTCCTGTCGTATTGGTAAAGGAACGCACAAAGGCATCGATATTCTGGATAAGATACTAAGGCAAATAAGTAGTAATGCTTTCAAGCCTTGTTTTGCTTTGAAATGCGACATTAAGAAATTCTTTGAAACAGTTGACCATAAGATTTTATTCAACATTATTCAAAAACGAGTAAAAGATAATGATGCTTTATGGCTTTTGGAAGAAATTATTGAAAGTTTCACCTCTCGATACTCTACCCTCTCTACACGAAAGGGCTTACCAATAGGTAATTTAACCTCTCAACTTTTTGCCAACATATATCTCAATGAATTTGACCAGTTCGTAAAGCAAAGACTAAAGATAAAACACTATGTTCGCTATACTGATGATTTTATTATCGTAGCTGGAGATAAGTTTTATTTAGAAAACATCATCGTCCCTATCCGCTCTTTTCTAACAGAGAAACTCGCTCTTGAATTACATCCTAAGAAAATTACAATCCGTAAATTCCATCAAGGCATAGACTTTCTCGGCTATATTGTTTTGCCTTACTATCGGCTTTTGCGAACTAAAACAAGGCAACGGATATTCAAAAAATTAAAGAAACGAGTTGAGGAATACAAGAGAGGTGTAGTAAGCGAACAAACATTAGAGCAATCACTGCAATCCCATCTTGGAGTTCTTTCTCATGCAGATACTTATAAACTTGGGCAGGAACTGAAAAATCAGTTTTGGTTTTGGCTAACAAAATAAAAAGCGCTGACGGAAAAACAGCACTTGATTGAAATATTTTAAATTTTTCTTTTAAGTCAAAAGGGATGGATGGATGGATGGATGGATGGATGGATGGATGGCATATTGAAGGTAATTCAAATTACCTTTTTATTTGGGACTATTTCTATTTAATTATTTTATTTAATTACCTTACCAAGCAAACTTCAAAAAAAGGAGAGACGGCTTTTTGAATTTTTAAAAGATATTCTCGGGAATAAGGTTTTATTTTTTCGAATTTTGGGTCAACTGTTTTTTCTGGCCTGAAATTTTGAAGATAATATCTCTTTGCTCCGAAAATCCATCTGGCAATTTTTAGAATATCTTCTTTTTTGTGTAAACCCGGGACAATAGTCGTCCTAAATTCGCAATCTACTTTCCCTTCTTTTAGAATCTCAATACTTTTATCAATATTTTTTACTAATTTAGGATTCTCTTTTTTAGGTAATCCAACAACTTTATAATATTTTTCTTTTGGAGCTTTAATATCCATAGCTACATAATCGATTAATTTTTTATTTATTAAATCCTTCAACATTTTTGGATTTAAGCCATTGGTATCGAGCTTCAAAAAGAGCCCTCTTTTTTTTATCTTTTTACAAAATTGGGTCAAATTTTTATTTATACAAGGCTCACCTCCACAGATTACTACAGCTTCAATTAATTTCTTTCTCGAGTCTAAAAATTTAAAAAATTCTTTTTCAGAAATTTTGGGCTGTTTTTTTATTTTCTCTGGCAAAACAAGTTCTGATGCATAACACCAAGGACATCTAAAATTGCACCCCGAAAGAAAAACAGTAGCCGCTAAGCGGCCGGGATAATCAATTAGAGTTAATTTTTGGAGTCCCCCTATTTTCATTAAACTTTTACTAATTCAGTTTTTTTAATTTTGAATTCTTTTCTTTCTCTTTTAATGTTTTCGGAATGGTAATTTCTCAAAATGTCCTCGAACAATTTCTTTTTCCGTCCTAAAAAGATAGTTGTATTTTTGTATAAATAATTATAAATCTTTCTAAGTTGATTTATCCCACCATATCTCACTCGATTTATGCTTTTTCCTGGATAATTAATGGAATTAAGCGGCAATCCCAATTCTACCAATCGAGATTGAATAGCAGAAATAAATTCTTTATTCCCTTCGATATTAAATTCTCCACCATAAAAAACATACATTTGTCCCGATTTTCCACGAGTTAATCTTAATGCTTTATTTATACATCCATCGGCATCGAATACTCCCCTGATGAAATGTTTTTCGAGTGATTCTGGAATATCAGGAAATTTTTTGATAAAAGTCTTGCGGGGAACAATATAATGCTGTTTCAAATCAGTAGCTATTTTAAAAGATTTAAAATAAACTTCTAAAGCATCAGTGTCTTTATGAAAATAATCTTTTCCAGTCCATTTAACTGCTTCTTTAAATTTTTTAAGATGATCTTTATCTTTCAAACTTAAACTAAGTCTCACTTTGTTTTCATCAGTCACATTTCCATCGCCACTTAAAAATCCGAGCCAGTATGCTTTTTCTTCATTATTTATTTTTTCAAAAAATGATTCGTCTAAATTATATTTTCGATGAGCCCGACTTAATTTTAGTCTATCTTCAAAAGTTTTTGGCACCCAATGAGGTTTGCAATATTTACACCGATAAGGATGAGTTAAAGTTTTAAGATAATCTCTTCGTGCAAATCTTATTTTTCCACATTTTGTACATTTAATAGGAATTTTTTGCCTTGACAGCGGAATCATAATTTAGCTTTAGGAATTTTAAATGTCTTTCTCTGACGGAATTCTAATTGCTTTCCGAGATTGTATTGCTGCACTGGACGGATGTACCCAACCACTCTTGAATAAACCTCGCAGGGTTGTTTAATTGTGCATTTCGGACAATAGAAATTTTCTCCCTCTAAATAGCCATGGGCAGGACAAATTGAAAAAGTTGGAGTTAAAGTAATATAAGGTAATTTGAAATTCCCAAAAATTTTTTTAATTAAATTTTTAACAGCCTGAATGTCAGAAACTCTTTCACCCAAAAAGAGGTGGACTACTGTTCCTCCAGTATAGCGGCATTGTAATTCCTCTTGAAGTTTTAATGCCTCGAAAATATCATCTGTATAGTTCACCGGTAATTGACTCGAATTCGTATAGTAAGATACTTTTTTTGTTCCAGCAGTAATAATGTCAGGATATTTTTCCTTATCAGTTTTTGCCTGACGGTAACTTGTGCCTTCGCCAGGAGTGGCTTCGAGATTATATAAATTACCAGTTTCTTTTTGATATTCCACTAATTTCTCTCTCATAAAATCTAAGATTTCAATGGCAAATCTTCTTCCTCTTTTTGAGCCAATGTTTTCGCCAATGAAATTCAAAAGGGCTTCATTCATTCCCATTAAACCAATAGTTGAGAAATGATTTCCAAAATAAGAATCTCTTAATTTTTTAACTGGAGCTAAATAATATTTTGAATAAGGATAGAGGCCCTTTTCCATAAAGTTTTCCAAGGCCTTTCTTTTAATTTCTAAGCTCTCTTTGGCTAAATCCATTAAATGTCTTAATCTTTCAAAGAAATCTTTTTTAGTCTTAGAAAGATAACCAATTCTTGGCATATTAATCGTTACTACGCCAATACTTCCAGTAAGGGGAGCTGAACCAAACAATCCCCCGCCTCTTTTATAAAGTTCTTTATTTGATAATCTGAGCCGGCAACACATCGAGCGAAAATCTTCCGGTTTCATGTCAGATTGAACAAAATTTTGAAAATAATTTACTCCATATTTCGCTGTTGCTTCCCACATTGGATTTAAAGCCGGATTATCCCAATCAAAATCTTTGGCAATAGAAACAGTTGGAATTGGAAAAGTAAACGGCCTTCCTTTCGCGTCACCTTCCATTATTACTTCATAAAAAGCTTGATTAAATACATCCATTTCTTCTTGAAACTCACCATAGGTTTCTTTTTGAGGTTGGCCACCGATGATTGCTGGCTGTTTGGCCAAAAATTCTGGTGGCTTAATATCTATGGTCACATTCAAGAAAGGAGTTTGGAAGCCTACACGAGTGGGCACCATGCAATTGTATAAAAATTCTTGCATGGCCTGTTTGACTTCTAAATAATTCAATCGGTCATAACGAATAAAAGGGGCTAATAAGGCATCGAAATTGGAAACGGCTTGGGCGCCTGCGCTTTCCCCTTGGACCGTATAAAAGAAATTAACCAATTGACCTAAAGCTGTTCTAAAATGTTTCGCTGGCCGACATTCTAATTTCCCCGGAACTCCGCCAAAACCTCGCAGTAATAAATCATAAAGATCCCAGCCCATACAGTAACAGGCGATTGTCTCTAAATTATGGATATGAAAGTCCTCGTTAGCGGCGGCTTCCCTTATTTCCTTTGGATAGATTTTGTTTAACCAATATTTTTTAGCAACGGTTGAAATTGCGTATTGATTAAGCCCTTGCAAAGAATAGGCCATGTTGGCATTTTCGTGAATTTGCCAATCTAACTCTTGCAAATATCTGTCAACCATTTCTGTTGATTCATCGACGACCGCTACTGCTTCCCTGATTCTCCTTCTTTGTTCCCTATATAAAATATAAGCCTTGGCAGTTTCCACCAGGCCTTCTAAAATTAAAACTTCCTCAACAATATCTTGAATTTGTTCAACGTGAGGAATTTCTTCCTTTTCAAATCTTCGATTTAAAATTTTAACCACCTTGTCAGAAAGAATCTTAGCCCTTTTACCATCTCCCTGACCGGTGGCTGTTAGGGCTTTAAAAATGGCATCAGCAATTCTTGTCTGATCGAAATCAACAATTTCCCCTGTCCTTTTTTGAACTTTGATAATTTTATTATGATTCATAACGATAAAAAAATCCTCTTAAAGATTATTTCATTTTAGACTTATAAAAAATTGTGTCAATCAGATCTTTGTGGATAATTGAAATTTTTAAAAACCGGTAGCTACCAGGGTAACTTTTATTTCTCCCTTTTTTAATTTTTCATCTTCAACAGCTCCAAAAATTATTTTAGCCTGAGGATTGATTTCCTTAGTAAAAATTTTAGCTATTTCCTCAATTTCAGCTAAAGTCAAATCCTTGCCACCAGAAACATTAAATAAAATTCCTTTAGCTCCTTTACAAGGTTCGTCAAGTAAGGGAGAGTTTAAGGCCGATAAGGCTGCATTTTCAGCTCGCTTTTCGCCCTGGGCCTTGGCAATTCCAAATAAGGCCGTGCCTGAATTTTTTAGAACTGTCTTTAAAGAAGCAAAATCAACATTAATTATTCCCGGAACTAAAATTAAATCAGAAATTGCCTGGATAGCATCTCTCAAAATCTCATCACCAAACCAAAAGGCCTTTGAAAGAGAAATATCCGGAGAAAGGGTTGCCAAAAGCCTGTCATTAGAGATAGAAATTAAACTATCAACTTTGGCTTTTAATTTTTCCAAGCCCTTTTGGGCAATTTCTAACCTTTGATTTCCCTCAAAAGAAAAAGGTTTAGTTACTATGGCAACAGTTAAAATTCCTAAATTTTTTGAGATTTCAGCAATTACTGGAGAGGCTCCTGAGCCAGTTCCCCCACCAAACCCTGCGGTAATAAAGACCGTGTCCGAACCCTTTAAAATTTCGGCTATTTCTTCTCTTTGCTCCTCAGCTGCCAATCTACCAATTTCTGGATTCATTCCAGCTCCCAAACCTTGAGTTAATTTTTTGCCAATTCTCAATTTAGAGTGGGCTTGACATTTTTTAAGATCTTGAAAATCAGTATTAATGGCAACCAAATCGATCCTGGGAATTTTTGATTTTGCTATCCTAGAGATGGCATTTGAGCCTGCCCCACCAACTCCAACCACTTTAATTTTTGGATTAATTCTTTTCATTTTTCTTTATTTTACCACATTAAGATTTTTTCTTTAATTTATCGTAAATCCAGATTATGAGACAGGAGAGAATAAATTTGAAATTTTAAATTTAAAATTGTGGAACCTTTCTCCAGTCTGGTTTTAAAAATTGTTTAAGATTCATAAAATTTTAAGCAAAGGAAACAATTTTTATGGATAAGATATCTTAGCGAGGCAACAAGTTTCAAAGTAGCTTTCGGAGGCGGCTGAGCATGATCTCCGAGCGAAGCGAGGAGTCAGCCGCCGAGAACGCAGACCCCAAAATCTCGCTGGCGGGTCGCGAGAACTTCCCGCGATAGCGGGAGTTCCCGACCTGGATTTTGAGAGTCGGTACTTTGAAAACTTCGTTGCCGAGCGATTGTCCTAAAAATTGTGTTCCCGAGCGGCCTTCACGGAATAAAAATTTTAAATATTCTTTTTAATTTAGAAAAAATTCCTCTGCCCGAAGAGGGTCTTTCAGTTCCTAAGTCTGCTCCCAATAAAACCAGGCCAGAGACGGTTGCTAGGGAAGGGTCTTCAAGAGGAGGAAAAAATCCTTTATTTACCTGACCCAATCGAGCTGGCAATTTTAATTCCCTTTTTGCTAATTCAACTATCCTTGGCAATTTTGCTCCCCCGCCAGTTAAGACTACACCAGCAGGCAGCAATTCCTTGCGAGAAATTTTCTTTAATTCCTTGTTAACTTCTCCAAAAATTTCTGAGACCCTGGCTCCAATGATTTTTTCTAAAACCTTTTTTGAAAAGGATAGAGTTTCCAATTTGATTTTTGTCTTCTCCTTTTTATGAAAAGGGAAGTTGCCAAATTCCAGTTTTATCCTCTCAGCTAGGTCAATATCGCACCTTAGTCCAATAGCAATGTCATTAGTAATATGGGAAGATCCAATTGGCAAAATGGTCAAGTGAATTAAATCTCCTTCTTCAAAAACGGATAGGCCGGTTGTCCCAGCTCCAATATCCAAGAGCAATACCCCTAATTCTTTTTCCCGATCTGTTAAAACTGCCCGGGCTGAGGCCAGGGGAGTCAAAATTAAATCATCGATTTGAAGACCGGCATTTAAAACGGCCTTTGCCAAATTTTTTATATAAGGAGAGAAGCCACAAAAAACAAGAGTTTCAACTTCCAATCTCACTCCCTCCAGTCCTAAAGGTTCCTTGAATCCTTTTTCCCCATCAATAATAAATTCTTTAGGAAAAATATCTAAAATTTCCTTATTTGAAGGCAGAGAAAAGGTCTGGGCAGCCTCAATCACCCTATCGATATCTTCCTGAGAGATTTTCTGATCAGCCCGCGATACGGCAATGCTTCCTCGGGAAGTGGTTGAGAAAATATGAGCTCCACTGACATTAACATAGGCTGAATTTATTTTTTTCTTTGAAAGATTTTTGACTTCTTTAAGAAGAGGTTGCAAAATTTTGGTCACTTCCTCAACATTAAATACTATTCCCTTTCTAACTCCAAAAGAATTTTCCTTAGCCTGAGCCAAAACTTCAAACTCCTCTTCCCCGGTTTTTTGGGCAATTAAGATTTTTATCATTCCGCTTCCAACATCCAGACCGGTAATAATTTTTGGCATATTTCTTCGCCCTTTCGGGCTCAATCAAATTAAAAATTTATTTCACTAATTGCGAAAGATAATATTGCTGCTTTTCCTCCATCTTTTTGGCTTCTTTCTCTGATTTCTCATGGTTATAACCCAAGAGATGTAAAATTCCATGAATTAAACAAGTGGTCAATTCTTTTTCAAAAGTTAAGGAAAGTCTCTTAGCATTTTTTTTGACTTCTCTCGGACAAATAACAATTTCTCCTAATCCTAGAAATTTTTCAAGAACGCCTATTTTAAATTTTTCAATTAAAACTTTGGACATTGGGAAGGCCAGAACATCGGTTACCCGATTTTTCCCAAAAAATCTTTGATTTAATTTCCTCATTCTAGCTGAGCCAATTAAAACAATTGATAAATTAGTTTCTTTTTTCCCCTCTTCTTCTAAGATATTCTTAACAACCTTCTTTAAAAAATTTTCATCAATCGAATTTGTAGTTAAATTATTTATCTCAATCATATTAACTACGGGGTAGCAATTCCCTGACTATTTGACTAACTTTTGAACCCTCGGCTCGACCCTTGACCTTTAGCATCAATTGAGCCATTACTCTTCCCAAATCTTTAATGCCTTTGGCACCAATCTCCTCAATTGTTTCTTTTGCCAATTTTTTAATTTCGTCTTCGGAAAGTTGCTCAGGTAAATATTTCTTTAAAATTTCAATTTCTCTTTTTTCTTTTTCAGCTAGATCAAGTCTCTTTCCTTTTTCAAATTCTAAAGAAGCCTCTTTCATTTTTTTTATCTCTGAGGAAACAACCTCGATAATTTCCTCATCAGTCAATTGGCTCTTTTCAACCAGTTCTTCTTCCTTTAAGTCCTTTTCTTTTTGAAAAATTTTATATCTCTTTTCTTTTTCTTTATTAAAAATAGTCGCATTAAGCATTCTCAAGGTAGAAACTTCAGTTTCCTTTTTTGTTTTCAAAGCGATTTTAAAATCCCGTTGAATTTTCTCTTTTAATATCATTAATAATAAACTTTATTCTAATTTACCTAATTTTTTTAATTTCTCATAATATCTTTTCAATTCTTCTCTTCTCAAAGCCTCTCTTTTTTTAGCTTCTCGAGATTTTTCTCTTCCTTTAAATTGCCTTTTTCTTGCTTCAAGTAAAATCCCGCTTTTCTGAAGTTTCCGAGTAAAGCGGTGAATTAAAGCCGGAGTCGATTCTTTTTCTTTTTTTCTGATTTCTAATGCCATATCAAATGTTATACATTGGGATTTCTTTTCTCCAGCCACCTAAAAGATGCAAATGAATGTGTGAAATATGTCCGGTTTTCCCAATATTAAAAATAAATTTACAAGCTTGGAAAATTTTTTGCTCAACAGCAACTTTTTTTGCCGTAGCAATAATTTTAGATAAAAGCAATAAATCTTTTTCATTAAGTTCATCTTTCCATTCAATATGTTTTTTAGGCACAAATAGCAAATGGACAGGGGCTTCTGGACTGATATTTTTAAAACTCAAAATCTCCTCGTCCTCATATATAATTTCGGATGGAACTTTCTTATTTATAATTTGACAAAAAAGACAATTTTTCATTTTTAACTTTTAATTTTTAATTTTTTCTTCATCTCCTCCACTACTTTTTCCAATTTCACCGTCTCTTGCTTTCCACTGGCCATATCTCTAATAATAATTTTCCCTTCTAAAGCCTCTTTTTGACCTAAAATTAAAGTATATTTTGCTCTAATTTTGTCTGCCCTACTTAATTGGGCCTTCAGAGAATCTCGGCCGAAGGATTCGGCAATTAAAATCCCCGCCTTTCTAAATTCCTCAAAAATCTTTAGGCTCCTTCTCTTAGCCAATGAACCTAACTGGGCCAGGAAGAGCTTTGGCTGGGGAGGCAAGGGAAACCTTATCTTCTTGATTTTCATTAAATTGATGATTCTTTCAATCCCAGCTGCTCCCCCGCAGGCCGGGGTATCTTGACCGCCTAAAAGTTTAACTAAACTATCATATCTTCCGCCACCAACTAAGGCTCCTTGTTTTTTCCCTTCCTCCGAATCTTCAAAAATCTCAAAGACAGTTTTAGTATAATAATCTAGGCCTCTTACTAAATAGGGATTCAATTGATAAGGCAATTGAAGCTCATCCAAAAATTCTAAGACTTCTTTAAAATGCAAATGGCATTCTTCACACAAATGATCAATTAATTGAGGAGCCTGGGCTTTGATTGGCTGACACTTTTCTTCCTTGCAATCTAAAATTCTCAAGGGATTTTCCCTAAGCCTTCGCCGACAATCAGGACACAAAGAGGCTTCCCTTGATCTAAAATAGTTTACCAGAATTTTTTTATAATAAGGGCGGCACTGGAAATCACCAATACTATTTAACTCCAAAATCAAATTTTTAAATTTAAGTTCTTTTAAAATATTGTAAAAAATCAAAATGACCTGGGTATCAATTACTGGATTTTTCTCACCCAAAACCTCGAAGCCAAATTGCCAAAACTGGCGATGTCTTCCAGCTTGAGGATGTTCATAACGAAAAAATGGGCCAAAATGCCAGAGTTTGACTGGCTGGGGGAGATTTTGAAAGCCTTGCTCAATGTAGGCTCGGACAATTGGAGCGGTTCCTTCTGGTCTTAAGCTGAGATAATTTCCGCCTTTTGTTCTAAAAGAAAACATTTCCTTTTGAACAATATCAGTAGCTAAACCAATCCCTTTTGAAAAAAGCTCGGTCTCTTCTAAAATTGGAGTCTCAATTTTTTCAAATCTATAAAAATCGGCTATTTTTTCAACAACATCATGAATTTTCTGAAAATATTTCTGATCTTCAGGCAAAATATCATGCATTCCGGTTGAGGCTTGAAATTTAGGTTTTTTCATAGTTAATATGCAGGGACTTCAATTTTAGCTAAGGTAGTTAATGGCCAGAGTCTAAAAAATACTCGACCAACGATGTATTTTTTTGGTAAAGGCCCCCAGCTCCTTGAATCAGCCGAAACCGATCGATTGTCACCTAAAACAAAATATTCATTCTCAGCCAGGGAAATTTTAAGACTACCAGGAGTTTTTAAATCTCCAAGATAATTCGTTTCATCCAAAATTAAAATCTCTTTTTCTTTATTATAAATTTTAACCTGACCGTCTCTTATTTCAATCGTCTCACCAGGAAAACCAATTACCCTTTTGATAAAACGCTGAAAAGTGGCCTTAGGATATTTAAAAACGACCACCTCTCCTCTTTCTGGTTCTCTAAAACGATATGAAATCTCATCAATAATTAAATAATCTCCGTCATGGAAATTCGGCTCCATTGACTGCCCTTTAACTAAAAATGGCTGAAACAAAAAATAGCGAATGGGAATGACTATTAGGAGAGCAACAATAACAATTTTTATAATCTCCCAGAGAAATACAAAGAAATTTTTTAGCGCCATATTGATTTAATTATAGCCCAATTTTTTAGTTTTGCAACAACCTGTTATAATTAAAAAATGATCCTAATTGTGGGTTTAGGTAATCCCGGGGAAAAATATATTAAAACTCGACACAATCTTGGATTTAAAATAGTTGATGAATTTTTAAAGACTACAACCCACCCAAGGAGGGGAGCTCCCGCTCGGCGGGAAGCTCTCGCCTCCCGACCACCCTCCCGCTTCCGCAGGCCCCTAAATAAATTTCCCAAATTTAAATTTTCAAAAAAATTCAACTCTTTAATTTCGGAAGGCAGATTAGATGGGAAGAAAATCATCTTAGCCAAACCCCAGACTTTTATGAATAATTCTGGAAAAGCAGTAAAATTATTAACTAATTTTTATAAAATTACGAGGCCGGGTCTCGTAGTAGTGCATGATGACATTGATTTACCTTTGGGAGAAATCAGAATTTCAAAGGGCCGGGGAGCAGCCGGCCACAAAGGGGTTCAATCAATAATTGATGGACTGAAAACAAAAAATTTTGTCAGATTTAGAATCGGAATCAAACCTAAAGTTCCTACGTTTTATGCGGTCGCATTAAACATGGGAAAGTTTGTTCTTCAAAAATTTAATAAAAAAGAGGAGAAAATTTTAAAGGGAGTTATTAAGAGAACTTGCCAGGCAATTGAAGTGGCAATAAAAGAAGGAGTCGAGAAAGCAATGAGTAAATATAACATGATACCAATCTACGAATGATATGCCAATACTGCGAATATTCGCATGCAATAAAAAAGTCGAGCAAGATTTTTTCCTCACTCGACCGAAAGGAGAAAGAAGGGATTATTTTATTTCTATTCGTTAATCACCATCTACCTGGAATAAAGCTATCGCTAGTCACTATCTCCATATCCATTCCAATCGGCTTTAAACATTCAATGATCTGTTGAATTTTCTTAGCATCTGCCTTCGGACTGATAATCCGCAGGAAAGGTTTTGATCTAAGTGCAATATCTACGCATATATCTGAAACGCTTGTCACAACTACCTTTGAGGCCAATTCTATGTCCTTAGTTCTTATTGCTTCGAATATTCTATTCCGAAGTGCTTTGATAAAACCTTCTTCTCCCTCTCCATGGATTTCTATATTTGGCATTTTCTTTCATCACTCCTCCTGCCTTATGAACAGGACCCCATGCATTAAAATTTCTAATTTCTAATGTCCAAGTTCCTACCCATAAGAACCACAAATTCTTAAAGAACAATAATTTTTATTTTTTAGAATCCTCCGTGGTGAAAAAATAGGAGCAAACAGAGTGAGCGACACAAGAAACCGAAGGTGTCTTGAGCGAGGATCGGAGGATTTCTGCCCTCCAGTCTATCTGCGAGCCCCGTAGTAAAAATGCAATAGCATTCCACCACGAGCTTCACCCCATAGTAAGAATTTACTACGGGGCGAGCGCTATAATTAATGAAGATTACTTCACAAACATAGCCTAGGGCTCGATA
>Ga0315312_1001359_pt1 | contig 19394 bp, 18 predicted proteins | sample TDP7_MG_FD_203629 | JGI IMG/M metagenome (GOLD analysis project Ga0315312, IMG submission 203629) | Freshwater sediment microbial communities from Lake Towuti, South Sulawesi, Indonesia - TDP7 | ecosystem: Environmental > Aquatic > Freshwater > Lake > Sediment | place: Indonesia: South Sulawesi... | reverse complement strand
AGATAATCCCTTTTTCAAGAAACATTTTAAAGACTTATACTTCTTTTAGAGATAATGCACATTGGTGGTTGTAGAATGAAGGCGGTTATCCTTGTAGGCGGCTATGGCAAGAGGCTCCGACCCTTAACAAACGTTAAGCCTAAACCACTCCTTGAAGTGGCTGGTAAGCCTATTTTAGCTTGGCAGATCGACTGGTTAAAGAAGTGCGGGGTGAATGAAATGGTTTTTTGCGTTGGCTACCTAAAGGAGAAAATAATAGAGCATGTGGGAGGAGGTAACCGCCTTGGGCTTAAGGTCGGCTACGTAGTTGAAGAGAACCCCCTAGGCACAGGTGGAGCCCTAAAGAACGCTGAAGCCTTTTTGAAGGGTGAAGAAAAGTTTTTGGTCGTCAACGGAGACGTGATAACAAACCTAGACCCTGCGAGGCTGGCTGAGGAAGTCAACAACTGCATTGGTGCCATAGCCCTTGTGTCCCTCAAGTCACCCTTTGGAATAGTGGACACAGATAAGGATGGCTTCGCCAGGCGTTTCAGGGAAAAACCCATAATTCCGGAGTACTGGATTAACGCAGGAGTCTACTGCTTCACGCCAAAGGTTTTTAATTACCTGCCCGACGATGGGGACATAGAAACCATAACATTTCCTGAACTAGCCAAGGAAAGCAAACTTAGAGCCGTGAAATTTGAGGACGCCTTCTGGAAGTCCATAGACACCCACAAGGACATCGAGGAAGCTGAAACAAGCCTAAAAAATCTGTAGATTCATGCGCATTTTTCGTCGAATTTAGCGCACGCTACAAAAGACCTTTAAGAAAGAAATGTTTACAAAATTTAGTTCGCGAGGAGCTAGAGAAAGATAGTGTTAGTTTCAGGCGGATACGCCGATCCAGAAGTGGATCAAGAAACCAAAACAGCCGTGTGCGTGCTCCGAAAACACCTAGGGGATGCGGTATTCGAGGTATGGAGGCGATGCAGGATGGATGGAAGTGGTGGCGATGACCATTCGGATCAACATAACCAGACTAACGAAGAACACGGGTCAGTCAGTGCTGTCTTTGTCCTTCAACCTGGGTGGCATTCTGGCTGGAACGCTTCTCGCCATTCACTCTAAAATTTTCTCCCCGGAATTCTGTCGGTGGGCCCTCATCCTCTTCCCTGGAATCCTAAGTATTAGGGGCGCCATAGGAGGACTATTTTGCGGTCGCCTGAGCACGGCTCTCCACGTAGGAACAGTGAAGCCTAGTTACACAAAGAACACGGAAAATTTTTACTTGCTTTTGTATTCGGTTGTAACTTTGACGTTTACAAGCAGCGTTATGTTAGGGGCGGCTGCATGCTTCTTTGGTATATTTCTTTGGGGTGCCACCTTTACAGACTGGGTTTCGTTACTGGCTGTAATTACCTCAACTACGGGTCTTTCAATTTTATTTATATCTCCTATAACTATCGGAGTTTCAATCCTGTCCTTTAAACATGGTTTGGATCCTGATGTAATCGTATACCCGGTAATTTCCACGGTGGCTGACATACTCGAAACAATCTGTTACATCTTGGTGCTGACCAGCTTCTTTTCATTGCCACAACAAATGCGCTATTTAATCGGATTCTTTGACTTCGTCTTTATGTTCATAGTGCTTTATATTTTAATTAGAAATTTTAGAAGAAGGGAATTTGTGAAAACAGTTAAAGAATTTTTCCTCACTTTATTGTTAGTGGCTTTTATCGTTAATGTCACAGGCTTGCTCCTCAGTAAAATAAGTCAGGTAATAGGGAGTAGACCACAAATATACGTTGTTTATCCCGCATTGATAGACACTGTAGGAGACGTGGGCTCCATTGTGGGCTCCACCGCCACCACGAAACTTGCTTTGGGACTAATTGATTCATCCTTTTCCTCAATTAAGCAGCATTCATACGAGATAGGTGGCGCCTGGGCAGCCTCACTCGTAATGTTCACTTCATACTCCATGTTGTCATCCCTTGCCATAGGAATGAATTCATTAACTCACCCCTTGAAGTTCACCGCCCAACTTCTAACAACCAATATTCTAGCCGTTTTTTTCATGGTCTTTGTTGCATACGCCGTAGCCATATTTACCTTTAAACGGGGTTGGGACCCCGACAACTTTGTAATCCCCCTCGAAAGTTCCTTGGCGGACGGCATCACAACCCTTTCCCTGCTCATAGCCCTAACTGCCATTGCCTAACACTTTCCTTGCTGAAAAGAACTTGGCAACATCGTATCCCGCCTTCTTCATCCGGACAATTGTGGTCTCATAGGGGTCAACTACTTCCTCTTCCAGATCGACGGCTATGCGCCAATCGATTTCACGGAGCCTATCTAACAAACTCCTCCTTTCATCCGCTGACATTATCTTGGGATCAGTCATGGCGGCTGCGTGGCAACTCACGTTATAATCCAAAAGGTTTCTGATGGCTTGAAAGGGAATGTTAAAGGCTTCCGGCTTCGCGCCCGCCTTTTTTGTGAAGGCTTCTGGGGTTCCAGCCTTAAGGGACACTCGGACATGGGGTTTAGTAAACTTCGAAATTTTTTTAACATAGTCTTTATCAATTCCGAAAAGAATTCCGTTTGTTTCAAGAACGAAGATGGGAAACTCGGACTTCTCCACATGTTCTAGCAGTCCGAGAAGATGGTCCTTGCCTAGAGTTGGCTCGGCTCCTGAAACCCGCAGTTTTTGAACTTTATATTTATGGGCCGCTTCTCTCAGTTCATTAAAAGCTTTTTCAGGCGAGTAAAATTTTCCAAACTTTTCTGGGAAGTCGCGGCTCCAATTAACCCAGCAAAACACACATCTCAGACAGCAACCACAGGTGTAGCCAGTGGATATGCCGCCGTAAACGCCCGTAGCATAAACGGCAGTGTATTTTCGATCCTTTTCTCTGCAGACTATTTTTTCTGTCTCCTTTGCTAGCTCTACAGGGTCGAAGGGCTCGAAACCCGGCGTAACATAGCGCGGATATTCCCTCATTAAATACACCAAAGGAAGATAACTCAGAGGTGCTTTAAGCCTTTCAGAGTTCCCAAAAGACGAGATAAGATTTAATTAAAGGCAAAGGAGTTAGTAGTTTAGCCTCTGGCGGGGGTTGCCAAGCCAGGTCAAAGGCGCAGCCCTGAGGCGGCTGTCCTGTAGGGGTTCGAGGGTTCAAATCCCTCCCCCCGCACTTCATCCAAAGATTTAGATTTTGTTGGCTTTTTGACTCTATTTCAGCGTGTGAATGACTTAGGTCTGGAGAAAGAACTCGGGGTGCTTGTTGTTAGCTCGGTCAAAGGTAAGCTGCAAGTAAGGCCCGCCTTTCGCTCTTGTAACAAAAATGTCCCAAGGAGCTCCTGTTCTCGGATCAGAGATCCTGAAATTAGGGTTCGTTGCGTATGCAATGTACCTCCCGTCTGGGGACCAGTCTCCAAAATAAACCGAACCCTGTGGTGGAGGTGCTTTTGCAATGGCACGTAGAGGGAGTTTGTGACTAGATTGAGGGCTGAATCTAGTTTCGCCTATTTGAATGTCGTTTGGATTCCAACAAATGCGCTTGCCGTCCCATGAAAGGTCTGGTCGGCATCCATCAATACCACTTTTTTTAAGAGAATGGATTTGTTTATTGTGCAGGTCGATGGCGATGATGGCGTGATCGAACTCGGCGTGTTTGTGAACGGTTGCAACAATCCAATCGCCAGCTGGCGACCAACAAGGAACATACGTGTGATAGAGCTCGCCATCGGTTAACTCCTCAGTTTTATGTGTATGTATATTATACACAAAGAGACCGGTATTGTGGTAATCCTTGGTCTTTTTTAAGCCGAGACGCTTTACAAAAGCGATCAGATCTCCTGTTGGGTCCCAGCACGGATCGGTTGCATCAGTTGCCACTAACGTTCGCCTTGACCCGTTCAAGTTCATCCAGTACACGTCGAAGCGAGGGACAGTGCATCCATTAGAAAGTTTTTCAATGTGGACAACCGTGAAGCAAACACACCTATCGTCTCTTGAGATATGCGGATAGATTTCATCTACAGACGCTGTCTTAGTAATGTTAACTGCGTTGGAACCGTCAGCATCCATCACATAAAGTTCACTGTTGCCGTCTCGACGCGACTGAAAGCATATCTTTAAGCCAGACCTTTTGAGCTCAGCACGTATCTTAATTTGAGCAGGAGAATCCTCAGCAGGGGAGCTGGTAGCAGTCGTGGGCTCGATGTTGGAATAGATTTGATTGTCAGCGTCGAGATTTTGCTCCTCCTCTTCTCCATCTATCCATCTGAACTGAGAACTTTCACCTTTCATGACGCTTCCACGATCCCGCATTTTATAGATAGAAAGAGTTTCTTAAATTTGATTTAAAACACATGTCGCTTTCTTAATTTTCAGACATTATTCAAAACCGAGAATTTAAACCGAGTTTTAAACCTAACCCCCCGCACCAATTATTTTTTTTAAAGGAGCCCGTTTCGAGGTTTTTCCGTCCCTTTTTATGCTACTAACACTAATCGCATTTGCATGGGCAAAATTAGCTCACAAAACATGCAAGCTCTTTTCTAGACAAATCTGCCAAGAACTTTGAATTAGTAGCCCCGGGATAGGTACAAAATCCCGTTCATACTGCACATCAGGAATCAGAAACCAGCCATAACTAAACATATTAGGATCCAAATAGACGGGCCCACAACCATTGCACGCACAAACATTAGCAGCCCGGCGTAGGTTCGAACTCTCGCACCAAATTTAGGGGAAGGGGCTTTTACGTTATTTCCTTGAGAATTTGATTGATGAGTTTGTGAATTTTGCAGTCGAAGCATCCGTCTTCGTTTTGAACATCGCATTTGCTGCAGACTTCCTTAGAAAGAGTTTTCAAAGGCTCTAGGGTACTCATTTCTGTCATCTAATTACATTTTTTGGCTTCTAAGTATAAGAACTGTATTTCCGCTCCAGACGTATCGATAAACGATATTTTGCTAATGTCATTAAAGAATTAAGGGCCTGGAGTCGTTTGTGATCAAAAGGGGCTCATTTCCGCCTTTTCATGGGGGCTCCTTCATGTTCACTTACCCAGTAAGATTCAACTTTTCCCTCGTCGCCAAGAACGTGTTCCTTCTTGAAAATGGGGGCCTCCTTCTTGTATCGCTCCACCGCTTCCTCTAGAACTGGAAAAACATTGCCCCTATGGGCGCCGGCCACAACAACATAAACGAGGTCCTCTCCAACGTCAAACTCTCCTAAAAAGTGGTGAATCTGCACATCAACTATGCCTACCTTTTTTCGAAGGTCCCTGCAAATTTTATCGAGAACCTCATTGGCCTTTTCCTCATAGGCTTCCAACTCTAGCTTCCTCACTTTTTTGCCACGGGGGGTCTCGCCCCTTACTACACCAACGAAGATTCCTATGCCCCCTGCCTTATGGAAGCTCGGGTTGCTTCTAACACGTTTTAATATGTCAAAAAGGGATAACTCTCCTTTTCCATGAACCCCAGAGCCTTTAACGGACTGCATGCCCTAATCCTCCTAAGATGAGAATCTAATGGTGAATTTTATAACTTTAATGAAAGCTTTCTTATAATAGGGTTTGAACAACTATGGGTAAACTCGGCGGTTATCTACGTTTAATGCGTCCCGTAAATTGCTTAATGATGGGTTTTGCTGTTATAGTCGGTGCAGCACTCGCAAGTCCGAATGTTTCAAGCGTTTTTTGGCCAAATCTTATCTATGGATTCGTTACTGGCTTTATGCTAACCGCTGCATCCATGGCCATAAACGACTGTTATGATAGGGAAATTGACGCTGTAAATGAGCCAAACCGCCCAATTCCAAGCGGCTTAATTAAGCCAAAAGAAGCCTTAACTTTTGCGTTTATTCTCACAGCAATAGGTTTTGCAACTGCACATTTAACGAGCATTTTTTGTTTTGTGATAGCCATAATCGCATGGCTGATCTTCGTAACTTACACTACTGTTGGAAAACGCAGCGGACTGCCAGGCAATTTTCTCGTCAGCACTTGCGTTGCAACGCCCTTCATTTATAGTAGCTATATTGTTGCTAACGCGATTGAATTGAATGTTTTGATTTTCGCTTCCATGGCTTTTCTTTCAAATACTGGCAGAGAAATAACTAAAGGAATTGTAGACGTTAAGGGCGACGAAATGCAAAATGTGAAAACATTGGCTGTGCGTTATGGAGAGAAAAACGCAGCAATCGCGGCATCAATCTTCTATTTGCTTGCGGTCTTGTTAACTCCAATACCTTGGCTTCTAAACCTCGTCTCTTTGTGGTTCATTCCCTTAGTCGCTATAACTGATTTTGGACTTGCAGCATCTTCATTCATGCTTCTTAAGGATTATTCAAGGGAAAATGCCAGGAAAGTTAAGAAATTTGTTCTCTTATGGTCCATTTTCGGATTGTTAGCATTTGTTATTGGCGCCGCAAGGTGAGTTTTGTTCTGTGTAAGGGTAGGTAAAGGCGTCAAGAACACCTAGTCTTTTTAAATTGTGAGACGCAAAATAGGCATCACAGTATAAGTGAAAAGAGGCGAAATTCGTGATAGAAATAGATACTACAACACATAAAATTGGGATAATAGCGGACACCCACGATCGTTTGCCGTTGGTGGACGAGGCTGTGAAGCGCTTAAATAAAGAGGAGGTTGAGCTTGTGCTCCACGCTGGAGACTACATTGCCCCCTTTGTGGCGCACCACTTCAAACCGTTAAAAGCTCATTTAATCGGCGTTCTCGGGAACAACGACGCTGAAAAAGAACTGCTAAAAAACTTCCTTGCAAACATAGGAGCCGAGCTCCGCGGAAGGTTCGCAGACGTAGAAGCTGACGGCCTAAAAATTGCGGTGTTGCACGGCGAAGAAGAAGACCTTCTTAGGTCGCTTATTCGTGCAGAGAGCCACGACATAATAGTCCACGGGCACACCCACGAGGCAAAAACCTACCGGAAAGGGAAGACCCTAATAATAAATCCAGGAGAAACATGCGGTTACCTAACGGGAAAACCAACCATAGCCGTCCTGGACACAAAAACGTTAGAAGTGAAAACGATTCTCCTAGAATAGACACAAGCTTAGCCAGAATAAACATGCTCAGGTTTAAGCTGATTCCCTTCAGCTCCGTCTAGAGGTTTATCAAAGCTTGTTAAAACTAAACAAGGTTAAGCTACGTCTTTAGAGATTTTGTTACATACCTTTTTATGCCTTCCTGGCCTTTTTCAGCTTTGATTTGGACGATTCTGAAGGCGTCCTTTGAGGATATCTGCCTAACTTCTTTTCCTGTGGCCTGTTTGATCAAGAATTTTGCTGCGTCTAGCACATTTCCGTTGAGGCGGGAGTCAGTTATGTCAGCAATTTGAACTATTAGGGCCTCTAGGGTTTTAGGTGAAATGGGTCCGAACTCTGCGTGGTGTGCGCAGACTATGTGAATCAGGTCCAAAGGAAAGCCTCTTCGAAGGAGTTCAGAAACTATTAGGGTTAAATGGTCAAGGCGCTCGGCCAAGGACGTCGTTTGGTAGGTTCCGTTTTCCCTTTCAATGTAAGTTAAGGGTTTGAAAATGTCATGTAAAACAACCCCGGCCAAAACTAGGTCCGTATTAACTTTTCCTTGATAAACCCCTTTGACGACCTTGCACAATATCATGGCTATATCGACTGTAGCAACCACGTGTTCAAGCCAACCTCCAGGGTAACTATGATGGCGAGACACGCTAGCTGGCGACTGCTCCAGCGGCAACCCCACGTAGGTTTTTCCCTCTATTTCAATTGTGGGCTTTTCAACCAGTTTGGTAACCTTATCTCGGAGGGGTTTGTCCCTTATTTTGTTAATAATTTTCTCGAGCTTTGGGTTCAAAATCACTCCCCTTCATAACTTCAATTAAGTATTCAAAATTTATAATGAGATTCCATTAAGAACTTTAAGGTTGCTGGGCTTTATTGAGTTATATCATGGGCGACGAGTCCACATTAGGTTTTCAAGGAGGCTAATCGTTTGGGGTTGGCTTTTCACGAGGTCTGTGGCGGTCACTATTCCTATGAGTTTTCCGTCTCTTACAACGGGTAGTTTCTTTATCCTCCTCTTTGTCATCGTTCTGGCGGCTTCCTCTACGCTCATGTCTTCTCGGATGGTGGATATTGGGCTTGACATGATTTGTCTGGCCTTAACTGCCAGGGGGTCTAAGCCTGGTTCCAATATTTTCCTTAGGATATCTCTCTCCGTTATGATTCCCACAGGCCTATTTTCCTGCACCACGACGATGGATCCCACGTCAAACTTGTTCATTTTTTGAACTACCTCCCTAACGCTGGAATCGGGCCTTACGGTTTTCACATCGGTTACCATGACATCCCTAACCAAAATAGCTCCAGCCATCTTATTCGCTCTCCTCATTAGTTGAATTCAGTGTTTAGTTAAAGACCCATTTATGTTTAATGTCTCTTCCTTGATCAATTTTTCCCATAATCCTATAGGGACTTGGTGCTCAAGCTACTGGTATGTTCTCTTTTGGGAAAAACTTGTTTCCTTTGTCTTGTTTGCTTAGATTGTTTTTCTGAGGAGTTGGTTGATGAGTTGGTGAATCTTGCAATTGAAGCAAATGTTTTCGTTTTGTACGTCGCACTTGGCGCATGCTTCTTTTGAGAGTTCTATCAGGATTTGTCTCGTTTTGGCTTTTGAGTTTGTTGTTAAAGTTTCTGTTATGGTTTCCATGCGCATGACCATTTATTGTTAAACAGTTAATCATATTTAAGCTTTGCTTAAAAAAAATACTAATACAAACTATAGATAAGCACTACTGTTCATTCCCTTAACCGCGGTGGCCTTCCCCGTATTGATATTCCCTCTGCCTATTCTTTTTCAGCTTCCAAGCAAACATGGAGTCCATGTCTATGGATGGACAGGCAAGCCTACTGGCATCCAAAACATAAAAAATCACGTCTATAAGCTCTTCAGCTATTATCTCTTCTTCCTTTCCCTTCTTCCAAGCGTCGCTGGCCTCGCCCAATTCTATAAAAGCAAATAACAACTTCTTTGGAACGTCCTCAGGCCTGTTATAAAATCCCTTCTCTATGACTAGGCTCTCTATTTCCTTCTTCATCTCCTCAAGATGCATTGCTCACCCTCCGCTTCACAATCTAATCATGGTGATTATCATCGAGTATGTCAAACTAAAAGTACGATAACTCACGTTTAAAATTAACCTATGATTCAACAAAAGATGGAAAGAATTAAAACGGAAAGATAATGATATTAGAGTAACGGGGAAGGGTTTGTCTTCAGAATCCAAGTTAATGATCCCGGTAGAGTCTGTCATGAGGTCTCCACCCGTCACAGCTTCCTTCTCAGACACCACCTCAACCATTGTTGACAAAATGGTGACCAAAAACATAGGCGCCATCATTGTGGAAAGCGGCGGAAAACCCGTTGGCATCATAACTGAAAGAGACATTCTTGAAAGGGTTATCAAGGCCCACAAAGACCCAAACAAGATAAAGGCAACGGAAATAATGTCGTCACCCATCATAACCATAGAATCCGACAGGCTTCTAACCGACGCGCTGAAGATTATGCGGGAAAAACGCATAAGAAGACTGGTAGTCACCAGAGGTGGAAACCTAATAGGCATAATAACCGAAAGGAGAATATTGGACTCCTTAGTCTGAAGCCAAGAAGGGTTGCTACATAACATGGGGCTTTCGCATATTTTATCTGACCCCTTAAATCTTGGTAAGGCTTCAGCTAGTATAACGTTAACTTAACCTGAATTCCTCATGTAATGCCTTGACCGCTTCTACACCATCGGTTTCCTTAACTACAAAGGAAATATTAAGCTCAGACGAGCCCTGGGCAATCATTCTTATGTTTATACCTCTCTGTGCAACTGCTTGAAAAACCTTGGCAGCCACGCCTGGGGTGCCCCTCATGCCCGCGCCTACGGCAGCGACTATGCACACATCGCCTTCGGCAGTTATCTCCTTAACAATGCCTTTGCCGAGGAGAGCAGCTTCTAAGGCTGAAATTGCCCTTCTTAGTTGCTTTCTTTTGATGATAAATGATATGTTGGCCTCTGAGACGCTTTGGGAAATCATTAGGATGTTAATGTTGTTTCTTCCTAGCAGATCAAAGACTTTCGCGGCTGTTCCCGGCGTGCCTACCATGCCCGAGCCGCTTACGGTAATTAGGGCCGCATCTTTAACGAGAGTTACGGCCTTCACGATGTCCTTTGGCTTAATTTTCTGCTCCTTAACAATTAGGGTTCCCGGGTTCCTTGGATTAAACGTGTTTCTTATTCTTACAGGTATATTTTCTTCCATGGTGGGCTCTAGCGCCCTCGGATGCATGGATTTCGCGCCCAAAACGGCCATTTCCACGGCTTCTGCAAAGGAAAGCTCGTTCATCTTCTTTGCCTTAGGTATAATTTTTGGGTCAGTGGTCATGAGTCCATCTACGTCGGTCCAAATCCAGACCTCGTCTACACCCAAAGATGCACCTAGTATGGTGGCAGTATAGTCGGATCCTCCCCTTCCAATGGTTGTAGTCACGCCATCCTTGGTGGCGGCAATGAAACCCGTCACTACTGGAATTATTCCCTTTTCTAGTAGGGGCTCAATTTTTTCTTTAACCTGCTGTTTTGTTATTTCTAGTATAGGCTGGGCTTCTCCAAAGTTGGAATCTGTCACTATTCCTGCTTCTTTCCCAGTGAAATGTTGTGCCTTTAACCCCAAACTGCGTAGTGCTCCCCAGACGATGGGCGCTGAAAGTCGTTCTCCGAAGGATAAGACGTAGTCCATAGATTTTGGGGTAAGTTCGCCAAGGTAAATTATGCCCGTTAAAACCTTTTCCAGATCGCTTATTAATTCTTTAATTGTTTGTTCTGTTTCCTTTTGTATGGACTTATTTTCAATGGCTTCTCTGGCAGTGGTTAAATGCTTATCCTTTAACCTTTTGAGGAAGGTTTGAACAAGCTTCTTATCTCCGCTTCTGGCCTTTTCCGAGGATTTTATCAATTGATCTGTTACATCTTTTAACGCTGAAACCACAACCACGATTTTGTTTTCTTTGGCATAGTCAGCCACTATTCTTGCAACATGCTTTATGGAGTCGGCGTCTGCTATTGAGGTGCCACCGAACTTCATTAGTAAGATCATGTTATTCAATTGAATTCCTCTAGGGGTTATGTTTTGCGGTTAGATAATGGCTTCGCTCTTCATTCTGTAACTAGGATTTGTCAAAGGCATTTAATGATGCTTGCTTATCGCTCCGCACGGTACTGAGGATAGTTATACATTTTTTGTTGGGAAATCTTTATAGGCTTAAATAATGTGAACTCATAAGACGGTGTTTGGAATGTCCTTGATTGTTAAGATAATTCTTTTGATGATTGCCATTGGGGCTTTGATTGTGGTAACTCTTTGGGGGCTCACCACCGTCTCGATAGGCATTTCAAATTGGGTAAATAGTCATCCATACGAAACAGGCGCCATAGGAGCCCTAATCCTCCTTTCGATTGTTGCCTTCATTTGGAGAATTTTTCTCTGGAGAGAAGAATAGCCCGAATATTCAATTGCGAGCTTAATGTGGCTAAGAAGTAAATCTAAGAAATTTTGCGGCAATTTCGTTATGGGAGGGAAAATGTGCAAAAAAGGGGATTTGGGAGGTTCTACTTTTCCTTTGCTATGCCGTAAATTTGCCTTACTGCTATTATGACTGCCGCTGGAGCCACGAATGCTGCGATGAAATCGACTATGTATTTCGCCAAGAAGCCAAACAATTCTAAGGCTTCTACAGTTTTAAAGGCTTCTAAGAATATGTCTCCTCTAATGACCGCTAAGGCGATGGCGGCTATGAGGAATGGTGTGACTTCCTTTGCAGTTACTGTTATTAATCCTACGATTACGCCGAGGATTACCATGATTAGGGTGACCCATGCTGCTGTGGTCCCGTATCCTTCTGTTTCTGCCCAGGCCATGTATCCTACTACTATGCCCATTACAATGGCTATTGCCACGAAGGCCATGAAGGCGTATTTTCCTACTTCTTCCATTGTTACCATGGCTTTCTTCCCCTAAGGTAAATAGAACTTATTTCTATAATTTTTTTATAAGTTTTGTCATTTGAGTTTGGTGTCCTTTTGGGAACCGCTGTTTTTTGGGGGAGGAAAAGCAAGTAAGTAAGTGTTTACCCGTGCTTAAGGTGGTGCATAGGGCCATTGGAAGTCTATGTCGATGATTTCCTTGAATAGGATGTTCCTTTCTTCTTCAGGGGCATAGGTCCATTTGATATCTATTTCGGATGCCCTCTCCATTAAAGTAGGTCTAGAAACTATGAAGCTTGTGATTGTGCATATGATGGCGCCTGTGTCATCTGTGAGCGCTAGGGTTGCGTTTTCCACTGGTTTGTCAAGTGGATGTGTTATGTTGATCGTTAGATTTATGTCGGGGGGATTTGTGCTGCAAAGGGTGGTGTTTGCTTCTTGCTCGCCCATGTAATTGTAGAATATGACGGTAAGGTTGCTGCCTTCGGAGAAGGTCTCGTTTAATTCGAGGTGAACTATGTATAGAGTGACTAGCGTAAAGTTATGTATGGGAGAAGATGTGGTGAAGTAGACCTTTTCAGAGGCGCCCTCGTTGTCTGCGTGATCTCTTGCGTAAACTATTATGTTGTGGGAGTCGTTGGTTAGGCTGGTTAGAGTTGTGTTTCCTGTTATGGTTTCGTTTGCTTGATTGTCCAAGCTATATCCAGTCCAAGAGGTTAACTCATTTACAGTGAAAGTTAAGGGAACAGAAGTTGCATGATACGTCTTGTTTTGGGGAGATAGAATTGTGATTACAGGGGGTGTTGTGTCTATTGTGAAGTAGACCTTGCTGGAAGAACCCATTTTTCCAGCGGTATCGTTCGCATAAACTATTATGGTATGGACTTCGTCAGACAAGCCTGTTAGAGTTGTGTTTCCTGTTATGGTTGTGTTTTCTTGGCTGTCGAGGCTGTAGCCCATCCAGGATGTCGGTTTGTTCACTGTAAAGGTCAAGGGAACAGAACTTGCACAGTACGTCTTGTTTTCAGGGGAGATTATGGTTATTTCAGGGGGAATTTCAAGCTGATATGCATAGAGGTCGTCGTCGTTATTACAGCCGCGCCAACAGTATATTTTGCCGTTTGCGAAGGCGAGGCGGGGGCCATTCTGATCCCCAACACCAGCCGGCAAATCCGCCAAGCTCTCCCAAGTGTTGGTTGAGATGGTGTAGCGGTAGAACCTTTTGTCCCAGATTGGCTCTGGATAAGCCTGGTTGCCGCTCAACGCATAGATGTAGTCACTGAAGTTACCGCCAATCCAGAGTAGTGAACCGCCGTCTCCTACGCCGCCGGAACCGCCGCCGTACGGATATGCAGGTATGTCTGTTCTGCTTTCCCAGGTGTCGCCTGTGATGTTGTAGCGCCGGAAGTCGTAGCATGGGTTTGTTTCATGCCACTCGCCCCTTAGGGCGTAGAGGTAGTTGTTGCCGGTCCAGACTAGGGAGCATCCGTCGTCGGTGCTGCTCCATGGGAAGTTAAGTGGGGAGGACCAGCTGTTGCTGGTGATGTTGTAGCGGTAGAACTTGGAGCCAGATAGTGTTTCATTACTCAATATTTCATTGCTGCCTAATATGGCGTAGAGGAAATTGTTGTTGCTGTCGCCTAGCACCCACCCTGGCACGAAGCACAGGGCGTCGCCTGGGCCGTTTGTGTGGGGAGTATCTGCTAATTGCGTCCAACTATTACTGGTTATGTTGTAGCGGTAGAAGTAGAAGCGTCCTCCGCGGTCCGTTATGTCGGCGTAGGAGGCGCCTGGGAGCGCATAAATGTAATTGCCTTTGTCCCATGCCATGGCTATGCTGTTCTTTAAGTAGGCCCAGGGTGTTGAGAGAGTGCTCCATTGGCTCGTGCTGGTGTTGTAGCGCATGAAGTATCTGGTTGATAGCGGGCTTGTGGCGCTGTTGGCGATGTATATGCTGTCGCCTGCGGCTGTTACGCCGACGGCGTAATTCAGTATGTATGGGGAGGAGGATTCAGTGGTCCATGTTGGGCTGTTTGTAATAATGGTGTTTGTTTGTGGGTAGGTCCCTTGCGTTATTGGGAGTCCGAGTAATGCGATGAATATTAATGTGATGATACTTGTGGTCAATGAAGTCTTGGTTTTTTCTTTCATGCGTGTTCCCTTGCAATTAATGAATTTTCTCATTTAATCTATAGAGTGGGCGTTAAATAAATTGGTTATGGAATTTATCTCCAAAAGTTTAAAATATGCTGTACAAGGTAATTCATGGTGGTGTACGTAAAATGAAAAGAAATATTTCAATAGTGAAACCTATTGGCTTTCTCATGCTGGTTGTACTTTTCGTTTCTTTCATGGCAGCCATAAATGTTAGCGTAGTGCAAGCCCCACCCCATCTGGTGATCAACGAGTTTAGGGTTACATTAGCTGCGGATGAATCTGTGGAATTATACAATCCGACCGTTTCATCTGTTGACTTGTCAAAGTGGATATTGAGCGACAGGCCGTTGTTTAGCGATTTCTGGCCTGAGGGCGAAGGCAACATGACGTTGTCTGGAACTATCGTTGCAGACGGCTACAGCGTCTTTGTTCCCAGTTGGCCCACGGGGGCCTCTTTAGGCAATGAAGGCGACGACATATATCTTTATGATAATAGCACCGGAGAGATAGTCGATGCGACGACAGCGGAGGCTCACTTAGTTGACAAGGTAGCTTACGGACCCTTTGGCGGCTGCCCAGAACCAGAGGCATACTGGTCAGCGTGTAGGGCGCCGAATGGAATAGATACTGATGACGATGCAATGGACTGGAACGTTAATGCTTCGACGGGTCCCACGATGGGATCTGCGAACAACGCTCCACCTGCGGCTCTTGGTAAAAGTCCGATATTGATTAATGAGGTTCTGGCGAACCCCAGTGGAATGCCGGAGTTCATAGAACTTTACAATAATGGATCGACGGATGTGAATGTAAATGGCTGGTTCTTCTCAGATGGAGATGACACAATCTTAATTAATGTCTCATCTATCGTGCCAGCTAACGGTTTCTGGGTCGCTTACTCCAATGCGAGTTACTGGCAGGCTGCAATATACCTGGAAGGCCTGGAGAACACTGAGGACAACCTTTACTTGTTCAATTCCACTGGCCATAGGCTGGACCAGATGGGATGGACAAGCGACCACGGCGACGGAACTTCGGTTGCTAGGTTTTCTGACGGTGTGGGCCAATGCTACGCCTACAACGATACGACTTTGGTTGAATGCGGTTGGGCTGAGGAAAGAAGAATGAACGGCTCACCCGGATCGATCAACGATTGTACTCACATTTGGGTTTCATGGTTTTATGCAAGCCCATCGACTCTTCGTATGTTCCTATCAAACTACAGCTTAGTTTATGCAAGCATTGCAAACATGCGCCAGGCTACAACGCACAGTGTTAATGTCACGCTAGTGCTTCCCTCCCCCGACATAACTTTGGTTCCTCCAAACCAAACAAAAGTTGAGCTCGGAGACCTTATACAATACGAGAGGAGAAGCGTTGTGTGGAACGTCACTGTCCATGCAGAGGGACTTTACTTGCTAACTCTTAATGTGAACTCCTCTGATGACCCGGACCCAAGACCAGCCTCGACTTCCATACGGGCGTTGCCAAGGGTGGACATGATTTTCGACCTATCCCATGATCAATTTTATGGCGTTACAGAGACTATGTGGACGTTTGTAGACTTGATGCGAGAAATTGGCTATGTCTATGTTAACTACGGCACAATCACCAATGATAAACTTGATGCAAACGTCAAACTCTTGGTAATCCCGGACACAGAAGGCAGCTTTATTGCTAACGAGACTGAAGTCATTAAGGATTGGATTGAAAACAAGGGTGGAAGCCTTTTGATCATGGGGACCTGGTGTAGATACTTGACACCGGCAGAGAACAACAACATCACTCTTGGTTATGGAATAGAGTGGGTCGACAGCCAAGTCAAGGACGGTGACGACTACGTCAGTCCTAATATGTACTGGCCGATAATATATACTTGGAGCGATAACGTCATAGCCAAAAACGTAACGTATAATGTGGCAAAAGTAACGCCAGGACGCACATGCATGCTTAACATCTCTGGGAACGCCTTGCCCATAGCAACCGGGGACACAGATCCATGGACAGACACAACCTATGCGGTGGACGGTAGTACTAATTACTATCCCCCACATCCTCCTCCTGCAGGAATGATAATAGCGAATGGAACGGACGTGATACCCTTCGCAGCGGTGGAAGTTTCTGGTGGAGGACGCATTTTTGCTTCAGGCTCTTCTGCAATATTCACAGACGGTGCAAACTACATTGACAATGCCGCCTATGGCAACAAGCAGTTCGCCAGGAACATTTTAGCCTGGCTAATGAGGCTTTCGACGGGTGAAGCTAACTTTACTTTCAGTACTATGTATAATGTGACTGTCAAGGCAAACCTGAACCTCAAGGTGCCGGGCGCAAGTCTCGTAGCCAGATTCGACACCTACAGCGGCGTCTATCAGGGAAATGTAACCGTCTGGACAGGCTCAACACCCACAACTGTAGCGCTTACAGAGAATGTAACGATCGGCCTGCCAGTGGAGATGGTAACCCTAGTGCTCACAGACAGCTCAGGAAACATTTGGGGAGCAATCGCCAGCTTTGTATTTCACCGATCTGACTTGATGGAAAGGGCTACAGACATAGACAGTGCTTGGCCTGGGGCCTCAAACGCGGAAAGAACCGATTATATGAGGGAGCTAGCAGCTATCGACATGGAGTGGCCCTACGCGCCTCCTTAAAGGCGAGAGGCGCCATCCCCTATTTATTTGAATTTCCCTGCATTGTTTTCTTAATGTAGCGTCTTATATTAATATCTTCTCGGCATTATGCGAGGCATTTTGGCGTCATGGCAGGAAAAATTAAATATGGAATATAGTTACTGAAACGTTAAATACGAAAATCTGTTTTATATTAGGTCAGAGGGAAAGGAGAAAAAGGAGAAAATGGAGTCAAAAGCATTTAAAGGCATAGTGTTAACAACCGTTCTGGCGGCAACCATGCTTCTGCTACTTTCGGCGGTTCAAGTCACCGTTGTTACGGCAGACAAATTTGATGTGGAAATCAACGAGTTTCAGTATAATGTAACGGGGGCGGCAGGCGTCCAAACGGGTCAATGGGTTGAGATAATAAACACAGGAACAACCGACGTTGATATAACAAATTGGTATATTACAAATACAACAATGACTATAGGGACAGCGCCATCAGAGGTTCTCAGCCCCGGTGAAGTATATGTATTTGATAGCTTGCCTGCAAACAGCCTTAGGTGGGAGTCCGGTAAAAGGGTGGTTAGCCTACGCGACGACACCGGTACAGTCATTGAAAACATCACATACCCAACCAAATACATCCATCCCACATACGCACCTAATCCATCCTTCATCCAAATCTATGATGGAGCGGACTGGACCGGAGACGGTTGGGACCCCACATGGGATCGCGACAACATGCTGCCGTCCAAGGGTTACCCGAACCATAACTCAACCTTCTCCGTGAAAGTGAATGAGGTATACTACTACAATAACAGCATGACTCCAGTTGAATTCATAGAAATATACAATGCTGGACCAACAACAGTCGACATAGACAACTGGAACATAAGGTACAGGTGGTTCTGGCTAGTTGATCTGATGGGTTCCTTAGGCTCAGGAGAGCACACGGTCCTCTACTGGGGCGTCAACTTTACGCAATACTTGGGTGATACCTATGGTAACGTATACCTACTAAACGAGAACAATCAAATCGTTGACGAGTTTATTTATGGAACAATTTCGTACTATAACGAGACCGCTTATTATAATCCTTGGAAATACGCCTCTCCTGTCGTTGCCATAGGCCACTCCGCAGAGAGAATTCCCGCAGGTTTGGACACCGATAAGGACAAATACGACTTCGCTGACAACCCAAATCCAAGCCCCTGCACACTCGTGGAGTTCCCAGTAGGCGGAGCCATAACCCCTATAGACAAGCTCCTAATGCTAATGCCCTGGATAGGCCTAGCCTCAGCCATCGCCATAGCAGCAGCCACAACCGCCATCACCATCAAGAAACGACGACCCTAAACCACCCCAAAAACAAGAAAACACAATCACGCCATCCTTTAGGGTAGACCTCAAAAGGAAGTCTACCCTAAATCTATTTCTCATAACTCTGCAGTAGAGTCCACTTCATTTTACAACATAAACAATTCTCGAAATGCCGCCAACACATTTGTTCTAGATGCAAACACGTCTAAATTATCAGAGTTTACAAATTCATGCATGATGCACGATTCTGGACGGATTTATACTCCGTAAGATTCTTAAACAGCTCCTCGCAAATCTGTAAAATAGTTTGCGCGGGGTGCGGTGCTTTTTTGGTTAAGATAAGGATCGTTGTTGAAGGTGTCCTTCAAGGCGTGGGATATAGGGCTATTGTGAAGCAAGCCGCGCATTTCTTGAGGATTCGCGGTTTAGTTCGAAATTTGGAAGACGGAAGGGTTGAAATCTTCTGCGAAGGATCGAAGGATCAAGTCCAGAAGTTCCTTGGAATGGTCAATATCAAGGGTAAACCAGGCGATATTATGAGTATCAATGTGACAAAAATGGAGTGTTTTAAAGAAGGCGAAAAAAGATATAACCCAGCTTGGAAACCCTACAGAGGCTTCGAAATAGATTATGGCATCGAGAAACTTTCACCTTTTGAAGAGTCAACCCTCGAGGACCATGAATTCGGCAAACTGTACTTCTCCAGTTTTCGAAACGAGTTGAAGAGCTTCAGAGAAGACACAAACTTGAGTTTTGCTCAGATGGCGGAAAAATACGGAGACATATCAACAGAATTGAAAGAGTTTAGAAAAGGGATTGAAAAGTTCCTCAATAGATTCTTGGAAGAGTACTCGAAGAGAAAAATGAAAACATAAGTTCTAAGCTTCTAAAATTGGTACCAGAGGATATGCAAACCAGGGTACAGAAACGGATCTTTCATAGAACAATTGTTCGGTATAAGGATTTTTGTGGACGGGGCCAGATGCATACCTTCGTCTAAATCCTTCGCTTCTGACAAATCATTCGTAGATAGCTTTTCTTAGCCCTACATCTAAGAAGACAACAGCCTTCTCTTTTTCGTCTATCAGATATATTATGCGGTATTTACCTATTCTCCATCTCCACAATCCTTCCAGCTTTCCACGCAATTTAGTCCCTGCATAGGGTGTCTCTGCAGCTTTCTCTAACGTTTCTAAAACTCTTTCTTTAGCATTCTTTGGCAGTTTATCAAATTCTTTGGTGAAGCTTCTGGTAAAAATCGCC
>Ga0315312_1001358_pt1 | contig 19403 bp, 17 predicted proteins | sample TDP7_MG_FD_203629 | JGI IMG/M metagenome (GOLD analysis project Ga0315312, IMG submission 203629) | Freshwater sediment microbial communities from Lake Towuti, South Sulawesi, Indonesia - TDP7 | ecosystem: Environmental > Aquatic > Freshwater > Lake > Sediment | place: Indonesia: South Sulawesi... | reverse complement strand
AAGCCGTCCAAGAGGCCATAAGGCAATGGATAGAGGAGGGAAAAAAGAAATGAGAAGGATTGGTATAGTTGCGAGCGGCGCCTCTGAGACAGGGGCAAGGGTCGTCTTAAATGAGGGAGAAGAAAAGACCGTTAAGGTGGAAGACCTAGTCTTAATCAAAAACAGGAACGGAAACGACGTTTTCGCTGTTTGTAGGGGCGGCCTCGGTTCAAATGATAACCTAAAGACAGGTGCCTATTCGCCTGGTGTGGCCTATGCCAGAATGGGAAGGAAGCCCTCCCACGCCAAGGAGTTCTTCGAGTTCAAGTTGTCCGTCATAGGAGACATAACCACTGGCTTGATGCAGAACAAGAGAATCATTGCGCCGTGCTCTGATGTCTGGGTCTTCGAAGAAAAGGACAACCCCATGGGATACCTAGGACCAAGCAGAATAACCATAGGATACTACAAGGAACACCCCAACTGGAGCGTCCCCATAGCCCCAAAATTCATCCCGTATCACATCGGAGTCTTTTCGGTTACGGGCGGAGGAAAGAGCTTCCTCGCCAGGTATGAGCTAATTCCCCTCCTAAGAAAGGCTGGATACGATGTCCTCATCTTTGACTGGAAGGGCTCCGACTACGTGCCCTACTTCGGCAAGGTCATAAATTTCTCGGACATAGCCCTCGACGAAGACGTGGTTGTCTCTTACTTGACCTCCAAAATGGACCACTTTGGCTACTCTGGAGAGTACAAACATAAAAACGCCATAACCGAAACCTTGGAGGATGTTATCTACGAAACTAAATGGAGAGAAACCTCGCTGAATGAACTCAAGGAGTTCCTCCAGAAAAACGTCATCGGAATCCTTAGGTCTGAGCACCTAGACAGAACAGGGAACATAGACTCCTATGGAAGGCGATACACCCGAAAATTCCGCAAGGCACTGAGGAAACTAGATGAGGAAGACCTCAAAAATATTATGGGCCACTTAACTCCAGAAAACATCCTAAACATTGTCAGAGAAGCCCACGTAGTCGTCATAGACATAAGCCAGACGGGTAAAGATGAAAAGCTTTCCATATTCCTCGCCATCGCCAAGTATCTTAGAGAACTTATGGAGAAGAAAGAGAAGCTGAACCTAGCGCTACTGATAGATGAGGGCCCCCAGTATTGTCCCTTCATGCCTCGAGGTCTAGAATATGATACCACTGAAATGATATCCCAGCTTTGTGCCCTAGGGAGAAGCTACAACCTATCAGTTATTCTGCTTTCTCAGGGAATAGCGGGCGAAATAGGCATCAACGCCTCCATCCGAAGGAACCTAAACACCCAGTTCATAGGCAAAATTCACCCACTAGACGTTGCAGAAGCCTCCCAACTCCTCTCAGCCCTAGACCTAGACCCCAACTTCCTGGTTTCCCTACCCGAAGGACACTTCTACTTCCTAGGCAACATGAACCCTTCTCCCGTACCCCTCCTCATAACCTTCTCCATCAACAAAGAAAGGGATAGCTCATGAGCCGAGAAACAGAATACCCAGAATGGTCCAGGATTCCAGTCCCGCTGCAACATCAGTTCTTCAGCCACGCAAGGAAGGAGGCCCTAACCTGCAAGAAGAAGCTTACGGAGCAAGGGGAGAAACTCCAACACTTCAGGAAACACCTAAAGTTTCAAAAGGTTCCTGAAGATGATCAATGGAAAAACTGGAGAATCGCTTGCGTTGACGGCTCCTATTCACCAGCCATCAGCGAAAGAACCGGCGCCAGATACGGAGTCTATTGCGCTGGATACATGGTCTTCGAGAATGGAGAAATCAAAGAAGAGAAATATCGATCTGGTAAATTAACTCAGGACCAGGTCAGGGATCCTGAAATCACAAGAAGAATTCTAATTCTTTTAGACACAAAACTGGAGCGGGAAATCGCCCTTCACTGTTTAGAAAACCTAGATGTTGACCTCCTTCTCATCGATGGCAGCTTTTTCGGTTTCAGATCAGGAATGTATAAACTCAGAAATTTAGAAACAGATTTGAAGGAATTTGAAAGAGTTGGCGATCTCGTTGATTATGTTAGAGACCTCACCGTCCAACTCACGAAAACCGGCAAAACTGTTGGGGTTATCAAGCGAGTTAGAACCGCATCCTTTGACGGTTGGCTAACCTACACCAACGGGAGCGAGGCCTCCTGTGTAGGGAGAAACGACAAAGCGATCCTGGCCTACCTAATGCCGCGAAATCATTGGTTTGCTTACGAGTGGTTATTGGGGCGCCCAGACGCTTTCCTTTTCTTTGCACAGTTTAGATATTATTTTATGCAAACTGGATCCAGAAACGTAGATTATGTTTTTAAAAAATCTAAGAAAGAAGTCAAATCTGCAATAAAGCGAAATCTGAACTGTGATGCCGAAGATATTCTCCAGCTCTCCCGTTACTACATTCGTTGCTCCGAGACAACTCTGCCATTCTGTTTCGAAACGCGCAAGAAAGCGGACGTTAAACCACTATTAGCGTACTTTCAAGCGAACTACAATCCAGTAACGGGACTTCCCTTTCCCATCGACCTAATAGACGAAAACGTTTCGCTCCCAAGGGGTTTCACCAAGGAGTTTGTGGAGGAGGTGGAGGCCCTCCTCATACAGGACAAGGCCCTAGACAAGTTAGACCTCTCCAACTACTTCATGTACCTCAATCCCCAGAAAGAAGAATAACGAGCCTCATAATTGAAGCCCATATTAAACCATGGGGTCAGTTTTTGTATAAGCACACATTTAGCCTATAAACTACTGGAATTGATTCCTAGAAACTCATTGCAGTCTCTATCTATATCTGTGGAGGCCTCGCAATTTGGGGCCTTGTCATGCTCTTCATCGCCCAGTATACCATTGCTATGATGCCGCCGGTGCAGACTAAAACGATGGCGATCAGTATAATAATCAGATTATTGGTCGCTGGTGAAGTTGTCGGCCAAGCCACAGGTATATATGCGCCCCCCGAATACGGCAACGAGCGAGCATCTGTCATCACATTTATGTAGGCCGAACCACCCGCTGCTCTGCCATCATTTGGAACCGAGAATTCAACCTCTGTACTGTATGTTTTCCCACCACCTGGAATGGCTTCATCAATGTCCTTGATAGTGATGTTTCCTTCCCAATGGTCCTTGACGTAAGTGTGCCATGGAAATATCACAGTAATATTGTGTATTGTTATTGCGTCACTTCTATCATTCTTGATGGTGATGTATAATGTACCCCGACCACCAGGTTGGTATGACGCTCTGTTAGTCCATGCGTATATTTCCACTTCAGGTAGCGCCGCTGTAACTGAAACCGACAGCAGAAGGACGAAGGCCAATAAACCGACAGTTCTATATTTCATGCCAAATTTCCCCTTACTCACTCATCCACCGCGTTTATAAGACTTTTGCTTACAACCTACTTTGAGCTTGATTTTCTTGCCAAGCATTTTGGTGCATAACGGATTAGCCCCTTCAGCCTATCGTCGGCATCGAAGACCTCTCTGATGAGGCTACGCGCAACGCCTAAACGAATTTTTTTCGTTCGTCCATAACGTCCCAGGCTAACAACCCGTGTATTCAACAACCCTATCACGTCTAACTCGTTAATCAAACCGCTTACTCGCCTCTGAGTCAAAGGCGTAAGCCCTGATTGGCTGCAGAGTTCACAATAAATCTCGTAGATGTCCCCAGTTATAGCGCAGTTGGTCCTTGCTTTGCCCAACAAGTAGGTGCTGCATAAAACAAGCTTCGAGTGGGGCGGGAGATTCCTTAGGGCCTCCGTCATTCGATCGTGTTCAATCCTTTTTTCAGCCTCCCTCACATGGTCCTCCACAACGACAGCGGCGCCTTCACGCTCCGCCAACTCTCCAGCAACCCGAAGCAAATCTAGGGCCCGTCGAGCATCACCGTGCTCCGCAGCTGCCAGCGCTGCGCATAGACTCACAGCACCATCGGAAAGAACACCGTCATAGAAGGCCAAGCGGGCCCGATCCCATAGGATATCCTGAAGTTCAGACGCGTCATATGGCCTAAAAACCATCTCCTCTTCACTTAAAGTGCTTAAGACCCGAGGATCAAGGAGCTCCTTAAATCGAAGATCATTTGAAATTCCCACAATCGATGTTCTACCATGACGAAGGGTTTCATTTATCCTCGTCAACTCGTAGAGCAAAATATCGCCACGTGCCTTGACAAGTGCGTCAATTTCATCAAGAACAGTAATAAAAAGAAGCCTTTGTGAGTCCAAACCTTTCTTAAGTCTGTCGAAAACCTCCCCAACAGCTAGGCCGGTGAAGGGAACCTTAACTTTAAGGGATCTGCATAAGCTTGAAAGAATCCGATACTCCGTGCCTGCCAAGCGACAATTCACATAACAAACCTTGACGAGCGCCCCAAGCCTAGAAGCCTTTAGGGACAGCCTACCTAACACATATTTCATAACAGCCGTTTTTCCTGTGCCTGTCTTCCCATAAATAAAAATATTAGAGCATCTGGAACCCCTCAAAACAGGGGCAGCCATCCCGCCAAGACAACGAATCTGCTCCTCACGGTGAGGAAGCTTTTTAGGAACATAATCGTGCCGCAAAACCTCCCTATCCCTAAAAACATGGGTATTTTTTAAAAAACGCTCAAAAACCTCGTCCAGAGCATCCGATTCCTTCATGATCAAGTCTCCTCCTGGAAAAGTGCATGCTTGACACCGTGGCTTCCGCACTACAAATAAAAACTTCCATACAAAAAACTAAACAAAAAGTCACAGAAACCTAAAACTAGAAACAATCTCTATATACGAATAGACAAAAGCACTCAATAGATCAGAATAAAAAGATGAGGAAAAAATAGTTTCCCCCACCCCTAAATTTCTTATGGAACAGCCTCTAATAGGCTGCTTTTAATTATTTATCTTCTTCTAAAGAAGAACAGCCTCTGAAGGGTCAATGCATACCTTCAAACTTAACTATTCTTGTAGAGTACTTTTGACTATTTTGTAGATTTTTTTGGTTAACATACATTTTCTTGCGCTCTGAAGGGACGCTGGTCCAGTGGAAACTAGGGGGCGGGGATAACAACACTTGCTGATGACTTCCCATAGTGCAAACCATGTTTCGAACACGTTTCTGTCTCTCCCCACCATTCTAGAAGTACTTGGAACCAAAAAATGAACGAACTCCTCAAAAGGTATGGAACTGATTCCCCTAGGACTCCTTTTCTTTGTGAATAGGTGTGAACTTTATTGTTTAATGCTTCTTTACTGGTGTCTTTTTCCTTAAATTGACTTTTTTATGTCTTAATATGAGTAAAGCGATGACCCCTCGGTTTCTACTGGAAATTGAGCAAATTTGAATCTTTTCTTCCTTTTGTGAAATTCGATGATCTAGTGAACTCTGTGAATTCAATGGAGCAAAATTCTTCTTTCTTTTTTCCTTTAAAGCATATTTCATATTTTTTTATTTTTGTGTTTTCACCGCAATCTCTTTAACTTGTGAACTGTTAACTTGTAAAGTTTCGTGTCAGGTGTTCTGGATGCCAGCTCGAAAGATGCGGGTGGAGGTCTACGACGACACTGGAAACCGCTACACGATAACTTTTGAGGGAGATGTGACTAGGGATAAGGCCATCCGCCTTTTGGATCTCGTCGAGCTTCTTGGCGGCATGCCAGGATCCAGCTCTGAATGGAGTCGGCATAATCCTGGGCTTTCAAAATTTGATAAAGTCCACTTGCTTGTCGAGAAAAATTTTCCGGTCGTGTGGTTTTCTTCCAAAGACGTGCAGTCTGTGTACGAGAAAGAATTCAAAGAACCCATAAGCCTTAGCACCGTTTCAACCTATTTGTCTCGCATGGCTAAACGACAGTTTCTCGCTAATGATAAAACTCCCAACGGTTTACGTTACAGAATTATAACTGAGATAACGCGACTAGCACGATCGTATTATTAAATCCAGGTTTCCGCTCGTTTTTCAAGAGTACATTGAGTTTTATGAAAGGTAATAAATAGCAGTAAATTTAAAGGATAAATGAAGCATTTCAGGCTCCGACTTATATCGTAAGCTCAAGGAGAAAGCTGAATGAGTGGCAGAATTGGGGAAGACTTGGCTGAGATGAAGAAGAAACTAAGCGAATACATCGATAGGGGTCGCGTGGTAGGTTATCATGAAGTGCTGGAGGAACCCGTGATAGGGGAAAAGCCCGACAGATCTAAGATTAAACCTTTGAGAAAAGTGAGTAGTTGTGACGTACATTTCCTCGCCGTGGACTGCTCAACCAGGACATTGAAGAGAGCCAATAACTGGGGAATTTATTTGCTGCGGACTGCATACGCTTTGGTAAAGGGGCGTACGGTAGACTGGGGTTTTGAAGAACGGATGTCTACAGTCATTGGGGATGCGTATAGTCGTAGCAATTTTTTAAAAGACTATAGAATGGAGCTGGAGAGTCATATGGCTTTAAATCTGCTTAGTAAAAATGTCCCAAAATTTTGCTGCGACCATCCTCGTAGCAACTACGTTCTCTTAGATGGCGGCAGTTATTTTGGCGGTGAAAGAAAATTCCGTGTGTCACTCTACGAAGAATGCGAAAAAAATGGAATTTGCCTTCTAGCTATAAGTAAGAATTCTCCGTCACTCCACGACGAGAAAGGTAGAGACCTCATAGCCGCTACGACCATGCTCTCCCCTTACGGAACATGGGTTTACTATCCCGCTAGAAAAGCAAACAAACACCAGACTCTCTACGGTGACGTGTCTATTGTAAGGCTATGTGAGGGCAGTCCACGTGTCTTTCGTTGTGACGTAATGGAATACTTAACGGACTACGACGTAGATAAGCTACTTTCTCCACTCACCTTCATTTCAGAAGACCCGAGATGTATCGGATACCCGGTCACCCTTTGGCTCGCTCACGATTTTTCCGCTCCATCCGACTCGAAACTCCTTTACTATCACTATCAGGTTGAGGAGAAGTTGGCAAACGCTGGGTTGCTAAATGTACTCCGCGTGGAGGAGCTTTCATGTAACTTCCCAGATGAGCTTCATGGGGTAAAGCATCCGTATGACTGGGAGTGGGTTGAGCGTGTCTGAATCGGTAGGATCCATCCGGGAGGTACGCGGGGATCGGATTTTCTTCTTCCTTAATAAGGGAGTAGATCTTTCATTTGGCCAAATGGTCAGAATAGACTCAGGCAATAGAAGCTTTTATGCTCGTGTAGTGGATGCTGGCAGCTTGTCAACCCTCGATATGGGTGAGCAGCTTCGCGAAGCAGAAGGGAAAGAATCCTTTGGTCCATACTCCAGCTACAGACACGTTGATGCTGTTCTATTCCTTGAGAAGAGGGCCGGGCGGATACGCTCTCCAACCTTTAACCCCAACTATATGGACAAGGTGTATGCAGCCACCCAAGAAGACTGTGCGATATTAAGGCTTGCGGGGGATTTAGAGATCGGGCGTTTGCGCTCTGGAGAACAGGTGCTTAGTTCTGTGGGCATAAGTGTTGAAGCTATTCCTCTTATGATGGGCATGTTTGGAATGACGGGGTCTGGAAAAACGAATTGCGAATTAATGCTTAACGCTCGGATTATAGATTCAAGTCCAAGGGCTGTCAGTCTAATTTTCGATTTTGCAGGCCAGCTTCTTGAAGGGAAGGGAATAACGCCTCAAAGAGGCCTACGGGATCATCCGCTTTTTCGTACTAGAGTTCGTTACTACTCTGCTAGAGAGCAGAAAATGCTTGTTGGTCTGTATACAATTCATCCCCAAAAACTTTCAACACTCTTTCCCGACATCACGCGCCATCAAATTTCGCTTGCCCAAAAACTTTACAACAAATTGGGAAGCACCTGGATAGAACAGTCGAGGGAAGCCTATGGTAGAGATGGATACCGAGGGGTGGCTAGTTTCACCGACTACAAGAGCAAAGTTGTGATAGACGCTCTTATGGTAAGGCTTTCAAGGTTGTCTCCTGACCTCTTCCCGCCCTCTGACTACAGTTTCGTTGATGATGTGGTTAAGAATCTGAGTAAAGGAGTCACCTGTCTCATCGATATTTCCGGGATCAGCTTCGAGGAGCAATACCACGTGACCTGCCTCACAGCTTCTTCCGTCGCTCTCCATTACAAACGCATGTGGGAAGGCAATTTTGAGGAGTGGAAAAACCTTCCGACCCTTCTGATAACCCTTGAAGAAGCCCATGAGTTTCTTGATCCCAACCTTCCTAAAACAATATTCTCCGATATTGCTCTGATGTACCGAAAGTATCGGGTTGGGCTAAACGCGGTGACACCACGTCCTTCAAGAATAAACACCAATGTCTTCGCTGAGCTTTGGACTAAAGTCATTATGAAGACAGAGTTACGCAAAGACAGAGCATACCTCACAGAAAACACCCCATATCTAGAGTACAGCGATACTGAGATAAAGATGCTCGATGTTGGGGAAGCATTACTCATATCAGAGCCGAAAATCCGATTCGCAGTCCCCATAAAGGTCATTCACTACCCTGAATATCTCGACGAAAGGAGAAACGTCGATTATAAACTTCCACCTTCAAAACCGCTTTCCGAGATGGATGAACGGCTCAGGAGAATTCATAGGGCAGGAGAATCTATTGTTACGAAGGGTGAGACTAAGCCTTGACGTTTCGTTAAGCCTTGGCTTCCCTTTTCCTTAGGATTTTCAGCATCTCCCCCCTGATGCGGTAGGCGTACGGAATTTTTTGTGTATCCCTCTCCAGATAACCATCTTCATAAAGCTTTTTCATCAGGCGAGCAGTATGCTCTCTCGTAAGCTTTATTCTTTCTCTAATTTCGGGAGCCGTCTTTCTACCCTCTTTAGCAAGGACCTCCAGCACATTTAATTCGGTTTCTGTTAATGGAGCCAAAGCCCTTTCCTTTTTGATCGGAATAGCAGCCTCTATCTTAGCTTCAGGCATCACCGGAATTTCGCGCTCAACCTTCTTCTCAAACCCATCAATTTTTTGCAACATCTCCTTCTGTGTTGCGACTAAGTCCCCAATTCTTTCATCAACCTCCTTGAACCGCGTTGAGAACTTTTGCTCAGTTTCTAAAGTATCTTTTATCTTAGATGTGAGGTCTGCCATTTGCCCGTCGCGATGCTTTATTTCGCTCACAATTTTTTCGCTCTTTGAGGAAAGGGCATCTATCTTGTGAGTCACAGCATCAAGCCTATCTTCCTGCCTCTTCAGCTGTTTATTAAAACTAATAATCACATCACCAACCACACTCTTTGCATCCTTGTATGCCTCTTGAGCCCTCCTTATTCGCCTATAATACAGGGAGGCCGCTCCCACTGTCACAAGCATTAGAAGCAAAGCAACCATCAAAAACAAATCAGGGCTCACTTAAACACCCCTTAGCTAATTCAATTTCTTCGGCGAGAAGACGGGTCTCCAGTTTGAGTGGACAATTCACGACTCGACAGCCTCGCGTGATGCGTGATATCACAATATCTTGACATCACATAGGTTTTAAGTTTAACGGTTCTAATCGCACAATTCAGATTTTGCCTTAATAAACGGCCCCTAATATAACAAAAACGTTAGAATCTGCCAGCAATCTGAAGAAGTCCCAAGATTTCCGGTGAAGAAACTGAAAGTAACGCCCAGTAATATCGTTTTTGTGATCTGTGACATCACAGTCTTTTTGACAGAGATTTTGGTTTAGATAGCCTTTGTAGGCTAGTTTCCAGTTCTTCGCGGAGCATGTTCATGATCCTTAGTTGTTCACTCATTGATTCCTTATCCTTCCAAACGTCTCTATATGCACTTATGTAGTTCTGTAACTTATTTGCAACTTCCACGTATGGGTCTAGGCTGGTGCTCTCAAAAACTCCCAGATATCCGAGTAGAAGAACTGTGTAGATTGATTCAATGACGTTCTTTCTGGCCTGCCTTAAGGTTCTGTTAAATGCGCCGCGGCTCACTCCGCCCTTTAATAACCTCAACTTGGATTTATCATCATATTTTAACGTTTTTCCAGATATATTTTCAGTTAAAATGTCAATTAAGAAAGTTTCTAATTGTGTTTTAGTTAAATGGCTATTTTCTATCAATATTTTCGTAATCGGGTCGTTAAATGAGCCCATTAACCACCCTTGAACCCTCTCCTTTAAACGCATTTTCCTGAGCCCCCTCGTCAGCTCTGTAGAATACAGTTTTGTATACCAAGGAGAAAAAGCTTACGGTTCAGCCTTTTTGAAGAAAGCTCTGTGTATGTTCTCTTTATTTAATTATGCCTATATTTACATAATATAATTTGACAAATGTAAACATTCATTGCTATAATTATTTACTAAAAACCGGGAATATGGCACTCGCTAATATTTTGGAAATAAGACACCTTTAATAAGGTTTTTAGGCAGCGTGGGCTCTCTTATTAGGAGGCCTTGTATATATTGCGGACTTAAACCTTTACATAGTTGCCCCAAAAAGGAGACTTCTTTGCGTTGTCAATTAACGTGATATCATGATCACAATTAGATCACATGTGATATGGCTATTTTTATTTCCGTTTAAAGCATTTCCGTTTTTCTTCTTAGTAGGTCAAATAGTTCCGGCCTTAAATCACGGAGTGTGGGTACAAGAACTTGTGCCCGCCCCAAATCCGCGTAGTCAACCGTTCCCACCACCAGGTCCTCTTCGTCGTATTTGGCTTGCAGGATGACATCGCCGTTCGGGGCTATGATTCTGCTGCCTCCCCAAAATTGTAGACCGTTTTCTAAGCCAACGAGGTTAACATAGGCCAAAAAAACTGTATTTTCAATAGCCCTAGCAGTGGTGAGTGCCTCAAAGAATTTGCGTCTTATGGCCGGAGAAGCCGATATGCAGATTATAAACTGTGAACCCTCTAATCTTAACAACCGAGTTGTTTCTGGGAAAAAAAGGTCGTAACAGATTATTAACCCCAATTTTCCAATGTCTGTGTCGAATGTTGGTGCCTGGTATCCAGGTCGGAAATAGCGTTTTTCCTCAAAGAGGCCGTGGCTCGGTAGGTGCATTTTTCGATATTTGCCGATGAATCCCTTTGGGCCTATCAGAACCGCCGTGTTGTAAATAACGGCGCGGGCTTTCTCGCTTCGCTCCAGCGTTCCAAAAATCACGTGGGCATTTTCCTTTTCGGCTATCTCTTCTAGGTAGCGGATAGAGGGCCCTGGAATGGTCTCGGCCAATTCATACAGGAGATCACGGATCACATAACCTGTCAAGGAAAGCTCTGGGAAGATCACAAGGTTTGCTCCTCTCTCCTTAGCCTGCCTGATGTTCTTCTCCATTAGATCTAGGTTGTATTCCTTGTCTCCAGCCCTACAGTTTATTTGTGCAAGAGCCACATTAACCTCCTTAACCACCGGTTTGCCCCCTCAATTCAGCCTTAGTGATTTGTAAGTTCAATTTTAAAACATCACTTGTAAGTTTTAACACGTTCGCCTCTTCTAGGTGAGACAAATATTTGAGCAAAGCATATACTGGATAAATGACAAAATACTATTGTGATAATTAAGGAATGGAGAATTTTAGATATGGGTAGAAGGCGGAGGAAAGTAGTTCGGATCCCTAAAAGGAGGTTGCCTAAAGTTTTTTTGTGTCCTCAGTGTGGAAAGGAAGCCATAAGGGTTGAACTCTTTAAGGATGAGGGGCGCGCTGCAGTGCGTTGTGGAAGCTGCGGATTGACTGATGAGTTGCCCCTCAAACCCGCTTTCAGGGAAATCGACGTGTACTGTCTATTCGCTGACAAGTTTTATGTAGGCAAAAGGAGCATATAGCAGCGCAAAGCGTGGGTTCAGGCATGGTTGGTAGGGTGGAGAAATACCTATTAGACAGGATTAAGGAAGATGGGGCTATTCACCTCACCCTTATTGATCCTGAGAAGGTGACACCCCGATCGGCATCAAAAATAGCCCATGAGGCAGAATCCAGCCGAACAGCAGGTATAATGATTGGGGGCTCAACCCTTGTTTTAACGTCCCATCTAGACCTCATCGTGAAGGCCGTGAAGGAGGCCGTGAAGATTCCCGTGATCCTATTCCCAAATAACGTAACCGGCATCAGCAAATATGCCGACGCAGTTTGGTTCATGTCCCTCCTCAACTCTTCAGATCCCTTCTTCATTACAGGAGCACAGGTCTTGGGCGCTCCCATGATCAAGAAATTCGGTTTAGAGCCCATACCGCTTGGTTACATAGTCATTGGGGAGGGAGGCTCCGTAGGCGTTATTGGTCGGGTTTCCCCAATTCCTTATGATAAACCTGAGCTTGCTGCCGCTCACGCCTTGGCTGCGCAGTATTTGGGTATGCGCTTTGTGTATTTGGAGGCTGGATCCGGGGCGAAGCAGCCCGCGCCAAGCGAAATGATAAGAATGGTTAAGGAGGTTGTTGACGTTCCTTTAATTGTTGGTGGAGGAATAAGAACTGGTGAGCAGGCAAAGGAGGCGATAGACGCTGGGGCGGACATTCTCGTTACAGGCACCATCATAGAGGAACTCGGGGGGAAAGACGTAATTAGGGAGCTAATAGAAGGTATAAGATCAAGTGGAGGGCGGGTGAGATGACATCCTTTGAACATTATTTTTATTCCCTAAAAAGGGCCTTGGGGCGCAGTGACACTTATGATGTTTGGCCTGATTTTGAACCGCAGTACGATGAAAGAGAGTATGCTTGGACAACCCTAAAGGGCCTAGGCGAGGTTCTACTTCTAAACTGCGGAAAGTGTGATGGGCCTTCCGACTTGAGGCACAGCCGATGCCAGGATTGCGTAGAAAAAAGGGGGCAAGTAGCCAAGAACGCATATCAAAAGGCAACAGGTCGCGCAAAACAAAAATGGGCGACTCTCCTCCTGTGCAGAATTCATGCGGAATAATCTGACAAAAATTACTGAATGGAGGACGATTTTGCCGATTATAATGAGTGAAGAGTACAGGCAGTATATTTCTGTTCTTGAAAAGGGCCTCGAAGGTGTATATGAAGTTGCAAGAAGGGCGAGGGAAAAGGGGTTGGATCCCGCCCTCAAACCTGAGCCCGAAGTAGCGAAGGATTTAGCCGAGCTTGTTGAGGGTTTGGTCGGGCCTCCGGGAGTGGCTGAAAGCATACGAGAGTTAAGTAAAAAGTTACCCCGAGAGGAAATTGCCTTTAAAATTGCTGAGGAGATCGTCTACGGAAAATTTGGGCACATGAAGGGGCATGAAACAGCCGAGCAGGCTATAAGAACCGCCCTAGCCATACTAACTGAAGGTATTACTGCCGCTCCTCTGCAAGGTGTGGCCCAAGTATCCGTGAAGTTCAACCCTGATCGGACGAAGTATCTGGCAATTTATTTTGCAGGTCCAATGCGCTCTGCTGGTGGAACAGAGGCAGCTTTAACCCTTGTTGTTGGAGACTTTGTTCGACGGTTACTCGGGTTAGACCGTTACAAACCAACCGAAGATGAGATTAGGCGTTTCATTGAAGAAATGAGAGTATTTGAACGGGAAGTAGGCCGGTTTCAGTATCACATTTCTGATGAGGAGTTGAGGAACGCCCTTCAACATCTTCCCGTTGAAGTCACTGGCACCCAATCCGATCCAGTGGAGGTTTCGTCCTTCCGTAACCTACCTCGCATCGAAACAAACCGGGTTCGAGGCGGAGCCCTTCGTGTGGTAAACGATGGAGTTATTGGTCGTTCCGCCAAAGTCTGGACAATCGTAGAAAAGCTGGGAATCGAGGGATGGGATTGGTTGAGGGGGATACGAGAAATCGAAGAGAAAAAGACGGCAGGGTTTATGGAGGATGTCATCGCCGGCCGCCCAATCTTCTCTTTTCCGTCGAGGCGCGGAGGATTTAGGCTCCGTTATGGGAGAGCCAGAAACACAGGTCTGGCAGCAGTGGGCATACATCCAGCAACCATGAAGGTTATTCAGAATTTTCTCGCAGCAGGCACTCAACTGCGCATTGAAGGGCCCGGAAAGGCTGGGGTGGTTCTCCCTGTTGATATGATAGAGCCCCCCATCGTGCGTTTGAGGGGCGGTTCCGTTGTTCGCGTTTCATGCGAAAACTTTGAGAAAATTGAAAACGTTATCGATAAGATTCTTTTTCTCGGCGACATCCTCATCGGTTTTGGAGACTTTTTGTACAACAATAAACCTCTCCTTCGGGCTGGCTTTAATGAGGAGTGGTGGCATCAAGAATTACGTAAGGTAATTCAGCAAAACTTTGAAGGCGACCTGGAAAAGGCAGCAGAAACCACTGGGATTTCCGTTTCCCGCTTTAAAGCCATCTTTGAAAATCCCTTTGGAAATAAGCCCACGGCTGAAGAAGCCCTAGCCTTGGCCTTAGCCTTCAGAGGTCCTCTGCATCCCTTTTTCACGTATTTCTGGACAAGCATTTCATCAGATGAATTTCTGGAATTGCGGAAATGGGTCCTCCAATCTGAGTTTCAATTTGAGGGCAAGTCCGTCTGTGGGATAATCGGCACGATGAGGGGGTCAATAAAGGAGCTCCTTGAAAGGCTCTGTGTGCCCCACGGAGTTGTTGAAGACAAAATTAGGATAGAAAACAGTGATGCCCGCATCTTGGCTTTCTGCCTAGGGGCGCATGTCCCCAAGGGGAGGGTAAGCCATACGAAAACCGTCCTTGAAAACATCGAGGAACTAAGCGGCTTACTCCTTAAGGATAAAGCTCCGACCCTAATTGGCGCTAGAATGGGCCGCCCGGAAAAGGCTAAGAGGCGCGAGATGAGGCCCCTAGTTCATGTTCTTTTTCCTGTTGGACTGGCCGGCGGCTCTCAGCGGAATCTTGTGGAGGCGTCAAAAAAGGACGCGGTTGAGGTGGAGCTTGTTAAGCGTTCATGTCCAAAATGTCGGACGTTTACATTTCAGGTTAAATGTCCATCTTGTGGGTTAGAAACCGTTTTGGAGAAGTTTTGTTCTCAGTGCGGGAGGTCCGTGAAAGGAGAATTTTGCCCGGTCTGTAGGGTTCCGGCTAGGAGCTACGAGAAACAACCCCTTAGCCTCAAGGAGTTTATGGATAAAGCGTGCAAAAAGTTGAGTTATAAGCCTGGAATTGTGAAGGGCGTAAAGGGTTTGATAAATGAAACAAAAATGCCTGAAATCCTTGAAAAGGGAATTTTGCGGGCGAAGTATGACTTGTCTGTTTTTAAAGATGGAACAATACGGTTCGACACCACTAACGCGCCGTTAACCCATTTTAAGGCGGCAGAAATCGGAGTTTCTGTTGAAAAACTTGGGCAGCTGGGCTATCACTTTGATTGTGATGGAAACCCACTAATTAATCTTAGTCAAGTGTGTGAACTCAAGGTGCAGGATGTGGTTGTTCCCCGCAAAGGCGCGGAATACTTTGTTCGTGTGGCCAAATTTTTAGATGGGCTCATTGAAAAGGTGTATGGTCTTTCTCGGTACTATAATGTCGAGCGTGTTGAGGATTTAGTTGGGCACCTTATTGTGGGCTTGGCGCCTCACACTTCGGCGGGCGTCCTTGGAAGAATCGTCGGCTTTACGGATCTGAATGTTTGTTATGCCCATCCTCTTTGGCACTCCGCGAAACGTAGGGACTGTGACGGCGACGAGGATACCCTCATGCTGGCTCTGGATCCCATCTTGAACTTCTCTAAGGCCTATCTTCCGGCTCAGATAGGTGGGATTATGGACGCTCCCCTCTTTATAATCCCTATAATAAATCCTCAGGAGGTGCAGCGGCAGGCCCATGAAATGGACGTAGCTGGAGCTTATCCGCTGATGTTCTACGAAAAGACTTGGCAGGGCGCGTCACCTCAGGAGGTCAGCGGGCTCATAGATATGATTGAGCATCGGCTAAACACTGAGAGCCAGTTTGAGGGCTTCTGTTACACTATTCCCGTCTCAAATGTTAACGCGGGCAACAGGGAGAGCACATACAAGAAGCTGAAGCGGATGGTGGACAAGTTGAACAGTCAACTGGATTTGGCGGAGAAAATTGAGGCGGTAGACGCCAAGCGGGTGGCTTGGAAGGTTCTGACAACCCACTTCATAAGGGACATCGCGGGCAACCTGCGGGCCTTCACAACCCAAAGCTTCAGATGTAAGAAATGCAATAGAAAGTTCAGAAGACTGCCTCTTCGGGGTAGGTGTCGTGACTGCGGGGGCGCAGTGACGCTAACGGTTTATCGGGGCGGAATTGAGAAGTACTTGGAGGCAGCCCACCAGCTTGTGCGAAAGTACGGTCTTCCCGATTATTATGCTCAACGGCTGTCGCTGATTGAGGCGGAGATCCGCTCCTTGTTCGAGGGCAACAAACCGAAACAAGTGAGCCTCACGGATTTTGTGGCCTAAAAACTGTAAACCTTTTCTGTGTCCACGACGATTTTCTTTTGAGAAAAATGTTTAAGAGAGCTTATCACCCAAAGGCCTTTTTGGCACTGAAAAGAAACGTTCACCCAGGGCTGGTCGCTAGGACAAGGATTATTTTCGTCCTTGAAAAGAGTGTAATGAACGCGAAGGCTGTCGCTCAGGAAACGCGGCTAAGCTATGCATCGGTTTTGCATCATCTCCATCTTCTTAAGGCTGAGAACATCGTCGTTCGCAAGGGTAATCGGCCCTACCTATGGGAACTTACAGGCGCAGGCCAGCAGAGGTTAACGACCTGAGGCAGGGTTTTTAAAAGGTGCACTGGCATGGCGTTTTTTGGCACTTCGGGCACTTATTGTTGTACTTGGCTGTAGCGCTGGTATCTAGGTCTAGTTGGAGGACGTTGGCCAAGGAAGCCAACCACGCCAGCACATCAGCAAGCTCGTTCTCTATAGCCTTTGTTTCTCGCTCTTTAATTGCGCTTCCTAACTCCTTCACTTCGTCCATGAGCCAATTGTAGGTTTTTTTCACTCCCCGCTTTGAGTCTCTGTGAAAGTAGATTCTTCTCATCATATCCTGAAACTCACGAATTTGCAATCTTCACCCTTCAACATTTTTACTACTATTTCAAACCCTTAAGACTTGTCTGCTTCTTGCACATCCCCTTTAGGGCGAAGGGTCAATATAACGGTCTTGAACAGAGCTCACTTGTAGACCCCCTATAATTTTTTCAACATTTGCGGTCACGCCTTTTGTCCGTGAAAAAATGCTTTATGAAGGTACGCACAGAAGTGTGCACACACGTACTTTTGTGTTCTCCGCTGAAAAAACTGCTTCCAACGCCTGTGGCACGATCTTTCCCGTATCTTGTGCATGTTCTCTTCCGGGTCTAAGGGGTCTATAGACTTCAAGGCGGAGGACCCTGGGTCCTGCATGCCTAAGATATGAGGCAAATATAGTGAAGGATTATTTGCTGATGAATGCAAAAGGCTTTTAGACCTGGGATGTTTTGAATTGTTAGGGAAGGGGCCGGGGATTAGCCCGTTGCCAGGGCCAGAATGCCCGCGATAAGGGGTGACAGAGTGGTAATTGTGCTGGCCTCGAGATCTAGGTGTTGAAAATGGGGTCAGAGGAGTTAGCCAGTGGGCCTTTGTGCCCTCAAGGGTTCAAATCCCTTCCCCGGCGCCAAATTATCCAGCCGACGTTAAATTAAAAGAAAATAATATATATCATTGCTTTGCGTCTGCGATTAGTTCGTATTTGTCTTATGTTTCAGCTTTCCAAGCGTTTAATACGACAACTGGTGGGTGTTCCTCACCGTATTTGTTCAGCATCTCTAAAGCCCTCTTCCATCTTTCTTCCAGATCATCTCGAACTTTTTTATCTCTAATTTTCTTAATTTCCTCTAAAGGAAAATATGCCAAGTGATGAGGCATATTCACATCTACTAATTTCGCATCTACCTTTGTGGCTCCTGCTTCTGTAACAATTTGGCTCATTTCTTGGGGTGTGAAATAGTGAATATCTCCTAAATGTTCATGACCAAGAGCTAGAAATGTTGGGCGTCTTAAATTGTACATCGCCAAGTGGGCTTCCTGAGCCTTGTTCTTGGCTATGGGAGAACTCTCCGCTAGAAAGATTCTCTCCTTTGTAACTCTAAGCATCTCTTTAATAACATTCACAACAGCTTCTCGATTGTCGAAGCTTCTTATCCCATGAACACAGACAGCTAAGTCAAAACATGAATATGGAAACGGAAGACTTCTAGCATCTTCTTGAATAGGAATAACTCTCTTCTGCAAACCACTCGCTTCTACCAACTTCCAGAAATCGCTCCACCTTCCTCGATCTAATGCAACAACTCTTCCGCATTCTCCGACCAATAACGCGAGTGAAATCGTAGCTATAGCTTGGGGCCCACATCCAACTTCTAATACATTTGCTCCAGAAACCAATCTGGCCTGCTTCAAAATAGTGTATCTTTCAATGATTTGCCAATGAAACCAGTCAGAAGGCAGTCTCGGATGAGGTTGATACGACGGTATACGCTTTAAAATTTCACGTAGCTCTGGATCCGTTCCTTTTAAAACTTCATCAATGCTCTTTCTCAATAGCCTTAATTCTCCATCACTCTTAATAGGTAAAGCGAAGGCTTACATTAGATTTTCTGGCATCAAAAACGCCGAGAATTTAAACTGAGATTTAAACCTATTCCCCGGCGCCATACTTTCTCATGGCTTCTGTAAACGTTTAAGTGTTTTATAGACAGATGAACAAATGGTGACATAACTTGGTTAAAGTAAACATCTTCTATATTTTTTCCGCTGTAGGAGCCCTTCTTTTCATCGGCTACCTCTGGCTCGTATTCTTGCCCATGTACTCAGGTACGGATGCGTATCATGCCATGAGAAACATGGTCATACTGCTATCTTCAGTAATGGGTGCAGTTGTGGTCCTCACCTTGTTAATGGCAAAGCTTCCTCCATCCAAGTGAACCTTACAGGCACGTTGTGATTCTTTTCTGACAAGAACCCCGAAGATGAACCAAATTCTTATTAGATAATCAACCGTAAACTTTTGGATTGGTGAATAGTAAATTGATTAAAGTGAAGGCGAAAAAGCTGACGACTGAGTCCTTCTCGAAGTTTGGAGAGGTCGTTGAAATCCCAAGGACCCTAGATGAGACTAAAACCGTGAACTACTGGGGAACCCTCGCCACCTTCAAGGTTGAAGGTCAATCAGAGGTTGGAGTTTGCATCGTCAAGAAAAACTTGAACCGATTGGACTCCATGGAAAGGCACGTCAAGACTCCAGAGGTCCTTGTGCCCATTGGAGGTGATTTTGTGCTTCCCGTGGCCTTATCTAAGGACTTGGAAGATCCCAATGAACGTCCAATCGCTGAGAATGTGGAGGCCTTCTATGTTAATGACAAGCAGTGTCTCGTGATGGCTGAGGGAGTGTGGCACTGGGCGCCCTTCCCGGTGAAGGAACAAACCTCTTTCTTCGTCATCTTCAAAAAGCAGACATCCAAGAATGACTTTGTTGCCAGCAAATTCGAAGAAGGAAAGGAAATCATTGTAACTT
>Ga0315312_1001357_pt1 | contig 19414 bp, 22 predicted proteins | sample TDP7_MG_FD_203629 | JGI IMG/M metagenome (GOLD analysis project Ga0315312, IMG submission 203629) | Freshwater sediment microbial communities from Lake Towuti, South Sulawesi, Indonesia - TDP7 | ecosystem: Environmental > Aquatic > Freshwater > Lake > Sediment | place: Indonesia: South Sulawesi... | reverse complement strand
TCACGTCGTCTATGATTGATGGTCGATTGTTTACTCAAGCTATGAATCTTAAGAGCGCGTACGAGATGCCGATTGTCCTTGTTGAAGGTGAGACTCTCTATAGTGCAAGGGAGGTGCGTCCTGAAGCGGTTATGGGCGCCCTTGTTAGCGTACTTATCGACTACGATGTCCCCATTATCTGGATGAGAACTCCACATGAAACTGCGCTCTTCCTCTTCTCCATAGCAAGACGTGAACAATTGAAGGAAAGGCGTGAGCCCAAGATTAGAGCTGAGACAAAACCTGAGACACTGAGGGAATCCCAAGAGTTTATTATCGCAGGGCTTCCTCACGTAGATAGAGTCTTAGCCAAGAGATTGCTGAAGACTTTCGGCAGTGTCGAAAGAGTATTCAGTACGTCTGAGGAAGAATTGCAGAAAGTGGAAGGCATAGGAAAAAAGATTTCGGAGAAGATCAGGAAGATAGTCTCGTCTAAATATGAAGGAACATCATGAAGAGCTTTCTTTCAATCTCCGAATCCTTTCGAGTGCTGCCAGCCATCCGGAGAGAGCAGTCCCAAGCTGAACCAGTTTCTCCGGGTCCGCCTCTCTTTTTATGCTTTCATCTGTCTCTTTGATTTTCGTCAGGATCGTCTGCTCTGTATTGGCTAGCACATGTTCAGCAGCTATTTTGCTCTCATCTTCAGTAGATTTGACTATAACAACAGGTCTATTACATTTGGGGCAGAAGATTTCTTCCCCCATTTTGAACAAGGGCGTTCCGCACTCTGGACAAATATCTGAGAGCATAGCTGCCCCAGCCTTCAAAAGCTCAGCCATTCTCCTAACTTCCGCACACATCTTCCTCGTCCCCGTCTATCAGGAAAGGATTTTAGTCGGCTCTATAAATTGTTGATTCATTAATGGTTATTACATAGATAGAACAGTTACATTAAATAAGGAGTTCAGCCATAGGGATATTGGCGGTTGAGATGGTAAAGACGGTTTGGTTGGAGAATGGTAAGGTTCTGTCTGCATGGGAGAGATCCAACCTTTTCGAGAAGATTAGGCGGACGTCCTTAAAAGCTTTGAAACATAAGCCGGACTCGAAACGCAGGTTGGCCGCGCTAAAAGCATGGGAGACCATGCGGAGAAGGAGAGCTGGCAAATGAGCGGCAAGCAATTAGACGTGAAGTATCCTGAGGTCAAAGAATGGATTGATGCAGTAACAACTAAAGAGGCGACTAAAGAACTCTATTTTTGGGAGATGCAGGACTTCATTGACTTCAGCGGCTTAACGCCTGCTGATATACTCAGAGTCAAGAAGGAGGGATCGAAGCAGGGAGAGTTTCGGACGCTGGTAGAGAAGAAGCTTCTTGAATGGATTAGAGCTAGGGAGAAGAAGTATAGTCAAAGCACAATCAAGATTGGGGTTGCAGCTGTTCAAAGCTTTCTGGCTTACAATGGCTTCCAGCTCCCGAAGAAGTTCGCTCAGATAGGTGGAAAAGAGCCTTCAATACTAAGAGAGCCTGAGCTGAGCGAAGTCGAGGCTATGATCGGCTATGCTCACGATTTAGAGCAGAAAGCGTTGATAACGCTGGCGGCTGAATGTCCTTGCCGGCCAAGAGTATTCACAGCTTTACGCTGGGGTTGGCTTGAGGAAGGTTGGGAGAATAAGGATGTAGCCCATATCATTCTGCCTAAAGAGTTTCGACCAACGAAGAGTGGACCTAAAAAGTTTGAGCCGATCGCTTTCATCGGTAAGCGCAGTATAGAGCTTTTGAAGCGCTTGAAAGAGCAGAGAGGTTCCGTTAAGGCGGAGGATAGGGTTTTTCCATACTCGAAACTTTGGTCTAAAGTGGCTGTGGAAAGGATCTTCCAGCGTTGCATCAGGGAGAAAGCGATTAGACCAAGCAGATCCGACGAGCAGACGTTGAGTTTGAAGAGCTTCCGCAAGTATGTGTTCAATGCGATTGATGCATGCCGCGATATCTCGCCTGAATGGCGTAGCATGCTGAAAGGCAGAGATCTAGGCGTCGAGAAATACTATAGTAAGGAGAACATTGAGAACCTTAGGGAGGTTTATAGAGCCAAGGTTTATCCGCGAATCTGGAAGCATGAGGAACCGACGAGGCTTGATCGGCTGCGCCAACAGCTGGAAGATTGGGGATATAAGCCTGATGAGATTTTGAAGGCGGAAGGCGTTAAGAAGCTTGCGTCTGCACGGAAGGCGATTAAGCATGGAGGCCCGAGAATCTGGCAGTTCGAGTATGAGTGGACGGAGAAGGAGAAGGAAGAGATCCTTCAAGAATACATTCAAGACATCCTAGAGTCGAGGAGAAGGAAAAGCAGCGCTAACGGCGGTAAGCCTTTCGAGAGTCGAATCATAAGCGAAGACGAGCTTACCGGCTATCTGGATGAAGGCTGGGATTTACTCAAAGAACTGAGCAACGGCAAAATAGTGATTAGAAGACCTATAGGAGTCTGATTAGATGCTGCTAGGCAGATTGAGTGACGAAGACGAAGCTTTTCTTAGAAAATTCTTAAAGGAACTCTTGAACATTGAACCGACGAAAATTCTGGTCTTCACTGATGAAGATAGGAAGAGACTTCAAGCGGAGGACATGGATGCATATTTTGAACCTGAAACAGGTAGAATCTTTGTTCAAGGATTGGATCGCGGATTGGATCTAGAAGCCCTCATGCATGAAGCGATACATATGTGGAGGCCGAATTGGAGTGAAGAAAACATAGAAAAGGCAGCCCAGCATTTAGCCGAGATGTTCCTGATATACGAAAAGGAAGAAAGGAAAATTAAAACGCTGTATCAGTCTAAGACCATAACCGAGAATGAACTTACCTCTTATCTGAATAAAGGCTGGAAAGTGTTAAGAAAACTCAACGATGGAACAATCATGATCGAATGGAGACGGTAGAGAATGGGACCTAGTGAAAGAGCTGAGGAATGGCAAGATCGTGATAAGACGGCCTCTGGAACCTAGTTGAAGAATAGGTATTTTCAGCGCTTGAGTAGATGCTGAGTCAAGATATGCTCTCTAAGGTAGCCTCTGATTATCCACTTTTTGCAATATCGGCATTCTACACGAATTCTTTTCCATAGGCTTGGTAGGATAACCGACCCATGGTTGTCTTCGAATTTCCGTTTTAGATACCCCGGCTTCGGAGAGCGCGGACGAGCTAGTCCTCTATCATGGCCCGTACTGCCGCTTTCCAATTTTGTAACGCTTCCATTAGAGTCCAGGAATATGTCCTTCTTAAGGGTTGACGTCGTCGGTGGGTTTCACACAACCGCTTTTGCTTTTGCGCGGGTTTTACCCTTAAGGAAGGTTGAGGATGGGTAATCAAGGTTCCTCATGTATGCTTATATGCTCCACACGAGCAAAAAATTTTATTTTTTTGTTTAACGAAGCGCGGGAAATAGCGGCGATAAGTGTTTCTATGTTACCCGTAGTCTATATTACGAATACAAGAAACCCAGATTCGAGCATTATTAGGCTCCATGAATGCTTTGAAGGACGAATTTACAGTTAGAGGATTGTTTCGGCTATGCCTATTATCTGTCCTAAATGTCGTGGTATGAATGTTCGTCAGGTCACAAAGCCCAAGAGGACCAAGTATGGCAAGGTTCACAGGAAGTTCCAATGTAAAGACTGTGGTCACACCTGGATAGAAAAGTGTTAGGGTAGGCAGCCGAATTTCTCCCCCTTTCTAAGAATGGCCAAGTAGATTCTTAATGCTTTATTACAATCACGTGAACGCCTAGATTCTTCTCGAAATAGCATATTTATGCACGCCGAGAGAAAGATATATTGTGACTTAGCATTCTGTGAATACCAGTCAATTTGGTGAGAACATGGTGCAACCATACTGCTATTGTTGTGGAAGAATGTTGATGGATGGTTTCATATACTGTGATGCCTGTGGAGTCAAAGTTGCGGGGAAAGACGAAGAAGCAATACTAGACGTGTTAATGAAAAACGATAGACGGGAGAAGTTTAAATTTCTTGAGCACCAATTGGGTGTGTTGGATAGGAAGGCAACGGCAATAGTTTCGCTTGATGGGATTCTCTTGGCACTGACCGCTTCCCTCACCAATGGTAGTGCTATTGATTTAGGTGAGCGGCTCATACTTTCAACGAGCTCGATACTCGTGCTATTTTCCGCCGCAATGTGTGCATATATACTCTGGACAAAATGGGCGACAACTATAATGGCGAAATTCGATAACATACAGCAAGGTTTCGATGAATTGATGGTTTTTCGGGATAACAAAACCTCTTTTCTGAAATGTTCGCTCACCTTCTTGTTGATGGCTTTGATAGGGTATGCTTTTTCAGTTTGGCTTTTTCTTTTGATTTAGTTTGAAAGTCTTCTAAATTGAAAATGCTACTGCCTAACGATGCCTAAGGTATCTTTGAACATTCGTCGGCAAACTGAAAATCGGACGTTTTGAATCGCTAGAAGTCGATGAGATGGTCTGGAGAACTAGGCTTGCTTATGGGGTAATTTTCAGAGCGCTTCATGAACTCTACGATCTGAACGTTCTTTCGTGGTTGCTAAATCTAGGAATACTAATCTGACGGTCTAAAGAAATAGCCTCAGGGAACTATCGTGCCCTTTTGCTACAGATGTGGAAAAGAGCTATCCATCACTGCGAGATTTTGCTGGGCATGCGGTGCATTGGTCGCTGAGCCTATTCCTCTGCTTGAAAGAACAATAGAGGCCGCTGTAATTTCAAAAGAGTCGGCCTATATCAAGCCTATTCCTGTAGCTCGAGCTAATCCGATGACAATTGAGGATTTATGGCGAGTATACCAGTTAAAAAGCGAGCCTATTCAACAGAGACTCAATGAGTTGAGGGCTGGATGGAACAAGATGGATGAAGGCGTCTTTGCTGAGCTTTGCTACTGCATCCTCTTAGCTGGGAGAAGTGCAGAGAAAACCCTCCCTGTAGTTGTTGCATTAGAGAAGAGTAAGTTGCTTTTTCAAGGGTCAAAGGAAGAGATTGAACAGTATCTGGAGCAGCAAGGCTACGCCTTCAAGGAAAGATCGGGGTACATAATAAACTGGCGTAACAGGTTCAGCCATCAAGGATCATGGCTCATGAAGAGCCATCTGGAAAGCGGGTTCAGGACGCCGAACGGCTGGAATATCTATGGAATGAGAGAATACTTAGCCTCTCAACACAACGGAGTAGGCTGGAAGGTAGCAAGTCAATTCCTTAGAAACGTTGGGATAGGTTTGGGTCACGGTTTAGCACTCCTAGATCGACACATCCAGAGGGAATTAAAGAAGTTTGGATACATACCCGAAGTGAAAATAGGAATAAGCGGGACCAGATATCTTGAATATGAGCGCGGAATGCAGAACCTAGCAAAAGAAAGTGGGATTCCTATGGATGACCTAGATCTGCTGATATGGTCAAATGAAACAGGCAAGATAATCAAGTAGACTCAAACCTGATTGGAAATCGATCTTCAGAACATTCGCAAAGCACTACCCTTGATGTCGCGTGAATACAAGTGTTAAGAGGAGGAGGCCGTCGGAGGGTTTGTTCCAAATATGCCTATTATCTGTCCTAGATGTCATGGTATAAATGTTAGTCAAGTCACCAAGCCGAAGAAGACAAGTATGGTCGAATCCACAGGATGTTTCAATGCAAAGACTGCGGCCACAACTGGATTGAGAAAAGATAGCGCATTCCACAATGATCAAGGCCTCCAGACAGGTTCAAGGAAGCGAGAGAAAAAGCAAAGGAAATATGGGCAGCAGCATAGGTAGTGACACGTCTAACTAGCATTATGAGAATCTTCAGAGTATCGTCTAGCCGTTCCACTCAGTCGATTTGTCCGACCGCTTTAGAACAGCAGGTATATAGGACTAGGTAGTGTCCGGCTCCTCCTCTGGACGGGTGGATTGAGTGGCTTCGGTCGAAAATCTTCCTTTGGTTCTTCGGGTATACTAACGAGACCTGTACCCGTTTCTGCTCTAAGTTCTAGTCAGTAAGCAACATATTGAAGAGCCGTTCCCATTTTCTTGGGTGAGTGAAGTAGGCATTGTTCTTTGATATGGAGACCACTGGACTTGACACCTACCAGCGATCAGATATGTCGGCTAACATCTTAAGTTCAGACCTGGCCTTGGAAAGTTTTGTAAAGCTTCATGGAAGAAGTCCGAGGCAACTTAACTCGGAGCGGGCTTACCGCAACGAAAACAGAATCCGTTTTTGAAGAAATGCCCGAATAGATCGCAGGTTTTCACAAGCCGTCCGTCAACTTCAGTTTTGCATGGTTCTTTCCTAATTATTCTCTCTGATGTTGACTTCTCAGATTTGGACTTGTGGACTAGCGACCGGCGGAACGCTGGGTGTTTAGGAACAAACTTTCTCAGAAAGTCATACATTCGAGGATGTGTCTTTCTAAGTCTTTGATAGTGAGTCCGTCCGTTAAGGGGGCAACACCAACATCCAATCCTTCTGTAGCCTAAATCGTATAGTGGATTGTAGGGCAAACGATTCTTCCGGATATAGGCCCAAACCTCCCATTCATTCCAATCATATATAGGATTGATCCGAATGATGTAAGGTTCCTTTTTTGGCATCCTGAACGGAGTGAGACTTCGACGATAAATAGACTCTGTGCGGGTTGTTCCAGTAATCTCAGCTCCTATATCTCTTCCTACTAAAAATTTGAAAGCTGGTTCATCCTTGTATGGCCTACAACACCAGCGGTCCTCATGACCAGCCCAGCCCTTTTCCTTCACCGCATGGAAGAAACTCTGCCTTGGCACTGTTGTACACATGTTCAAATGCCATTCTTTGGTTAGATTTCTCGCGAACATTAGTGTCTCGGGAAATTCGACTGTCGTATTGTTAAAAATGACTGGTAGGTTAGAATTCAGTTGTAAGGTGAGGTGCAGAGCAGCTAAACTGTCTTTGCCACCACTAAAAGCAATTGCCAAGTTACCATTAAACAATTTATTCGCTGTTTCTAGGATGTCAATTGCCTGCCCGATCTTATGTCTAAGAAATAGTCTAGTGTTTGCTTTTTGGATTCGTACTTCGACAGCATCAATCTTGGCTTTGTAATTCAATGATCGGAATTGGCGCTTTTGCTCCAACCGCGTTCTTCCACTAGAAATGCTTGCCATTTCTTTGTCCAGGTATACCTGGACGACCGCTGCTTTTATAATTTGCGAGCTATCTTTCTCAGGCGTTGGATCTGCTTAGGATCGAGCCATCTTTCCCTAACTGCAATCTCGATTATGTCAATGGCCGCGTTCAGATTTCTTTGAGCTCTTTTGAAAGCATCATATGCTGTGCTCGGGCTAACGTGATAAGTCTTCATCTTCCTGAACTGTATTCCAGAGCGAATGAGTCTTAGAACCCTTATTTGCTTTTCAGGTAGTCTGTACATCTAGATAGACCCACGAAATTTCATTATGCTATGCCGCCATAAAATGATTTTCAGAGAACGCTAACCGGAAGAATCGTAATTAGCGCCATGATTGTCAAGAGGTCATGTGGTTTTTTCCTTCCGTTGCAACCATGAAATAACAATCCGCTCCACTAAATTTGCCGGTTTTTTCGACAATTTTCTCAGAGCTTTGAATGTGGGCCTGGGAAGTCTTACTATTAGTGGTGCCAGATCCATTCCTTCCTTGGTGGCCTCGGTCGATATTGGATATTTTTTCTCTAGCCAATCTTGAATGATACTCGTAACTAACTGAGGAATGTCCGCGGATTCCTGAGACAGCAACTTGTGTATTTCTCTTGTGAAGCCGACCATCACTATGTTAACCTCTTTCTTCTCTAGTTCACTGAGAACCTCTCTCCTTATATCTTGGGCAGATCTACTGGGGTTCCTTGCTGCCTGTCTAATTACCTCTCTGGCGTCTCTATGTGTTAGTCCGCAAACGGCTCTTGCGAATTCGAGTTGTCGAGTAGGATCCAAGGGCACTAGATCGAAAGCTACTGTGAGAAGCAAATCCCCCCTCGAGATTAGATTTCTTACTTCAACTGAGAGCTCAGTTAATTTCGCTAGAACTCGAACGACTTCTTTCCCCAATCCTAGTTTTTCCGCAACTTGTTTGGCCGAGCCGTAACGATCCATTAAGAACTTAGCGCTTTCCGCGTAGAGCATGGGATCGCTTATTTTCTTGCCTTTACGAAAGTCAGCCAAGAGTACTGCAATAGCCTTTCTTTCATTTAGCATGCGACTTCATCATGTTATTTGGCAATATAGCCATGTTCGCGAAGCCAGTCGTGAATGACGGAACGTACGATGTCTTCCGGGTCTTGGTCCACATCTTCAGCTGCTCTTCTTAACGCTTCCATTTCAGCGTCGGAAATCTCTATCTTAATAATAGCTACCGGAGGTTTCTTTGCCAATTGTGTTTTCAATTCTTCAGGGGATAAAGCTATGCTCCGCCTTGCGATATCTAGTGCCTTCCCTCGTTTTTCACCTTTCAGCTTTGCTATTTCCTCTGCAACCGCTGACGTTTCATTTGGGTCTTGCCACCTCACCAAGCTTTTAAGCTTCGGTATTTCGTGCATTTTCAATTCCCCTTGGTTCACCAGTTGTTTGACTCTTTCTGGCATACCCTCATAACCGAGGGTATATCTTACATACGGTTCCGACTTTCCAATGGCCTTAGCCACGGCAGCTGGAGATCCTAATTCCTTCAGTAATTCCTTGAGTGCCGCGGCTTCGTCTGCTGGAGTCAGTTTTATTCTGTGAAGATTTTCTATGGCGGATATTATTCGCATGCTACTTGAATCTATCTTATCATAAATGAGTGCTGGGATCTTCTTCAGCCCAGCTTTTTGTGATGCTCTCAGTCTGCATTGGCCTACGAATAACTCGTATCGATCGACACCTTTTGGAACTACCAATACTGGTTGCAAAACGCCTTTCAGCTTTATACTCTTCACCAGTGAATCGAAGTCTTCTTCACTTATTTTATCAACTTCCTTCCGAACGTTGGCCTCGCTTAAATCTATTTTTTCTATCTCGATTTGATCAAACTTCAATGTCACTATCTCCTTTCCATTTAAGCATTCATCTTACTATTTATGTCCATTCAAAGCATGAACGGCAACTATTATCCACCTTTGAGGATGTTTGTAGACTGTGCCCATGACGAACCTCAGTTCTTTTCCCTCGAGTCTTGAAAGCTGCATTTCAACCTGGTCCCGAGGTTTCTTCCGTTGTGGATAAGTTCTTCCAAATTCATCGAAATCTATTAGCTCAAACAAATCCATGTGATGGCGCCTACAACGTCGACTATTGCACCTAAACTCCACCTTGGGTATGTTGTCCGCTGTTACCCGGAACCTTGAATTTTTGGGCTCTATTAACCCGAGACTTTTTCGTCCTTGCCAAGAATCATCGTGAAGAAAGTCTCCTGATTCTGTATGCTCTAAAAGAATACTTCTGCGTTGCTCGCCTGTTATGCAATCCACTTTTCTAACCAGCTCAGGATGTATTTTTCGACTTTCAGGACGTAGAGGCTCAGGTCGTCTTACGCGAAATACTGTCTGTATGACATCGAATTTCTCGACGGGCGCCACCCTAGGTAGGGTAGGACAGACAAAAACTGGATACAGCCGAAGCCAGCCGCTAGCCTCTCCAATTCCTGCAACGCATTGCATTGAGCACCCATACTTTTCAATGAAGTTTGGAGTGCCCTTTCCGAGAACTATTATTGGTTCAGACCATTTAGCTCCAGCCAAGGATGCAAGTTGGCTAGACAAATCTTGAACCCTACAGTTTATACGGTCTATCTCTAAACGTAATTCCTAACTGAAGTCTCCTCGCTAGCCATTGCTTTCTATTTGCCTCTGGGATCAGTTGTTTTCCTTTCTCTCTCGCCTTCACCATCTTTCTAACACAGGGTATACATACTGGAACTATCTCATCCGATTCCTCGTCCTGAAAAAGCAGATAGGTCCTAGAGCTAGATTTCAAAAGGCATATGGAACAGATGGTTTGAGGGCTTTGTTCATTAGTAATGCAAGATATGTGGCCCTTATGTGGGTTTGCTAGGGCAATTAAGGTGTCTACGTCTCCGTCCCAGAATCCTATCTTCTTCGTCTACTTCAAGCCTTCTATCGGGTACCTCTTGACCAGTTCGAAAACTATGACGTCAACTTTCTCATCTGGTTTCCAGCTCCCCTTGCCATGTATCGACTCCCAAATGTTCTTGAACTCCTCAAGAGTGTATCCTCCTTCTCTTTTGGCGTCCTGTTCCGTGAAATCCCCTAAACGCTTCTTCGTCACTTCTCTGACTTTAAGATCCGCGAAGCGAGGCTCCCATATGTTCGCGTGGCAGATCGCACCAACCTTTAATCTGGCTAGATCTTCAGGTCTCAGGTGCCTTGAAGTCTGAGTCTTTGTGCCTTCGATGATAGGCTTGGCATGCGTCAGTCGGAATGGGAACTCTAATGGAGCTTCTTCGAGGACCTCCTTAAACACTTGCTTGACAGACTTTTGTGGCTCTAGAGCGACTCTTGTAACTATCTTTCGGACTGTTGGCTTTGGTATCCCTCGTTGAACAATTTCTCTAGCCAGCTCAACTTGCTTTTCCTTATCCGTGACTTTTCGTGCGATGGAGACAGCAAGATCTCCGCTGATCTTTCCCTTGGGTATCTTTCCTGAAGCAGGTTCTGCGGGAGCAATTAACCTCCGAACCTCTCTCGGAACTATTTCTACTGTCTGAATCCATCTGCTCACAGATCCAGATTCTATTCCAAGCCTCTGTGCTAGCGCAGATTGTGATGCATATTTCTTTGGAAATTTCTCCAATAGCTCTTTGGCGGCTTTTCCTTTCTCGACATCGCTTAGGTCTTCTCGCTGAATATTCTCGATAAGAATCATTTCAATGGCTTCGTCGTCAGTTACGTCCCGAATAATGGCAGGGAGCTTCTTCAGCCCAGCTCTTTCGGCAGCCTTAGCACGCCGCTCTCCGATTATGACTTGGTAGATCTCATCTTTTTTCCGAACAAGTATAGGTTGGATTAGGCCGACCTCTTTCATGCTCTGAACCAGTTCAGCCATTTTTTGCGGGTCAGGTGCTTCTCGCGGGTTTATCCCAGAAGGCTTGATTTTCGCTACCTCTACTTCGGTTATCTCGACCATTCTCTACCCCTCTCTCTGAAAGGCTACTTTTCCTCTCTAATCTTCGACCATTTTAAGGATATTGTGTCTGGATCCCCTTCAAGCGCCCTTAACACGAGTCTTAAGGTTCTTCCGCAATGGGGGCATTCTATGTCGACCAATTCACCCTGTGGGGAATCTATGTGATGCTCTTGTAGAAGTGTTTCTCCCACTGCAATTCCCTCAGACCTTTAGCTTCCAGACTATTCCTCTGTCTTCCTTAACTCGTTGCAATCCGATATCCTTTTCCATCTGCCGAACCCATCTATTGTTTGGTACCTTCTGAGACAACCCCAGCTTATTTCTGATCTCTGTCCAAGTGAGACCTTTGGACTCAGTCCTTAACACGTCTTCTATCTGCTTCTTGAACTTCTCATAAGGGCTTAATTCGCTCAATCTATTCATTACCTCCTTTGGATTGGATAGAGGGCAATTTCCAGACTGTTTTTCCATTCTCACGATTAAACTCGCGGATTAACCCCGTATCAGTCATGAGCATTCTTACCCACAGGTTGTTGGGGACCTTTTGTGGCAATTGCAACCTTTCCCTAATCTCAGTCCAAGAAAGACCGGTTGGCTCGCTTCGCAGAAGTTCACTAATTCTAGCTTTGAACTCAGCATAGCTCATCTTTTCAAGCTTCGGTTTTTGACTAGTAGACTTGGTTATCCTAAGAAAAGTTCCCTCTACGAAGCTTTCGAGCTCTTCTCCTTCACTCCAACTCAATTGCTGTACTTGAGCGGGGGGGATTATGATGACCCACTTCACATACTCGTTGTCCCCGACCAGCCTCGAAATTTGCTTCTGCAGCTTCATGCCCTCTTCTTACCGAAGTTAGGCACCTCATCCTATTAAGTTTTAGGTATCTAAAGTCTTTTCACTCTTAGAAAGGCTATTCAGTAGAAATTTATGCAGAGACGATTGATCAAAGCATCTACCGGGGTCGTTATTTCCGGACGCAGCTACGGCATTTGCAAGAGAATAGAACTGTCAAGGGGCGGCTCGCTTTCGTTCAGCCCTCCAACCGAGCTTGATCGCCTGTTCTCTATTCACCGGCTTAATCGCTAACGATTTTCGGGTTACATCGATCTCTACTAGGCACGGTTCCTACGAATAGAAATTTGAAGAATAGTAATATGGCTGTCTATCACTGCTTCAGTGATGAGGTTTACTTTTCTCTAGGAACTCTCTAACAGCTTCTCTTACAGCTTCCGCTACAGAAACATATCTTCCCTTCGACTTCTTGACAAACTCTTCTAACTCAAGGTATAGCTGTTCTGGGATTGACAGGTTCCTGTAGCCCTTTCTAACCATTCAACAGTGTCCTCAAAGTTGGTTAACCTTGGACTTGGATAAGACAACTTTCAAGCACCCGTCCAGTACAACTTATATCCGAAGACCAACCAATCCATCAAGTGTAGGGATATCTATCTCTGCGAATGGAGATTCATCTTGTCATGAAGAAGATGGATGAAGAGTATTTGGCAATTCTGCATGAGTTAAAAGAGAGAGCAAAAACTGGAGCTGAACTTTCAGCTAAACTGTCCATATCGAAGACGGTCGCAGCTGGTCGTCTTGCTCCACTGGTTCGATGGGGTTGCATACGAGAAGCCAAACCCGGGCTCTATGAAATAACTGAGAAAGGCTTGGAAGCTCTGAAGACAGGCGTTATGCCCAAAGCGGAAGCCAAGAGAAGGAAGCTTATGATAGTTGGTCCTAGAAGTCAAATACCTGACTTGGTTTATGAGCCTATCAATGAGATGGGCGTAATCTTCCTCTTCGCCAAATACCACAAGGAGCTGGGCATAGAATACATTGAAGGCATACAGCAAGGCTTCCCAGACGCCTTCGGCAGAAGAAAAATAGGGAAAACAGAATACGAGCCTGTTGACATCGAATTTGAGTTCAGAAGCCTAGACTTCAAGAATCACCAACATGATCCCAATCAATGCGACATCATAGTCTGCTGGGAACACAACTGGAAAGAATGCCCAATAGAAGTCATTGAGCTGAAAGCCGCTTTATCGAAACTGTTGGAAACAAGCAAGACAAGAGAGAAATAGTAGAAACCCATTGGGCAAGGCTGAACTGGGTTAAGCAGGGTATATCACTGAAATGATGCTTAACCACTCGCCAGAAGCAATTGTCGCAGAAGGGCAAAAAGGAGAACGTCTTATCGATAGAGTAGCGCAACCGATTTAGACCTGAAAACATTAGAGAAGAGCGTAGGAAGAGACAGACAATGCCGTCAAAAAATGATTGGCCCAGTAAAGTTGTTCGTACCCTCATAAAGCTTGGAGAAGATCTGGGATTTCGCTGCAAGAAGGAGAAGCCGTTGAAAGCTGGAGCGAAAGCTGATCTAGTTTGGTATTATCCCACGCCCATAGGCTATCTTCCGTCTATCTTCTTTGAGATCGAATCAAGAACCGCACGACATCAGAGAATGATTAATGTAGCAAAAGTCGCTCCATCCGGATATTCACCCTGCCTTATCGTCCAGATACATTCTGACAAGCTGAAAGATGATGAGCAAGAGTATCTCGAGCGTGCTTCCGGTTCTATTCAGCTAAGGATCATCGAGGGAGCCGAAAAGATGAGCGAATCTGGAGAGCTTGAACGGAAGGTGATGACCATCATTAGACGTTTCTTGGTTGAGAGGGAGGAACCTGAGTTCGACCTTTCGGACGAAAAGCCTCAGCGAAAACTAATCCGTCAATTGGAGAAAGCGACAGAAAACCTTAGAATGAAATTCGTGAATGTTCTGCACGTCGGCGAAGACTCAGAAAGTCATCGCAAACATATAGTTAGAGCTCTAGAAGAAGCAGAAGACCAGATTGTCGTCGTAAGATCTGTCGCCTGCAACAGTGAAATGTTCCCGCACAGCCTTGAAAATTTTGGTCTACTGGTGATCAGCGATGTCAAGGCGCCCAGGACACTCAAACCGGACCAGTTGCAGATGATTGCCAAGTTTGGAGAAGAGAAACCGATCATCGTCTCAGGTGGAACAGGGTTAACTGCGGACTACAATTCGTCGCCGCTCAATTCTACACTTCCTGCAGTGATTTCAGGTCGAGGGAGATGGCGTAGGGATGGCGTCAAGCCCAAAAAGTCGTCGATTGATGATGAGCACCCAATCAATAGAGGAGTAAACTGGCTTCAAGTCACCTTACGAGGTTACAATCAGATCAAAGAAAAAGAGGGAGCTAAAGTGCTCGTCAGGCTCGAAGATCATGGAGATCCGCCACTGCTAATACTAAGAGACAAGGGGTTAGTATTTGCCTCTGACTGCTCTCCTGACTGGGGAACAGATTTCATCAGAACAACTGAATTTATGAAATTATGGTCAAATGTGCTGAGCTACTTTTTCAAGGGAAGCCAAGAACAGGGTCCGTGAAATAATCGACGAAGATGTTCTCGCCCTGCATGAAGCGAAAACCCTTCTTGAAAATCCAAGCTCCACCGCTATCAGCAATAACCCTCTGGCGGACGTAGCAACCCAACCGCTTACGCTCAGAGGCGCTCATCTTCAAATAATCTTCTTTCTCTTGAGACGATGGAATATTGAGCATCTCTCCTCACGGCACCATCCTTTCGCCATTATTGTGCTACACCTGTAAGGCTTGATCTCCCGGCTCTTCTTCAGAAGCCAAGATACTTGATAACGGGTTTTCGCCTCGTTGAAGTCTCTAAGCCTTCGGAACAGGTTCACTATCTGATCCGCCGTCAATCCGGCGCAGTAAGCTTCATAGACTAGGGCTATCCGCTGGCCGTGAGGCATCTCCCCGCTCTTCAAAGCCTCGGAGAAGCAGGGGCGAATCTCCCTGGCTTTCTGAAATGGGACCACGCGCTTAGGTTTAAAACTGTCAAAGACAGCTAACAACTCCCGCCCGATCTTTTTCTTCTGAACCTCTTGCACCGCTTCTCTAAACAACTCTTGCTGTATTCCATGCTCTCGAAGATAGTCTAAGCTATTAATCCGCAGAGGCTGGCGATCAATGTTTAGCGGAGTACATTCTACACCTAATTCATGAAAGCTGTACGGAACCCTTGAGAGCCTTTTAATGTCGCCTATAACCGCCAGGTCCAATGTCTTAAATGATTGATCTTGAAGGAGGATCTGTTGAAGGTTTCTGTAAACCCGTTTAGCCAAGTCAAGATGCTTCAACTCAAACTCAACGATCCGCCGGAGAAAAACATAGATGTGGAAGCCCCGAAATGTCCTGACTATGAGCGGCTCAACATTCATCCGCTGCAGCCTTTCACACAGCCTACGGACGTCGACCCAAACCTTATCCAAGTCGGGGGGTCCCTGCTTCCAATCGAAGTCGAAGAAGAGTTTCTCCAAGCCGGCCGGCTGATCGTACGCGCGGTAAGGTTGAATTGAACAAAAACATGGAAGCCTAGCCGCGGCGCATCTATCGATGAAGGATGGGAAGACTTCTGGACTCTCCATATAGAAGCGCTTCGGCGAGCCGACTTCACGTCCGCCTAGGCCGAACCAGCTAACCCAGAAGCCATGGTGATCCGTCGCGTACTTCAGCTCCTACATGCCATGTACATTTCTGTATCTGAAAACCTGACGGTTCTGACAGTGCTGACGGTTTTGAAGGGCAGATACCCCTTCGCACATACATGAAGTCTCTAAAGATGCAGTTTGAAACATCTATCTCTATCTCGTTTTTATGTATATTACGCATCGTGTGTGTAGGGGAGGGTATATGCTTAAAACCGTCATGACTGCAAGAACTGTCAGGTCTCTCACTTGTACTGCTCCAGCCCTTTCGCTCCTTCTTCCCCCTCTTCTTCAGGCGGTTCTACGGCCATATCTTCCCATAACTCGTATCGGTAGATGTCATGTATGAGGCTGCCGAATGTGAATTTCAACACCCTCCCTTTCTCCGTCCTCTTACCTTTATATCCCATTGTCCTTCGGAGGGTGGAGCTGAGCTTCTCAAGTGAGATGTAGTTCTCATGGCTCACTGGCACTTCGGCTTGGAACATCGCTGTAAATTTCTCATGAATTTTTTTGTTGGTTAAAGTAAGCTCTTCGAGTAGAACTTTCTCCTCAATCTTGCTGCCTGCGGTTAGGTTACGAACAGCCTCTCGGAGAGCCTCATAGCTTTTCGGATATTCGTTTTGGATTACAGCTAAGATGGCTTTGACCGCCTTGGCTTCACGCGTAGAATGTTTTCTGACTAGCGCTAATTCACGGTGGTCTTTAGCTGCTTTGATCAGCTGCTCCTCTTCGAGGCCGTTGGGGCAGAAGGCTTTGGCCACTGCGATTAAAGGTTTAAACATCAAAGCTTCGCGTCCACGGATTTTGAAGTCTCGATAAAGATTGATCGAACTGTGTTTCTCCATGAACTCCTTCGTGAGGAGAAGCCTTAAGATGTACAAGTCGTCTCTCAACGCCTCCCCTGTCTTCAAGTCCATCAGTTCTTCTTCGTATTGCGAATAATCGATGCCTCGAGGAGGCTGCCCCTTCATGAAGATCTTGATGGATCGGCTGTCCGGCATGTCGGGCAATGAGTATCGACTTGAAATCATCTTCGGGCTGTAGGCGTCGTAATATATGGTTTTAAAACGTCCATCTCCTAGCGGAAACTCTCTCGGTACCCTAGCTCCTTTCTGGAATCCGAGGTTGTACACGTCCTGCAGGCCTTGAGACAGGTTGATTATTCTATCCCCCTCGTCGTTGAGGAGCGTACAATGATATGTGTCTACGCTTCTGTAGACACTTGCCTCTCGAGGTATCCCTATCGCACTTGAATGGTAAGCCAACTGCCGGGCTATTCTGAGAAGAGTCGTCTTTCCAGCCTCAACGTCTCCAATCGCATTGGCGTATGGGAATGTTGTCAGGCTGGGATGGAAGTAAGATCCGATAAGCCACGCGGCTAAGACATAGTAGCTGGACGGATCGATGATGTAAACATATTTCTTGCAGAAGGCGAAGACCCTATCCCAAACTTCACGCGGACCCGGATTCCCTCCTTCCCTCCACTTCTTCAAACCCTTCAGGCTTAACAGGTTCTCTAGACCGGACTCGGCTGTGATCTCCTTCGTTAGATGAAATTTCTTGCCTTCAATCTCGAGGGATTGAGTTCGATCGTCGAAAGGCGCGTATCCTCTCTGACCGCTCACCGTGTTGTACCATGCCAAGACGTTGAGCTTCTCAATCGGCCTCTCCTTCTTACGCGCGGTCGTGTACTCGAAGACGAATGATCCGTCGCTCGTAGCGTCGCCAGCAGGATGTGTCTGATAGAAGTCTCCATCCTCGATGAGTACGCTGTCGGCCAACCTCTGCCTCGCCTCCTCCCTCCGCTTCTCCCTACGCGCTTCATCTGCGATCGGAATCAGTTTCGACGTGATCTGCTGGAGGGCTGTGACCAACCGGATTCGATCATCTTCATCTTTAATCACAGCTCTAACAGGCTTAAGCCTTCTATCGTACAGGATCTGATCCATGTGGGTGCATCTGAGTCTAGGCGTTAACGGCTGCTTGTCGAGGCTTAATATTTGTAGCTCAAAACCTTCCTCAGTGGTTTCAACCGCGACATATCTACCTTCGAAGCTGACGATCGCTTTCGAGCCTTCTTCCTCAATTATCGGCCCATAAGTCTTAAACTCCTCCGGCGGAACGCCTTTGGCCGCTTTCTTCGGTCGTTTCAGAAAGGGTTCGCATACGGTGTAAGCCCGCACCGTCTCGAAGGCAGGGGACCTCCTCAACGCGAAGTAGCCGCTGCACCTCCAACAGTGAAAGACAGCGGGCTGAGAGAGGAGCTGCGTTGAAATGTCTTTCCACGCGCTACATATTGGACATTGAACGGCTATATGAGCCATATGATCGCTTATCCTGCTCCAGTCTTCTCGCTCTTCCTCTCTGAAGGAAGCTGTTCCTGCTGCCGTATTTTTTCCTCCCAGATTTCAGCCACTTCAGCCTTCGCTTTCGCCAAGTCGATTCCAGCGCCTCTCAAAGCTTCTTCGCATCGAGCGTTAGGCAGATAGCTGCCTCTCTTCAATCCTTTCGGAATGACGTCCAGATGCCTATAGACCCAGTTGACCAGAGGCTTGATGAACGATGTGTCATAAAGCGTACAGTCGAAGGCGTCAAAGAAGTCTTCGAATAGACGGGTGAGCACCTCGCATCTGACGCAGATAAAACGATCATCTAGAAGCGTGACGCCGAAATAGAATTCCTTGCCGCGATGCGAGCCAATCAATAAGCCTTTATTCTTATAATTATGCACCGCGATCTCGTAGATGCCGGCGCAGAGGATGGGTTGAAGCTCCCCGCCCTTCTTCCCGCAGATCGCGCAGGTTTTGCTGGCTAAATAATCCTTACAGGCATTCATCTTCAAGTCCTCCAGATATTCTCCCCCTCTCCAGGCTTGGGGGCCTGTAGAATCTCATTTTGAGCAAAGATCTTTCCCATGTGAAATTGGAGGATTATGTTTCCATAATGGCCGTTCTCACAGACATATTCAACGATTAGTCTGGCGCCTCTCTCCATCAGCTCCTTAGCGTACTTCCTGAGGCTGTCAAATTGATATCGAAGAATATTCAGAAGCTCATAATCTACTTCGTTGAAATGCTCGATTTCCGCAACTTTCTTATTGTCAGTTATATATTCTTTCATTTGCTGGAACCCACCAGCAGGTTCCTAAGCCGCTGGAACGGCGATGAAGGAACCTTGTTACTCTCTACAATGGTCAAATTTGCGATTTATGTCTTAACTATCTGAAAGAATTGATTATAGGATACTACGAGAAAAATGGAAAAGGCCACGTCTATAGGTGGAAAACCCAATTATACTGCTAAACTTTAACGCTCACAATCGTAACAACAATCAAATAGTCAGAAAAAGAGTCGAACGCTCATCTAAGCGTTTTAAGGGTTGTCCGCCGTCGATAGGCGCCTGAAACTCTCGTCAATGCAGGCCAAAAAAATTTTTTCCTCTTCAACGAGAGCATCAACCCAGTCTCTTCAAGGACCCGAAGGCGCTAAGACTCTATAAAGGTATAAATCGAACTAGATCAATCTCTATAAGATTTGAAACAGGTTTAAGAGGGAGCAGATCGGTAAATTCGCTTGGTTTAATGAAAAATAGTGCCTTTAATGTGACAGAAATATCGAAGTAATGGTTATTAAGATGAGGGGTGCATCACCACGTCCGCCCGTGCCAAGAGAAAAGAAGAGTACGAGTCGAGAATTAAGCAAGCCATGGGCATTCTCAATGAGGTATCTCAAGATACAACGACGCC
>Ga0315312_1001356_pt1 | contig 19414 bp, 15 predicted proteins | sample TDP7_MG_FD_203629 | JGI IMG/M metagenome (GOLD analysis project Ga0315312, IMG submission 203629) | Freshwater sediment microbial communities from Lake Towuti, South Sulawesi, Indonesia - TDP7 | ecosystem: Environmental > Aquatic > Freshwater > Lake > Sediment | place: Indonesia: South Sulawesi... | reverse complement strand
ACCAAGAAAGTAGTGGAATATGCACACCCCAGGGACGTCTGCGTTGAAGCTGAACTTGGCCAGCTGGGTGGGATCGAAGAGGACGTGGTCGGAGTAGACGACGTGCGTAAGCACTTAGCTGACCCGGAGCAGGTCGAAGAGTTTGTACAAAAGAGCGGCTGTGATTCGCTGGCAGTGGCCTGCGGCACCAGCCACGGGGCTTACAAGTTCAAAAGCGAACCTAAAATTGCTTTCGACGTTATACAAGAGATAGCAGACAGGTTGCCTGGATTTCCGCTGGTGATGCACGGCTCAAGCAGCGTGTTAAGAGAGTTCGTCGATCTTATTAATAAGTACGGCGGCAAAATGCCCAACGCGATGGGCGTTCCCGAAGAGGCGGTCAGCAAAGCTGCAAAGATGGCTATCTGCAAAGTCAATATTGACACGGATTTAAGGCTGGCACTGACTGCTAAAATCAGGCAGGTTTTTGCTGAAAAGCCGGGTGAATTTGACCCCCGTAAGTACCTCGGCCCGGGCAGAGAAGCTATCAAAGAGATGGTCAGGCATAAACTGCACGTGCTTGGCTGCGCAGGATACGCCGCAGAGTGCTTATAAATTGAAATATTTAGCCCCGCAGTTGGGACCCCGCCTTGCGGGAACCCCTACGGGGTTTTGACGAATCGAGGCACGAGATAAGGAGTAGTCTTGAGGTGAGATTAAATATCAAAAATCAAAAATTAAAATTGTGGAGTTGCCGCAATGCGGCAACGACCTCATTAATTTTGCATTTTGCATTTTTATTTTTGATCTGTTCCAGTGTTTTGGTTTTTTTATGCTGGTCTTCTACTCATAGCTTTTCAGCTCCACCTCCATCCAAGTTAGAAAGCCCTGTTGCTAACGTACCAGATGACTTAGGCGAGCTACTTCAAAAGAGGCTAACACCTGCTGAAATTCCTCAATCTGAACTAACGGAACCAAATGTTGCTTTCGTAGCGGAAACCCTGCCGAGTCCCTCTGGGCAGATTGAAGCAGCATTTGCGCTAATTTACCAGGGCAAATTCGACGCAGCAAGCGGGCTAATAAAGCAAACCTATAAGGATGAGCCAAATGAACTTAGTCCGCCGGTGGCAGAGAAACTGTTGGAAATTATTGATAAATATCAAGCTTTAAGTCAACAACGTCAGTCAGGAAGGCTCACTGCCTACCGGTCGGCCATAGACGAATTAGCTAAGTTGGAGAAACTTCGAGCCGCAGTCCCGCAAGGGACACTGAGTACCGACACAAATAGCGTAAACAATTTAGCCGCTATAAGTGATGCAAACGACGCAAATGATGAAACTTTCGTGCTTTCCGTTATTGCCAAGGCCAGCGAGTTCGCCAATGCTCAGCAGAGAACAGAGCTGTTTTCCCAGCCATTCGTAAAGCAGGTTTTTCAAAAGGTGATAGACAAGGCTACAGAGTTCAAGCTGCAGGGCAAATGGCTCGACGCATACACCAGTTGCTACGCTTGGCTGCAGGTAATCGATCCAAACAATAAGGCGTATTCAGATTATGCCGAGGAGCTTTTGGATAAAGCCAGTATTGTCGCCTCATTTGCCGACAGTCCCTGTGAGACCCGTCAGGAACGTTTCCAAGGGATCAAAGAAGAGATGTTCATTCGGGCAATCGATGCGCTGAATGTGCATTATGTCAGCGATATAGATTACAGCCAAATGGCCAGCAAAGCTATTAGACGTTGCGAATTGTTGGCAGAGGTCCTCGAAAAATTCGAAATTCAATCCCCACGTCTTCTTGTCGAAGACAAGAGCGGGGACGAAATTCCTGCTCTCCGCCTTCGCGGGGACAAGCTTGCCCCTGCGGAAGCAGGGGGTGAGGAATCCTTTTCGCCGCCCGATGCTAACGAGCTTGCCGCCTGGTCGGCGGCTCTGGCAACTGTGTTGGATGAAGTTAAGTCCACTTTGAGCGAACCAGCAGGGTTTGACAAAGATAAGTTCATAGAAGTTTTTGAGAAGGTCCTTGCATTGAACACGGTAACATTACAACTGCCCCGTGCAGCGCTGATTGCGCAGTTTGCAGAAGCGGCGTTGTCGGCACTCGATCCCTACACAGTTATGGTCTGGCCCAGGCAGGTCCAGGATTTCGAAAAGATGATGACCAACGAGTTTACCGGTATTGGGATTGAGATTTCCAAGCCAAAAGGGCTACTGACGGTATCAAGCCTCCTACCAGGTACGCCAGCATACAAAGCCGGTCTTGATGCAGGAGACGTGATAGTAGCGGTAGACGGCGTTGAAACGAAAGATATGTCTCTTATGTGTGCGGTTCACAAGATTACCGGCCCCAAAGACACCAATGTAACTTTGACGGTAAAGCGACCAGGCGAAGAAAATGCCAGAGATATTACCATAACCAGGGCCAAAATAACTGTCCCGACCATCCGGGGCTGGCAAAGGACAGAAACAGGTGACTGGCTATATATGATAGACCAGCAGAATAAAATCGGTTATGTTCGCCTTTCCAGCTTTTCCGCAGATACCTCATCGGGCCTGGAAAAAGTATTGAATCAATTGGAGCAAGAAGAATTAAAGGGGTTGATTCTGGACCTGCGATTCAATTCCGGCGGACTCTTAGAAAGTGCTGTTGAAGTAGCCGATAAATTCCTTGAAGAAGACTTAATAGTCAGAACACAACCCGGCTTTGGCAGGACACCAACTTACAAGCCAGCACACAAAAAAGGAACACATCCGAATTATCCGCTGGTTGTACTGATAAATTCCAGCTCCGCCAGCGGGTCGGAGATAGTAGCAGGGGCATTAGCAGATAAAGTACACCAGCGGGCAGTTTTGGTGGGCGAAAGAACCCATGGCAAAGGCAGCGTGCAAGGAATAACGCTCTATCCCGGCGGCGGCGCGCAGCTAAAATATACCTTGGCGTACTATCATTTGCCTTCCGGCCAAAGAGTTAAAAGCCGAGATGCGGTGGAAAAACAAGGCGGAACGGATTGGGGTATTGGGCCAGACGTCCAGATTGAGTTGACCAGCGATGAACTTAGAAAGATGCTCAACGTTCAAAGGGACAATGACGTGCTTGTCCAAGCTGACCGAAACGTCGGCCGGGAAACGCCCAAAAAACACACCATCGAAGAGACGCTGGCCTCAGACCCGCAGTTAGCGGTTGGTGTCTTGATTATTAAGACCAAGCTGATTCAGATAGAAAAACCCCCAAATGAATTTGGGGGCTAAATATTTAGCCCCGCAATTTATTGCGGGGTTTTTCAAATATTATCATATGCAAGATACGGGACACAATAAATTTGAACGTCAAAGACAGGAAAAACTCTCCTGCCTTAGACAATTAGGTATTGACCCTTACGGCGGCAGATATGATAGCACTGAGCCAGCCGAAAGTATCAAGCGCAGATTCAAAGATGGTGACGAAGGCCAACATGCCAAATGTGCAGGCAGAATCGTGCTGCTAAGGGACATTGGTAAGCTGATTTTTATCACTCTGCGGGACAGTAGCGGGACCATCCAGGTCGGTTTGAGCAAGGGTCTGTTAGCAAGCGGCGCGACAGAGCCTGCCCTGAGCGCAGCGAAGGGATGGCAGCTTGCCAAGCTGCTGGAGCTGGGCGACATAATCGGCGCTGCCGGTCAATTAGGCAAAACCAAAACCGGCGAGATCACTATTTGGGCTGATTGCCTCTCACTTTTGAGCAAATGTCTCTGTCCCCCGCCAGAGAAGTTCCACGGTCTGGCTGACATTGACCTGCGCTACCGTCAAAGGTATGTGGACTTGTGGGCAAACCCTGAAGTGATAGAGCGGTTTAAGCGGCGCAGCGGTCTTATCGCCACAATTCGCCAATTCCTTACATCAAGAGGTTTTTTGGAAGTTGAGACGCCAATGATGCAGACCATAGCTGGAGGAGCTGCGGCTAAGCCTTTTGTAACGCATCATAACAGCTTGGATTTGGATTTGTTTTTGCGGGTCTCTCCCGAGCTGTTTCTAAAAAGATTGCTGGTTGGCGGAATGGAAAAAGTCTTCGAGATAAACCGAAACTTCCGCAACGAGGGGCTAAGTAGATACCACAACCCAGAATTTACAATGCTCGAATTGTACCAGGCATACGCTGATTACAATGTGATGATGGATTTAACGGAGGAGATTATCTCTGTCTGCGTAGAAAAACATTGTGCCGGCAAGAAGATTCAATTCGGCGATTTGACGGTAGATTTCAGTCGGCCTTGGCGGCGGGCCCAATATACAGAGCTGCTAAAAAAATATAGTGGCTGCGATATTGATGATATAGAAGCTATCAGGACAAAGGCACGCAAGCTGGATATAGATGAGCCGGCTTTGGACGATGCGGTGGTTATCAACAAAGTATTTGAGGCCGCTGTCCAGGAAAACCTCGTAAATCCGACCTTCGTGATTGATTATCCAGCGGCGCTGTGTCCTTTAGCCAGACGCAAAAAAGGCAATAGTAAATTCGCTGAGCGCTTTGAATTGCTTGTCGCACAGATGGAACTGGCTAATGCCTATACGGAGCTAAATGACCCCGCAGAACAACATGAGAACTTTCTGAAGCAGCTTCGCGGCCAGGAAGCGTCTTTAACCAAGATGGACCGAGATTATATAACAGCGCTCAAGTATGGTATGCCGCCGGCTGGTGGGCTCGGTATTGGAATTGACAGATTAGTAATGGTCTTGACCGGTGCTTTAAGTATTCGTGACGTCATACTATTTCCACTTCTAAAACCTGTAAAAGATTAACCGCAGAAACCAAACCCCACGTAAAACGTGGGGCTAAGTACTAAAGACTAAATACTAACGGCTAAAACAATGTTGAAATTATTTTTGTGGCTGCGATACCTACGCAAAAAGAAGATTGTGTTTCTCAGTATTGCTGCGGTTGCTTTGTCCACGGCGTTGCTGATAGCTGTTGCCAGCTTGTTCACCGGTTTTATCAATGCGTTTGAGCAAATAGCGGTTCAGACAATAGGTGATGTTGTTCTCTCGGCACCGACGAAATTTGCAAAGTATCCGCTGTTTATCGAGCAGTTAGAGCAAACCTCGGCAGTTCAAGCAGCAACAGCAACGCTGTCGTCCCAAGGTTTGTTGCATCTTGGCAGAGGCAATGTGCGTGCAGTAAACATCTGGGGAATTGAGCCGGACAGGCGAGCAAAGGTAACAGGATTTAAGCAGTTTTTGCGCAAACAAGGACCATCGGATAAGCAGCCGTCTTTCGATGTCCCAGACTCGCCGCAGGCGATTGGTGGGTTTGTGGGGATCGCTGTGATAGCGGAGCCTAACGAAAAGACAGACGAATATGATTACAGCACAATTGACCAGATGCTTGGCCAGCCCGTTGTTCTTACCACAGGCACGATAATAGAATCGAAGGCTCCTACCACAAATAGTACTGTCGGCACGCCTTCTTTTGACTCCTCCGGCGATAGGTTTAAGAGAAAAACTATAAAATTTACCATTGCAGATATTGTCGAGACAGGGGTTTACGACCTGGACAAAAGATTTGTGTATCTACCCATAGAAAAATTGCAAGAAATCTTATACCCAAACGAAGATGGCCAACTTGCCAACCAAATTCAAATCAAACTCGCAGATGATGTTCAAACAGATGCTGCACTGGCGCAGATTCGCGGAGTATGGCAAAGTTTTGTCCAAAATCACCTCGGGGCAGACCCATACCTTATACGATTTACCAGCATTGAAACAGCTAAGCAGATGCAAAGCCAATATGTCGCTGAGCTACGAAAGCAAATGGGAGTTTTACTACTGATTTTTGGTGTGGTAAGTTTCAGCGTTGTGGTGCTGATATTCTGCATATTTTATATGATCGCCAGGCTTAAGCAGCGGGACATTGCCATCATAAAAAGCTGTGGGTCAGCAAGTGGTTCTGTGGCTTTTATTTTTCTGGGGTTTGGTGGTTGTGTGGGAATAATCGGCTCAGGCATCGGCGCTGTTTTAGGATACATCATTACAAAAAACATAAATATAATTGAGGAATGGATAAGGATAATCTTTGGGCTAAAACTTTGGAAAAGTAGTGTCTATATGTTTAGTAAGATTCCCAATGAGGTTAATTGGGCTTCGGCTTTGCCTATTATGCTGTTTGCAGTCGTAGCTGCAACTATCGGGACAGCCATTCCTGCGATTGTCGCAGCAAGAACAAGGCCGGTGGAAATCCTTCGATATGAATAGCAGGACAAAAGATAAATACGAAGCACGAAATTCGAAATCCGAAACAAATTCGAATAACCAAAATTCAAAACGTTTTGGTCATTTCGTCATTTGAATTTAGATATTGTTTAGGATTTCGATATTCGAATTTCGGATTTTTCTTGTTGAGTATGTATAAGATTATTCTTGCAACCAGGTATTTGGTAAAACGCCACATAACGTATTTTGCGGTGCTGGCAGTAGCGCTTTGCGTTTTTATCGTGGTGGTAGTGATGACCGTGCTGACGGGTCTGGTGCGTGACTTCAAGCAGAAAAACCACCAGTTTACGGGAGACTGCGTGGTCGGCACCGAATCGCTGGTGGGCTTTGCATACTATGAAGATTTTATCAAGATGCTCGAGCAAACCGATTTTATTGAAGGTGTCTCTGCCGTGGTAAAAAGCTACGCATTGGTCAGCCCGAGTTGGACACAGCAGGGTCTCGGCCTGGAGATTATAGGTATCGACCCTCTTAGGCATAGCAGGACCACGGGTTTTGGCAGAACGCTGTATTACCGCAAAGGCGACGTCTCTAAGGCATTTGAGCCGGTCTTTGACCCGAACCTCATAGGGTGTGTATTAGGTATCGAAGTTGGTAACAGGTTAGGAAACGCTCTGGCGCCGCAGCGTGGTTCGAGGGGGCAATATTTTTACAGCGACCGTCTGGACGAAACACCTGTTTCGGTAAGTTGTGTGCCTCTGACTGCAAAAGGTGCACCGGCCAAAGCCGACTTAGGCCTGATTAATACACAAAATTTCTACTATAGTGACTATTCTCACAGTGGTTTAGCCAGAGTAGATGACTCGCTGGTTTATTTACCGTTTGAACAAGCTCAAATGCTCTGCGGAATGGCTGGGCCAATCAAAAGAGCAAATGCTCTTCATATAAAGTTCAAGCCCAACATCAAACTTCATACCGGCTGTGCAAAAGTAGCTTCGCTCTGGCAAAAGTTCAAACAAGAAAAAGCAGACGAACAACAGGCGGACTTATTTGAAACTGTAGCTGTGCAAAGCTGGAAAGACTATAGACGTGCGCAAATAGCAGCGATGGAAAAGGAACAGACCATGATGACTGCCATGTTTATCCTCGTGGGCATTACCACCGTTTTTATTATCTTTGTAGTTTTTTATATGATTATCAGCCATAAGAGCAAAGACATTGGTATATTGAAAAGCATCGGCATATCGAACTGGAACATTGTCCAGTTGTTTATGGGATTTGCGTTCTTGGTAGGTCTTTTAGGCTCAGCGGTGGGCGCATGTTCCGGATGGTTATTTTTGCGGAAAATGAATCAGATAGAAAATTGGCTGTTTGAGCATTTTGGGTTCCAGCTCTGGGATAGGACTATTTATGCTATCGGCGACATTCCGAACCAGGTAGAATTCGATTGTTTGGCAATAATTATCCTTTCAGCGATTTTGGCCTGTTTAGCCGGTGCGCTTCTGCCAAGCTGGCAGACAATAAGATTAAAACCGGTTGAGACTTTGCAGGTCAGCCGATTATAACAAGTGTACAATTTATAAGGACCTAAAATGTTTGCGACTCTCGTTTAAGGTTATGGATGCTCGTGTCGACGCTCGTCCCTTCGGCTTCGCTCAGGGCAGGCATAGAAGCTCGAAGCTCGTTTTTTTCGAGTATCCAGTTTCCAGCTTCGATACAAGCTTCGACACCAACAAACGAGGTTCCACAACAAGAGCAAACTTTAGCTCACTTTAGTCGAAGGATAGGACGTTTGATGCTAAAGACCGAAGAAATTTATAAATCTTATCGGATGGGCGCAGCGGAAGTTAAGGTCCTAAAAGGGGTCAATTTTGCTGTGGAAAAAGGTGAATTTGTGGCAGTAGTCGGAGCCTCAGGCAGCGGTAAAAGCACACTTTTGCATATATTGGGAGCGTTAGATAGGCCCGATAAGGGTGTGGTGAAGTTTGAAGGACGGGACTTGAGCCGGTTCGGCGCTGCTGAATTAAATAGATTTCGCAACAAAATGGTGGGATTTGTTTTTCAGTTCTACCATTTATTGGACGAATTAACTGTATTAGAGAATGTCTTTCTGCCGACAATGGCCTCCAAGAGCATACTCGGCTGGCTTGCGTGTCGCAGATGGGCGAAGGACCGAGCCAGGCAGTTGCTTGCCCAGCTTGGTTTGTCCGACAGAGCCGATCATAAGCCGTATCAGTTATCGGGCGGAGAAAGACAGAGGGTTGCTATCGGCAGGGCCTTGATGAATCAGCCGAGACTGCTTTTGGCCGATGAGCCGACAGGAAATCTTGACTCTGCAACAGGAAATGTTATCTTGGATATTCTCGAAAAACTAAATAGAAATGGCCAGACAATAGTGATGGTAACCCACGACCAGACCATTGCACAAAGGGCTGGACGAATAATAAAATTGGTAGATGGAAAAATAAAAACTGATACTTAATAGATACACAAAAGATAAATCCGAAGCACGAAATTCGAAATACGAAACAGGGACCCCGCCTTGCGGGAACCAAATAAATTCGAATGACAAAAATACAAAATTCAAAATAAAACGTTTTTGTCATTTGAAATTTGAACTTTGATATTGTTTCGGATTTCGATATTCGAATTTCGGATTTTTACGAACTACGATGTACGAGGTTAATTTATGGCATTGAAGATTTGGCTTGATGACAAACTTGTTGACGAAGCAGATGCTAAAATATCCGTTTTTGACCACGGTCTGCTTTACGGCGATGGGGTTTTTGAAGGCATTCGCGTTTATAACCGCAGGATATTTGAGCTGGAAGCTCACATAAAACGGCTTTATGAATCAGCCAAGGCAATCCGTCTTGAGGTCCCGATGAGTCGCAGTAAACTCATAAGTGCCGTGGAAAAAACCACCGAAGCCAACGGTGTGATTGACGGCTATATTCGGCTGGTCGTTACTCGCGGAGTAGGAACTCTGGGACTGAATCCTTTTGTCTGCGAGGATAGTAGATTATTCATCATAGCTGATAATATTCAGCTTTATCCGGAGGAGCTTTACGAAAAGGGAATGAAAGTGATAAGTGCCACTACGGTTCGTAATCATCCCCTGGCACTTCCACCTCAGGTCAAGAGCTTGAACTACCTCAATAACATCCTGGCTAAGATCGAAGCGCTGGATAATAATGTACCCGAAGCGATTATGTATAACCACGAAGGATATGTTGCCGAGGCAACAGGCGATAATGTTTTCATTGTGAAAACCGACGTAATTTACACGCCGCCGATCGAAGTGGGTGCGCTGGAGGGGATAACCCGAGCTGTAGTTATCCGATTAGCTAAGCAAGAAAACCTTCAGGTAGTTGAAAAGAATCTGACGAAAGTGGATTTATATATTTGTGATGAATTTTTCCTCACTGGCACCGCCGCCGAGGTCATTGGTGTTGTGGAAATTGACGGCAGAGTTGTTGGTGACGGAAAGCCCGGCCCTATTACCAAGCTGCTAAGAAAGAAGTTCTTCAGCTACGCACACGGAAGGGAAAAATAACGTATAGTTGATAGCAAAAACACTAAACGCTATACGTTCAATACCATGGAATTGCCAGCACATAGCGACATAGCCAAGGCTGCCCCACGAAAAGTGATTCCTGCTTTTAGGCTTATCGAAGACCAGCTAAACCAGGTAAGGCAGTTAATCAATGAACAACTCATTGTCTCCGCCAAAGCAGCAGACATTAACCGCTTGCTCGAATATATCAAAACGCGTAGCGGCAAGATGATTCGCCCTGGACTGGTTTTGCTGGCGGGCAGCGCCGCCGGTAAAATCACGGATCGACATATACTGGTGGCAGCGATCGTTGAGATGATTCACAACGCCACGCTGTTGCACGATGACGTTATAGATGAAGGCCAAAAAAGACGAGGGCTGCCTACAATAAATAGTCTCTGGGGCAACGAATCTGCTGTGCTGCTGGGCGATTTCCTGCTAAGCCAGGTTTTCAAGATGTGCGCCGATTTGCAGCCCAAAATCACCAATATAATTGCCGCTGCCGCTGCTCGAACCTGCGAGGGTGAATTGAGGCAGGTAATTCAAAGGCACAATTGGCAATTGAGCGAGCCGCAATACCTCGACATAATCACCGAAAAAAGTGCTGCTTTTTTTAGTAGCTGTTGTCATCTTGGTGCCCTTTTGGCCCAGGCAACCCAAGCCGAGGTTGAGTCACTCACCCATTTCGGCTTGAACGCCGGCATCGCATTTCAAATTACCGATGACCTGCTTGACCTGATTGGCGATGAAAGCCGAACCGGCAAAACGATAGGCAGTGACGTCGAAAAAAACAAGTTAACTTTGGCGATAATACATTTACTAAGAATGGTGGACCAGAAAGAAAAAGATAAGATTTATAACAAGTTAAATCGTAGTGTAGGCAAAAGTAGGAATGACTTGCTAAAGATGCTAAAATCCTACGGCAGTTTTGAATATGCGCACAGCCGGGCGCAAGAATTTGTCAATAAAGCGATGCAGGTGTTAACCGGCTTGAAGCAAAGCCAGGCTAAAGAGGCTTTGATTGAAATGGCAAAATTTATGGCCAATAGAGTGATTTAGCACGACTTATACTATACAATGGGCAATAAAAAAGCCCCCCTTATCTTCCTTCGTAAGACAGGAAGGGGGGCTTTTTTGTCATTCTCATTCGGTCCTATCAAACAGATAGACTTTTCAAGGGCCTACTAAAATCTCCAGATGCCGTTTACACCAAAGCCACTGGCGCCGTTTGCCCACTGGAATTCGGCGGCCAGAGACCAGTTGTCAGTAATCTGAAACAGTGCGCCCATGTAAGCACCGATGTTTCCAGACTCCTCGATATCATCGCGAAGCTTCACTGGACTGCCCGTACCTTTACCTTCGACTTCGCCATCAAGCCAGTAAAGGAATGGACCACCATAGACATTCACATTCGAGGCAACCGGGTGGACTACTCCACCGGCTAACATGACCTCCCAGTATTCAATCTCAGCCGATGTATAGGGCTGGCCACTAATATAAGCTTGTCTTTGGTCTTCGGTCTCCGACCAGTTGAACAGGCCTACAGCACCGAATTTTGTACCGTTTTGTTCGTAGATAGTTGCTCTTAAACCGCCGCCCAGTGCCAAGCCCATATCACCGTCGAAGATAGCATCTCCCTGTGCGAATAATGCATATTCATGCATCTCAAGTCTTGAGCCACCAATTCGCCCAAAAATATCAACGTTGTCAATTAGACCACAGCTAAGGTCAACAAAGGCTCGTTGCTGCTTTGCGCCATCGACCTCACCTTTATAGGAACTACCACCGGCTTTAGCATCAAAATCCAGGTCCATTTGGCCGGACAGATACGCCACACCAATACTGGCCTGGCCTTTTAACAGGCTGCTCGCTGGAGGCCCCAAAAAGTCCAATGCAAAAACCTGCGAGCTGCATAGACAAATCACACCAATTACAACAGCCAACAATAGAATCTTCTTCTCCATAATGTACCCCTTTCCAAAAACACTTCATCCTACAAAACTTCTACATCCGAAACGTTTGTAACCACAAATTGGCCCACACTAATCATGCCTACCCGTCTGTCGAGGTATATCTAAACCAAATATGACAATTCTTCAGCGGCAAGAATATATTGGTAGCTCATATAGAAATCAAGCAAGAAAAAAACTTTTTCTGATTTTTTTTACGTGGTAAATTAGCTAAAATTCGCCAAAGGATTTGTCTTGGCCAAATTAGCTCAAATAAAAAACCAGCTTTTGATTTTTTAACCGGCCTTTTACAGATATAATCTTCAGTAATACTAAAGTCTGCTGAGACACCAAAGAGGGCGTGTGGACCAATCGTAGTCTATCTTTCTTTATCTCCTTAAAACATCCTTCTTACTACAAACTTGCCACGCTAATAAAAAATCCTTTCTGGTATAAGATTGCCCCTCTATCATCTATCTGCAAAATTTAGCGGTACGAAGCTATAAGTCAAACAAAAAATGCTTTTTTTAGATTTTTTTTGCGATGAATATCCAAGCCCAGAATAAAGTAAATGGCTGTTATTATAACCCCTTATGGAAAATAAATTTTCGACAGATTCGGGCATCTTGCATATAATATGCTCGATGCGCGATGATGAGACCGATAAAAAATTATTTAATGAGTCTGAAAAGGCCAATATAAACATGGCTGCGCCCTTGGCGGTTCGGATGAGGCCGAAAAACCTCGATGAATTTATCGGACAAAGGCACTTCCTTGGGCCCGATAAACTGCTGACCAGGATGCTCACAGCCGATAAGCTCACCAGCTTGATATTTTATGGCCCGCCGGGAGTGGGCAAGACCTCGCTGGCAAATGTGATCGCCAATTACACTAAGGCCAAATTCTATTATCTCAATGCACCGGCAGCCAGCGTAAAGGATATTCGAGAAATAATTGCTGCCGCCAGAGACAGACTTGCAGTCAGCGGCAGTCGGACCGTGCTTTTTATCGATGATATCCACCGCTTCAGCCGGGCTCAGCAGGATGTTTTGTTGGATGATGTCGAATCCGGCGTCTTAATTCTCATAGGCGCTACTACGGAAAATCCGTACTTTGCGGTTAATTCGCCGTTGATTTCTCGCAGCACCGTATTTCATTTTGAGCCGCTCAGCCAAGAAGACGTCTTGCAATTGCTGCGCACGGCGATTGATGACCCCGAACGAGGGCTGGGCAAATTTGACATTCAGGCGGACGAAAAGGCACTGAAATTCTTGGCAGTGATGTGCGATGGCGATGCTCGAAGGGCCTTGACAGCTCTGGAGGTCGGCGTGTTATCGCAGGCTGCGCGAAAGCAAACAGAAAAAATAAAATTTAATCTGGAAGTTGCCAAAGAGTCGATACAACAGAAAGCCATTGTTTACGACCGCACAGGCGATACGCACTACGATTTGGCAAGCGCATTACAGAAGAGTATGCGGGGCAGCGACCCTGACGCCACGGTTTATTGGCTTGCCCGTATGATAGCGGGCGGCGAGGATACGCGTTTTATTGCTCGGCGGATTGCGGTTTGTGCCGCCGAAGATGTTGGAAACGCCGACCCTATGGCGACGGTCTTGGCTGCTGCGGCTGTCCAAATATCCGAATTTGTGGGATTGCCAGAAGCACAATTGGCGCTGGCACAAGCGGCACTGTATGTGGCCTGTGCGCCAAAATCAAACGCCGCAGCCTCGGCGATATGGAAAGCAACAGCCGATGTGCAGCACGAGCCTATTAAGCCGGTGCCAAAACACCTGAAGGATAGCCACTACCCGGCTGCGAAAAAGTTAGGCTACGGAGCTGATTACAAATACCCGCACAACTTTAAGGATGGTTTTGTGCCGCAGGAATATTTCCCAGCAGCGATGAAGAAAAAATATTATGAACCCAAAGAAATCGGCTGCGAAAAAAATATTAAGCGTTATTTACAAAAGCTGCAAGCCTTGATAGAAAATAGTAAATCTGCACAAAATAGGACTGAAGAAAAAGGATAGGTAAATGGACAAAACCCAGTTGCGGCAAAAGTTACAGAATTGCCTGCTTCAGTTGAGCGAAAAGCAGCGAGCCGAGAAAAGTCGCAAAGCTTGCCAGAATTTGGTTTCGACAGCGCAGTTTCAAGATGCGTCCGCAATTATGATGTATTTATCGCTTCCGCACGAGGTGGATACCTCCGAGGCCATACTTGCCGCCTGGCAACTGGGAAAAACGGTGGTAGTGCCCAAGATTTCCTGGCAGCAAAGGCACATGATACCGGTGCAAATAAACTCGCTGGAGACAGGCTTTTCCACCGAGGTTTCAGGACTGCGAAATCCGATAACCGGCGTGCCGATACCATTTGAAGAGATTGACCTGGTAGTCGCGCCGGCATTGGGATTTGATAGGAAGGGTAATCGGCTTGGCCGAGGCGGCTCCTATTACGACAGGTTCTTCACCAATAAACAGCTTAAGGCTTGCCGATGCGGCTTTGCTTTTGCAGAGCAGGTGGTTGACTTTATACCGGTGACCGACAGTGACCAGCCGATAGACCTTTTAGTAACCGATGAAGAAGTAATATACTTTGGAACCCCGCAAAGCGGGGACCCTAGTCACAGCAAAAAAGGAGAATAAAATGGCTCGTTATTCCTTTCCCTGGTTCAGCAGAACAAGACTTCGGAATCCAAACCTAATATACATCATCTCAGCTTTGCTTATTGTAGCTTTGGCGGTTGTTTTTATTTATGGCCGCCGTCTTTCCAACAAACCTGTCCCGAGCATAGCCGAGGGAAACGAAGAGCAACCTATTGGGAGCTTACCTGAATCAAAAGTGGTCACAGCTTATGTGAATGAAAGGTCAAAAGCTCCCATTGTTGAGGCCTTGCCAAAACCAGAGTTAGTCCCAACTGAAAAGCGAGTAGATGTCCAGCCTGTGCAGCCACTGGCAGCAGAAGCAAAACAACCGCATGATTTGATAAGTGTCCCGCCGAAGCCAAGCACCGAGTCCAATCCCAAAGTGACTGAGATTATCGCTGAAGCTATGGCGCTGGTCAACGAAAAACCTGGCAGGATTATAGAGGTGCGTGATAAGCTAAACGATGCGTTGCTAATGCCTATGGGGGTCAAACAACGAGCGTTCGTGAAAGACCAACTCTCCAAGCTTGCCGAGCAATGGCTGTTCAGCAAAAGCCTTTTTCCTGATGATAAGCTTTGCGGAAGTTACAAGGTCCAGCCCGGCGACCAGTTCAGGATAATCGGGCAGCAATATAAAGTGCCGTACCAGATTCTAATGCAAATTAACAATATCCGTCGTCCGGAGGCGTTGCAGGTGGGACAGACGATAAAAGTCATAAATGGTCCCTTCCACGCGAAGGTGTATCGTTCCACCTTCACCATGGACTTGTATCTGCAGAATACTTTTGTCCGCAGTTTCCCGGTGGGTCTGGGCCAACCCGATATGGAGACACCAACGGGACTCTGGAGGGTCAAGCTCAATGGAAAACTCGTTAAACCGGTCTGGACAAATCCACTTACCGGCAGAACACATCGCCCTGAGGACCCGGACTATCCTTTAGGCTCAAGGTGGATAGCGCTGGAGGGCCTTGAGGGAACCGCTAAAGACAGGACTGGCTTTGCTATTCACGGCACCAAAGAGCCCGACCAAATAGGCACCGCAGGCTCACAGGGATGTATCCGCCTGCACAATGGCGATGCAATACTACTCTATAATCTATTAGTGCCGATTCATTCCCTGGTCAGAGTCGAAGATTAAAATAGCGGCGTATTTTGTGGCTGTTTCGGTGAGTTATTTTCCTCTCTGCCGGATAATTCCTTCTACCCATAGCACAACGATTTCTGCCAATCGTACTGCTTGCTTGTACTCTTTTTCATCGATAGGCTCAAAGTCACCGGGGTAACGGCTTATAACAGCATAGTCAGTGAGGCTCGCTGCATCTTCTACCTCTAACGGCGGAATGATGTCTTGTGGTAAAAAATCCAGAAGTGTCCTGATATTATGAGTTTTTGGTGGTGCAACGTCCTTAGCAATCAATACCGCTTTCAGCGCCTTTTCAGCTGCTTGTTGCGCATGGAAGCATAGTCCTTCCAATAAAACCTTGGGTTGTTGCCCCGTGCGTGCAAGCTCTAAATCGCTATAGGCATAACGTAGCCAGTCAGCCGGGCTTCCTGGAAAATGACCTTCAGGCGGCATATATCTCTCTGCCTTCCTGGAGCACAGTTCGATAAATTAAGCCAATGTTATCCTTATGTCTTTCCAAATCACTTGGTGTTGCAACTAAAATATCGAAAGGAACCCCTAATCCTTTAATTTGCCTATATAAAAGTTGTGCAGTCCGACGACCATGAGCACCTTCGGGCATTACTACTAAGACATCAATGTCGCTATCAAGATTCGCTCTACCACGGGCATATGAACCAAATAGAATTATCTTTAGAGGATGTACAGCCTCGACGATACTTTGTACAAGTGATTCAATCACTTCTGAATTGGCCTGCATGTTTAACCTACATTTTACTTTGTTCAATAAATCAAGTAACAACACCAGAAGCAAACCACAAATCGGAAAATTATGCTGATTCTTTTTTCGCTATCTGTTTTGCGGTGAATAGTTCCGCTTTACCTTCGACTATGTCGCGGGTAATTACATATTTTGCGCCCCTTTGCTCATCCGGCAGTTTATACATCAGGTCAACCATCAGCTCCTCAGTAATCGCACGCAAAGCCCTGGCTCCAGTATCATGCTTGAGCGATTTTTGTGCCAGCGCACGTAAAGCACTCTCTGTAAATTCAAGTTCGGCATCTTCCATTTCAAAAAACTTTTGATATTGCCTGATTAGTGCGTTTTTGGGCTTTGTTAATATATCCACAAGCGCATCTTCATCCAGCGGCGAGAGCACGGTTATTAACGGCATACGGCCTACAAATTCAGGTATCATCCCAAATTCGATGAGGTCCTCCGGTATGACCTGAAACATTATGTCTGTAAGCTCTTTTTTGTCGTCGGTTCTGCCGGCCAGCTCAGAGCCGAAGCCAATTAGTTTTTTGCCGAGCCGATTCTTGATGATATTTTCCAGGCCCACAAATGTTCCGCCGCATACAAAAAGTATTTGCGTGGTGTCAATTTGTATATAGGATTGCTCCGGATGCTTTCTTCCACCTTGCGGCGGGACATTGGCGATAGTCCCCTCGAGCATCTTCAAAAGTGCCTGCTGGACGCCTTCGCCGGAGACATCACGGGTAATTGAAATATTTTGATAAGTTTTGCCGATCTTATCGATTTCATCAATATAGACGATGCCTCGCTGAGCAGCCTCTAAATCGAAATCAGCGTTCTGCAGCAGCCGCAGCAGGAAATTTTCCACGTCTTCGCCGACGTACCCAGCCTCGGTAACGGTGGTGGCATCGCATATAGCGAATGGCACTTGCAATTTCCGAGCAAGGGTGCGGGCAAGCAGGGTTTTACCGCTACCGGTCGGCCCAATTAGCAGCACATTGGATTTGTCTATCTCCACGTCACTGTCAGAAGTATCGCTGTGCACAAGCCGTTTATAATGGTTATGCACCGCAACAGAAAGATATTTTTTAGCGTGCTCCTGACCAATTACATATTGGTCCAGATACTCCTTTATTTCTTTAGGCTTTGGCATTTTTTTCAGACGGGCACTTACCTTGCCGGTTTGTTTTCGGTTCTGCCGGATAATGCTGTGGCATAGCTCAACGCATTCCGGGCAAATAAAAACCCTATCTGGGCCTTCTATAAGCGTATCAGCTTGACTTGCAGAGCGACCGCAAAAACTACAAATTGCCTTAGACCTTTTATTGTTTGTTTGCCTGGTCATTACTACCTTCCCATTCACAAATTAAATACAGCTTTTTCAAGTTTCATACTGCTCTGTAGAAAAGACTCACTGTCATTTCGACCGAAGCGAGGCAAAGCATCGCGAAGCGGAGAAATCTACTCAAAAGCAGATTTCTCGACTCGCCTACGGCTCGCTCGAAATGACAACCTGTGCTCTTTTCTACAAAGGAGTTTCATATATTCTAATTTATCGGCACTATCTGGGCAAGTAATTTACTGCTGGGAGCTTTGTGATGACCTATTTTTTCAACTCTAATTGTAAGCGACGTTCTCAGCATGGGTTAGTGTATTCTCGCCTGCCAAGGCTACACTATCTCCTTTCTTGGCTGCGATCGGCAGCAGCCAAGTCAATAACTTGAAACCGCAATCAAGAACGCGGTCGTTCTACTCTTCAGGTTCGCAAAAGCAGTCCTCAGATGGTTCACCGCAACCTGAGCAAACCCCATCCTCTATGGGCTGACCACATCTCTTGCATGGCGAGCATCCACACCTCTGACACATTGTTCTACCTCCTAAATAACTGCCGTATTTGAAAATCTGAAATTATCCATTAAAAGCCCAGCAAGTCAAGCCTGAATTTTTCAGTCCTTCTAAGAAGCGATCTTTAGCAGCCTCTCTGCGATTTTATAACTGGCATCCAACCTCGCAACTGCCTTACAGGCCCTTACCATCCTTTGCCGTTCTTTTTCATTTTTCATCAATTCTTCCAGCTCTTGCCAAAGCCATTGCGCCCTATCTGTTGCATCCGGCAGATCATCAACGATAATTGCTGCGCCGGCCTCAACCAACTTGCTTGCATTTAAATACTGATGCTTATCCTTATGATAGGGGTAAGGCATACAGATACTTGGCACTGCCGCCGCAGCGTACTCGGCTACGCTGACTGCACCGCTTCTGCCGATCACTAAATCGGCAGCAGCTAACAGGTTCGGCATATCATCGTAATATCCTAAAACTTTATGCCTAACTTTAGCACCAGCGTAGGCCTGCTTGACTTTTTCGTAATTACGCAGACCGGTCAAATGAACTATCTGCCAATCATAGCCGAAGCTATCTAACTTTTTCAATAGTGAGCACACTGCATCGTTAATATTTTCTGAGCCGCTCGAAGCACCGGTTATAAGCAAAATCTTTTTATTTTCATCAAGGCCTAATTGCTCTATCGCCCTATGCGGCTCTGGATTTGCAAAGCCGCTTCGTAGGGGACAACCGACAACGTTAACTTTCGTTTTTTTCTTGACAAAGTGTTGTGCTGTTTCGGCGAACGGCACAAAGATTTCATCTGCGAAGCGTGCTATGAATTTATTTGCCCGGCCTGGCACAATATCAATATTCAAAAGCACAACAGGCACTTTCAGTTTATGTGCTGCCCGAGCGGCTGGGGCTGCAACAAATCCGCCCACACCGATGACCATCGCGTTGTCACTTTTAGCGATTAGCTCTTTTGCGATTCGATAACTTTGCCAAAATGAAGTGCAAAAACCAATTAGTTTACCTGGCCTGATGCTGAGACCTTTTGCAGGAAGCTGAGTATATTCCAGGCCAACTTGCTGAAGGATTTGCGCATCAATGCTGCGAGTGCTGCAGAAAAAATGGATTCTCGCTGCCGGCTCGATTTTAACTATTTGCTCTGTCACAGCGATAGCAGGATAGATATGTCCTCCTGTTCCCCCACCGGCAAAGAAAAAGCACTTATCGCCCATCATTCAGCTCCTTGCTTATCTGCGTGTCGAAAGTCTGCCCAAAGTTGGTGCCGAATGCAAGAGTTTTTTACACTAATAGTTATTCTATCAGATTGTAGTTGAAAACTTTATCAAGATAGGATATTGAATTTACTGGGTATTACAATGAATATCTTACTAAGA
>Ga0315312_1001354_pt1 | contig 19434 bp, 15 predicted proteins | sample TDP7_MG_FD_203629 | JGI IMG/M metagenome (GOLD analysis project Ga0315312, IMG submission 203629) | Freshwater sediment microbial communities from Lake Towuti, South Sulawesi, Indonesia - TDP7 | ecosystem: Environmental > Aquatic > Freshwater > Lake > Sediment | place: Indonesia: South Sulawesi... | reverse complement strand
GATATCGTCTGCGCCTATCTTGGTGACTTGCTTGAGAACCATCCTAACAGAACAGATCCTAATGCCCCCGTTTGGGTAAAATGTCGGTAGCACAAGACGCGGAGGCACATTCGACTATTCATCCTTACCAGCTTTCTGGTTTGAGGGTTCTGGACTATCAACATCGAGCCGGTTTGGGGATTCCAAGGAGGGGCCCACCCCATCGAATATCGCTTTATTAGTGCCGCTGTGCCCACGTGATGCGGTGGTTGGATGGAGCCATATAAGAAGCCCCAGCTAGTCAGAGGCTCAGAGCCTGTGTGTGCTCACCCACCTAGGTGTTGCGCGACTGGCGGCTTCGCGGTCCACTAAGTGCTAACAAGGATTACACATCTTCCACTTCGATATGAGCGGCCTACTGGTAGGTATAATGGTCACCCAGATGCCGTATCGTCTGTCACCCAATACAGTGTGTAGGGATAGGGGTGGCGTATTTCTTCTTTTGAATCCCGATACCCCCAGCTGGATCGTGGTTAACGAAGCGGGAAAGGACGTACTTGACCTCTTAGACGGGCAGCGGACAGCGAGGCAGATAGCCGAAGTCTTGGCTAAAAGGTATGAAGTCTCTGAAGAAGTCATTGAAGAAGATGTCGTCAAATTTCTCTCGGAAGCCTTCCGCAGGAGGTTTCTTGAGCAAGCACCACAAGGGATAGGTAAAGAGGAATCAAGAACACTGGTTCCCGAACACATGGACCTGAGCGTCACAAATGCCTGCAATCTTAGTTGTCCGCACTGCTACTCCGACTCAGGGGCGCCTTTTCCGAATGAACTCAACATGACAGAAATCCGAAAACTGTTGAAAAGCTTCGTCGAATTAGGAGGACGAGGCTTGGCCTTGAGCGGAGGAGAGCCATTGATGAGACCTGACCTCTCTCATATCCTAGAGTATGCAAGTGCTACGGGTCTGAAGAAGATAATCCTTGTAACAAATGGATCACTATTCAATGACGAGCTTGTCCGCTGCATATCGAGGGCACGAATCTGCGAAGTGCAGGTTAGTATCGATGGAGCTGATGCAGGCGTGAATGACTCGATAAGAGGGGCAGGCCATTTTGAGGCTGCGACAAGAGCCGCAGAGAAGTTGGTGAGGCACCATGTGCGTACGACCATCGCCTTAACGGTAATGAGACCTACACTTGGTCAGATTGATGGCTTTCTGCGTCTTTCCAAGAAGATAGGCGCCGAAGGAGTACACTTCACATTACTGAAGAATTTTGGTCGGGCTGAGCGCAACACAGAGAGCTTAGAACCTTCGCCTGTAGAAATCTGTGACGCACGTTCAAAGATTAGATATTTGTCCAAGAAGATGTCAGTGATAGTGGATTTTGAGAAGGGTTTACACGAATACCTGAATAACCCGCGGAGAGCAGAGACATGTGATGCCGGAATAAGGATGCTCAGCATCAATTCAACGGGAGAAGCGTACCCATGCGTGACCTTGAATGGTCAGGAATTCTTTCGGGCAGGATCGATTCGAACCTCAGATCTGGATAGCATATGGAACGACTCCCCTGTCTTTGCCATGTTACGATCTCGCAGTGTACTTGACATACCCGGGTGTAGTGAGTGCGAGTTCAGGCTGATCTGCGCCGGCGGCTGTCTAGCTGAAACGTATAAGACTTACGGAACTCTGATGAAACGATCTCCACGCTGTGATGCGATGAAGTTGAAAGATGCATACTGGGAGGCCTTGATAGACCTCGCTTTTGGGTTCAGTTAAGGCTGTCTTGTCGACCGTTGTAGTTTGCCATAAGCCCATGGCCAGAAAGCCTCATCTAGAACATGGTGATCAGGGACATATCTCGTGATGCTGCTCACATAGAAGAGGCTGCGATACAGTCGTGGGATGTGCGGGCAGATTCAAGAGTCTCCTTCAGGAGTATCTTGAGTTTCTATGCAGAGAGAGCCCTGAAACTGCTACGTTCCTTCTGGGAATCCATACGTATGACGATGAGCTCTCTGATCCTTCGCTTGAAGGGGTGAAGAGAAGGATTCAGGGTCTCAGACGCTTCGTAGAACTATTCGGCGAAATTGGTGCTTCTGAACTGTCCAGAGAAGAGAAGTGGGATCTGGAGATTGTGAGGTCTGCCTTAGCGAGAGAGATCTACTCGATCGAGGAGATCGGCATGTGGAGGAAGTATCCGGACTATGTTATGCAAATATGCGTTGCAATAGATCCGCTATATTCTAGAGACTATCCAGACTTCGACCATAGAACGCGCTGCTTATGCTCAAGACTGGAGAAGGCGACTTCCTTTCTAGAATCGTCGAAGACCGCTATGATAGATCCTGTCAAGACCTACGCTGAGATCGCTCTCCAAGGCATGAGCGGGGCTCAAGGATTCCTGAATACAGTAGGGCAGCACGTGATACCGTTGCTCACTTCGGAACTGCAAGATAGGATGCGTAGCGCCATAGCGAAAGTGTCCGAGAGCATACGCGCATATGAAAACTATCTGAGGAACGACATTCTTCCGAGAAGCGAGCCTCGATTCGCGTATGGTCGAGAGAGGTTCGATAAGATGCTGGAGCTGATGGGGTTAGAAATGGACGCCTCGCAGTTGATCAGACTGGCTGAAGACTCTCTCGAACAAAGCAAAACCTTAATGGGTAAAACGGCATCAAAGCTTGTGCCGTCCGGGGATTGGAAGGAAGCTCTCCGAATAGTCAGTGAGGACAAACCAACAGACTGGCCTGAGACGCTTAGGCTCTGCAAAGAGACAGTGCATCAACTGAGAGCTATGACGGCAATGAGTGGGGTTGCCACGCTACCTCCCACAGACAATCTTGAGATTTTGGAAACTCCGGACTATTGGAGACATGTTTCCCAATTCTTGGCCTCCTACTTGCACCCGCCCCCCTTCCATAGAGATCAGACGGGCAGGTTCTATATCACGCCGATCACGGATCCGAGGATGCTGAGGAGTAGGGCTGATATCTACCTCATATGTCTCCATGAAACGTATCCGGGCCATCATCTTCACTTGGCGTGGTCCAATGCCAATCCATCGCTGGCTAGGAAGCTCTTCTCCAATCTACCGCTGACTGAAGGATGGGCACACTACATGGAGGAATACTGGATGACACAGATCGCCCCGGATCCGAAGGTGGAGCTTGTGTTTCTTCAACATGCAGTGAGACGGGCTGCCAGAGCCATTCTATGCGCGAAGCTTCACATGGAGCAACTGACGATCGGTCAGGCAGCAGAGTTTCTAGTAGACGAGGTGGGCCTTGAGCCCAAAGTGGCTGAGTCGGAAGCAAGGATGTATGCCCTGACCCCTTTCCAGTACTTGAGCCACTTCGCAGGAAAGCAATCGATTCTGAAGCTCAAAGAGGAGGCAAAGCAGGTGATGGGAGGCAGATACACTGACAGGTTCTTCCACGACATCTTGCTCCACTCGGGAAGAGGGGTATCCTTCAACATCTTGAAAGAAATACTCCGCGAGGCAATGGCAGAATAACAAGTCTATCCGAATAGCTCGTCGCCACTAGCGATGCGCTCACTTCGGAGTTCGATGTGCTAAAGATACTTGAGGCATCAGGCTTGTGTGCAATTTAGCGAAGACACAGTCAGCGTCACTCGCCAGATCGAGTCTAATTAGAGATATGCCTAGCTCGTTGCCTAGGTTGACGAAGGTGAGCTGGCTTGACGTGAAATTGGCTTCCGCTGTCTGAATCTCATGGCTTTGGTTCGTTGCCAGTCAATCGGCTGCATTAGCCTCTGCAATAGTTATGTCTCATCTGTAACTTCAAAGGCCCGAAGTCGAAAGCCGGACAGTTGGAATTCCCCTCACCAAAGGATTATTCGGGCGGAACCTTTTCCTAGAAGAGACCCGCCGATCGATTGGGCCCCTAGCTCAGCTAGGTAGTGAAGAAAACCGATAGCACCCGTCTAGGGCAGCAGGTTCTTAACCTGACGATCAGGGGTTCAAATCCCATCCGGCCTGCCGTATTCGTAGAGAAGATCACGGCTCTTTTTCTTGTTAAGAGATCGAAAGCATTATGTGTTCACCATCGACAATACTCCTTGCAGGCCAAGAAACTGAGGAGCCGCAAACCTAGCAAGAACACAACTCGAACCGCAAGTTCGAATTCCACCCCCCGCACCATTTGACACTTTTCCACTGAGACTGAACCCGGGAGATACGCTGTTGCTTGTACTGGAAGTCATGAGGCTTTGGATACTCTGCAACTTATGCCTCGTAAATTGACTGATCCCATGGCAGGATCATGCGGAGGCGTATTGGAAGTTAAGATGTTGAGGTTTGCTTCATTCCATCCATAGAGGTTATTGTAGCTTCGCTCAGGAAACCACCAGCCGTAGGCCACTATCACTATTCTTGGGTCAAGATCCGGATTCATTCTGAGTTTCTGCTTTATCCTGCCTTGAGGCGTCTCAATAAAGATCTCATCTCCTTCACTGAGGCCAAGCTTTTCGCACGTTGCTGGGTGTAGCTCAGCGACTGGTTCCTTAGATAACTCCCTTAGACTTGGCATGTTTCTGTGACTTGCATGGTAAAAGAATGGGCTCTTGTGGCTTGTAAGGACTAAGGGGTACTCATCCACATTTCCGCTGGACCCATACGGGGTTTCTTTAGGTTCATTGTAGACTGGCAAAGGGTCTACGCCAATTTCACGAAGTCTGCTAGAGTACAACTCAACCCTACGCGATGGCGTGTTGAAGCCTTCTTTCTCATACTTCCTGTAGTTCCACTCCAGTTTGTATAGACCCATTTCCCTAAGTTGGGCGAATTTGAGGCCTGCCGGTTGAAGAATTGCATCTATGCCCCCTATTTCATCATCCCAAAAGTACTCTCCGTAACCCATCTCCTTAGCGATAAGACTCATCCACATTGGATCTGACCTACAGTCCCCCGGTGGATCAACCAGCTTGGGTCTAGCTGCGATGAAGCTTGATCTCTGGAAGAACTCGTCGAATTCAAGGTTTGCAGCCACAGGGAGGACTATGTCAGCCAAAGCCGCCGTCGGGGTCATGAAAAGCTCTGCAACCACGAGGAAGTCTAGCTTCTTGAATCCTTCGTATACCATCTGCGAGTTCGCGTGGGTCAGCATAGGATTGCTCCCGAAAATCAATGCCGCCCTCAAAGGATAGGGCTCCTCATCCAAAATGGCTTTGCTAGCCTCTTGACTAGGCACAATAAAGGCTTGTTTTGACACACTAAATTGGCTTCCGACAGGAGTCTTTCTGCTTCTCAACGAATTTTTGAATAAACTGAACTCCCGTATGGAAAGGATGGAAGCTTGGCCGAGAAAAATGTCGCCCCCAGGCATGTCTATGTTTCCTGTTATGGCAGACAGAATCAATATCGCGCGACATGTCTGGAAGGCGTTGCTTGTTTGGTCGAGTGCATTACCCCACTGGATCGCTGCTGGTCTATTAGTAGCGTAGAGTCTAGCTGCTTGCTCTATCTGAGATTGAGGAACCCAAGTTTTTTCAGCAATCTCTCCAAGTCCAAGATCAGCTACAAGTTCCCTAAGTCTATCGAACCCTATTGTCCATTTCTCGACGAAGGCTTTGTCGTACAAATCCTCCTCTAGAATTACCTTGATTAAGCCGAGAGCGATGAGCCCGTCGCTACCTGGCCGTGGCTTTATCCAGATGGCGGCATTTGAAGCCAGAGATATCCTCCTAGGGTCAATAACTATGAGTTTTGTACCTTTCTGCGATGCACGATGAAATTGTGCCGGCGTGCCTTCCGCACCAGTCTGCAACGAGTTCCTTCCCCAAACGATCATACACTTTGGAGGATGGTCCAAGTCTGGGTGTGGTCTTGCTCCAAGAGTGTATGAAGAGGCCATGGTCCTAGGCGCATGGCAGACATTGTCGATAGCAACCGTGTTCGGTGTTCCGAGGACAGTGGCAAACCTCTGAACGTAATACCTCTCGAGCCCTCTATAGGCTCCGGTATAGAGTAGGATAGATTCACTGCCAGAATCGTTCGAGTAACCCCTTAACTTCTTGGAGATTATGGAGAGAGCCTCTTCAACCGATATTCGTTGCCAACGGCCTTCTCCTCTTTCACCAACTCTCTTCAGCGGATACTCGAGTCGATCAGGATGATAGAGCAACTCGGGTATAGCTCGACCCTTGGGGCATATGTAGCCCTCGTTTAGAGGGCAAGCAGGGTCCCCTTCAACCTTCTTGACTACGCCATCTTCCAGAGTGACTAGTATTCCACAATTTCCGCCACACAAGCGCCCACAAAACGTTCTTACAACTTGGAGCAAACCCTATCCCCGCTTTTGAATGCTCAACACGATTCTCGCTTCGTTGTTGCTTCACTGGTCATGATTGACGAGTGAACATATTAGGCAATTGGTTCACTAACCGACTATTCACAAGACTGGAGCCAAATCGACTCGCACATCTGGCAAGTGATTTCGCCACTATGCCTCGTCATGACTTTCCGTTAGCGGGCGCTTGGTCCAGCGCCATATTGCAGTCAGGTATGGGTGCAGAATTTGAACATTGCTCGACTCACACAGCCGGGTCTAGACGGCTCATGTGCGTAGTTCTGGCAGGGAGAAAAGGACTCGGATAGTGTTTTTGGTGGGCCGTGGAGACTCGGACTCTCATGTCTCAGAAAAATGCTCCTCATATGGGATTTTACTAGTAAACTGGTGCGCAAATCTCACTCTCCGCACTTTTCAACACTTATGCTCACTGTCTCCCCCATAGACAGCGGCTGCTGACCCGATATCTTGGATCATGCACCGTGCTGGCGCTTGTCGATTCTCAGCATAGCCCAATGATGAACATCGCTGCCGGGAATGACCCCTTTCTCAACTACCTCGAATCCATACCGTTTGTAGATGGAAACGTTTCTTTCGCTCTGTGTTTCGAGAAAGCACGGTAGGCCCTCCTGATCCAAGCGGGTGAGCATAGCGTTCATCAAGCTTCTAGCATGTCCTTTCCCTTGGTAGCAAGGGTCCACCGCTATGGGTGACAAATGCCAGTGACGAAAACTGATGTGACGTCTGTGTACGGAGAGACTATAGTCTTGGATTTCATTCAACTTCAAAACGACTTTCCTGCCAACTTCGCGGTAAAGAGAGAAGCCCCCAGCTTGAAGCCCCCTCCACCAGGTTATGTCAACCTTCTCGGATGGAACCCAGACCGCAACTCCTTCCAGATTCCTAGATGTTGCATGAACCTCACCGTAGAGGATGCCATAGCGGATTCGAAACCGGAATATGTGAGGAAGCAGTCTCTTCCGTTCATCCGAATCCGGAATGATGTAGACGTATAGAGGATCGTCGTGAAACGCTCTGGCTATCACCTCTGCCCCTAGCCTAGCCTGAGTTGCTCTCAAACGGAGAAGGTTACCTAAATTGCTCAATGTCGATCCGTCTCTAGGCTGGATGTTCTCTGTGGATAAGACTATGCGTGCGCTAGCGCGATGGTGTGGGAAGAGCGTTTGTTAGACGAGGGTGCTCGGTCCAGAGGGTGTGCGAGATTGTCTGCGCAACACAGGCTACAGCATATTTCCTGAACCCTAGAGATCCGAGCTTTACACAGGAGCGAAATAGTGAATTCTGCTCGATCCAACACCGAAAGACAGCGCAATTTTCCAAGCCCACGAAATTCGCCTAGGCGGGTGCAAATCTTGGCGGGCCCGCCAACCAGATGCTGTCTGAATAGTTTTTGTTGGCAAACTGGCGTGCGAATCCCGACCCCAGTACCAATTACCGAATCCCTGAAATGCGTTTAGCGAGATCAAGTCCATGGCGGATTGTGCCCCATGGTCATTTTTCATGTCGTTTCCGACTGGAACGATTCGTTCCTGTTCTTATGGAGAGCAGAAACTGCCTCAACCGCCTAGTGAGTTCAAGCGATCTCTCAAACTCTTCGTCGGTCATGTTCATCATGCTTCGGTATTGAAGGATTCGTTCCAGCAGCACAGGATTCATTGGTCCGAGCTTCATGAAGTATCCTGAGAATCCGCAAGAGGAACAGAGATCACTTGCGACTGGTGACGCGTTCAGCAGTCTGGTCCGTTCTTCGTGGAGCTCAGAGAGCTTGTTTGCGTTCTCTACGCTGACCTCAACTCTCGCCCCCATCTCATTCAATCCATTCAGTATGTCAATGAAGCTCTGAGCGCTCTTCTCAACCATCTCATCACTATGATAGACGAATGTGTCTGCTGTGACTGTGTAATAGCTCTCGATCAGATGCCCCAACCGCTTCTCCTCGGTCACCTTGACGAGGCCAGCGTCCTGAAGCTTCTTGATGTGGTGGTAGATGTTCTGCGCCGTAAGATCGAGCCTAGAAGCAATCTCTCCAACGGTCAGCTCATTCTCTCGCAGGAGGAAAATGATCTTCCTTCTGGTTTCGTCCTGCAGCAACCTGAAAGCTTGCTCATTGATCGACTTGAGGAGCCTCGATCTCTCCGACTCGACGGTTCTAGGCATGTCGGTTCCCACAGCCATATGGTGCCGGACTCATTTAAATGTCATTTGGTTAACAAAAAGCAATCATTATATCGACCGCTAGCCACATCGCATGTCAGGAGATACATGTGGACTCAAAGACCAAGAACGAATCCTATCTCATCGTCGACATAGACGACTCGCTGACGAAGGCCGTTCTGATTGACCGGACAGGTGGAGATTACGAGATAAAGGGGATCAGCCAAGCACTCACTACAGTTGATCCTCCCACTCTCGATGTCACCGTTGGAGTTGAGAAAGCCGCCAAGGATTTAGGCCAGAAGACGGGCAAGCAGCTCTGGGAAGCCAAGAGGCCCTCCAAGGCCCAGAGTTTCCTTTGTTCAAGCAACACTGGCGGGGGCCTCTACATGATGGTGGCGGGAGTCGTAGGGATGATTTCCGCTGAAAGCGCTCAGAGGGCCGCTCTCGGAGCAGGGGCATTGTTGATCGATGTTTTCTCATTGTCCGACCTACGCCCCAGTTTCGAGATGATAGAGACTATGAGAAGCATGAAGCCTGACATGTTCCTACTTGCCGGGGGAATTGATGGTGGAGCAGTCGACCAAGTTCTGGATATGGCGCATCTGGTCAGCGCGGCAGACGTGAAGCCCAGATTCGGCTCCCAATTCCAGCTACCCGTGATCTTCGCAGGAAACATAGATGCAAGAAAGGGAGTTGTGGACAAGCTGTCTGAGAAGAAGTACGCTGTCCAGGCTGTGGACAATGTCCGTCCGGCTATTGAGAGAGAGAACCTTGGACCAGCCAAGGAGGCCATCTACGACTCCTTCAGACAACATGTGATCATTCACTCTCCAGGATACGAGACGCTTGCCACATGGGTCGATGAACCCTTAGTGCCAAGTCAAGCCGCGATAGGGAACATCCTCTATTCCTACGCCATGGAGGGGCAAGCGAACCTGCTGGCCGTAGATGTTGGCGGAGCCACGACCGACATATACTCAGTCTATAACGGCGTCTTCAACAGATCGCTGAACGCGGACATCGGGCTGACATATGGAATCAGCAACATCATGAAGATGGCGGGAATCGAGAAGATAATGCGCTGGATCCCAAAGGAGATGGCTGAGCGAGAAGTCCGGAACATCATCGGGAACATGATGGTCCTGCAACCCACTTCCCTGACATCTGACGAGGTTCTTGTCCAACAAGCCGCAGCCAGAGAAGCAATCAGATTGGCGGTTGAGAACCATAAGGGGATTGCAAGCAGACTCAAAGGCGTTAGGATCGTGCGAACCGTGGCAGACATTTTCGGCCAGACTCTGGAACCGACATACTTAGACCTAATGAAGACCAGAGTGGTTGTAGGCAGAGGCAAGATCTTCACTCAGAACCCGATCTCAGATGCGGCCATTGTACTTCTCGATGCCCTACAACCCGAAGGAGTCACCGAGATAATGGTTGACAGACTCGACGTAATGCCCCACCTCGGGATGCTCCTCAAAACGAACCCTGACGCAGCCAAACAGATACTCCTCAAAGAGGCCCTTTCTAGGCTCGCGACGTGTGTAGCATTCAGAGGCAGATCAACCAATGGACAGGTCACGATGAAAGTCAAGATAACGCGAAGCGATGGAGCCACATCTGCATGCGAGGTGCAATTCGGGGAGCTGAAGACGATTCCTCTTGGCAGAGGAGAGAAGGCCATGCTTGAGGTGACACCGAGAAGGGGACTTGATGTTGGAATGGGAAGAGGAAGAACACTGTCGAGTGAGGTAATCGGAGGCGAGCTTGGCCTGATACTTGACGCCCGAGGAAGACCTCTCAACGTGCCAGCGGAGAAAGACATTTTGGTGAAGTGGAAGAACTCGCTCGGGATGGAGCAGCAAACCCCATCATGAAGGTGATCTGAGATGTCGCAAATAGAGAAGAACAGATTCGAAAGAGATGGGTTGATCAGGAAGATCAGGCGAATATCTGCTCAAGGACAGGTTTTCGTGAAGACTGGAGACCTAGTTAAGCCCGAGACCATCGTGGCCAGAGGCACAGTCACAAACCCCGACGTTCGGAAGGTCATCATCTACAGCCAACTCGATGTCGACCCAGACGAAGTAGAGAGGTACATGCTGAAGGAACAGGGAAACCAAGTCAAGAAGGACGAAGTAATCGCGATTCACAGATCGTTCTTCGGTCGCTCAACCAAAATCTGCAGGTCACCCATCGACGGGACGATAGAGTCCTTCTCCAAATCCTCCGGGTCAGTCCTGATCAGAGGAACGCCGATCGCAGTCGAAGTGAAGGCCCACATGCCAGGCAAAATAGTGGAAACGATCCTAGGCGAGGGCGCAGTGATCGAGTGCAAGGGCACACTCATACAGGGAAGATTCGGCGTCGGAGGAGAAAAGGTCGGAGAACTAGCGATAGTCGTGGCTCGACGAGACGAAGCCCTAACAAATGAACTGATCACGAACGAGCTTAAGGGAAAGATCATAGTTGGAGGATCACTTGTGACCATTGACGCACTCAGAAGAGCCGCAAGCCTCGGCGTAAATGGAATAGTCGTCGGCGGACTAGATCAGAAGGATCTTGCAGATTTCCTCGGCTACGAAATTGGATTAGGAGTGACAGGGAAGGAGGAGACTGGGCTCACAGTGATCATGACGGAAGGATTCGGGCCACATCCCATGGAAGAAGAAACCTTCCATCTGCTAAAGTCGTACGAAGGAAAACAGGCAAGCATCGATGGCTCAACCCAGATCCGAACAAGAATGCTGCGCCCAGAGATAATCATTCCATCATGACTATCTGAGCGCAGGGATTCTCTAAAACCAAATCTAATGAATGCGAGCGAGAGTGCGTCACTTTCTTAGGTCTTCCAAGAACAAAATCGATACATCGAACGGTTTTCTTCTGATTTCTTCGTCGAGGTCATTCTCATGTCGAGCGAACACGGCGGTGGCGTGCTGAAGCTTGGCAGTTGCAATCACGTAGCAATCTGCAAGTGATATGGTCCTTTCGCATTTGTAGGCTCCAGCGGCCATGTCGACGGCATCTGAGTTGGCCAATCTACTATATTCCGCATTGAGGTAGGCCCGGGTGTATTCGTCGGCCATTTTGCTGCCTCTTCTGCGACAGATGACGTAGAATAGTTCCGCTATGCATAGTCTGCTGTGAAGGATGTCTTTACCTTCTGCATCAAAGACGTATTCCTGAGCAATTCGTCCGAGGTCTTCGCCTAGATAGTATGCTAGTATTACTCCAGAATCTATCGAAAGTCTACTGGGAAGCTCTTCCGATTCGCTCAAGTCTGAACCTCTCGCCTCTTCTTAATGTCATCAAATCCTCCCAAGCCTGTTCATCCGGTCCCAGCGTTCCGTGAAGTCGACGAAACCGCGCCCGAGCAGAGTCCCTTCGCCTCACATTCTCGATAAGTGTCATGATAGCCTCGTCGTAGCTCACACGCCTCCCCTTCTTTCTCTCCAACTCCGCAACGAGTCTGAAAAGTACCTCACGCGTCTTCTCCTCTACTTGAATCGTCGTGACCATTGCGGTTCTCACAGGAACTATAGCATCTATGGCCTATATAGCTTACTCCGACAGCGACGACCCGTCCATATCAGCGAATCAATGGTAGTGCGGTGTGAAGCTTAGAGCCCTGCCGTGAGAGCCCTCACGAGTTCGCATCGAAGTTGCAATGGTATAGCCCTCACCAGCATAGAAGGCTTTGCCAATCACACTACTCATCTAGCAAGGGTGGATATTGCTCAATGGATAAGATTTGCTGACTGGTTCATTTGCCTCGCAGTTGACCGGGTGGGCTACGCTAATGACGGATTCTGTGTTCTTGACAATGATGCGGACCGTGCAGAGATGGGAACGTAGAAGAGTAGCTACTCAAGTCTTCCCAACTCTTTTCCCAATAACGCAAGACCGAGCCCGCTGGTGAGGCGAAGCCTCGTATGCGTTAATCGGATAGAGATGAGCTTAGCGACTCGCTTCATCAACTCATAGCCTAGTTCAGCATCATCAGCCATAATTCTCCTAAGCATATCGCTGTTCAACGCTATCGTCTGGCAGTTTGTCATGCATCGCGCGGACAACGTGTACACGTAAGGCTCAACAAGTGCTGACCAGCCAAACCCTTCGCCTTTCGTTACCACCTCTACAGCAGTAGGTATTGCAGGCCGGTCGGGAATGGGGCGGACATCCATCTCAAGTACAACCCTACCGTCCGTCAGAACGTACAACTCCTCAGCCTTGTCCCCTTCTTTGAAAATCATCGCACCTTCCTGATATGAGCGTCCTCGGCATAGGACAGATATCTTCCGTAGGTGATTTTCAGCTAAATCCCCAAGGAGTTCAGAGTTCTTCAGAGTGTCTATGATTGCCAAGTTCTTGGTCTCCAAGTACTTGTTTCGTATTAGACGGAGCTGGAAAAAGGTTGCGTCGCTTCATGGCTGAACACGCGTTGTGGCTATCCTATAGTGGTAAGGCTTTCAAAGCATATCCGACAATGTGGACGTAGACGAGTGGCCTCGATGGGATTCATAGAGCTTTCAGATCTGACAAAGACCTTCGGCGAAACGATAGCAGTTGACCACATAAATCTCGGCATCGAGAAAGCCGAGCTACTGACTATGCTTGGGCCAAGCGGGTGTGGAAAAACAACCACTCTGCGAATGATCGCTGGCTTCATCAAGCCTGACTCCGGCGAGATCTCTGTCGGGGGCGAGGTGCTCTCATCACCGGAGAAGGGTATTCACGTTCCTCCTTCCAAGAGGGAAATGGGAATGGTCTTTCAGAGCTTCGCGATCTGGCCGCACATGACAGTCTTCGATAACGTGGCATACGGACTCAGGATCAAGAGGCTTCCCAAGGATGAAATTGAGCGACAGGTCCGACAAGCTCTAGAAATGGTTCGCCTAGAAGGCCTTCAGAAACGCTATCCATCTCAACTGAGCGGGGGACAACAACAGAGAGTCTGCTTGGCAAGATCGCTAGTCAGGCGACCCCGAGTTCTGCTGTTGGACGAGCCGTTAGCCAACCTTGACGCCAAGCTACGTGAAGAAATGCGCTTCGAGTTGAAGAGACTTCAGAGGGAAACAGGGATCACGACCGTATACGTCACACATGACCAAGCAGAAGCAATGGTCCTCTCAGATAGAATTGCAGTAATGGAGAAGGGCACGATTCACCAGCTCGACGCGCCTACAAACATCTACGAGAAACCCAAGACCAAGTTTGTTGGAGACTTCATAGGACTATCCAACTTCATTCCCGGCAAGATAACCGCAACGACAAATGGGACGGCAGTCGTTTCTTCACAACGAGGCCACGTGATTCATTGCAGGATTTCTGAGAAGATGGAGAAGGATAAGGAAGTACTGGTGTTAGTCCGCCCTGAGGATATAGAGATCTACCGAAGTAGACAACAGCTCAGTAATCTTTTCAGAGCGAAAGTCGTCGAGTGTGCTTATCTGGGAAATAGCCGTGACTACAGATTCGACATGGATAGGCAGCGCGTAAGAGTTCAAAGCCCCTCTTCTATAGTTCTGAAAGACGGTGAGGAGGCTTACTTACATTTCAATCCTGAGAGATGCGTTGCCATATCAGCGTAGCGTCATCAGGCCCACAAGACTTTCTCTCCTTCTCGTAGGTCGACTCCATTCTCGTGGGCGGCTCAATTGGTCCGTTCCTCTTCCGGCAGTCTTTCCGGGGAGACGTAGTCGCCAAACTGTTCCTTAGCCTCTAACAGTCGTCTGCGTTGCGCAGCGAGGACCTCGAAAAGCACTGGTGGTGCGTCGGGCACTTCTGTGCGATGGAATTTTTCGACGCGATCCATCTTAGCCAAATTCTCACGGATGCGAACAGTGAACTGCTTAACGTAGTCCTCCCGAGTGTAGTCAACCCGGAGTACTTGCTTGAAGAGCTTCACGAGGTCCTCATACTTCGGAATCCAACCCGTTGGGCTCTTGATCGCTCCAATGTCGCCGTGAACTCGAAGCTCCATCCATTTCATCGACACTGCCTTATCACGCATCACAACTTTCTCCACAAACCTGCCTTCCTTGTCGCGCAGGAAGTAGTTGACTCCAAAAATCAAAGGAGGCTTCTTCAAGCCCTTGACGAAGTTTAGGTTGTTTTCGATGTACTTACCCAAGGGAATGGCCACAAAGTCTTGAATGCTCATCAAATTGATCTCCGGCACACCTTCCTGTCCAAGAATGGCGAACGTAGTTTCAGTCTCCAGCGATGCGCCATAGGCAACGATGCCATGATTCCAGCCAAAGCTCTGCTGAACTGGAGGATAGCCATAGGAGTCGCGTCCACCGTACATGATACCGCCGATTGGTATGCCAAGAGGGTTCTCCAGTTCCGGATCAACATTCGCCAGTGCTTTCAGGCAGACAGTGTATCTCGCATTCTTGTGTGCTGCTGGGATCTCATTGCCATCTTTGTCCTTTTTCCCTTGCCGCCAAGGGCCGGAAAAGTTCACACCTTCCTTGGGCAACTCTTGGCCCATGCCCAGCCAGTAGGGCTTGCCGTCTTTGATCAACACGTTTGAGAAGATCACTTCGCCTGGCTTCGTCAGGACCTCATAGATCAACGGGTCAGTCCCCGCCTTAACATTCTGAATTATTCCGAAGATCCCGGATTCGGCATTCACGGCACGGGCTACTCCACCAATGTTGCGGAAGTAGGCGATGTCATCACCAAGGATGGTTTCCCCGGGCAGCATAGCTGTAGAAGTCTTTCCGCATGCACTTGGGAATGCTCCAGCGAAGTAGGTCTTCCGTCCGTCGGGGCCATTGACGCCCATGAGGAGCATGTGCTCCGCAAGCCATCCCTCTCTGTCTGCCTTGCGTATCGTCAACCGTAGGGCCAACTTCTTCAGGCCCACAGTGTTGCCAGCGTACTGTGTGTTGGCACTGTAGATAGTGTCGCGAACGTAGTCGATATAGATCCGCTTCTTCTCCGGCTCGGCGCTGACCATGCTCTTGTCCAACTTTCCAGCCGAATGAATGATGCGGAAGAAGTCTGCCTTTTCTGCCAGCCTTTTCAACTGCTCGTAGCCCGGACGGTATAGCAAATCCTCGCTATGCGCAACGTAGAAAGAGTCCGTACACTGTACGCACGGGATGCTGAAGATCGAATTGGTCGGACCCAACGACAGGAAGCGGGCGATCATCGTCCGACCTTTCATGGATCCCTTCAGCAGGCCTCGTATCTCAGCGAGCCCCTCCTCCCGCTCGATCTGATTAAGTGCCTTGCTCAGCGAGTCGGTTCTGGGAACGAGGTACTTGGTGACTTCCCTGTCGCGACCTTGATCCTCTATGCCATCGAAGTGGATCGTGTGGCCTTCAATAGCGAGCGGTGTTTCCTCGCCCTGAGCGATCGCTTGTTGGCGTACATATCGGATGTCCTCGGACGAGTCGGTGCAGATGAAGACGGAAGTCGGGTCGCACAGCTCGATGACCTCGGCGATGAAGCGGTGTAGCTCAGCGTTGGCCACCGCAGTCAGGTTTTCGTAGTTTCCCTCCTTCACTCTGTCGCGAAGAATTGTCTGGAGATCATTGAGAGAAGTTGTTTTGTTGTCTTCTTGGTCCTTCCCTGACCTGCGAAAGGCCGAGTCACTGACTGCAACTCGATCTGCACCAGTTGCCATTCGTGCTTTCACCTTTTTCAGAGCCAAGGAACCACGCAGATACCTATTAAGTTAAGCACTATTCAATAGGCAGAGAAAGAGGAGAAGAACCGGCTCAACGCATTCTGAAGAAGACGAAGTTGCTTCACTCAGGGCATGATTGACGTTGCTCTAAAAATGTCGTCGCTGGTCAGTATCCCAACCAATCTTCCTTCGGAAGTTACAGGAAGGATCTTCACGTTTCTACTTCTCATCATGGTCAATGCTTCGTCCACGGACGAATCAGGAGAGATTTCAACAAGTGGCTCCGACATAAGACCCTTAACGGTCGCTGACTTGAGATTCAGACGACTCTTGCCCATTCTCTGAAGAACATCTCTGTCCGTTAGAATCCCAATAGCCTCATCATCCTCAACAACTACAACTGAGCCTACTCTGCGTTCATTCATCACAGAGATAGTTTCGAGAAGACTTGTATCAGGCCTGACTGTACAGACATTGGGGCTCATAATCTCCCTAACCGTCACACCCTTCCTAGGTCGAGGAAGGGCTACGACCTGCGTGGCTTCCTTGCCCACACACTTTTCCTCGTCTTTGATGTTGAGAGCGAGAGTAATGGTTCTGCCAGCCTCATCTACCGCTCTTGCCTCGACAGAGTCGATCAAGAGATCGTTTCCCGAGTAGATCCTCACAAAGTCGCCCGGGGCGAGGCCGCTTGGAGCGGCCTGATACCTCATGGGGAATGCCACGAAGCCTTCCCGTAACCCTCCGCTCAATCCATGCTCTCTTGCGGAGATGGCAAAGTAGTTGAATCTGCCTTTCTGATCCAACTCAAGCTCAATGTCACCGAGCCCCCAATCTGTCAAGAGCCTTCGCTTGATCCTACTCCCCAGCTCCTCCCTTGGAAGATCAGCCGGCAAAAGGAGTTCTGTGCCTGAAAGTCTTCTCTTAACACCTACAGTGACACGCGGCTTGCCGGGGATATCGTCAATTTCCCGCTCGTCCGGGATTCTTACGGTAAGATAGTCTTGTCTGCCAATTGCCCGCAGCGACGAGATCAAAGAGATCTTCTTCCTTGGAAGATTGGTTCCCAGCTTGTTTCCTTGGTTTGTCGCCAGTACTAGGATCATGCTAGCGACCATGATGCGTGTGACGGATAGCGGAGTGGGCTGGTCTAGGAGAGCAAGTAACCCGCCACTTATGCCAACGATGCCTAGGCCCATTGGGATGCTGATGAACCAAGGGAACATTTCTCCCGTGAAGTATCTGAAGATCATGGATAGAAAGATGATGAATACAGATGACATCAGTCCGTAGATTATTCCGGAAACGATCCCTGATGCAATCTCTTCGACTATCATGTGACAGACACAGCCCCCTCTAGAACTCCCGGCGGCTCATATATGTTCACATGAGACCGACCGAATGAAGTAGCACGGTACTCTCAACGAACATAGTTGCTTGTCATATGCTGTCTGTTGGGTTGTAGACAATGCGTCGGCCACGGTCCGAAGCAGCAATCGGGGACATGACCTTCTCTAATCAGACTGATCTTGGGAGAGGAAGATCCCAATCAATTAGAGGACCTGAGATTCCTAACCGACAAAAAGAGGTCAAGTCTGTGTCCTGTAGCGCGAATAGTGTGCACGGGCGAGCTAACCCTAACTGAGGACACCAAGGGCGTGGCGATTGACACGGCTAGAGCTCAACAGGCAAATTGTGCTCCTATTTTTACCGATGTTTCGTTGGTTCGAAACGTAAATCTGAACGCATCAAGCGACCCACCGATATGGGCCTAACGGCAGACTCCTGCTATGACTTAGCCTTCTTGGAGCAAGAACTGTCCTTCACACACGCGCCAATGCGGTCTGTAGGAAGATTTACATTCAACGAAATCCTTCGTCTCGGTATGGGACGAAAAGCTTCTGCAGTGGGCAGGATTCAGGCATTACTTGCGGATGGGCGCCCTCGGAGCTCTAGAGAGATCGCCCACGAACTCGGTTGGGGTCTAGGAGCAACGTCTCAGGCGTTGAGGAGAGCTTGGGAGAGCGGTATCGTTCTCAGAACTGCAGATTCGATCTATGCGGCTGAGAAGCAGCCAAGCGACAAGCCAGATGCTGCATCGAACCTGAGGAGCTATCATCTCTATTGCGTTTCGAAACGTGAAGGAGAAGTATTGATCTCGGACCGCAGGTTCGTCGGCTTCTCCAAGAGCTATCTAGATCCCCGAGGCGGTGGCTCCCGCAGCAAGGCCAGAGCCATTCGCGAGTTCCTGACTTCCAATAGGCACAGGGCCCTGTACTCGACTGAGATCGCCCAAAGCCTCAAAGACATCGGTGTGAAAGCCGGCGACGTGATGAGTTGTGTTCGTAGACTTGAAGAACGCGGATTGGCCCACGTGCGCGGATATGAAGTGAAAGGTCGACAGACGCCTTTCAAAGAAGGCTATCTGATCACATGGCTTGATCTCAACAAGCCAAAAGACAAAGCGATTCGGGAAGCTGTTGAAAGGACCGATGCAGCGCTGGGAGGAAAGACATTGAAAGAACAAGAGACCGAGCCGGTTCGCCAAGAAGAAACCCGTCGAAGCAAGGTATCGATCGGAGGGCCGAGGAACCTAGGCAGCATGGGAAATCGCTTCTTCCTTTACATTCCACCGGAGCTGACTCGTGAAGGTGCGTTTCCCTTTGAGCCTGGGACTCCCCTTTCGCTTGAAGTCAAACCCGACTGTCTAATTATACGGGCAGATGACCAAGAGAAGATTCGTGTGCCGTTCTTGCCGCCGAACTCGGCCACACTGTGGTTCAAAGGCACCTGTAACCTCTCAAGAAACAAGAGTAAGGCGTGAACGCCATATCCTGTGGGTGAGTGCATGACTCTGCAGTCAAGCATGTTGTCAACTAGATTGACCAAGTGACGGGATGAGTAATGGAAGAACCCCGAATCGGCGTTTACGTCTGTCACTGTGGCTCGAACATCGCTGCAGCCGTTGATTGCAAAGAGGTTGCCGACTTTGCCAAGTCTCTTCACGGCGTGGTGATGACAAGGGATACGATGTACACTTGCTCTGACCAAACCCAAGACGAGATTAGACGAGACATTAAGGAACAGAAGCTGAACCGAGTAGTCGTCGCCTCATGCTCGCCGCGTCTTCACCTAGACACGTTCAGAAGAACATGCGAAGAGGCCGGACTGAACAAGTATCTCCTTGAGATGGCTAATATTCGAGAGCACTGCAGCTGGGTGCACCTACACGACATAAGAGGAGCAACCGAAAAGGCAAAGGACCTTGTCAAGATGGCCGTAGCTAAGGCACAACTACTGGAGCCGCAGACCGAGCT
>Ga0315312_1001353_pt1 | contig 19450 bp, 13 predicted proteins | sample TDP7_MG_FD_203629 | JGI IMG/M metagenome (GOLD analysis project Ga0315312, IMG submission 203629) | Freshwater sediment microbial communities from Lake Towuti, South Sulawesi, Indonesia - TDP7 | ecosystem: Environmental > Aquatic > Freshwater > Lake > Sediment | place: Indonesia: South Sulawesi... | reverse complement strand
TCACCATACAGGCTTGGCCAAGCTCATAGCAGTTGGTCGCCATCAGTACGACATCCCCGGTCCTTTCTGCCGCCTGGAAGGCCTTCTCAGCATATTCGGCACCACGGACGGGATCTCCCTGAATAATCCTGCTCAGGCCTAGGCTGCCATACAGATCCGCCAGGCTCCGGTCGTCGCCGACCTCTTCCGCCAGCCTGGCTCCCTCCTCCATCATCTGCTGGGCATCACTCCCCTGACTGGTGGCAATGAGAGGGCCTGAGAGGAGGAGCCGCATTTCGATACCCCTCCTCTTGTTTTCGTCGGTCTGAGGCATCTGATTGAGGACAGCAATGGCTTCCTTGCCAAAGCGAACGGATTCAATTATCGAGTTCCTGGCCCCTACCTTGATGGATGACAGCCTCAGGTAATGGCACGCTTTCTCTTGGTTATCGCTTCTGGAGTAGTGATAGGCCAGCATCTCGTAGAACTCCTCCAGCCTGTCATGGTAGAGCTCCTCGATGGCCTTGCCTATCTTCTCATGGATCTCCTTCCTCCTCTTGAGGAGCAGGCTGTTGTAGGCCACCTCCTGGGTCAGAGCATGCTTAAAGATGTACTCCAGCTCGGGGAAGAGGCTCTTCTCGTAGATGAACTCCAGTCCCTGAAGGTTGATGAGGTAGGACTTCAGCTCCTCCCTCATCCCGGTGATGGTCTGCAGGATGCGATAAGCGAAATCTCTCCCGATGACCGAGGCTACCTGCATCGTCCGTTTCAGATTCTCCTCCAGTCGGTCCATCCGGGCAGCGATGACCCCCTGGATGGTATCGGGCACCTGTATCTCGGAGGCTTTCCTGGTTAGCACATACTCATGATTCTTCCTCCGGATGGAGCCATTCTCCAGCAGGGTATGGGTGAACTCCTCCATGAAAAGGGGATTGCCCGCTGCTCTGTTGAGGATCAACTCCCTCAGCTCAGGCACCACCTCTCCTTCCTCCAGGATGGACTGCACCAGCTCGGCGCTGTAGGCCAGCGATAATTGATCTACCCCGACCTGGCAGTAGTAGGACTTGCTGCCCCACTGATGGGTGTATTCCGGCCGGTAGAGAAGGATAAGCATGATATGAGCATTGGCCAGAAAGCCAATGAGATAGTCCAGGAACTCCTCCGAGGTCTTGTCTATCCAGTGCAGGTCCTCGACAGCCAGAACCAGTGGTGTGTCCTGGCTCACCCGGACCAGCAGGTCCCGGATAGCCTCGAAGATCTTCACCCTTTTCAGGGGAGGGTCGAGCTTGAGATATTCCTCGTCCTCTACCTTGAGCGACAGAATGTCGTGCAGTGGTGGCAGGACGCCTTTCAGCTTCTCATCCAACTGGCCGGTCTTTTCAGCCATCTTCTTCTTGATAATGAACTCCCGGTCTCCTTCCTTGATGTCAAAGTAGGACCTGAGGATATCCAGGAAAGGAAGATAGGGCATGGAGCCGCCGTAGTGGAGACAGCTGCCCTGGAGGTAGGTGTATTCTCCTTCGGGAAGCATCTTTCTCAGCTCGAGGAGGAGCCTGGACTTGCCTACCCCAGCCTCGCCCACCACGCCGACCACCTGTCCTGAGCCTGACCGTGCTTTCTCAAAGGCCTCCTGGAGGGCCTCCATTTCTTTGCCCCGGCCGACAAACCTGGTCAGGCCTCTGATGACGGCAGCCTCTATCCTGGTGGCTACCTCTGTGGCCTGCAGCAGTTTGTAGGCCTCTACCGGCTCCTCTTTGCCCTTGACCGGCACTCTCCCCAGGGACTGGAACTTGAAGAAGTCTCTGGCCATGCGGTAGGTATGCTCAGACAGCAGCACAGCACCAGGTTCGGCGATGGTCTGCATCCTCGAAGCCAGGTTCACGGTGTCACCAACAGCGGTGTAGTCCATCTTCAAGTCATTGCCCACCGAGCCGACGATCACCGGGCCGGAGTTAAGCCCCACCCGCATCTTGAAGTCAACCCCGCACTCCCTCTTTACCTTTTCACCGTATCCTTCCATCGCTCTCTGTATAGCCAGGGCGGCATAGCAAGCCCGCTGAGCATGGTCCTCATGGGCTACCGGGGCACCGAAGAGGGCCATCACCCCATCACCGGTGAACTTGTCAATAGTGCCCTCATATCTGTGGATTTCATCCAACAGGGCCTTAAAGCAACCGTCCATGATCTGGTGCACCTCCTCCGGGTCAAGCTTCTCTGACATGGAAGTGTAGTTGGCCACATCGGCAAAGAGGATGGTCACCAGCTTGCGCTCCCCTTCGAGGGACTGGCGGGCGGTGAGGATTTTGTCCGCCAGGAACTTTGGGGTGTAGGTTTGGGGCCGAGAGTAGTCTATAGGAGGGGCTGCTTCCTCTGCCATAAGACTGCGGCCGCACTCGCCACAGAATTCATCCTCGGGAAGGCATTCGGAGCCGCAGTGAGCACAAACACGCACAAGCTTTGTCCCGCACTTGCGGCAGAACTTCTTGGTCTCAGGATTGTCGGTCTGGCATTTTGGGCATTTCATTTTGGTTCCTCCCTTTCGGATTATCAGACCGGCACTCGGGGTATTCTATTTTGATCGTGGCCAAGCAAAGAGTTCTAGTGCGACTTTTATATTACATCTCAACCAAGTTGTCAACCGTTTCCACCCCTAGCAATTAGCCAGTTTTCACCAGAATGCTCTCACCCTGCATGATTTTAAGCCAAAAGCTTTCTGATCAAGTCTTATCAAGCCTGAAAAGGCTTTCCCACAGGCAAGCGCTTGAGACCCCCCAATTCATCGGGGGGAGTTTCACCTGTGCTAGCTGCCGACCGCGGGCTTCAGCCCGCAAGTAGGGTAGGCGGCATGAATGCCACCATTGGCCGCTTCGCTATGTGACAGACCCCGCCCTGAAGGACGGGGTCTCCTGGGAGCTGTAGCGTCGTGATTCCCATCACGACGGATGGGTTGTTTTGTGCAAAACGCGCTAGCCAACCCAAACCACAGGAGAATATCAGGCAGCAGACTTCCTGAGCAACTCAGAGAGTTTCCCCGCTGCCTCCCTCATCTTGGTTATGTTCGCCGTGCTGGCATCTACATATTGCAGCGCTTTCGTTTCACAAAACTTGACACAGGTTGGGTCGCCATCACAGAGGTCACACTTGATGACCTTCCTGGCAAGAGAGTCAACCCCCATAGCGCCAAAGGGGCAAGCCGCCACGCAAAATCTGCACCCAATACATAGGTCATAATCGATAGTCACCCTCCCTATCCCCTCATCTCGAGCGAGAGCCTTTACCGGGCAGACAGCCATGCAGGGCGCTGACTCACACTGCTGGCAAAGCATAGGGGTCTCCACGCAAATAGTTTCCCATTTGATGACGGCAATCCTGGCCCTGGTCGGATTCACCGCTCCGTTTTTCTTGACCGAGCAGACTACTTCACAGAGTCTACAGCCGGTACACTTAGAGTGGTCTACCATCAGCACTTTCTTCATGGTCTGCTTTCTCCTATGGCACTGCTGCCCTGACTAGATAATGTGGGAAGGCTCCTTATCTAAGCCCAACCTTTCCAACGTCTCGGGCTTGGGTATCCCCTTGTTATCCCAGCCGTGTGCCTCATAGTACTCATCGAGCAACTGGGCAAACTTCTCTCTGTCTATGGTCTTGCCCTTGAAACTGCGAATGCCCAGAGGGGTCGGCTCAACAAAGTAACGCTCGGGCAGAGTATCGTCTTTTCTGCCGGCGCCTTCCCGATTATTGAACATCCGCTCCAGGGTATAGATTCGCTCGCCTGCCTCCATCATCTCTGAGGGTGATAGCTCAAGACCGGTGATGCAGCGAGTCAGCTTGCCATATTCGTTGTAACTGAGAGTGGAGGGGCTAAGAAAAAGCGCCTGGAACTTGCATACCCCCAGAGCATCCGAGATGGCATACATCAGCTCATGCCATCGGATCAGCTTACCGCTTCCTTCGTAAGAGGTAACTTTGGGCGGCACGGCAAAGCCAAACAAGCTGTCCCTGGTCTCCTGGGGCAATAGCATGGCGTCCGGGCCAGGGCGGCTTCTTAGGTGGTCAGCGCCTCTGGTAGAGGTAGCTATACCCAAGGCCATGGCCGGTGTAGCCCGCTCATCGGTGTGCAGGCAGCTCATCCCCTTGCAATGAAGATTGTAGTAGCGGGACTCCTCCCCCAGCTTCTCTATAGCTCTGAGAGGCCCCTCAGCTAATATGTCTCCCAGTCCCTCTCTCCTGGCAATCTTGTGCACCATTTCGTACATCACCTGCTCATTGCCCCACTCCAGCTTCAAACCACCGGTAACCTTGTCATCAATGATGCCCTTCTCATATAGCTCTATGGCCCAGGAGACCATGCTGCCAAACTCCAGGGAGTCGATGCCATATTTGTTGACCAGGTTATTGCCAATAAGCACTGCCTCCATTTTCCCTATGTCTAGCTCCGTAGCAATACCGGCCAGTGTGCTCCATTCCGGGCCTTCCATATAGCTGCCCTTATCAGGTCCCCCCGGGACTATGTACCTGTGACGACAGTGAACCGGACAGCCGAAGCAGGCAGCCATGCCTAGGGAGAACTTTTCCAGCTTGTCAGCGTACAGACTCTCGCCGCCAGGGACCTGATTGCGCTGGAGATTTCTGTTCCTCAGCCGACCCAACTGGTTGGAATCGGCATGGAACATGGGAGTGCCCAACTTGGAGAGCACTTGAAAAATCATGTTGTCCCTTATCAGTCCGGTAAGATGTTCCAGGTATCCCAGAGCCTCTTCAGGGTATCTTATCGCTAAATCCTGAGTGCCCCTGACAGCAATGGCCTTAAGTTTCTTCGAGCCCATGACGCAGCCCATTCCAGTTCGGCCGGCGGCGTTCTTCAGCCCGCCAAGAACATTGGCGAACCTGACCAGGTTTTCACCGGCAACACCAATACACATTACCTTTATGTCTTCGTCCTGGCGCTCTTTTCTGATGATGGCAGGGGTCTCGCTGGTATCCTTCCCCCAGAGGTGAGCCGCATCGCAGATCTGAACCTCTCCATCGTGTATCCAGAGGTAAACGGGCTTCTCGGCTTTCCCCTTAATCACCAGATGGTCAAACCCGGCAAACCGTAGCTCCGGTGCAAAAAAGCCCCCCATGTTGCTGCTGCCTAAGAGGCCTGTTAGCGGAGACTTTGCTCCTATATGACATCTTCCGCTGGAGGGGGCTAGGGTGCCTCCCAGTAGGCCGGCACTAACCGTCAACACATTCTCAGAACCCAGAGGATCAGTGCCAGATGAAAGATGATTGTACAAGAGATAGACGTCTATGCCTCTGCCACCGAGGTACATTTTCCGCATCTTCTCCGGGATCAGCTCTTTTCTAATCTCGCCGGTTGACAGATTGATGTAGGCTATTTTCTGTTCCCACACTTCATCACCCCCTACCCAAACTATCTGGCATAGGAAATCATAAGCCGTACGCTTCCTGCAATAATAGGATAGGATGTATCGCCTTGACCCCAGTACCAGCCTCTATTTGCAGCTTACATGCCCCGCAGCTTGTCACCACTTTATCTATCTCAGCTAGCCCGATTTCCTCAAACAGCTTGCTGCCAATCTCCATAGATAGGCCTGAATGCACCTTCTTATAGCCATGGTATCCAGCCATCCCACAGCAAACAGTGCCCACCTTCTCTATCGACAACCCCGGTATCAGGTGCAGCAACTCAAGGGAGTCTTCCATAATCTCCTGAACCTTCAAGTGGCAGGGGACATGATAGAAGATTGATTGGGGAATCTCCACCAGACCCGTGTCCAGGTCACTCTGCCTGTTCAGCCCCATCAAGTACTCGTCCACATAATATAAATGCTCCGCAACCAGCCTCGCCTTAGGGCTGTCATAGAAATTCAGGTATTCTCGCCTTATCATCAAGCTGCAACTGGGGCAGGCGGTAACGATGTCATACCCCTCTGCCACCACCGCAGCCAGGGATTCGATATTATATTCTGCGTTTCTATGGGCACCGCTCATATTCTTGTTGGCTATCATAGGTAGACCACAGCATTTCTGGTCTGGAACCAGAACCTCAAATCCATTTCTCTCCAAAACCTGGACAAGAGCCTTGCCCGTCTCAGGCTGATAGTAATTGGCGAAACACCCCACGTAATAAGCTAGTCTTCTATTACTAGGGACTGCCTCCCTGGCCCTTCCGTCCCTCCTGGCGAACCACCTCTTGAAGGTCTCGCGGTGAAAGCTAGGGAGCCGCCTCTTCCTGTCCAAGCCTAAAGCCTTCTTGACTATCGTTTTGCCGGGGTCAATGTTAAGGGCAGCGTTGGAAAAAGGCACAGCCAAACTGCCCACCCTGGCCAGCAACTCAGGATTCCCCATCATGCGGTCACGCAGCGTTCGCCCATACTTAGTAGTACGATCAGCCTCAGCCATCCACATCAACCTTGGAAGGTCAATGTTTAAAGGACATTCAACACGGCAGGCTTGGCAGTGAAGGCAGGCATCCATTGAGCGGTTCTCCTCCAAGAGAGACATAAACAGGTAGTCTTTGGGGCTCCAGATAGTGCCGTTCTGGCTCATAGAGCGATTAATAGGGCATTGCGTAATACATGCCCGGCACCCCATACAAAGAAGTAGCTCTTTGAAGCTGCTATTTAAGATTCTGCTTCTACCATTATCCAGAAGGATGATGTGCACCGCCCTGCCTTCGAGTTCCGGAAAAGCTGGCAAGTTATCTATATCAGCAACCTCAGTTTGCCTCGACCTGAGGTTCAAGAGCATGCTTTCCATACCGAATATTCCCATACATTTTGTCTGGAAGGCTGCATCCTCTTTATCCTTTACCAACTTGTCGAGTCCGACGATAAGTATCACCTGTCTGGCTTGCTCCAAGCTCTTTGATATGTTGGAAAAGTGCTGTAGGAAGAATATGGAGCCATCTTTCGCCGAAGCCGCATTCACGCCCAGCACAGCAACACAATTCTTCACCGCTTCCCCGCGACGTGGCGGCAGGCATAATTCTGTTGCGCTGATAGAGATTTCGAAATTCCCTACAAGCTCCTTTCGGAGCAGATGGGGAAGGTCCCAATAGTCTCTTACCCTGTTCTCAAAGAAGTGGAACTCAGCATAGTATGGCTCGGCAACACAGAAACCACGCCTTTCTAATCTCGGCTTCAACTCATTGGTGACGATGCTCGACCTATTAACTATTATGTTTTGCGTCCCCTGGGCAACTTCCTGGATATAGTCCGCCGCTTCCTCAGCATCATATGCTGATTTGAATTGTATGCCCGGATACCTGGTTATGTTATCCTTGAATTCCTCCAGGAGCGACTGGTGTTCACATAAAGAATGCTCGCGGAGTTCTCTCAAGCGTAGTTTGATAGCCTCCAAGTCGGGCGGACTGCCTCTGCTTATCAGAATTCTTGAAAACTGACGTCTCTTTTCCCTTGCCGATGGCTCCACTATCCATATAGGTGGAATCTCACTCATGTGACCTCTCTACGTCTCGGCCGGGTCCTTTATCTTCTCTGATACTTGGGGTAAGCAGTGGCCACTGACAAACATCCCAATGGGCGCTTGACTTGACAACCAGCAATGAGCAAGCATCATTTCCTATCACTCTTGACAACGATTGTATGAGCGTTGCTGGTAGCCGTCAAGCCAACCGTGGCATGGCTTGGCATCCATGGAACCACAAACGGAGAAAACCTAGGCTACCCACTTGGCAGTCAACCCTCCTTGGGGACGACACAGAGTTCGTCCCCTACGGTTGTTTTTCGGATAGCCTCGGAGGGCAACGAAATTCTGTCTGCAATGAGCAGCCCTCGGCTTCTCTTGCAGTCACTATGCCATTGTCACGAAGACAGAACTAGCGGTCAACCTTGGGTAGCTTAGCTAGCGCTTCCTCCACTTTCGCCTTCGGGTATTCGTAGTCCTGGAGCTTGCCGGAAAGGTATTCATCATAGGCACCCAGGTCAAAGTGACCGTGTCCACTGAGAGCCAGCAGGATAGTCTTCTTCTCCCCCGATTGCTTGCATTTCAGGGCTTCGTCAATTACTACCTTAATAGCATGGGCTGGCTCTGGGGCAGGAACGATACCTTCAGCACGGGCGAATTGCACTGCACTGCGGAAAACAGGCACCTGATACTCTGCCCTGGCCTCGATTATGCCCAGTTTATGCAGGTGGCATACAATGGGCGCCATCCCATGGTAGCGCAAGCCCCCGGCGTGGACAGGAGGAGGAACGAAGGTATGCCCCAGAGTGTACATCTTGGCTATAGGAGCTAGCCCGGCTACATCACCGTAGTCCCAGGTATAAGGTCCCTTGGTCACAGAGGGGCAGGCTTGCGGCTCAACAGCGATGATTTGTATCTTCCGCCCTTTCAACTTGTCAGGAATAAAGGGGAGGAACATGCCAGCGAAATTGCTCCCACCACCAATGCAGCCCACAATAATATCAGGATAGGCATCCGCCTTCGCCATCTGCTTCTTGGCTTCTTGCCCGACGATGGTTTGATGGAGCAAGACATGGTTGAGAACGCTGCCCAAAGAGTAATAAGTATCGTCACGACCCCCAGCATCCTCTACCGCCTCACTGATAGCAATCCCCAGGCTGCCCGGACAATCGGGGTCCTCTGCCAGGATTTTTCGCCCTATCTGAGTATCCTGGCTGGGGCTGGGCACAACCTTGGCTCCAAAGGTCTCCATCAAGATACGACGGTAGGGTTTCTGATAGTAACTGACCTTAACCATGTACACCTTGCACTCCAGTCCGATGAAATTGCACCCCATAGCTAAGGCACTGCCCCACTGTCCAGCGCCAGTCTCAGTGCTTAGGCGCTTGACCCCGTCCTTCTTGGCATAGTAGGCTTGAGCCACCGCAGTGTTAAGCTTGTGGCTTCCGGCAGGGCTTGTTCCCTCGTACTTATAGAAGATTTTGGCTGGCGTATCCAAAGCTTTCTCCAGGCGATAAGCTCGGTGCAGCAAGGTAGGTCTCCACATCCGGTAGATTTGCTGCAACTCCTCCGGAATCTTAATGTAGCGTTCTTGGCTAAACTCCTGCTTGTTTAGCTCCGAAGCGAACAGGGGCGGAGGCAGAATAGTTGGCTCTTTGGTGCCCGGATGCAATAGAGGTGGCAGTGGCTCGGGCAGGTCAGGCTGAACGTTGTACCAAGAGGTAGGCATCTCCCGCTCAGTCAGGCTGTACTTTGTTTGTTCCATTTTTCCTCCTTCTATAATATTCCACGTAATCCCTCTCCCTTGAAGGGAGAGGTTAGGTGAGGGTGAGTTTCCCCCCCGCCAGGGGAGGGAGTTGAAGCAGGTCTAAAGACCTGCACTACTTTAGTTGATTTGAGTTCTTAATACTATCTAAAGCATTTCTTAATCCTCCAACAAAGTCTTTAAGCTCATAGGAAGGGCGCCCGTCCAATAATTGGATGAGGCGGCTACCCACTATGATACCGTCAGCTATCTTAGCTACCCGTCTTGCCTGCTCCGGGGTGGAGATACCAAAGCCGACGCATAGAGACAGAGAGGTTCTCTTTCTCACTCTAGCAACGAATTCCTCTAAATCGGCTGGCAGGGTCTCTCTGGCGCCAGTCACCCCAGCGAGGGAAACAAGGTAGATAAATCCCCGAGACCTCTGTGCTACCAGACCAATGCGCTCTTCACTGCTAGTTGGGGCAAGGAGATAAATCAGGTCGAGCCCCTGTTTCCAGACAGAGGCTTCTAGCTCTGCCCCTTCTTCAGGAGGTAGGTCGGGGATAATTAAACCATCAATGCCTGCCTCAGCCGAAGCCTGGCAAAAGGCCTCCAGCCCAAAGCTGAACACCGGATTATAGTAGGTCATAAATACCAATGGTATATTGACCTTTTGCCGCAATTGAGAGGCTGTCTTCAAACACAATCTGGGCGTCACTTCGTTCTGCAATGCCTGATAGCTCGCCTTTTGGATAGTGGTGCCATCCGCCAGGGGGTCGGAGAAGGGGATACCTAGCTCAACCATGTCACAGCCCCAATCAGCTAAAGCTGGGACTATCTCCAGCGTCGTCTTCACCGAAGGATAGCCCACGGTAAGATAGGCGATGAGCGCCTTATGCCTTGGCAGGGTAGAGGCAATGCGGCTCACCCCTTTGCCTCCAGGATGGCTGAGACGATATCTAAGTCCTTGTCCCCCCGACCGGAAAGATTAATCACCACCAGCACGTCGGAGGACAGCTTTGCCGCCATTTTGGAGGCATAATAAAGGGCATGGGATGGCTCCAGTGCTGGGATTATCCCTTCGGTGTGGCAGAGAAGCTGGAATCCCTCTAAAGCCTGGCTATCAGTGACAGCCACATAGGTTGCCCGACCGGTGTCCTTATAATAGCTGTGCTCCGGTCCCACCCCGGGGTAATCCAGACCAGGAGCAATGCTGTAGGTGGACATTATCTGCCCATCCTTGTCCTGCAACAGGTAAGACTTAGACCCATGGAGCACCCCCACCTTACCCCTGACCAAGGAGGCAGCGTGTTCTCCACTACGCAGCCCCTTTCCAGCCGCCTCTACACCAATGAGCTTAACAGAAGCATCCTCCACAAAGGGATGAAAGATACCTATGGCATTGCTACCTCCTCCGACACAGGCCACGATGTAATCGGGGAGGCGATGATATTTGGTTAATATCTGCTCTTTTGTTTCCCGCCCGATAATGGATTGGAAATCTCGAACTATGGTGGGATAAGGATGTGGGCCTACCACCGAGCCTAAAAGGAAATGAGTATAGCGCACATTGGTCACCCAGTCACGAATGGCTTCATTGATGGCATCCTTCAAGGTGCGGCTGCCGCTGGATACCGGACGTACTTCAGCCCCCAACAGCTTCATGCGAAAGACATTAGAGGACTGGCGGCGCATATCCTCCTCTCCCATGTATATGATGCATTTCAGGTTCAGCAGAGCGCAGACGGTGGCTACCGCCACTCCATGCTGACCAGCGCCTGTCTCAGCTACAATCCTTTCCTTGCCCATCCGCTTAGCCAGCAGTCCTTGACCCAGGGTGTTATTGATCTTGTGAGCTCCAGTGTGAGCCAGGTCTTCCCTTTTAAGGAGAAGGGTAGCCCCACCTACCTTGGCAGATAGCCGTTGAGCGTGATATAGAGGTGTAGGGCGACCGGCATAATCACGGCACAAGGACTCAAACTCTGCCCGAAAGGTGCGGTCAGCACAAGCTTCAGCGTAAGCTTTCTCCAGCTCGCTGAGAGCGCTCATCAGGGTCTCGGGCACAAATTTGCCCCCGTAGGGACCAAAGTATCCCCTCTCATCCGGCAGCTTCAAGTTCTCTCTCCTTTTCCCTCTTTTTCCCTTTTCTTCATTGCCCCATCATTTTCGTAACTGAACCTTGCAAAGTTCTGTGTCATTGCGAGCGAAGCGAAGCAATCTCATTATCGTTTTCGCTGCCACCGAGATTGCTTCCCCTCGAAGAGTCTATTCGACCGATAAATCGGGGTCGCAATGACAGAACCCCTACCCTATGTTTTATGATCATGCTTTCTTCACTATTTCAAGGAAAGCTTGGAGCTTGGCGTGGTCCTTCACACCAGGCTCAGATTCCACCCCGCTGGAGACATCCACCGCATAGGGCCGAACCAAAGAAATAGCCTGACGCACATTGGCTGAAGTTAGCCCGCCAGACAATATAATTGGTCCGTATCGCCTTGCCTTCTTGGCAATCCCCCAATCAAAGCTCCGTCCAGTGCCACCTTTAAGGGCTTCATTATAACTGTCTAAGAGGTAGGCACTCACTTTGTACTGGGGCAGGAGGGCTAAAACAGACTCGTCTTTAACCCTAAAAGACTTGATCACCCGCGGGAAAAGCTCATTACAAAAATCTGGACTCTCCGAGCCATGTAGTTGAGCCAAGTCCAGGCTGCAAGCCTTCATGGTCTCCTTCACCTCAGACAGCCCACTATCTACAAAGACACCTACTTTGCAGACAAAGGGAGGCAGCCTAGCCACAATGTTGGCCACCTGTTGCAGGGTCACTTGCCTGGGGCTGGGGGCGAAGACAAAGCCCAAAGCATCCGCTCCCCAGTTCACCGCCGCCAGGGTGTCCTCTAGATTGGTTATGCCGCAAATCTTAACCTTCACCATTTGCCAAAATCAATGTAGGGACAGACCTTCAGGTCTGTCCACCTCCTCAATTTCGGACAGAGCTAAAGCTCTGTCCCTACATTCTCCTCTAAGCTCTCTTAGCTTCGCTTCCGGGTCAGGACTGGTAACCAGTGCCTCACCCACTAGCACCGCATTTACCCCAGCATTCTTCAGAGCGATGACATCAGCATAGGACTTGATGCCACTTTCGCTGACCACGGTAACATCAGGAGGGATCAGGGGGCGAAGCCTTAAGGTTGTCCCCAGGTCAACGCTGAAATCAGCCAGATTGCGATTATTAATGCCAATGGGATTTCCCTTGGCCTCAAGAGCTTTCTTCACCTCCGACTCACTATGCACCTCAACTAAAGCTGACATCCCTAAGCCCTGGGCTATTTTTATCAGTGCGGACAACTCCGATAACGAAAGGATTGCCGTGATGAGAAGGATGGCATCAGCACCGCAGGTTCGAGCCTCATATACTTGATAGGGGTCAAGGACAAAGTCTTTACACAGCAAGGGGAGGTAAGTCACTTGTCGAGCGGTAGTTAAATCGGCGAAGCTGCCTTTGAAGAAGGTCGGCTCAGTAAGCACAGAGATAGCCACAGCACCACCTCGAGCATAGCTACGAGCTAAGGTAGCTACATCAAGGTCAGGGCAGAGCCACCCTTTAGAAGGAGAAGCTCGTTTAATTTCAGCGATAAGCTTAATCCCTTCCCCTCGCACCGCCCCCTGGAAATCCCGAGGGGCTCCATAGTTATTCACCAAGCGCTCCAGCTCAGTCAGAGGTGTTTGTCGTTTCCTCTCAGCTAGCCCCTGACGCACAGTGGCTACTATCTGGTCAATAATCATCCCCCGAGGGTGTTTATTTGTCACCCTGAGCGGTAGCGAAGGGTCTCTAGATTCTTCCCCCGATAAATCGGGGTCAGCGTGCCAAAAATGATTATTAAGCGACCTCATCCCCTCACTCCCAGGCTCTGGCTCAAGTGAATGAGCTGCTCCAGCTTATTCAGCGCTTTGCCGCTGTCAATAGACTCAGCCGCTAGTCTGAGACCTTCCTGGAAATCGGCTGCCTTCTCAGCAGCTAATAGCCCAGCCGCAGCGTTAAGCAGCACAATATCCCGCTTAGCCCCCTTTTCTCCCTGGAGCAAGGCCATCACTATCCTGGCATTCTCCTCAGGCAGACCACCCTTAAGCTGAGCCAACTCAGCCAAGGGTAGCCCCAGCTCTTGGGGGTCGACATAATAGGTAGCTATTTTGCCATTACGGAGTTGGGCTACCTTGTTGATGCCAGTGGTGGACAATTCATCCAGGCCGTCAGCCCCATGGACTATCAGGGCACAATGAGTGCCCAGAAGATGGAGGACTTCAGCCATAGTCTCAGTCAATCCGGGGTCATATACCCCCAGCAGTTGAATCGAAGCTGAGGCTGGATTGGTGAGGGGACCAAGAAGATTAAAAATAGTCCTTATGCCTACCTCCCGTCGTGGTATGGCAGCATATTTCATCGCTGGATGCAAACGGGGGGCGAAGAGGAAACCTATGCCTATCTCGTCAAGACATCTGGCGATTTCCTCCGGACCAAGCTCAATCCTGACACCCAAAGTCTCTAATACATCGGCGCTGCCACAGCGACTGGATACCGAGCGGTTGCCATGCTTGGCTACCGCCACACCGGCACCGGCGATGACAAAGGCAACCACGGTAGAAATATTGAAGGTGCTGAGACCGTCGCCGCCCGTGCCGCAGGTGTCCATCAGTAGACTTTGTTTGCTCACTACCTTGGTAGCATGGGCACGCATGGCTCTGGCACAGCCAGCGATCTCCTCAGCCGTCTCCCCCTTCATCCGCAGAGCCACAAGAAAGGCGCTTATCTGTGACGGACTAGCTTCCCCAAGCATGATTTCTTGCATTACCCCCTCAGCCTCCCCAGGACTGAGGCTTTCCCTCCCTACCAGCTTGGCAATTGCCTCTCTAATCATCTGCTATCATTTCCCCCAAGTCTGCAATTTCTTTAATAATTGCCCCATAAATCAGGCAACTACCTTTCCCTTTTCCAGCTTTCAGCCAGACGGACAGCATCCTCCAGAACTTGAACTTTATGTAAAGTTTCCTCATATTCTCTCATCGGCTCCGAGTCAGCTACAATGCCAGCCCCTCCCTGAAGGTAGACGGTGTCGCCAATCATAACAATGGTGCGGATGGTAATGCAGGTGTCCATATTGCCGCCGAAGCCAAAGTAACCTACAGCCCCAGCATAGGGTCCCCGTTTTGTTCCCTCCAACTCAGCGATAATTTCCATAGAGCGAACCTTAGGGGCACCGCTGACGGTGCCGGCGGGAAAGCAAGCCCGCAGCAAATCGAAGGCATTGTAGTCCTCTTTCACCTCGCCCAGAACGGAGGAAACAATGTGAATAACATGGGAGTATTTCTCTATCCCCATAAATAGGGGCACTCTGACACTGCCACAGCGGGATACCCGGCCAAGGTCATTTCTCCCCAAATCAACTAGCATAGTATGCTCTGCTCTCTCCTTGGGGTCAGCCAAGAGAGTAGCAATAAGTGCCTCATCCTCCTCATCGTTCTTTCCCCTGGGTCTGGTGCCAGCAATAGGTCTGGTCTCAGCCTGTCCTTCTTCTAACTTCACCAACATCTCGGGTGAGGAGCCAATGAGCTGAAAATTGCCGAAATCGAGATAAAACATATAGGGTGAAGGATTAAGCATGCGCAGGGCCCGATAGATAGAAAAAGGCTCAGCCCAAGTTCGGCGGCGTAACCTCTGGGAGAGAACGATTTGAAAGGCATCACCATCCAGGATGTGCTCTTTAGCCGCCTTGACCATATCGGTAAACTGCCTCGGGGTAAAATTGGAGACCAGCGGTGGAGTATCCTTTGTTGCCACTGGGAAGCGGATTTGAGGCTCAGGGAGCAGAGAACCATTTAAGGCACCGAGAATTGCCTCTATCTTCCCTTTCGCCTCTTGATGAGCGACGGCGTTATCAGCACCCCCGGGAACATTGGAGACGAGTTTCATCTTATGCTGAACATGGTCAAAAATGACCAGGGTATCAGTAAACAAGAAGACAGAGTCTGGTACTCGGAGCTCGTCTTCAGGGCAATCGGGCAACCTCTCAAAGAAGCGCACCACATCATAGGACAGGTAGCCAACAGCTCCTCCGAAGAAGCAGGGTAATCCAGGGACTTTAGCTACCCGATGCTGAGCCAGCAGTGATTGAACCAGGTGCAACGGGTCTGGCCCCTTCAGGGGCTTCCCCAGAGCCATCTTGTTCACTTCCTGTTTGTGACGGATAATCCCTTCATCCCCAGAGGTTTGCACTATAAGATAGGGGTTAGTGCCAATAAAGGAATACCGGCCCAATTGCTCCCCCCGCTCCACACTTTCCAGAAGAAAACAGGGTGGAGTCTTCCCCAGCTTAAGGAAAACTGAGACCGGGGTTTCCAGGTCAGCCGGCAGCTCCCTGAAAACAGGCACTAAGTCATTCTGCCCTTTGTTTAAGTATGCCGTATCTAGACTTCCCATTTCACCGGCTCTAAATATTAAAGCCCTCCACCCCCTGAGGGGCGAAGGGCTTAATCCGCGGTGCCACCCTCTTTGGCTCAAGAATCAGCCATCTCTTTTCAGGTACGGGGCTGGCTACTTAAAACTATCCCATACCCTGGGCTCTGATAACGGTGCCCTTCCGTCAAAGCCTACTCCCCGACCTGTCGGGGTTTCGGTTTGCAGCTCCCAAGTCCATTCAGCTTCTGCGTCAGCATCGGCTCACACCTCACCCGACTCTCTGTGCCTCGCCGGAAGCCTACTCTTCTTGTTCCTCGCCTTTCCTCTATTCAATTGTCAAACGATAACATAACAGCTTTGAGCACTTTTGTCAAGTATTCCTAGCTTTGGGTAGGAGTTCAGTTTGAAATAGCTCATTTCCTCAGGTAGGTCGACAATCCTTCCGTTGGAAGGATTTGAGTTGGAGCACCCACTCGGGTAGACGGGTAGGTTGGAGCATCTGCTCCAACCGCACCTAGAGCACCCCGATTTATCGGGGTAGGCTACCCACCCCTACCCCGTGAGTGTCAGGTGCCCCACCTGACCTCACAGGGTTTCCATCCCCTTTTGAGGATTCGTTCCTTTCCCATCGAAATGTTTTTAGACTAAGGGTCTCCTATCTCAAACTTACCAGCCTTCCCGTCTACCTCTAATTTCGCCTTTTCCAACAGATTCATACCAATGAGAATTTTAATTGGTGCTGGATCTGGGATGCGATGAACAACAACCGGGACGTTTTCCAACTTGATAGCACCTATTTCTATATAGTTGAGCAATCTCAGGGGGACTTCTATAAACCCTGAGGCAGTAGTAAGTTTAACCCTGGCTAGATTTCGAAACCGTTGCAGCTCCAGATAGTCAACAATTTCGGGAGGGAGAACTGTGAAAGTAGAGCCGGTATCAATAAGGGCATCTTCTACTACGGAAATCCTTCTGCCACCTAATCGGACTCTTATGACAAGTTTACCTTCCCTTATCTCCACAATAACGCCTTAAAATAAAAAGCCATATTTCTTCTGCTCTTCGGTTGGAGAGTAGAAGATATAAGCCTCGTCGACCTCTTCCTGTGTGAGCTGCCTATAAATATCCTCATGGAACTCAGCAGTCGTCAGGAGCCTATTACCTTTCACTGCTATCCATCTACCAACATACTTTGCCTTCAGATTCTCCACAAATTTCTCATCCAACTCAACCATAGGCACCTCTCTATCTACCTCAGATTATACCACTCTTAGTAAAGATTTTGGTGTTTTGTCACCCAGAGACTCACTAGTCTCCATTCCCTTCCGAGGATTTGTTTCTTTCCCACCTCGTGTTCCGTGTTCCTAGTTCCTGGTTTCCTGGGAGAGTTTCCATCCCCTTTCGAGGATTCGTTCCTTTCTCACAGGTGATGAAAGTAGCAGTTAGTCAGGCTGTTAGCTACGTCTCAATCCCCTTTCGAGGATTCGTTCCTTTCTCACAGGAGTATACGGTTTTTGTACCGCATGCGGACATGAAAGTTTCGATCCCCTTCCGAGGATTAGTCTCTTTCTCACAAACTACACCATACCCCGCCAGTATTGAGAGGTTAAGGAAAGTTTCAATCCCCTTTCAAGGATTAGCTCCTTTCTCAGTTCGTGTTCCGTGTTCCTAATTCCTGGTTTCCTGGGAGAGTCTCAATCCCCTTTCGAGGATTCGTTCCTTTCTCACTGGTAAGTATCCCGAAGCCACCGCAAGGTGTAATCAAGTCTCAATCCCCTTTCGAGGATTCGTTCCTTTCTCACCTGGAATAACAACACGGAACCCGACTTGGATTACTAGTCTCAATCCCCTTTCGAGGATTCGTTCCTTTCTCACAAGGCAAACACAGAACTGAATCAGTCCAGCCTTAATCGGGTCTCAATCCCCTTTCGAGGATTCGTTCCTTTCTCACGAGTGGTGGAAAGGGAAGGATACTACGGGACACAAGGAAAGTCTCAATCCCCTTTCGAGGATTCGTTCCTTTCTCACAAGGTGGAAGGTATCGGGACGAAACTGGCCAATCAAGTCTCAATCCCCTTTCGAGGATTCGTTCCTTTCTCACATGAACAAGGAAGAGTGGAAGAAGATGGGTCTTTCAGTCTCAATCCCCTTTCGAGGATTCGTTCCTTTCTCACACGACAAGGGAAATGACCATTGCACTAGATTGTATTGTGTCTCAATCCCCTTTCGAGGATTCGTTCCTTTCTCACCTTCGCAAGGAAAGTTAAAAGCTGCCCGCTGACTTATGTCTCAATCCCCTTTCGAGGATTCGTTCCTTTCTCACTAGGGAAGTTTGCCAGCTATGCGGACTTTTGTAAGGCTAGTCTCAATCCCCTTTCGAGGATTCGTTCCTTTCTCACAAGGTGATGTTGCTAATAGCATCATGCGAGGATACAAGTCTCAATCCCCTTTCGAGGATTCGTTCCTTTCTCACTAGAAAAGCTGGAGTAGAATTAAAAGCAGTAGTATTTAGTCTCAATCCCCTTTCGAGGATTCGTTCCTTTCTCACGATAAGGCGCAGGTCTCTGGTGGGGCACAGGTCTCTGATAGTCTCAATCCCCTTTCGAGGATTCGTTCCTTTCTCACGTGATAGGTGTTGGAAAAGAATTAAATGGCAACTGTTTGGGTCTCAATCCCCTTCCGAGGATTCGTTCCTTTCTCACTTGAGAAAGTGCGGAGGGTGATTCTGCCAGCAGGAAAGGGTCTCAATCCCCTTTCGAGGATTCGTTCCTTTCTCACGGTGAAGCCCAGGTCTCTGGTGAAGCACGGGTCTTTGATAGTCTCAATCCCCTTTCGAGGATTCGTTCCTTTCCCACGCAGCCACAGAATCTGCTTCAATTCTCGCCATTTCCGTCGCAATCCCCTTTTCCGAGGATTAGAGCCTCTCCTAGCCGTTACATTAAGAAATTTATTGAGACGAATACTCAGCACTTTCAATCCCCTTCCGGGGATTAGCTATTTTCCCACGGCTACTTATTCACTTGTTAAGGTGCGTTCAAATGCTTGCTTACTGCTAGCTAGTCCAGCGGTGTTACCTCGATTCTCACCCCTCCAAATCCTTTGGATTTGTATCCCCCTATAACTCTGATGCTCTTCAGTCTTTCAATAATGTAGGTTTTTATGAGGTCTTCGCCCCTGCTAGTTTCTATTTCCAGCCATTTATCACCCAAGGTTTTGCCACTGAGGGATCTCGGCTCCCCTATCTTCCAGCCAGTGACCGGATCCTCCATTACAGTAACTAGCTCGCCAGTAAACTTCACGCCGGGAGCAATGAGTTGATAGGGACGATTTGTGCCCTCAACCACTGTGCTTCTGCCTCTATCTATCCTGGCAGAATAAAGCTCGTCAGGGGATGTGTCAGTGTGTAGAAAGGGGACTCGTATGAAGCCATTCAGCCCCATGGCTCCTAGTAAGTAGCAAATGGGACAGATTGAGTGCGGGTTTGGTTTTTCGCCAGCGGTGCATTTTCCCCTGAATACCTCTCTACCCCTCTCTGTCCGCCTCTCAAAATCACAAGGGTAATGGCATGCCTCTGGTCTGTACTTTCCAGAATCTATCAGGGCTGCTTCGTCAGTGGTGGGCTTGGGCGCAGGGATGCATGGCTGGAAAGCCATCTTGTCTCCCGGCCAACTCCGAGAAGCTTGGTCGTACCAGGTTTCGATCAGGAACTGTTCCAACTCTGCCCTGAGCGCCCCCTTTAGCGAAGGGCCGGGGACTACTACTTTATCTCCCACCTTTGTTACAGGGTTGTGAATCCCAGACCTTGGGTCCTCGACGCCCCCCACTCTCAATGGTTCAACTGT
>Ga0315312_1001352_pt1 | contig 19465 bp, 17 predicted proteins | sample TDP7_MG_FD_203629 | JGI IMG/M metagenome (GOLD analysis project Ga0315312, IMG submission 203629) | Freshwater sediment microbial communities from Lake Towuti, South Sulawesi, Indonesia - TDP7 | ecosystem: Environmental > Aquatic > Freshwater > Lake > Sediment | place: Indonesia: South Sulawesi... | reverse complement strand
TCTTGACGATTTAGCCATAGAGGGCCTCCTTGCCAAAAACGGTCATTTGACGAATAACTTATCGGCACAAGAGGCCTTTTTGCATGAAAAAACGTATTATTGTATGCCAATATCATGAGGCACTACCCGAAATTCAAATGTTCAACATGAGGTTTCTTTCATCCTGGCGGGAAAACCGTGTCAAATTCAATGCAGACCAGGCCGCGTCAGGAGCAACGCGTTAGCCAGCCGGTTGGAGCACCATGTTGGAGCTATTTATTTGATCAACTGTTCCTCGACTAAGTGTATGAGGTTAGCAATATCTTTATTGCGCTTGATTAAACCCTCATCCAGGGAAATCGTTACCCTGTTGGTACCAATACCAAAGGTGATTGTGTAGTACCACCCACCAATCATGGAAATTCCTGACCCTTTTAGACCCGCAAGCGTTTTGGGAGATATCTCAAAGAAGCTGTTATAAACCTGGTCAAACACTTTCGTGTCACAGGTAACCATGTCGTGAATCCTCACCTTTCTTCCATCTTTTCCTCTCCTGTATCTGATTAGCCTGGCACTGTCGCCTGAAACGGCAAATCTCAGTTTCCATCCCTTGAACTTTGAACGCTGGTCCGGGGTGAAGGTGTTTGCCTTTTCTATCGTCAGGCAGGGGCAGGGATCAATTATGCCCTCCATGAACTCCTCCTTTGCGGTTTTTTTATTTTTCTTACGGTCGAACATAATAATCTCGAACACGATTCAGTAACGTGTAGCGTGTAGCGTGTAGCGTGTAGGGTGCGATGTTTCGCACCACTTTGATTATACCGATTTATTCGCCTACGGTATGAGAAATAACCTCAAAATCAGGCGGTTTACGATCTTCCTGGCATTGGCAAAGCCAATCAAACCTGTAAACTCCCTCTTTGACCCAACGGTGAAAACTCGAATACTTCCACTCGTGAGGACATTTCACATATCCGTGTTTTACCGGATTGTAGTGGATATAATCCATATGTCGGGCAAAATCATGCTGATCACGAATTAGGTGTTCCCAGAACCGTCTCTGCCAAACGCCGCGCTCGCCTCTTTGGATTCTCGATGCCGATACCGGCACATCTTGGCCGCCACAGGTAAGCCATAATTTCGTGAATCTCCTTTTTATCATTGCCCATCTCACAGAGAAATTGTCGTCATCGTCAGCCATCTTCCATATACAGTGACAATGGTCAGGCAAAAGCACAACACCCAATATTTCAAAAGGATGTGAAGTCTGGACTTCAGCCATTGCCCGATGCAGAGATGTACGGGCATGAGAATCACAAAATATCTCTCGCCGGTTGTATGTCACGATGGTAAAGAAATATGTCCCGCCGGCACGAAACTATCGTTTATAGTCCGGCATGTATCTATTCTCCCAGAATTGGTGCGATTCATCGCACCCTACATATTGCGTAGAGGTTTTTCATAGTGGTAATATATAGCACGCCGTTAGCAGCTACGGGTGAGCCGACTATGGAGCTATCCAAATTAATCGAGGCTATGACCTTTTTATCTTTGCTGGCAGCCAATATCCAGAAATCACCCCGGCGTGTGCCGATATAGACTTTGCCGTCAGCCACAAGGGTCGATGCCCAAATCTCGTCTTTTGTTTCGTGGGTCCCGTAAGACTTTCCGGTCTCGGCATCTACGCAGTGGATATTACCCGCACAATCGGCGACAAAGACCAAGCCCCCTGCTTGCGCAGGGGCAGGCCCGCCCCCGCTGTCGCGGGGGTAGATTGATGGCGTAGAGCAGCAGTGGCGTTCCAACTGGTACGACCAAATCTGCCCCCGCACCAATTGTCCGCCAACATGGGCCGAATCCTTAACCGGAGAGGAACCCTCCGGCGTGTCCTCAATTGGTGCGGGGCTGGTTATATCGCCCGTCTTTGTTGCATCGATGCACTTGAGCCAGGCCTGGTTTTTGCCCCACCAGATGTCACCTCCGCCGGTCACGTACAGCCGATCTTTGTAAAAGACCGGCATACTCTTGATATTGCTCGGGCTTTCCTGGCGGTTTCCAATATAGTCGTGCACATTCTCTTTTGGCGCGGTAGGATCGCAATCGAACCGCCAAACCCTCTTTAGATTCTCTACCACCCCCATCGGCGGAGCGGAGTTTATCGGCTCGAACGCATAGACCACACCATCGCCGCCGCAGAAAAATATGAGCTTTCGTCTGTTGACCTGGCCCAGCGCGGGCGACGACCACGTGCAGTGGAAAATCCGAGGCCCAATCTGCTCATTATCTCTGGCGATAAGCCGGCCCGTTGTTTTGTCAAGCACTATCAAGCTCGGGGCATCTGGGACACGCACGCGCCGATGCGAACTATCTTTTCCGCTGCTTGTGTTGACGTATAGGAACTGCCCGTCAATTAGGATCGAGCTGTGGGCGGCGTCATGCGGGGGTACGAGCTCAGTACGTATGTCATACAGCCAGATTATATCCGCGTCCTTCTCAGTCAACGCTGCCGGCTCGGCACCTTCTGGAGTCGCATGGCGGGCTTCATCCTGATACGGACCATCGTTGCCGTTGGCCTGGCCCACCAGATCGAGACACATCACTTCGTTGCGATTACTCACGACATAGACCCGCTGCCCTTCAACGGTAGGCGCCGACACTATGCCGGCCCTCGGCCAATCTAGGTACGGGTCAGGGCCCAGTTTGGGCACGATCAGTTGCCAGCAAAGGCTTCCGTCTTTTTCATCCAGGCACAAAAGTACGCCGCGATCTCCCTTATGCCGGGGGTCTCTTGGATTATTGTTGTTGGTGCCGACCAGCACCCTGCCGCCCGCCACCACAGGCGTCGCGTAGGTCTCCGACCCCAGTGGGGCTATCCACTTGATGTTCTTGCCGGTGGCTGGATCAAAGGTCTCAGCAAGGCCGATTTCGCCCGACACCATATTTCTGGAGTGTCTCTGGCCCCACTGGGGCTGGTCATCTGCGGAGGCAACCAAAGTAATGACCAGGATGCACAACACGACACGCATTAGCAGCCAAAGAAGTCTTTTTTGGTTAAAAAGGTTTTCTGTCATGGTTTTGCTAAACCCAAACGTACATCTGTTCATGCTGTCCCTTTGAGCGTTCATCTGCGCTGCGGGCAAGTTTTTTTCGCTCAGCGCGGGCTTCTGTGCCCTGTTCATGCTTTCAAGCCAATCGAGAATTGAAAAATTGTAAATTGACAATTGACAACTGACAATTGAAAATTGTTGGTAGGCTTGCGATTAGTGAGTCTTGGTCATAAATTGTTTTCAGGACAGTATCATGAAGCACCCTAAAAGGGAAGGAGTAAGCATAATGAATCTTGTCCCTAAGAAGGTATTTCTTACCAAAGGTGTCGGGCGACACAAGTACCAGCTTAAGTCTTTCGAGGAGGCGTTAAGAAACGCCGGTGTAGCCCAGCAAAACCTTGTGCAGGTATCTTCAATCTTGCCGCCGGGATGCAAAATCATCAGCCGGGAAAATGGACTAAGACAACTCAAACCAGGCCAGGTCTGCTACTGTGTGATTGCACGCGCTGATACCGATGAGCACGGCAGGCTGGTCGCATCCTCGGTGGGTATCGCCGTGCCAAAGGATGAGCACAAGTGGGGCTATCTAAGCGAGGTGCACGGCTATGGAATGAGTCGACAGGAAGCAGCGGATATGGCCGAAGACCTGGCAGCGGGAATGCTGGGCACCACTCTGGGGCTGGAAGTTGACCCCAATAAAGCCTGGTCGGAAAAAGAGCAAGTGTACAAATCCAGCGGCATGATAATTCGCACCTCCAACATAACTCAGACTGCTCGGGGGCGAAAGGATCTGTGGACAACAACGGTGGCCGTAGCTATGTTTGTGCCCGACTAGACTTTTTATAATATCAGGTCATTAGGGGACCAGGTTATCAGGCAGTGGTCATCAGGTTATCAGAGTATTAGGGCGTTGTGGTTTTTCCTGGTTTGCTGATAGCCTCGTGCCCTGCACCCTGATTTCCTGATAACCGGATTTCCTTTCTTATGGTGCAAGAAACGCTTAATTTTGGAGATTTGCCGCACCAATATTGTGCGCCGGAGACCGCAAAGGTCGCGATAGTCCCTGTACCTTATGACGGCACCAGCACCTGGCTCAAAGGCGCAGACAAAGGGCCCGATGCTATAATACAGGCTTCGGCAAACATGGAACTTTACGATATAGAAACGGACTGCGAAGTCTATCGAAAAGGTATATTTACGGACAAACCCACAGAGCAAAGATTGTCGCCCGAAGATATGGTCGAGGTGGTAAGACAAAAAGTCTCGGACCACATCCAAAGAGGTAGATTTGCCGTAATAATAGGCGGAGAACACACGGTCAGCATCGGCTCGGTGATTGCGCACGGCCAGTGCTACAATGACATGACAGTGTTACAGCTTGACGCCCATTGCGACTTAAGGGATGAATACCAAGGCTCGAAATACAGTCACGCCTGCGTGATGGCCAGAATCAAAGAATTATGCCCCATCGTACAGGTAGGCATAAGAAGCATGGATTCTTGCGAGAAGGAATTTCTTGATAAAAGCCGGGTCTTCTTCGCTGAGGATATTCATAATAAAACAGACTGGATAAATCAGGTAGTTGCCAAGCTATCGAAGCAGGTTTATATCACTATCGACCTGGATGTGTTTGACCCTTCGATAATGCCTTCTACGGGCACGCCCGAGCCGGGCGGCCTGCTATGGTATGATGTCCTGGTGCTGCTGCGAGCAGTTTGTGATAAGAAAAACGTTGTGGGTTTTGACGTTGTTGAGTTGTGTCCGGCTAGCGAAAATAAAGCGCCGGATTTTATGGCAGCCAAACTTATCTACAAGTTACTCAGCTACAAATTTAGGGGCTGACATGGTAAAGAAAGACTTTCTAAAAGAGCCGGTCAGGCACATTGATATAAAATCGTTTGACTCTACCGAAATAATCGAGGCAATGCGAGGTATGTCCTTCACCGCCAGGGATACTGCCCGGGCGGCAGATATTTTCAATATGATGATAAACGATCAGGATTGCACGATTATTCTATGTATTGCGGGCAGCACCAGCGCCGCAGGATGTATGCAGATATACGCCGATATGGTCAAATACAATATGGTCGATGCCGTGGTTGCTACCGGAGCTGCGATCGTGGATATGGACTTCTTTGAAGCTCTGGGTTTCAGGCATTACAAAGGCAGCGCCGCCGTTGACGACAAGAAATTGAGGGAACTGTACATCGACAGAATCTATGATACTTTCATCGACGAAGAACAGTTGCAGATTTGTGACAACACCATAAAAAAGATCGCAGATAGTCTGCCGGCAAGACCGTACTCATCGAGAGAATTTATAAGGCAAATGGGCAAATATCTTGTCGATAATGCAAAGAAGAAAAACTTTCTGGTTCAGGTCGCGTACGAAAATGATGTGCCGATTTTCTGCCCGGCATTTAGTGATTGTAGCGCAGGCTTCGGCCTGGCAAAGCACCAGACTGAGAATCCTGCCAGTCACGTTTCCATCGATTGTATTAAAGACTTTCGAGAACTGACAGAGATCAAGATGAGGTCTCTGGTTTCGGGGCTGTTTATGATTGGCGGGGGCGTTCCAAAAAATTTTGCTCAGGATACGGTTATATGCGCCGAGGTCCTTGGAAAACCCGTACCCATACACAAGTACGCCGTGCAGATTACCGTCGCCGATGCCAGAGACGGAGGCCTTTCAGGCTCCACACTCAAAGAAGCATCCTCGTGGGGTAAGGTAGATACCGGCTGCGAGCAGATGGTCTACGCCGAAGCCACCGGCGTCCTGCCTTTAATTGTCAGCTACATATACCACAAGGGCGACTGGCAAAGCAGGCCGAAAAGGCAGTGGAGCAAGATTTTTGGATAGTGTACCCCGCCATGGTGATGGCGGGGTTAACCGGTTAGCCCCCCGAATACATTCGGGGGGTCCCCAGCAAGGCGAATATGGCCAGAGATATTTTGCTGTCTTTTATCTCGATATTTGTAGCTGTTGATGCTATCGGTGTGCTTCCTATCTTTGTCTCGCTGACCGAAGGAATGGCCCCCAGCGAAAGAGCCAAGGTTGTTGTCCAATCCATGCTCACAGCTTTATGCCTAGCAGTTGGTTTCATATTTCTGGGCAAGGCTGTGTTTGACATTTTAGGCATTACCATAGGAGATTTTATGGTCGCTGGCGGGGCGATACTCTTTTGCCTGGCTATAACGGATATTATCAACCCGGTTAAGAAACGGCGAACGCCCAGCGAACAGCTTGGAGCGGTGCCGTTGGGAACGCCTTTGATTGTGGGGCCGGCAGTTTTGACCACCTGCCTAGTCATAATATCACAGTATGGGCTGCCGGCTACGCTGATTTCGGTACTGGTGAACATTCTGCTGGCTGGTATGATATTTAGGTTATCTTCGGTTCTGATGAAGGTGCTGGGCGAAGCTGGCTCAAAAGCTCTTTCCAAGATAATGAGTCTTCTGTTAGCTGCGATTGCCGTGATGCTCATCAGGAAAGGATTGGCGCAGTTTCTTGGGAAAGTTTAACAATATTCTCGACCCCCCGCCCGAGGGCGGGGGCTAATTAGCCCTGCGGAATTCCACAGTTTTTCGTTTTTACCTTTGCGCTTTACGCTTCTAAGGGGCGCGTATGAAGTTTGCGTTTAGAAATTGTGCAGTAATCGTAGCTCATCCCGATGATGAGACTCTATGGTCTGGCGGTACGATTTTGATGAATCCCCAGGCTCGGTGGAAGGTGATAACGCTTTGCAGAAAAAGTGATCCTGAGCGAAGCCTGCGGTTTTTTCGAGCTCTTTCGGCACTAAACGCCACCGGCCAAATGGGCGACCTCGATGATGGTCCGCAGCAGAGGCCGCTGGAAAGTCGCTTGGTGCGCAAGACAATCCTCGAACTGCTGCCGAGAGATGAATTCGACCTTATAATCACACACGGCTCTCGTGGCGAATACACCAGACATCTGCGGCATGAAGAGGTAAGTAAGGCGGTCTTTTCGCTGTACCAGACCGGCAGGCTAACCGCGAAGCAGATTTGGAAGTTTGCCTACGAGGATGGCGGGGGAAAGTATCTTCCCCGGCCAGTTCAAGATGCAGATTTGAAAATAAAGCTGCCACAGGACATCTGGCAAAAAAAATACTATATTATTACCGAAGTCTATGGTTTCACCGCCGAGAGTTTTGAAGCCAAAGCCACGCCCCGGATAGAAGCTTTTTCGACAAGGCACAAAGCAACAAAGTAACAAAGGCACAAAGTCCTGCGTGCCTTCGTGCCCTTGGGTTTTTTCTACCGCCGTGGTGGCATAGGTCCTCTGATCTCGATCTCTATTTCTGTCGAACTGGTTGTCGCCCCACGGTTGTCTATTGCCTTGGCGGAGCACCCCCCGCCCGAGGGCGGGGGCTAATTAGCCCTGCCACTTGTGGCAGGGGCCCTGTTACTGTCGGCGTAAAATTCTACTGTTACAACCATACCATTGGCGTCGCACGCGTGCGCTTCAAGTTCAATTGTTGTCACTGGGCCTGCTGCAAACGTGGCTCAGTTAGTTGGAGCCGTAATAATAACGTAGGGTGGCTGGTTCGACGGAGGCGGGCCGACTTGGAGCCAATTCTTAGCCAACATGGCCAAATCTATCATATTAATGACTCCATCGTGGTTTACGTCGCCATCGACCAGCTCCACCGTGCTCATACTGGCATAGGGCGTCCCACCATAGGCGCCAATGTTAATGCGACCACCATTTGGCGCAGGCTCATTAGAATAGTCGGCAGCGGGATCGCCTCGGTCAATGCACGGGCTGGAGACTTTGTCCAGAACCCAAACGTTGTGCTCCGGCCAATATCTGCCCCGTTCGGATTTTAGATGGTAGTCGCCGTTTTCGGGTTCTGCAAACATCGGGTCAAGGCTGATATTGCCTTGACCTTCGCCGCCGCGTTCGATACAAGAGTAGTGAGCCTGACATCCAAACAGGTCATCACTGCTGTTATGCCAGAAGATGGAGTTGCTAATACTCGGCTGTGCCCCAGCGTACGCCTCGACGCCATATTTGTTCTTGACGACGGTCACGTTGGCGATAGTCGGTGAGCTCTGCACGATGAAAATTCCCATGAAGCTATTTCTAACAACGAAGTTCTCCAGGATGCTATCGGGTCCTTCGCCCATATAAAAAGACACAGCGAAATCGTCCGGAGCTTCCAGTACCGCTGCGTCCTCTGCGCTTTGGACTGTTATGGCCTTACCCAGAAAATTGATCTGTTCGCTATAAATGCCCGGATAAACCGTAATCGTGTCGCCGTCCTTTGCGGAATCTATGGCTTTCTGAACGGTGGCGAAAGCCTTCTCAGGGCTTAAGCCGTCGTTCCTATCGCTACCATTGGCTCCATCAACGTAATACGTCAGTTTCTGCTGAGTTCCCGCTGTTGAAAAGTTCCATACGTCACCTTTATGTTTGGTGCCGTCGCCCTTGACCTCATCGATCCGCCAGCAATAGGTCTGGCCGAACTTCAGAGTCTCAGGGGGATTATAGATGGTAGCAGTCTGTCGGCCTCGATATATGCCGGTGGTATTGGAGACATCAGCCTTCTCTACAGTGTCCTTATCCGTGCCGAAGTACACATCGTGAATTTTCGCAGTAGCTCCAGCGGTCCACGTAAGGTCTGTATTCGGGTCCACAGATTTGGCGCTGTCGGATGGATTAGGATTACTGGCTGTCAATCCCAGAGCCGTGAAGCTCCAGACATCGCCTGTGTGTATGGTAGTTCCGTCAGCCTCGACCTCATCGATCCGCCAGTAATAAGTGGCCCCTGGCGTAAGACCGGCAGCATACCAATAGACGTTAAAAGGCAGTCGGCCTCTGAACTCAGCCGGACCGGGCGTTGGATTAGTGCCGAAGTACACATCGTGGAACTTGGCGGTCTCTCCCGCCGCCCACTTAAATAGCGGCGTGGCAATCCCTCCCGCACCATCAGGCGGGATAGGATTGCTGGCCTTGACGCCCAGCACAACTCCGCCTGTCGTGACCAGCGTGCTGGCCTGCGCTGTAAATGTCTGTGCCAATATTGTTGGTGCGCTTATTGTGGCAAGTATTGCCAAAAGTGTTGCCAAAAATAACGTTCGTTTCATTTTTCGACCCTTTCCAAAATATGTGATGATATTATGACGGTACAGGTCACAGGCCTGTGCCAATTTAAGCCAACTGAGTCGTTTCGCGGACTCTCCGCGCATTTTCGTGTCTGTGCTCCAAGCAATGAGCACAGCGCATTAGAAACACGAACCGAACGGATTTTTCAGGCAGGCATGGTATGATATGCAGATAGTTTATGATGGCAGAGGAAAAATATTATGACAATTTTCTAAACCTGCCTCGATTTCTTAACCATATAAAATTTTAGCAGAAATTTGTATGCTGTCGCAAGGAAATTTTTCAAAATTTTTGCTCTTAGAGTGGCCAGCAGCCTCTATAAAGGGTAACCGTTCACGGCCTAATATGTTGGATTTTGGCCATTGTTCGTCATTGCGAGGGAGCCCCCATTCTTGCTTTCTCAAGAAAGCATGGGGGCGAGCGCGGCAATCTCCTTATTGTCAGGATTTGAGATTGCTTCGGCCTAAAGGCCTCGCAATGACACAGAAACGCCGGTTTATCTCCGTGAACGGTTACTATAAAGGAAGCCAAGCTGTGTTCCCTGTGGCAAAAAAGGCTTATGGGGCGCAGAGCACGCCCGAAATTGATAATTGACAACTGTAGATTGACAATTGAAAATTGAAAGCCGCACCAATTGAGCTTACGCCGGGGGTTGCTCCCAGCGTAAGGATAGAACCCGCGTTGGCGGGCAATTGGTGCGGCTCAGTCATGGTTCTTATACTACACAAATACATATTTCGAGAGCTTTTGAAGGTCTTTGTGCCGGCGGTCGTGGCTCTGACACTCATTTTGAGCCTGGGCAGCATTTTGCGACCTATGCAGGAGTTCGGCGTAGGACCACGCCAGGCAGTTCATCTTATGGGCTATTTCCTGCCGATTACCCTGACTTTTGTACTGCCTATCGCTGCTCTATTTGCCGGGGCTTTAGTTTATGGCCGGCTTGCTGGCGACAATGAGCTTGACGCCTGCAAGGCAAGTGGCGTCAGTTTTCTGCGACTAATTTTACCTGGCCTGGCTCTGGCCCTGATAGTCGCAAGCGCAAATCTAATCTTGAGTTTTCACGTGACGCCGATCTTCGTTCACCTGGCTGAAAAATCGCTCAAAGCCGATGCAAAACAGATACTTTTTCGCAATATTCAGCGAAGAGGCTATTATGAACTGCCAGATAGTCGGTACCGTATCTATGCCGACTACGCAGACCCGCAAACTGACACGCTAATCGGTGTAGTCGTTGCTAAAGTGCAGCACGGTCGTATAGAAGATATTTTTGGTGGCGACGCCGCCAAAGTCTACTTTAATCCTCGCGGCCAACTGAATGAAGTCCGGGTAATTGTGCACAAACCGTACAAGCTCGGCTTAGCAGACGAAGGGACGGCGGAATGGCTGCCGTTTACCTGGGAGTTCGGCTCGCTTTTGGGTGACGACATAAAATTCAAGCGCATCGATGAAATGAAGGCAATTCAGATAGACCTGATGCGGTTTAATCCGGTAAGGAAACTGGCCAACGTTACCTACGCGCAATTTGTCACCGAACTGCTGGCACAGGACATCGCAAAAAAACTTAGCCTCGGCACCAGTGGCCGAGGAACCCCCGCCACAGGGGTGGAGGCTAATGCAGGCTTTTACGAACTCCGTGGTGAGCCGAACTCAGTCAAGTTTATGGCTGCTCAATGTACCGTACGGGATGAAAGACAGGTGGAATTGTCCGGCGGCGTGGTGGTCAGCGAATACGACACCGACAAGAAGCAGTTGCTGTGGACTCTGCGCTCTGCAATGGCATCGCTTTATATCGAAGGTTGGCTACCGCTTGGTAGCGGCTCTGATGAGCCGACACCGACTTTGACGATGGATATCTCCAGAGCCAGAGAAGAAAGTTCCGGGCAGTTGAGAATGCGGCACGTCATTCGCGGCTTGATTCTGCCAGCGGCTGTAACTGACCTATTGAAAGCTGGCAACATTTTGGACAATATTCGTCCACAGGTGCTGGAATCGACACTGGAAAAAGGGCCAAGCCCAAATCTCCATCAACTACATAGTGCGCTGCAAAGACAAATACGTAAAACGCTGGTTGAAATAAAAGCGGAGATACATTCTCGTCTGGCGTTCGGGATAGGCTGTGTGCCGATGATATTGATTGGCATCGGCCTGGGTGTCATCAAAAAAGGCGGACACATGCTCAGTGCTTTTGCTGCCAGTTGTGTGCCGGCAGCGGTGCTGATCGTGTGCATAATTAGCGGCAAGCACATTACTGAGAATCTTAGTTCGCAAGGCATTTCAGGCATGCTGCTAATGTGGGCCGGACTGGTTGTTTTGGCCATATTAGTCACTGTGATGTACCGCAAACTGCTTAAAAACTGAGTCAAGAAGTGCCAATCATTAAGTGCCTGATGCAAAGTCGCAAAGTGGACATACAAATATGAAAATACTGGACAAGTATGTCGCGAAGAACTTCCTGGTTGGCTATGCCATTGCCTTGTGTGTTTTGATAGGCCTGCGAATAATTATTGATTTGTTCCTGAATCTGGACGAATTTACCGAGCACGCCGATCTTAGTACCTTGGATGTGATCAAGAACATATCAGTCTTTTATGGCCTGAATGCTACTGTTTACTTTCGAGATTTCGCGGGGATGCTGACGGTAGTGGCGGCGGCCTTTTCGCTGGGTAAGATGGTTCGTCTAAATGAATTAGTGGCCATAATGGCTTCTGGGGTCAGCCTTAAGCGAGTCATCGGGCCGATCCTGGTTCTTTCGATGCTTTTGACAGCTCTGCTGGTTATCGACCAGGAGATTCTGATACCATTACTTAGTGACAAGCTTGCTCGCAGTCAGGATGATATTCCCGGTCAGGAGTCCTATGACGTATGGTTTATTGCCGACGCTAATGGGTCGTTATTTTGCGCGCTTAGATTTGACGTTAAGACCTCAACGTTGTATGAGCCGACTATCGTTCGCCGTCTGGAGGTAAAGCCGGGTATCTGGCAGGTGGTCGGTCGAATATCAGCCGAAAAGGCTGTTGATGTTCGCAGCACCGGCAACTGGATTTTGACTAACGGACGATTCATCAAAAGAGGCTCCGCTGACGAGCCGCAGCCGGTCGCTTCATACAAAAGTGACGTTACCGCAAAGGATATCCCGGTCAGGCGTCAGGCCCGATACAAAAGTCTGTTGGGTTCAAGACAGTTAGCTGCTCTTGCTGCCCAGAGGACCAAGATAAGAGACCTGCCAGAGCTTTACAGCCAGAAGCACTTTCGTATTACCGATCCGATTATCAATCTGGTGATGCTTATGATAAGCCTGCCGGTTTTGGTTTGCCGCGACCCAAAGGCGATGAAATCAGCGGTTATGATTAGTTTTGGTCTGACCGCGACATGTTTTGTTACCATCTTTGTCTGCAAGATGCTCGCCACTGAGCCTGTGTTCTTCGGCAAGGTAATGGTGCAGTTATGGGCGTGGCTGCCGATCTTTATCTTTGTGCCCATTGCTTTTGTTGAATTGGATTCTATGAAGACATAACGGCATACGCATCGGCTGAAGGGTTCGGTCAAAGGGATTAAACACGAGCCCGAGAATCTCTAAAGTCACAACGCCTAATAGTGCCTGGTCGTTTTCTTCGCCCAAAATCACCGGCGTGTGAGCTTCTCCCTGTGTGAGCTTCAGATGCACCTCTGAGATTTGCCTGTCGATTGTTGTGCCATCGGCCAGCGTGAAAGACATCTTACGTTTAGGCTTTAGGCCAATCTCTTTCCACACCGCTTCAGGAAGAACGGAATACATTGCCCCACTATCTATGAGGAACTTTACATCTGCCTGCCGACCTCTCGGCCCCTTGACCTGCCCTTGGATATATGTAATACCCATAATTGCTATTCTTCCTCACGTAACGCTTGCATTATACCGTGCAACCGCCGCCACCGCAAGAAAATCGCATATCAGACGTGGACGCCTTTTATCGCCTTCTGGATTTCTCTGTTTATTCTGACACTGCACCACTTCTGCCCGCACATCGAGCAGTAATCAGATTGTAGGGTGGGCTTTAGCCCACCATTTGCTTTCTCGCAGGCCTCGCGGTGCATTCGCTCGGCTGTTTGTGGATCAAGTGACTCGGCAAGATGCGTCTTCCAGTCGAGGTTGGTTCGAGCAATGCTCAGTTTCTTATCGCGGTCGGCAGCGCCTTTTAAGCCACGAGCAACATCCGCGGCGTGCGCCGCAATTTTTGCTGCGATTACGCCTGCTCGTACGTCATCAGCGTCCGGCAGACCCAGGTGCTCTCTCGGCGTGACATAGCACAAGAAAGAAGCCCCATAAAAAGCAGCGGCGGCTCCGCCAATTGCCGATGTTATGTGGTCGTAACCAGGCGCAATATCCGTTACCAACGGGCCCAGAACGTAGAATGGCGCGCCGTGGCAAATCTCCTGCTGGATTTGCATATTGTATTGTATCTGGTCAAAGGGCACATGGCCGGGACCTTCCACCATAACCTGGCAGCCTTTTTCCTGCGCCCACAGCGTAAGTTCGCCGAGCGTTCTAAGCTCCGCAATCTGTGCCTCATCAGTGGCATCGACGATTGCCCCAGGGCGAAGCCCATCGCCCAGAGAAAAACAGACATCGTATTCGCCCAGGATGTCACACAGCTCATCGAACATCTCATAGAGTGGATTTTGCCGGTTGTGGTACAGCATCCACTTGGCAAGTAGCGCTCCGCCGCGACTAACGATACCAGCCACCCGGCTCTCAAGTAAGGGCAGATGCTCCTTCAGCACGCCGGCGTGAATGGTAAAAAAGTCCACGCCCTGCCTGGCCTGTCTTGCAATGATTTCGAGGATTAGTTTGGCATCTATTTGCTCAATGTTTCTGCCTTCTATCACCTGATAGATTGGCACCGTTCCGAAGGGCACGGGGCAGCGCGAGAGCAATTCTTCGCGGATACTATCAAGATTGCCGCCTGTGCTCAAGTCCATGATCGTATCAGCCCCGGCTGAAAGTGCGGCCTGCATCTTTTCGATCTCAGCTTGTACCGAAGAACGAACACTGCTGGTTCCAATATTGGCATTTACTTTAGTCCTGAGCAGCCGCCCTATCCCAATCGGCTTAAGGTTAGTTTCCAGGTGCAGCTTGTTTGCCGGTATGACCAGCCGGCCCGCTGCGAGTTCGGCCCGGACAAGCTCGGCTTGCAGGTTTTCGCTCTCATCAACAAATTTGATCTGTTCGGTAAGTGTTCCTTCTCGTGCGGCTTGTAATTGTGTTGTCATTTTTTGCGGCTCCATGTTCATAATAAAAAATCGCTTCCCGCAGGAAGCGATTTGCTCTTGGGAGTTACTTTTGAATTTTAGCAGAGTCAATCGCTTTCCTACGCAGGCATATCCGCCCCCCTTCTTGCTCCCCGCTTCCGCGGGGACAAGTTTACCCCTGCGAAGGCAGGGGCAAGAAAGCAGGGGGGCAATTGTCCTGATCAGGTTCAAAGGGTTTTTTCTCAGGCCCGCCTTTTGGCAAGCCACCCCCAGCGACCTTATTGTATTATAGCTTTCTGCTTCGGCCGGTCAACTTTCGACTCAACTTTATGCCTACTTGCGGCGTGCATCTGCCCCAGCCGGCTGCGTCAGGTAGGAAATTGTCCGCGACTGATAAGTGGAAAGGGGCGGCAGACTTTGGTCCTGGACTGGGCACAAAATTCGCGTTTTTCAGTACTATTACGGGCCAATCGACAAAAAATGAGAAAAATAATTGATTTTTTCAAACAAGCGTTTTAAGCTTTCGTATAAAACATGCGTTTAGGAGGCTTAACATGGCTGTTTCAGGTAATAGCCCAAGTACGGCTGGTTTTGATAAGCCCGTTCAGCAGCGACTACTTGATGCAGCAGAGGACCTTTTTTGCGAGCATGGCTTTGAGGGTACAAGCGTTCGCGAGATCGCCGCTGCTGCCGGCTGCAACATCGCATCTGTAAACTATTATTTCGGGGGCAAAGAAAAACTGTACCTTGAAGTCTGGCGCAGACATCTCAATCTAATGCGTCAGGCGCGTATTGCCAGTATCGAAAAGGTAATGTCCAAGCAAGGCGGCCAGCCCAGCCTGGAAGAATTGCTTGAATCCTATGCCGATGCGTTTGTAGGGCCGCTTGTAGATAAGAAGACAGGAGGCCGGTTCATCAAACTCATGGCCCGCGAGATGGTCGACCGACACCTGCCGCAAAACATCTTTCTTGAGGAGATGATTATTCCGGTCATGACCGCCCTGCAGCAGGCTTTGATGAGAATCTGTCCGGGTTTGAACGAGGCAAACGCCCGTCTGGCGATACTTTCTCTTGTTGGACAGTTGGTGAATACGATCTGTGCAGAGACTATGCTTGAGCAAAGCGGCAATCTCGAACTACCCAAGTTTGAGTTGGCTGAGGTAGTGAAACACATCGTCAGATTCTCCGCCGCAGGTATTCGAGCTTGCACTGAGAGAAAAGAGGACAGAGGACAGAAGACAGAGGACTGAAGATATGAAAGGGACCAGACGAAAAACAACTCGGCTTGCCTTAACTGTACTGGTGACATCGATAATAGCCGGGTGTGTCAGTAGTGAGCAGTTCTATGAGCAGGCTGGCTTATCAAGAGAGGCCGCCTACCGGCAATGGAAGAGCCGCAAAGAGCGTCAGGAGCAGGCCCAGCCGATTATTAGCGGAAAGCTAAGTATTGAAGATTGCTTGAAGCTGGCGCTGGCCAACAATAAATCGTTGCAGCGTATCATAGAAGAAAGAGAAATCGCCCGCGGTGAACGACTGAAATCCTATTCAGCAATTCTGCCCAATGTCAGCCTTACAGGTGAATATAGACGGCTTGATGAAGTAACCTCTTTTGAGATTGAAATGCCAGGCGCGCCGAAAAGAAAGGTGCAGTTTGGAGATGTGGACAATTATTCGGCAGGTCTTATGGTTACGCAGCCGATTTTTGCCGGCGAGGCGATTCCTGCCCGGCTGAATTCCGCAAAGTTATTCTCGCTGCTTACCGACCAGACGGTTCAGGCGGCGGTTCAGAACGTAGTTTATGCAGCCGAGCATGCCTATTATGATGTTTTGCTAAGTCAACATCTGGTGGAAATAAGCGCCGATGCTGTTCGCTCAGCCAAGGCACATCTTGACAGCGTGAAGCAGAAACGCCAGGGCGGTATCGCTTCGGATTTCGATGTTCTGCGGGCGGAGGTGGAACTATCCAATTTCCAGGCTCAGCTAATCCAGAACAAAAATGCGATCAACGCTTCAAAAGCCAGCTTAATCAAGGTTATGGGTGTTTCACAAGATAGCGACTTTGAACTTTGCGATGAGTTGGTCTACGTTCCTTCCAACGTGATGATAGAGCAAGCTGTTGAATTGGCGTATCGGAATCGGCCCGATTTGCTCGGCAAGGAGTTTGACATAAGGTTGCAGCAGGAGGCGCTCAAAATCGCTCGCAGCCGATATTTGCCTATTATTAGCGGCTACTATAGCAATACCTGGTCGAAACCTGATCCTCACAGCATGATGCTGATTGAATGGGGACACGCTTGGCAAGCTGGCCTTACGGCAACCTTACCCATTTTTGATGGTTTTTCCCGCGAAGGCGAGGTAGTTTCGCAAAAGGCCCGGCTCAAGCAGGCGCAAATAAACTTGATTGATGCAGAGGAGACCGCCTTATTTGAGTTGACCAAGTCGCAACTGGGCATCGAGAATGCTGCGGAGTTCGTTGAATCGCAGCGGCTGAATCTTACCAGAGCAAGGGAAGGTCTGCGGCTTGCTGAAGTCGGTTACAGAGAAGGGACTAATACGCAGGTGGAGATGATTGATGCTCAGGCTGCCCTGACGACCGCCCAGGCCAATTACTACCAGGCGATTTATTCGCATGTGATCGCGAAATTGGACCTTCAAAAAGCGATGGGCACTTTGACGGTGGTTAAGTGACAAACCCCGCCATGGTGATGGCGGGGTTAACCGGTTAGCCCCCAAATTTATTTGGGGGTTTTATTGCCGGGTTGGCAAGACCCAGGAGAAGAAAAATGAAGACAGGTAGAAGAGTCATATTCTGGATAAGCATATTTGCATTGGTTTTTCTAACCTTCTGGTTTGGATATACCCGCAAGCCAGCCGAGGTTAAAGCCCAGCAAAGGGTGGTTCCGGTCGAGGTAGAAAAAGTAAGCACCGGCTCAATAAGAAATACGATCGAGCTGACCAGTTGGATAGAAGCGAACGAAGTTGTGGACGTAAAATCCAAGGTTTCCGGCAGGATCGAATCGCTGCAAGCGGTCCTAAACATAACCGCAGAGAACGCAAAGACCGCAGGGCAACCCCGCCATAGTGATGGCGGGGTTAACCGTTTAGCCCCGCAATTTATTGCGGGGTTAGTCCCGGTTGAAGAGGGATTGGCCGTCGAAAAGGGTCAGCAATTGGCCGTTATCGACCACGACATGTACCTGGCACAGGTGGCTTCTGCCAGAGCCGCGGTGAAGGCCGCAGAGGTTGAGTTTGCAGACGCCGAGCGCGAAAAGAAGCGTATAGTTGCCCTGTATGAAGCCGGCTCGGCTACCGAGCAGAATAAGGATAAGGCAGTAACTGCCGCGGAGTTGGCAGCAGCGAGGCTGGATTCAGCCAAAGCTGCTCTGGAGCTTGCTCAAGTAGATTTGCGGGAGTCGACAATTATCTCTCCGATCGACGGAACGGTCACTAAGAAACACATTGACCAGGGCAATCTTGTCAGGCCGGGCGACCCTATCGTTACAGTGGCCGATATGAAAACGCTAAAAATAATCGTGGCTGTGGCAGAAAAACACGCCGGAGAAATTACCGTTGGGACACCTGCCGAAATCCGTGTTGACGCATTGCCCGATAAGGTATTTGACGCGCAGGTATACTCGGTCCATCCCGCTCTTGACCAGCAAACCCACACAATACAGATTGAGATACGCCTGCGCAATGAGCAATTGCTGCTTAAACCTGGTATGTTTGCCAGAGTTACGTTGATTACACAGCGCAAAGATAACGTCGTGGTTATCCCTCGTGACGTTATTCTCGGCGGCAAAGTTGACCGGTATTATGTCTACGTGGTGGAAAGTGGAATTGCCCGCAAGCGTTTTGTGGCCCCAGGCATAACCGAAGCCGCAAGAACTGAAATAACCGAAGGATTAAAGCCGGGCGAGACGCTTGTGGTCAACGGTATGAACTTCCTGGCGGACGGGATTAGTGTCGAAGTAGTGCGGCTGGAGGACATAAAATGAAGCTTGCTGAGATGTCGGTAAACAGGCCTGTGACAACCCTGATGATATTTGTTGCGATTATTGTTTTGGGGCTGACGTCTTTGCCTAAGCTGGGATTGGATTTGATGCCTGAATTGGAGATACCGGCTGTTTCGGTTATTACAGCATACCAAGGGGCAGGTCCCGAGGAAATCGAGACGTTGATTACCGAGCCGATGGAGGATACTCTCAGCACTATCTCAGGGGTCGATGAGGTAATTTCGGTCTCAAAAGAGGGCTTGTCGGCGGTGACTTTGAAATTCAACTGGGGCGAGAAAATAGATGAAAGTGTCAACGATGTGCGCGAAAAGATCGATCTGATCAGGGAGCGACTGCCGGAGGAATCCGAGAATCCGATTATTTTCAAGTTTGACCTTTCGATGATGCCGATCGTGATTATCGCGATTACTGCTGAGGATAGCTATCCCAATTTGGAGGACATAGTCCGTGATGAAATAGTTGATCCTCTCAAGCGCGTCAAAGGCGTTGCCTCGGCTATGGCGGGCGGTGGCTTGGAACGACAGATTCGGATTGATATAGACCGGCAAAAGCTTGTGGCTTTGGATATGTCGGTTACACAAGTAAACGCGGCTCTGGCAGCTCAGAACCTCAGCATTCCGGGCGGCAACATAAGAACCGGCTACAAGGACTATCTGTTGCGCACGCCTGAGGAGTTCTCAAATCCGCAGGAGGTTAGCGAGGTTGTTATTGCTCGCCGTAACGGCATAGCGATAAAGCTAAAAGACGTTGCCGACGTAAGGGACTTTTTCAAGGAGCGTACCTATGACGTGCGCATGAATCGCAAAAAGGCGATGGCGGTATTTGTCCAGAAGCAGAGCGGCCAAAATACGGTGGAAGTGGCCCAGGCGGTCAGGGAACAGTTAGAGACCATAAAGAAGAATCTGCCGCCCGATGTCGAGGTAAAAATGGTAATGGATAATTCTGAGTTCATCCAGGGCAATCGCAAAGTCGAAAGGAGGTGATCATAAGGGGCTGAATTGGCCGATGGTTATAGAGTGCAATAGTTGCACAGAACCAGGAGGCCAAGGATGGTTGAGTCAATTCGG
>Ga0315312_1001351_pt1 | contig 19469 bp, 16 predicted proteins | sample TDP7_MG_FD_203629 | JGI IMG/M metagenome (GOLD analysis project Ga0315312, IMG submission 203629) | Freshwater sediment microbial communities from Lake Towuti, South Sulawesi, Indonesia - TDP7 | ecosystem: Environmental > Aquatic > Freshwater > Lake > Sediment | place: Indonesia: South Sulawesi... | reverse complement strand
GTAGCTGCGACCGGCAACAAGCTCGATTGGCGTGCTAGAGTTCTCAGTACGGCTGTGGTCGCTCCAGTTGTTTATAATGAGCCGACCGTCAAGATACAGCCGTACACCGTCGTCGCTTCCGGTCGTGAAAGTGAATGGCTCAGATAACGGCGCTTCCAGTTCGCCAGTCCAGCGGACAGAGAATTGATCTGTGCCAACCAGCGGGTCCGGTGCAGCAGCGCCCCAGTTAAAGTTGACTCCAGGGTCGACACGGGTCAGTACCGGGGCACCAGTGAGAGTCATATTCTTGTAATACTCGCCCTTGATGCCTGCACCTGGACCTATAGTTGTAAACCGCCACACAGCGCCTGGGTACTTCGTGCCGGCGGTATCATATTCATCGATCCGCCAGTAATAGGTGGTGTCCTTTGCAAGCGTTCCGGGGTCATAGGTTGTAAGTCCGATTTTACCTTTGGAGGTGCCGCCCGTACCATTAGCGACAGCAATCTGGTCGGTGCCGAAGTAGACGTCGTGCCAAATCGCACCCAAGCCTACACCCCAGCTAAGATCTGCGTCGGTAGCTACCCACTTTGCCCCATCACGCGGATTAGGGCTATGAGCAGTAGTGGGAGTGCTGGTAAAGCTCCACACATCGCCTCTGTGAATGGTAGTTCCGTCAGCCTCGACCTCATCAACCCGCCAATAGTAGGTAGCTCCCGGAGTGAGTCCAGGCCCATGCCAATACATTGTAAAGTTCAGGCGGCTTCTAAATTCAGCCGGACCCGGCGTCGGGTTAGTGCCGAAGTAAACATCGTGGAAGGATGCGGTTTGTCCACCAGTCCACTTGACCAGCGGAGTGCTAACATTTTGAGCACCATTAGACGGATCAGGAGCATACGCGGTCAACTGAAGCCCAAGCGGACTTTGAGGTGGCCCATCGCCGGTAGGCGTGTAGTTTGGATTCGCCGTCAGAACGATCTTGTCGACTATCGCGCCGTCCTCACGCATCCAGATATTAAAGGTGTGGGGACCGCTGCTGGTAACTTCAAAAGTAGCAGGCGCAGTATCCATTGTGCTCCTGGTCCAGGTGTAGCTGGTGCTGAATCCGGTGATTCGATCGCAGGTGGCTATGGCCGTGTTGTCAAGCCCTGCGTGCAAGGAGTCGTTGCTGCCAGGAGGTTGGGTGGGCTCGTCTGGCGCATAGGCCCGAACCCACACATAGTGCGTGCCGGTCTTTTTGAAAATGACGTTGTAGTCCAGCCGCGGGCTATTGGTCACGTAGCCGGTGTTGTTATTAGTGCCAGTATTCGGCATGGCCCGCATCGCTCCGGTGCCGGTAAAGCCCGCTGGCGACGTAACTAAATCCCACGTCTTGCCGCCCTGTGGTGTGTTCTTGTCGAATTTCTCAGCCTCCATCGAGATGATGCCGTCCGGACCGGGGTCCTGTAGAAATGCGTCGGCATAAGATATGCCAGCCGACAGACCCAGCACCAAAAGGAAAAGAATTAGATAAACGGTTTTTCTACACATAATATTCCTCCTTCAAAAAAGGTTACAATGCCTATGCTTTGGCCACACACCAAAGCGAAATTGATCCGCCATACGTTGGGCGGATTGAGAATCAAGAGTTGAGAATTAAGAATTCTTCATTCTAAATTCAAAATTCTGAATTCTTGCCACCTCCTTCCTTCAAAAAACCACTGCGAACTGCCCGTTGAGACGCAGAAGTCGCCACTTGCGGGATAATATGCTCCTCCTGCATTCATAGTTAATCTGCAACAATGAAGTACGAACTAACTCCTCCTTGCCCAAAAACAAAAAGCCCGAGCACTCAAAAGGTCGATCTGTGCGTTTCAAGATATTTATTTATACCAGATAAAGGCCCTACATTTCAAGAAAAATTCGTAAATATTATCGGCCTGAATCCAGCGCCGCCTGTCAAGATGCCGGGCACAAAACTGGCATTCGGTCTGGACTATGTGCTCATAGCTGCCCCGCATCGTACCTACTGACATACTGCTGGCAGCAGGGCTATTCCTCAGATTTCTTTTCGGGTTTGCTGATTTCGCCAGTCATAGGGACAAATCGGACCGCCATGACATTTTCCCTGTGCAGATTGCCCTTCTGGTCTTTGGTGATTAGCAGCAGATACTGAAAGCCGTAGGCACTGCCGTAAGGCAGAATCATTCGGCCGCCCGGCTTTAGCTGCTCCAGCAGCGGCGGAGGCACGCGACCGGCGGCAGCGGTGCCGATTATCGCATCAAATGGGGCCTTTTCGGGCCAGCCGAAGTAGCCGTCGCCAGCCTTAACGAAAACATTCGGATAGCCAAGTTTTTTCACTCGCTCTTTAGCAGATTTGGCCAATTCCTCGACAATCTCGATGGTATAAACCTCCTGGGCGATCTCGGCGCAGACCGCAGCCTGGTAGCCTGAGCCCGTGCCGATCTCCAGGACTTTATCATTTGGATCGAGTTTCAAGGCCTCGGTCATAAACGCCACGATGTATGGCTGACTTATGGTTTGGTCATAGCCGATGGGCAGTGGATGGTCGGCGTAGGCCAGGCGCTGCTCGGCTGGCCCGACGAAGGCGTGCCTGGGCACAATTCGCATCGCCTTGAGAACATTCGGATCACGTACCGGCGTGCGAATATCGAAGGGTTTTTCGATTTGCATGGTCACCATCTGCGCTCGTTCTTCGACTCGCTCGCCGAAAGCTAGATGTTTATGGTCAGGACGCGGGGCCTTTTTCTGGTTTGGATCTTTCGGCTCCTGTTCGCGCTGTTGATTTGACTCGCCAGGTGTGCTATCGGCCTGAGCCTCTTTGTTCTCTGAAGCAAAAATAGCAGCGGTCTTTGTTGTACTTTTGATAGCCAAAATACCGGCAAACAACGCAAAGAGCATTAACAAAGACAGACACAAATATATCCATTTTCTCGCCAGCACTCGATTATTTCCGGCCATTTGTTAAACAACCCCCTTTCCAAATTGCCATAGTTCTAACGGTAGCCCTTCTGGGCATCTATCAGCTATATGATACCGCATCAGCAAGCCAGAGCCAAATTGATTTTTCCAACGCCCCAAATATTCCACATCTTTCGCTAAGTCCATCATTCGGCACAAATTCCACCTTTTTTCTTACCGCTGAGACCGCAGAGGTCGCAGACAAAACCTTTCTGTTCTAAAATATCAGCGTTCTCAGCGCCCGCCGCCCCGACTCGCGTCGGTAGACGCGGGGGCAGGTGCTCTGCGGTTAATCCTTCGCTACAGGTGGCAAATTTTTGCAAAAAGAGCTTGCAAGAGATAGTTTGCTTTTTATACTGAAGATCGTAGTCCACAGGATGGCTTGCGCCGTTGCGGGTGTAGCTCAGTGGTAGAGCGCCACCTTGCCAAGGTGGATGTCGTGGGTTCAAACCCCATCACCCGCTGTAAACAAGAGTATAAGGACAAAACAGCCCGCCGGTTGTGCCCTTGTGACTCAGGCGATTGGATAGTATCGGCGAGGAACCGGCTAAGTGGTGGCGCGGCGCGGGTCGCCGATACGTTCAGGTCCTGCATAATTGGGTGCACGGATCGAAAAGTACTATTAACTGGCTAAAGGCATCTGTTCGCCTGACGCCTTTTTTTAATATTATTTCAGAGCCACCAAAAACAGAAGCGTCCAGGAGCAGCTAAATGGCCGAAGAGGAACAAGCGACAGTCCAGACCAACCAGGAGCAAGCGACAGAAACAGAAAGCAAGAAAGAGCCCGCAGGGCCGAAGAACGTCGTTACCATTGAACAAGTAGGCCCATGCAAGAAAAAGCTCGTCATAGAAATACCCGAAGAAGCAATAAAAAACGCGACTGACGAGCAATACAATACGCTGCGTAAAGAAGCACTGGTGCCGGGCTTTAGAAAAGGCCGAGCACCGCGCCGGCTTCTGGAGAAAAGATTCGGCAAAGAAGCAGCAGAGGCAATCAAGCTGAAGCTGCTGGCCTCGGCCAGTGACTTAGCTATTAAAGATAATAAGCTGGATGTGCTCGGCGACCCAACCATCGAGTACGAAAAAATAGAGCTGCCGGAGACCGGCCCGCTGAAGTTCGATTTCCAAGTGGAGGTCAGGCCGGAGATTAACCTACCGCCACTCGAAGGCATCCCCCTAACCAGGCCAAAACTGGAAGTCACCGATGAGCAGGTTGACAGAGAAATCCAGCAATTGCGCAGATGGTCAGGCGTATGGACGCCACGCCAGACCGGAGTTGTCCAGCTCGACGACCAGATAATAGCCGACGCCGAGCTCAAGGCTGCCGAGGCTGAGCAGCAAGAAGAGCGGCTCGATAATATCGAAATATACGTCAGACAGAACGGCTTCGTCGGGGCTGTGCCTGTGGAGAAGCTCGACGAGCTTCTGGTGGGCGCCAAAGCAGGGGATGTAAAAGAAACGACTGTTGAAGTGCCAAAAACGTATTTCAGAGAGCAATATCGCGGCAAAAAGATCGATATCCGCCTTACCATCAAAGAGATTAAGTGGCTTAAACCCGCAGAGCTGGACGAGAACTTCCTGCGAAGGTATCATGTCAGCAACGAAGATGAACTTCGGGAAAGCATCCGCGATAAATTGCAGAGCCGATTAGAGCAGCAATCAAGAACAGATATGAGCGAGCAAATTTACCAATATCTGCTTAACAATACCGATTTCGACCTGCCGCTGGACATCGTAGCGGCGCATTCGCTTAACCTGTTGAAGAGACAATATGGCAATCTTCTAATACAAGGGCTGCCACGCGAAAAAATTGAAGAGCAAATGGATCGGCTGCGAGCCGGCAGTGAACAACAGGCTAAAGAGCAGTTCAAGATATTCTTTATTATGGATGAAGTTGCGAAAAAACTCGGAATCCAGGTGAGCGAGGAGGAAATCAACGGCCACATCGCCCAATTAGCTATTCAGCAGGGACAGCGTCCCGAAAGAATGAGAGAGCAAATGGCTCGTGATGGCTCGTTGGCCCAGTTCGAGTTACAGGTCCGCGCAGATAAGTCAATCGCTAAGCTCCTAGAGTCGGCAAAGATAACCGAGAAAGAGCCGGAGAAAAAAACTACCAAAAAAGACAAGCGAAAAACGACTAAGGAGAAAACTAAAGACGAAAACAAAGGATGATGAATCCTCAGTAGTGGTCTGCAACAACTCAGATGCAGGATGTCATTGCGAGGCCTGCGAAGCAGGCCGTGGCAATCTCCAATGCCGGAACAGAACAGATTGCTTCGCTTCGCTCGCAATGACAGCCATCGTTTCACATGTGACAGACCAGTAGTTACTAAAGGAAACTACCGAATGCCTATGGAAAACTCGCCGAGAAACACTGCTAAAAATTTTGCCGCCTACGACCAGTACGGTCCATATCAGCGTTACCGGCAGATGAGCCTGGATGATATGCTGCTGGAAAACCGGATCGTTTTTTTAATCGGAGAAATATCGTATGCCAGGGCCGCTGAAGTCATTATGAAGATACTGTATCTGGATAATCTCAAAAAGGGCACCGAAATCAGCTTATACATCAACTCGCCGGGCGGCAGTGTCGACGACACGATGGCTATTTACGATACAATGTGCTTCGTTGGCTGTCCCGTAGCAACTTATTGCATAGGAAGAGCCGAATCCGGTGCTGCTCTGGTACTGGCAGCCGGTACAAAAGGCAAGCGTTTCGCCCTACCACACGCCAAGGTTATGCTGCATCAGCCCTGGGGCGGCGTCAGCGGACAGGCAGCTGACATCAAAATACAGGCTGAAGAAATCCTAAAAGCTAAGAAAATGATACACGAAATCCTGGCAAAGCACACCGGCCAGTCGGTCGACAAGATCGCCGCCGAGACCGAAAGAAATAGGTATATGACCGCCGAGGAGGCTCGGGCGTACGGCCTTATCGACGAGGTGCTGCGCGAAGAAAACAAAGAGAAAAAAGGCGAGAAAAACCAGGCGACAGTAAACAACAAACCCAAAAACTCACCGCAGAGAACGCTGAGACCGCCATGAAAATCCTAAGTACTAAATTCTAAACAATATCCAAATTCAAACTTCAAATGTTCAAAATGTTTTGAATTTTGGTTATTTGAATTTGTTTAGGATTTAGAATTTAGATATTAGGATTTGACCTTAGAATAACGACAACGTGTGCTCTGCGAACTCGGCGGTGAAAAAATGAGGAATAATGTAAATGACTCTGAATCAGAATTTAGTGCCGATAGTAATTGAGAAAGGTGGCCGAACTGAACGCGCATACGACATTTACTCAAGGCTGCTCAAAGACAGGATAATTTTTCTCGGCGGCGCGCTGAGCGACCAGGCCGCGAATTTGATCATCGCCCAAATGCTGTTCTTGAGCAACGAGGACAACAAGAGTGACATTCATTTCTACATCAATTCTCCTGGCGGCTCAATCACGGGCGGCCTGGCAGTCTATGATACCATGCAGTTCTTGCGTTGCAATGTAGCAACTTATTGTATAGGCCAGGCAGCGAGTATGGCAGCGGTGCTTCTTGCCGGCGGCACACCCGGCAAACGGTTCCTGCTGGCAAACAATAGAATCCTCCTGCACCAGCCCTTGATCACCGGCATCCTGGAAGGCCCCGCTACAGACCTGGATATCGAAGCGCAGGAGATACTTCGGCTGCGAGCCCGACTTTACGAGATATTGGCCAAACACACAGGCCAAAGCCCAGAGAAAATCGAAAAGGACTGCGACCGAAATCTCTGGCTGGATGCCCAAGAAGCAATAGCTTACGGATTGGCCGACCGAATTCTGCAAAAGGCCCCAGAGATAGTCAGGCATGCAGAAAAGGAGCAGCAAGAAGATGAAAAAACAAACGAAACTTAAATCCGAATTTCGAATTTCGAATTTCGAAACAAAACCAAAATCCGAATTTCAAACGTTCAAAAGGTTCTGTTTCGAATTCTATATTTTGGTCATTCGGATTTGTTTCGGATTTCCGTTTTCACGGGGACAAGTTTACCCCTGCGAAAGCAGGGGTGCTTCGTATTTCGGATTTTACGCAGCCGCCCTGGCAGGGTGTCTTCTGACCTTGGCAGCAGGTTGCGAAAACGCTGGTCCCAGCACGTCGGGTTTAGCCAGCCAAATTGAGCGGTTAAGCCAGGAAAAGATACGCCTGCAGAATCAGCTCGAACAATGCAAAACCGAAAACGAACGATTAAAGGCACGGATAGAAACCTTAGCGGCATTACCGAAAGGGCATCTCGAGCTTTGGGCTCTGCAGCGAATCGAGATCGGCAGATTCACTGCTCTTTACGATGAAGACAAAGACGGCAAAAAAGAAAAACTGATCGTCTACGTTCAGCCGATTGACCAGGATGGCGACACCGTGAAAGCCCCTGGCGCAATCAATGTGCAGCTTTGGGACCTGAATAAAAAAGATGACCAGGCCCTGCTGGGTGAATGGCCCGTCGGGCCGGACCAGTTGAAAAAACTCTGGCTTACTGCACTACTGGCCAGCAATTACAAATTGACCTTCGACGTTGCCGACAAGGCTGAGCTATTCAAAGAGCCTCTAACGGTTAAGGTCGCTTTTACAGATTACTTGACCGGTAAGACATTCAAGGAACAAAAAGTAATAAAGCCATGAATTTCAAGGAGGTAAAAAATGAAAAATGCTTGCAAGGGACTGCCGATCTATCTGATTGTTTTGGGACTTATTTCTACCGGCTGCGTGTCCTCCTCGACCGCAGGGCTGGAAAAGAATAAGGCCATCGTCCGGCGTTGCTTTGAGGAGGTAGAAAAGGGCAACTTGGCAATATTTGATGAGCTATTGACGCGCGACTATGTCTACCACGAGCCAGGAAGGTCCTTCACACGCGATGAATCCAAGCAATTTATGCAATCGGTCCGCGTCGCCTTTCGCGATCGGCATTTCACGATAGAGGAAATGATAGCCGAAGGCGACAAGGTAGTTACACGTTACACCTCCAGCGCCACGCACACGGGCGAATTTATGGGGATTCCTGCGACCGGCAAGAAGGTAGTGGTCACGGGGATAATAATATCCCGCATCGCGCAAGGCAAGATAGCAGAAGACTGGGAACAATTGGATACTCTGGGCTTTATGGTGCAGCTCGGTGCTATTCCTCCGATAGGAGAGGCCGACAAGAAATAGAGGCTGTTCTTAGATGGCAGTGCGGCTCTTGGTAGGGTGGGCTCCGCCCACCACTTTTCCTAAATATGTTGTTTAGCTGTCGCCGGCACGCCTGCCCTGAGCTTGTCGAACGGGGCGATGGCTTGCCGATTCAAGACGAAGACATAGGGAAGGATTACCTTATTTTTAGGTTAACCCATGCATAATTTAGCTGAGAAAGAAAACTTGCTGGAATCGCACATCAAAAAGGTCCTTCTTGCTTGTCGTAACGCAATACGCAAGAACTATCCTACCGCCGGAATTCTGCTCTACGGCTCATATGCGCGAGGCCAAGCTGGGTCTGAGTCAGATTTGGATCTACTTGTCTTGTTAAATGAGGATGTTACCGCAGCCAAAAAACGGATTATCCATGATATGCTCTATGAGATCGGTTTGGCAGCAGATTTAGTGATAAGCACTATCATACGAAGCTACGATACGTGGGATTCTCCGATTTCGCAGGCTACGCCTTTCTACAGGATTATCCAGCGGGAAGGGATTAAAGTGGCATGACCAAGGCCCAAGAGGATTTAATCCGTTACAAACTCAGCCGTGCCCAGGAAACCTTGGCCGAGGCCAGAGTAATGCTCGAAACTAACCATCCGTATGGTGCTGCCAACCGGATTTACTATGCTTGTTTTCACGCGGTTACAGCGCTTCTTCTAACACGAAACCTGTCCAGCAGCAAGCATCGCGGCGTGATGGCACTATTTAATCGGCATTTCGTAAAGCCAGGCCTAATCCCCGTGGATATGGGGAAATTCTATTCCCGAGTGTTTGACAACCGCCTTGAGAGCGATTATGCGGATTGGGTACAGTTGCAGAAGCACGATATCCAAGAAGATCTGGGTCATGCAGAGGAATTCATTAAAGTGATTAGCGCCCTAATCAATAAAGGCATTTAGCCTGCGGCTTTGCTGCTGGTCATTCAGGGCGGATCACATTGCTATGTCTGAACTGCTCAACAAGATAATATGTGGCGATTGTATCGAAGTTCTGAGCAAGGTTGGTGAGCCTTTCGCTGATCTTATCTTCGCTGACCCGCCTTTCAATATCGGCTACAAATACGATAAATACCAGGACAAGAAAAAACGCGATGCGTACGTCACCTGGACAAAAGACTGGATGAGCGTGTGCAAAAAAGTCTTAAAGCCGCACGGCTCATTCTACACCGCGATAGGCGATGAATACGCCGCAAACGTAAAAATCATTGCCGACGAATTGGGGCTTTTTATGCGCAACTGGATTATCTGGCACTATACCTTCGGCCAGCAAACAAAAGACAAATTCGCCCGGGCACACACGCACATATTTTACTTGGTCAATGATAAAAAGCATTTTACGTTCAACGATGATGCTGCCCGAATCCTATCTGATCGCCAGAAGAAGTACTACGATAAGCGAGCCCACCGTGAAGGTAAAATTCCGGACGATGTGTGGGATGAGTACCCACGTGTCTGCGGAACTTTCGACGAACGAGTGGATTTCCCCTGTCAAATGCCGGAGGGTCTATTAGCCCGGATTATACGCGTCAGTTCGAATGACGGGGACTGGGTTTTAGACCCGTTTAGTGGTTCGGGAACCACAGTTGTAGTTGCGGCTAAGCTGAAGCGCCGTTTCACCGGCATAGATATCTCGCAGGAGTATGTGCGGAATTCTCAGGACCGCCTAAGAAATTGTGGGAGCTTAGCTATAGAAGGTGAAGCTGACCAAAGGTGGAACGAACAATATGAAGCTGAACTCAAGTGGCTTTATCACGAAAATAAGGTTCCCACTGAGCAACTTGAAGATGACCGTATGTTGTTAACATTATTTGCCGAGAAGTTTAATAAACGTATAGGGAAAACGAAAGATCCATTCCAACCAAAACAAATAATCAAACACCTAATCCAAATGAGAAAGAGTGCCAAACTCGGGCCGTTGCGGGGTGACACGATTCTAAAAAAGCCTAGAAAATATAACTCAGAGGAAACATTATGGTAAGCTGGACAAACGATAGAAAAGACAGGTTAAAGTTGCACTACGAACAATTTAACACACCAAGCGATGAGATACTGAAAGATAGAAACCTTCTGGAGGAATTTACTTCATCGTTCAATACGAAATTTACTCCTCCTGAGAAGTTCTCTCCAAAAGATGTGGCGCACCAACTTCTTAAGCTGCGTAAAAGTGGTGAGCTTCCCCGTATTAGAAGGTGAAAGAGTTAAAAGTTTCTAAAACGTTTATGGGTCCCGAGTTGCGCAATCTCTTGCACGACTTTCATGTGACATAAAAATACCCATAGATGAAATCGTCTCCGACAAAAAACTTCTTCGGCTGTTTACGAATCAGTTCACCGTGCGGATGAATAACCGCAAGCGATATAGTCCGCAAGAAATAGTATCGGCTTTGAAGGACCTGGGTGGTTGAAAAAAGAACGTCAAGAACCCCGCGTGAAACGCGGGGCTAAATGTTTAGCCGTCGCCGGAACGGCGACGGTGTTTGCTTTGCCATTTGCCGCCAGCGCGGTGATGCTGACGGTGATTCAGCCGCCGATTAGCTGGTCGCCGCTGGCGTGGGTATCACTGGTGCCCTTCATTCTTGCCTGCTCGCCGCAAGCAAAACCCAAACCCTTAGTTCTTGCCGTCTACATCGTTTCGCTGTGTTACTGGCTGGGCAACTTGTACTGGGTATTTCCGATCACCATTGTGGGCTGGGCGGCTTTCTGCCTGTATACCGCCCTGCTCTGGCCGATGCTGGCTGTGTCTGTGCGATTCTGCAGAGCCAAAAAGATTCCACTATTTATTGCCACACCTATTTTGGTTGTGGGCGCCGAGCGTCTACAGGGCTTATTCTTAGGCGGCTTTTTCTGGCGGTTCTTGGCTCACAGCCAGTATGCCAATACCACGCTCATACAAATCGCGGACATATTCGGCGCAGCGAGCGTCTCTTTTCTTATAGCGATGGTCAATGGCTTACTGGTAGAACTGATACTCGATGCTCGCCAGAAGACAGAAGCGCCGCCGGCTTGCCGGCGGAATCTCGAATTTCGAATTTCGAATTTCGAATTTCTGCTGCCCTCTGTCCTCCGTCCTCTGTTCTCTGTGGGACTGGTTGGTGCAGTGTTGGTTGCCGCCGTCGCCTACGGTCGCTGGAGAATAAGCCAATCGCCGGATTTTATTACGGAAGGGCCTCTGGTCGCGTCTTTGCAGTCGAATATCCCGCAGTCGGTAAAAAGGTCGTTTGCCGAATCCGACAGATTGTTCGATGACCTGATGGAAAAAAGTAAGGCCGCCGCCCAGGCAGGGGCAGAACTTGTCGTCTGGCCTGAAACGATGGTACAGGCAACACTGAACCCGCCGATACTGGCACTTTTAGACCCTTCACATTCTTACAGAGTTTTCGACCAATCCCTTAAAGAACACGCCAGAGACACCGTCTATGTGCTGGTGGGTGCATACGGCGGTGGCAAGCCGGAATTCCAGGATGACTCGACCATTCGCCTGGGCGAAAGGTTCAACTCAGCTTTTCTATACCGCCCTGACGGGACACAGGCACCCGAGCATTACAACAAAATCCATCTGGTGCCCTTCGGCGAGGTGCTGCCCTTCAGAAAAACTGTGCCCTTGCTGTACAACCTGCTGATGAAATTTACGCCCTACAATTACGATTATTCGCTCGACTACGGCAGCGAATACACCGTCTTGGCGATGACCGGCGGCCAGAAGCAGGATGCCAAAACCTACAAATTCGGCGTTATCATTTGTTATGAAGACACTATCCCTGCTATTGCGCGAAGATTTGCTCTGGATGGGCAGGGGCAAAAACGCGTCGACTGGCTGGTAAATATAAGTAATGACGGCTGGTTTGTAAGATTCAAAGACGCAAAGGTTTACCCCACTGCAGAACAGCCGCAGCACGCAGCCGTTTGCGCATTCAGGGCTGTAGAAAATAGATTAACAGTTCTGCGAAGCGTCAACACCGGCATAAGCTGCCTGATTGATTCGCTGGGCCGGATACGCAACGGCTACATCGCAGCAAGTGACAATTTTCCCGCCAAAGCTCTGGAACGAAAAGGTATGTCTGGATGGTTTTTGGACAAAATGCCGATAGATAATAGGGTGAGCTTTTTTAGCAGGCACGGCCAGTGGCTGGATTTTTGTTGCACAGCCAGCTTTATTTTGCTCATAATGCTGATGTTTTGGATGAGATTTGTAAAACCAAAAATAATAACTCGCTCGGCAGGGTAGCAAAATGAAAAGTAGGCTCAAGAAAACAGAATCGCAAAGGATTATAAATGACAACTCTAAAATTAAAATGCAAAATGTAAAATGCAAAACTGCATATCAAAATTCAAAATTTTTGATTTTTGCATTTTGCTATTTGATTTTTGGCTGCAACGAGTCTTTGCAGACAAATATAACACCGGGCAAAGATGTCTCTGCCAACAGGTTGGTGCCCGAGGCTTTCCGAATTATACAGCAGGGCTTGGCTGACAGTGACCCACGAGTCAGGGCCAATTCCGTCGAAGTTGCCGTGTCCACCAAACAGGTTCCACTGATGCCGAAAGTGCAACGACTTCTGAACGACCAATTTGCGCCGGTCAGGTTCCTGGCTATTATGGCGGTAGGAGATTTACAATACACTCTGGCCAAAAATGAAGTAACGCAACTATTGAAGGATAAAGACCAGAATGTGGCAATTGCAGCGGCCTACAGCCTGGCCAAGCTCGGCCAGCCTGAGTATCTGACAATGGTTCGAAACGCCATTGCCAGTGACGACCAGACCGTCAGAGCTAACGCCGCCTTGCTGCTGGGCAAAAGCGGCGACCATAGTAAGCTCACCCAACAAGCCTTATGGTGGACCCTGCAGCGCAGAGATTCCACCGATAGGGTGCGATTCCAGGCAGCGGAAGCTTTGGCAATGTTAGGCGACCAGAACATATACCCGAGGCTATGGGCCATGCTAATAAGCGCTTACGCTGATGATAGGGTCGTTGGCATAAGAGCGATGGGCGCTTTAGGAACCGAACAAGCCAAGAATGCCTTGGTCACCATGCTGGATGATAGCATACTGGAAGTCCGGCTGGCGGCCGCCGAGCAGCTCGGTAAATTCGCAGACCCTATGGGTGAGCCCCAGGTTCTGGAAGTGTTTACCAAGAATCTTACCGTCGGCCTGGACCCAGAGAGCCTGGAGCGCGTTAACGTGCTGACAGCACTAGCGATAGGTCAGATTGGCACCGACAGCCTGGTGAAATATCTGCCGCAATTGCTAAAAGATGAGTCCAAATTTGTCTGCATCGCCGCCGCCAAGGCGGTTTTCCAGTGTGCTATGCGAAAATAACTTGCCCTTCGCCCATCATCTCTTTGACCATTGTGCATTGGCAGTATCCATTTTATTTGGGCTATTTAGCAAAAATAACTTGACCTTGCCTTGCTCTAAACGTAAAATTGTAGTGTGTACGCCGAACAGCAAGATTTAGCTTGACATCCTATGACTTTTGCCAGGCGAGGTTATCGGAACATTGTTTATGCAGATGGTATACCTGGCGGCGATTTATCGGGCGTACGGCATAGAGTGCGGTCAAAGTACCGTTAGCGAAAGGAGCATATCTTGAGTACTCTTACAAAGATACTGATAGTCTTATTGACGGTGTCTTCGATCTTTCTGTGCGGCCTGGTTGCGACCTACGTGGCCAATGCTGAGAACTTCAGGCAAAAGTATGACCAAGCCTACACCGAACTGCGGGCTGCACAGGAGAAAGAAAGAAGCGCCAACAAACAACTAAGGGAAAAAATCGAGCAAACCGATCAGGAAAAGGCAAAGCTAAACGAAGAAGTCGCCTCACACAAAATAAAAGTCGGAGAGCTCGAGGCTGAGCTTGATAAGGTTAAAAGAACGCGAGACGAACTGCTCGCGAGAGTCGATAGCTTTGCAGCCATAATCGAGGGCTTTACCAAAACTAACGACCAGCAGGGACAACTTTTGAAGAATACAATCGCCAGGCTGGAGATCGTCGAAGCAGACCTTATCAAGGAGCGGAGCCAGCACAAAGAAACCACCAGGGTTCTGCTGGAGAAAATGGCGGTAATAACGACCTTGGAAGAAAAGAACAAGCGCCTGCTGGAAGAAAGCACCGAATTGCAGACCAAGCTGGACCAGTTTTTACGTCAGTATGGCAAGGCAATCGCCCCGGCTAAGCCCGTCACGCCAATAACAGCTAAGGCTCGCCCTGCGCCGCCGGTCACCAAAGAAATCGGCTTGAAAGGGCGAGTGACTGATGTTGATCTGAAAAATAAGATGGCCGAAATATCTATCGGCACGGCGCACGGCGTCAAAGAAGAAATGAAATTCCACGTCATCCGTGGCGACAAATTCATTTGTGATATTCTGATTTTAGATGTTGAACCTGAAAAGGCTGTTGGCATCCTTGATCTTCTAAAGCCGGATATGCCGCCGCAAGTCGGTGATGAGGTAAGCACCAACCTGTAAATCGAAAATCGAAAAGTGAAAATGAGCCCTAACGGTCAAATACGCGGCGCAAAAGTAATCGCTCGTGACAACCTTTATACGGTGCTTCTGGCCGTAGCGGTCGCGGTAGTTTTGGCTACCGCCGCGTTCGTCGCCTACGTGTGCTATTCCCAATACGGCACATTTTTCAGAGCGCCATAGCTAAAACTGCTGTTGACGAAGGTGTTCTTTGCTATATAAAAAATAGCCAATTCCCAAATCAATAGGAGTACGCCAAAACGCCTTTGTCGGGTTTGGGCGGGCCAGAAAGGAGTCGAAAGTGCTGCTGGACACAATCTTTGGCTGGTTCAGTATGGATATGGGCATCGACCTCGGCACTTGCACCACGTTAGTTTGTGTCCGCGATAAAGGCATCGTCCTGAATGAGCCTTCGGTAGTTGCCGTCCGCAAAGGAACCAATATTGTCCTGAACAATGGTGAAGCTGTTGGTCTTGTTGCGCGCGAGATGCTTGGCAAAACGCCCGGCTCAATCACCGCGATAAGACCTCTGAAAGATGGCGTGATCAGTGATTTTGAGATCACCGAGGCGATGCTGGGCTACTTTATCCGCAAGGTTCATGGACGCGGCGGCATAGTAAGACCACGTGTGGTCATCGCAGTGCCAAGCGGAATAACTGCGGTTGAACGCCGAGCGGTGATTGATAGTGCCGAACGTGCCGGGGCTCGCAGAGTCTATCTGGTTAACGAGCCGATGGCAGCGGGCATCGGAGCGGGACTTCCCATTACAGAACCTACCGCCTCAATGGTGGTCGATATCGGCGGCGGAACTACCGAGGTAGCCATAATAAGTTTGGGTGATATCGCCACCTCCACGTCCATCCGCGTTGCTGGTGACGATATGGATGAAGCGGTCATCAACCATCTCAAAAGAACGTACAACCTGTTGATAGGCGAGCCGCGAGCTGAAAAGGTCAAGATACAAATCGGCTCTGCTGCCCCGTTGGACGAGGAATTGACGATGGAGGTCGCCGGCAGAGATACCATTTCGGGCCTGCCCAGAAAAATCGTAATAACCAGCGAAGAAATCCGCGAAGCCCTGCGCGACCCCATTGCGGCAATCATAGAGGCGGTGACAACGACTCTGGAAAAGGCAGAGCCGGAGCTCGCCGCCGACCTGATCGACAACGGCATACACATTTGCGGCGGCGGGTCGCTGCTGCGCGGAATGGACAAGGTTCTTGCCAACGCGACCGGCCTGAAAGTGCAAATGGTTGAGGACCCACTGAGCTGCGTGGCTCGCGGCACCAGCGTCTACCTTGAGAACCTGGAGCTGTGGAAGGATACGATGGACCACAATGAATACAGATGGGAGTGAGGAGGAATTAAAAAATCCTAAATTCTAAATCCTAAATCCTAAACCTGTCCCGAGCGAAGTCGAGGGATTCTAAATTCCGGTTGCCCCGCCAAATGGCAAGGAAGCGAATCCGAGTTTCCAGACGAATGTTGTTTACCTGGTTTATGTTGGGTGGATTTATCTTCCTTTTTGCCCCCCAGAGACTCACAAACAAATTTCAATTAACCTTCGCCCGCATCTTCAGTTGGCCTTTGAGTATCGGCAGAGGCATTTCACTTGCCACACGTGCGCAACTGGTAACAGACGTCGTGCCCCGCAGAGAGTTTGACCAGCTCAAGAATCATCTGGCGAACATCATACAGCAGCGAGACCAAGAGCACGAAAGAGTTGAGCAGCTATCGGGCCTACGTCTTCGGCCTGACTGGCAGCGCATGAAATTCGTATTGGCTGACGTCATCACCGTCTCAGATGGAACGCCAAGCGAGCTTACTATCAACCGCGGGCAAGAAGATGGCCTGGCAAAAGACCAGTTCGTCCTGGCCGATAATAGTATCATCGGTAGAATATCCGCCGTCTCATCTGGCACCGCACAGGCCAGGTTGTTCACCGATACTGCATCTAAAATACCGGTCAAGATTGACGGACTGAGCGTAAAGCGGATGATACAGGGTACGGGCAATGGTACAGGCAGAATTTTGAATCTTCAGATGGAACACAAGATCAAAAAGGCCGATGAGGTTTTTGCCTTCAAACAGCCTGGCTTTCTGGACGTGCCTATCATTATCGGCAGAATTACTGAATGTAAAAGGGATGAGCAAAACCCGATGGTCTGGGACATAACGGTCGAGCCGGTTTGTGACATAAAGGAACTCACCACCGTCGCCGTCATCGCGCACAGTCCATAAATAAGAGACTGTAACAAAAAGATGTTAAGCCACAGAGAACACCGAGTTCACAGAGGAAAAAGATAGAATACTTGCTCTGAGTTCTCCGTGCTCTCTGTGGCAAAAAAACAGTCTGTCACGGCATCACAGCCCGGTCGTAGATCTGAACATGGTCAATCAGGCCGGACCAGAAACTGCCAGCCTCAAGACTCTTGCCGGCACCAATATTCAAACCACCATCCGACGGTGCCACTGCACTTTGAGCGTCTCTGGCTGCCTCTACATCATCTACATACAGGATTCTGTTCTTGCCATCCCAGACAAACCCGACACGGTGCCAGTTGCCGTCGGTGATAACTGCTTGCGAGAATAGCGAACGGCCACCTGGTGCCGCCAGTTCAGTCATAAGCCAGCCAAAGCCGAAAGGATCCGTACCGAGCCAATTGAGTCCATTCTGCTGAGAGATAATCACTTGTCGGGAGCCGCTTCCTTTTATCCAGGCGAAGACGCTCAATTGCCTATCCGCTGGGTTCAGCACAAAGGGAGTACTTACATAGTCATCGACACCATCGAGTTCTATCGCACCATCTATCTTACCAGCGGTAGGCTGCCAAGTTGGGTCACCATGGAGAGTGCCGTCATGGTCGCCAGCACTATCATGGGCGAGAAAACCTTCTGTCTCATCCAGTTTCCAGTATGCCACGAGATCAACGGGGAAGACTTCCTTCAGCCAATAATTGATTAAAACAGCCAGGTCCTCAATATCTACAGTACCGTCACCCCAGGGGACCGGGCCGACATCAACCACTGACGATTCATCCTGGCACCAGTGCTGACCTAACTTGGAAAAATCTTTCATGTCTACAATCCCGTCGCCGTTGAAGTCAACGACCGGTATGATCGGTGCCTGCCAGTTATCCCAGGTGCCGTCCCGATTGGTCACGAAGTAGAGCGTGCGCCCATCAAGTGAGATGCATGGCATCAAATCCCGTCCAGGTCCATTCACCGTCGGCCCAAGATTGACAGGCGCCTGCCACGGATCAGATAGACTCGCTCGTCTTATCATCCATAGGTCCCCGCCGCCATACCCGCCAGGTCGGGGCCTATCTGACTGATCCAAATAGTCCTGGAAAATGAGCACGAGACCATCCGGGGAAAGGCATCCGTTCACCTCACTGTATTCGCTGTTCACCACCGGGCCGAGGTTCACCGGCTCGCCCCAGGGATCGTTAGCTGTCGCCCGTCGTGCCACGTAGATATCAGCACCTCCATACCCACCGGCTGTGCGCCACGAGGTGAAGTAGAGTTCAAGGCCATCGGCTGATATCCTGGGGATGCCATCGCCAGCAGAGCTGTTTACTCTCGGGCCCAGATTGACGGGCGGGCCCCAGGGATCACTCTTGGTCGCGCGCGTCGTCACGTATATGTCTGCGTAACCATAACCGCCGGGCCGATTAGAGTTGAAGTGAAGAGTAAGTCCGTCGGCTGAGATGAATGGCATGGCGTCGATATAGGGGCTGTTGACCACGGGCCCGAGATTCTCCGGTAGACCCCACGGCTCATTTATCGAAGGACGTTTCAACACCCAAAGGTCACTGGAACCTTCGCCCCCGGGTCGGATGGACTCAACGTAGTATATTTCCAGACCATCAGAGGAGAAACAGCCGATACCCTCGTATGCAGGCTCGATGACCGGGATGACTGTCTTGAGGTTGACCGGCTGGCAGAATGTGAAATCTGAACGCCAGATGATTGGGGCCTGGTACAGGTCACCATAGAACAAAGCGGATCCACTAGGCCGGTTGGAGTGGAAGTATAAGGTGGAGCCATCGGGCGAGATATGTGGGGCAGTGTCGTGAGAGGAACTGTTGATACCAAGACCCACATTGGTGGGAGCAGACCATGGGGATGTGACACTTGTTCGCGTTGTAACCCAAATATCGCTGTTACCGTAGCCTCCCGGTCGGACGGGGTTGCCAATCTCCCCAGAGAAAACCAGTAACAAGCCGTCAGCAGAAAGACACTGGTGGGACTCGCTGGCGGGACTGTTGACCAATGCCCCAAGGTTCGTTGCGGGCGCCCAGGAACTATCCTGAGTTGTGCGTCTGGTCACGTATAGGTCGCTGCTGCCATACCCTCCGGACCGCCAGGAGCAAAAGTACAGTTCCAGGCCATCAGTGGTAATCCAGGGGCCACCGTCGTCAGCAGTGCTATTGACGTTTGATCCAAGATTCACGGGCACTCCCCACGGGGCTTCTCTATTCGCCCGTGTTGCCATCCAAATGTCCATACCGCCGTATCCGCCTGCTCGTCTCGAGTTGAAGTAGAGCGTAAGTCCATCTCCCGAAATGGATGGACAGGCATCGACTTCCGTGCTGTTCACGGTAGGGCCAAGATTCTCGAGCGGCCCCCAATCCTCGTTTTTCGACGCACGTCTGAGAACCGATAGATCACTGGTGATCTGCTCTCCGTATTGAATTGACGAGACGTACATCTCCAGCCCGTCGGAGGAGAAACAGCCGATGAGGTCCGCACTGCCTATGATCCCTTCAAGCCTTGTCGGCGTTCCAAACGTAAAATCTGCATACGCGGGCGGCGTATCGAGACTTGAGAAAAGACAAAATCCAAATAGTGACGCTAAGAACG
>Ga0315312_1001350_pt1 | contig 19491 bp, 19 predicted proteins | sample TDP7_MG_FD_203629 | JGI IMG/M metagenome (GOLD analysis project Ga0315312, IMG submission 203629) | Freshwater sediment microbial communities from Lake Towuti, South Sulawesi, Indonesia - TDP7 | ecosystem: Environmental > Aquatic > Freshwater > Lake > Sediment | place: Indonesia: South Sulawesi... | reverse complement strand
TGCTCAGCCTTACCACCCTTCCTACTAATGACCCTCTTGTCTTTCTTCCCGGTCATCCATCGTGCCCCTGTTCTCATATCTCATTCCCTGCTTTTCATAAAACTTTTGACATTATCATCTTCACACTCTAAAACCATGGTGAAACTTCTCCCTTAGATACATTTTTATCTTCTTTAAAAAAGAACTTTTAGAGCATCCTCTTTTGCTTCTCTGATGTGTTCTCGCATGATTCGCTCGCAGAGGTCCGGGTCTTTCAATCGCAACGCCAACATGATTTTCTTGTGGCCATCGATAGTTCTCTTGGCTCCATCGAGATAGTGAAGGGTATTCTTTCGGTATCTCAACACATATTTTCTTACATTCGCTATCATACTGTGGATCCTGGGTTTATGTGCGATCAAGTCATGAAGCTTATCATGAAACTGCGTATTCCATTTAAAAATCTCTTCAGTCTTTTTTCTTTTTAATGCATGTTCTGCTTTTAAGATCAGTTTATCCATTTGCTTAATAGTTTCTTCAGAAACAATTTCGGATATGAGTCTCAGTGCATATCCCTCCAGACTTGCCCGAATATCAAACAATTCTTCTAATTCCTCCCTTGAATCAGCAGAAACGATAAACCCTCTTTTCTCAAGAGGTTTGATCAACCTTTCTGTTTCCAACTTATGGAGGGCTTCCCTGACAGGGGTTCGGCTAACTCCCATTTCTTCTGCAAGATGTTCTTCAGTTAATCTTTTTCCGGGTTTGAAACGTCCAGAAAGAATAGCGGATTTAAGGTATACAAATACTTTTTCTCGAACAGGGATAAAATTCTTTTGGCGATTGCTTCGACGGGATTGAATTCTCAAAGTTGTATCCAATTTTTAATTTGATTAAATTTAAAATCCACTTTAAAAATATCTAAAAAAAATGTCAAGAAAATTATTTAAATAATTATATTGAAATTACAGCTATTTACAGTCTATTTATAAAAAATGGAAGAAAGCATATGAAAAGAAGAAATTTTTTTCCTCTTAAATTTTAATCGATAATCTCTATTTTTGGATACAATTTCTATGAGATTCTGTTGACAATCTATGAAGCAGAAATGTATAATTTTTTTTACATGAATGCATTTCTATCTTTTTGAGGGAGATTGGAAGGAATGGAAATCGATAAAAAGAAATGTGTCGGTTGTGGAAATTGCCATGCTGTCTGCACGATGGGGGTCATCTATCTGGAAGAGAATGGGAAATCTGTCGTCAATCAAGATGAATGTGACGCTTTCAATCCTTCCCGCGCTGAGATGCCTCTGGAGAAAATAAGAAAAGGGAGAGATAATTTGTAAATGGCCAAATAGAAGAGCTAAAAATAATGAAAATATTAAAAAATACTAACCAAACACATTTGAAATTTCCCCTACCAACTCCTCCCCCTTTTGATGGGGAAGGGCGAGTCTGCCTGCCGGTAGGCAGGGGTGGGGGTGGACAAAAACAGTTTGGTTCCCCCTCCCCTTCACCCCCTCCCGCCAGGGGAGGGGAGGTTTTTTGGAATCCTTTTAAAATGTTAGAAGAAAATCCCAGGCTTAAACATGTTAGAATCTAATGGAAAGAAAAACAAAAACTATTTTTAGAGATCTACAGAAATTCATTGAAGGAGAAGTGCTCTTTGATGAACTCAGTCGAACCATTTACAGCAGTGCTGCCTCGTTGTATCAGGTCAGGCCGCTCGGAATTGTAAAGCCTAAGACCAAAGTGGATGTAGTAAATGTAGTAAAATTTGCGGCGCAGCGGAAAATTCCTATTACCCCAAGGGGCGCAGGTACGAGTCGAGCAGGCAATGAGGTAGGAGAAGGTATTCTCCTCGATTTTTCTCGGTATATGAACAAAGTTCTGGAAGTTAATCCTGAAGAGAAGTGGGCTAGGGTGGAACCCGGACTGATTCTCTCCTCCCTGAACACATCACTCAAGCGCTATAATCTTTTTTTCCCTGTTGATCCATCGACAAAGGATTATTGCACGCTGGGTGGGATGATCGCCAATAATTCCAGTGGGCCCCACGCCGTGAAATACGGTGCCACTCGGGACTACGTCCTTTCGCTCGAGGTCGTCCTTTCGAATGGAGAGTTGATTCAGACGGGCTCAGCCCGTCTGGCTGAAAGGTCGGCACAGGAATTCAAAGATCTGGAAACGCTTGAGGCGAAAATCTACAGAACCCTGCCAGAAACCATCAGAAAATATCAAAAACCCATGGAGGAAGAAAAGCCTTTTACTATGAAAAACTCCTCCGGTTACGACCTCTGGAGACTTCATGGCAATGGTTTTTTAGACCTCACCTCCCTTTTTGTGGGATCAGAAGGGACACTCGGCATCATCACCGAAGCAAAACTTCGCCTCATGCCTCTACCGGTTAAGGTCTTAGGTGGTTTGGTCTATTTTGACGATCTAAATCATGTTAGTGCGGCAACCGAACAGGTCCTGGAGTTCTCTCCAACAATGATCGAAATCGTCGAGCGCCAGATCCTCGATCTCGCTCGGATACAGAAGCCTGAAATGAAGTCTTACTTGCCTGATGGGATCGAGGCAATTCTTTTCGTTGAGTTTGAAGGTGAAAACGAAGAACAGCTCCGCGTAAAATTCAAGGACCTTGAGAGAAAGGTGATCCACCAGGAAAAAATAGCTTCAGACATGAAGGTGGCCAAGGACGATCAAGACACGGCCATGTTCGAAAAGGTCAGAAGCATTTCCGGCCCAATTCTTAACAAAATTAAGGGTCCAAGGAAGCCCATTGCTTTTATTGAGGATACAGCCGTTCATCCTAGCCGACTTTCTCCATACATCAAGGGGTTGAGAGAACTTTTTAGGAAATTCGGAGTAGAGGCGAGCATCTACGGCCATGCCGGGGACGGGAATCTCCATGTCATGGTCTTTTTGGACCTTGCACGGGAAGATGAAGTCAAGAAAATGGTATCCCTTGCTGACGCCTGTTATGATCTCGTTCTCTCATTAAAAGGAACGATCAGCGGAGAACATGGTGACGGACGGCTGAGGACATACTATCTCAAGAAGCAGTATCCGAAACTCTACCCGGCCATGGTGGAGGTTAAGAATCTCTTCGACCCTCAAAACATTCTCAATCCAGGTTGCATTATGGGAGGCAACCAGAATCCCCTCGGTCAAAACCTTAAGTATGGAGGAGAAGCAAGGGTTACCCCACTTGTGGGTCCCCTTGGCAGGGGGCCGGTGAGAGAAGCCATAGAGACTTGCTCGGGCTGCGGAAAATGCCGTTCCTATTGCCCTATTGCCCAGGAGATTCGGGAGGAATGGGCGATCGGAAGAGCCAAGACAACTCTCCTGAGGGAGGTCATATCCGGCGCCTTAGATCCGAAGATACTCGATTCTCCAGAATTTAAGAATGTGATGGACTCTTGCGTTAATTGCAAGAGATGTTTAACAGAATGCCCTTCGGGTGTCGATATTCCATGGCTTGCCTTAAGTGGCCGTGCACACTATATTGAGAAACATGGAGAGCCCCTGGGTCAACGATTCTTCTCAAACACCAAGTCCCTGTGCAAAACAGGCAGCACACTTGCGCCCTTTGTGAACTTAGCCAACTCTTTAGCCCCTATCAGGAGGTGTTTAGAAATGGCCGTAGGTCTTGACCAGCGTCGACGACTTCCATCTTTTCAAAGAAGGACATTGAGAAAAATGTTAAAGGAACGCCCCCATTTTCCCGGAGATAAGCGGGTGGTCTATTTCCTCAGCTGCTACTCAAATTTCAATGAACCAGAAGGGGATGGCTTGGCAACATTAGAGGTTCTTGAACAGAATGGGTTTCATGTCCTCATACCCGATTTCCGATGTTGTGGGATCGCCCGGATCAACTCGGGTTCGATCCATAGGGTGCGAGAAGATATTCAAGCCAATGTCAAAAGGATGGCCTCTCTTGTGGACCAGGGCCTCAGCATCGTTTTCAGCGAGCCGAGCTGTGCTCTGGCAATTAAGATGGAATATCCAAAAATTTTAAATTCTGAAGAGGCCTTGAGAGTAGCGGAGAACTGTTATGATATCCATCAATTTCTGATCATGCTTTATCGAAAAGGTGAACTCAATCTTAATTTCGGTAAGATAGACCTGAAGGTGGGCTATCATAATCCCTGCCATCTGCGGGCCTTGGAGGTTGTCAAAGAGCCTATTGAACTGTTGCAATTGATACCGGGGGTCAAGGTCCAGGCCTTCTCCGATGGTTGTTGCGGCCTGGTGGGGACATTCGGCATGAAGAGAAAGAACTTTGACCTCTCCATGGCGATTGGGAAAAGGCTATTTAAGGAGATTGAAGATTCGGCAGTGGATGAGATCTCAACCCCCTGTGGGGCATGCCAGCTTCAGATTCTACAAGGGACTCGTAGAGAAGCCCTTCACCCGATTTCTCTATTGGCATCTGCATACTTCGCCTGCACCACCAACAATCAGAACCTCCATTTTCCCATCCCTCCTCCTGTCCAAAATGAAATACCCCGCCGCGGAGGACGGGGTATTCTAAGTTGAACATCAAAACCAGACGTTTTTTTTCTGCACTGCGGAGATTTAGGCCTTTTCTTTAGGTTGGAATAGGAGCCTCGAGCGCAATGGCCTTAGTCCTCTGAATCTTCTCGTCAACAAAGGCCTGCATCTTGGCGATATGTTCTTCTTTCAGATGTGTGAAACGCCCCTGAAATTTCATATATTCGCTTACCGGTTTATATTTCTTTGGGAGATGCGAATATTTGTATTCCCCGTTCTCCCACTCATAAAGGGTCCACATCCCTGTTTCAACGGCTAAGCGGCCTATCTCCAAGGTCAGTTTTTCATCAAACTTCCACCCTTTAGGACAGGGGGCAAGCATATGGAGAAAGGTTGGACCATCCACGTTAAGGGCCTTTCGCACCTTGTTCATCAGGTCAAGGGGATAAGAGACACAGGTGGTGGCAACGTACTTTACAGCCGGATGCCCTCCGATCACCAGTTGGGGGGGATCTTTGGGAAAAAGGGTTTTGCCCTCTGGAATGGCCTTGCCCGGAGGGGTAAAGGTCGTATTCGCTCCATAAGGGGTTGTGGGCGAAGTCTGAATCCCTGTGTTGGCATAGGCTTCATTATCGTAACAGATGAAGAGGACATCATGACCTCGATACATCAAGGCTGACATGGCCTGAAGACCGATATCCACCGAACCACCATCTCCTGCCATCACGATGATATTCGGGAACGCTCCATTATATTTGCCTCGACGCATCAGGGCTTTATAGGCGGCCTCAATCCCCGATGCCACGGCCCCACCATTGGTGATCTGGGCATGGATCCATGAGACTGCATAGGGAGTGCAGAGATAGCTGGAATTTGCCACATACATACACCCGGTAGGTCCAACAAAAATCGTATCTTTACCAGCCGCCTTTGCTACAAGGCGGTAGTTCAGGGCCGGGCCGCAACCCGCACAGGTTCGATGACCGGGTACATACATCTCCTCTCTTGGTGCATCCCTGAGAGACTTAATCCGTTCCAAGGTCTGTTTTTTATAATCAAATACTTGCATCATTAAACACCTCCTCAAGAGTCAAATGGATTTTTCTTCTTCAAATCCGACCCAATAGACATGTTGATGGGTCTTTTTATCTTTCACCATCTTCATGAGAATCTTAGCCATGTAGTAGAAATCTTCAAACAGAACAACATCTCCACCCAGGCCAGCCATGAAAGATGTAACCAGTGGTCTATTCTCCAGATCATAGAGAGAAGCCCGGACTTCATGGATCAGGTTTCCCCCTCGCATCGCACCACCATAGGAGGTGCTGGTCTCCACACAAGCCACTGCTTTAACCTGAGAGAGTACCTCTGCAATCTGGGGCGTGGGCCATGGACGAATCCAGCGCGGCCTCACCATACCTGCCTTTACCCCTTGGTTTCTGAGATGATGGATGGCCGACTTGCAGGTATTTGCATGGGCCCCCTGAATGAAGAAGGCGATCTCTGCGTCATCCATCTTATACTTTTCGAGAAAGGGGGCATAACGACGAGCAAAAATACGCTTAAAGTCGTCGATGGCCTCTTCAATCACCTTTGGGACTTCGAGAAAGGTCATCGCCCTTTGGGCATCCATTGGTGCACCTTGATCGGGCCGGATTTGCGGACCATGCGAAACCGGGCAAAGAGGGTTCAGGGGATGAAGAGCCTTATAGGGAGGTAAGAATTCTCTCACCTGTGCAAGCTCTGGCAAAATAACTTTATCCGGGATATGGGAAAGGAAATAACCATCCTGACATACAAACTGGGGCAGCATCACCCGAGGGTCTTCTCCTACACGGTAGTTGATCAACGTATTATCGAACACCTCTTGCGGCGTTGAAGCCCAACCCATTAACCAACCTTGATCCCTCGCAGACATCGCATCGGTGTGTTCCGAACCGAAATCACCAGGAGGATCGAGGGTTCTATCCGCAATGGCCATCTGAATGGGATAACGACCACCCGCTGCCGGACTATAGACTTCAAACGCATAGGTGACCCCAACCCCAGAGCTTCCTGTATAGGCACGGGCGCCACAGGCGGAGGCACCGAGCACCACTGAAACCTGGGCATGCTCACCTTCGCCATGGATAAACTCTGCATCCAGTTCGCCGTTGGCAACCATCTTTGCAAGCTCCATCATGATGGCAGTATAGGGACGGATGGGGTATGAACAGATCACCTCCACTTCTGCAAACTTTGCCCCCTGGGCTGCAGCAGCACAGCCGCTGAGCATCTTCTCTTGAGCCATAATCACCCCTCCTTCCTGCCTACCGCAGGCAGGCTTAAAAAGGTTTTTCCAAACGGAACACCCCGTCCTCAAAGTCAAGTTCTGGGACGGGGGTCAGGGCGTCTGCCGGACATTCATGAATACAAATCTGACAGCCTTTACAAAACTTCCAGCTCCACTCCATCTGATCCTCTTTTTCATTATAGGACCAGCAGGGCTCTGGGCAGGCGATATAACAGGTGAAACAGAGGGTGCACTTCTCGTGGTCAATCACTGGACGGACAGCTCGCCAGTTTGAGGTGATGAAAAGCTCCTGTTCCCTCACCGGAGCGGGAGTGATCGCTCCGAATGGTACTTCTCTATCTTTTGGGACCTTGATAGCCATAACCTCCTCCTTTCTACTCTCTATTTAATCTTGCCTCTCAATTCTTTATTCGTAATTCTAAATTCTTTACTCCGAACTCCAAACTCTGAACTATAAAATCTCAGCCTCCCCAGAAATACTCAGCGCGCGATTTACGAAACTTTTGGATTTTTACCTCATTATAACCGCGCTCCATGGCTGCAACGTCACTTATGATTTTCGCCAGATTCTCTTTCTTCACCATCCCTGTCACCCTGGCCATCGCCCCGAGGATGGGAGCGGCAATGCCGGCTCCGACTCCTGCCGTATCCACACCGCCTTCTGAACCGGAGAAGTCAACGGTGCGTATCCCAGAGATCCCATCGGCATCCACGGTAGCAATGGCGCCCAGCACATCAGCGTTAGGAATAAATCTTAGCATGTAATCGATCGGACGATTCGTATTGAGGACCAGAAGACCTCCATCAGGCATCCCCCGCAGAACATTCATCCCTTTGATGATCGTGGGTTCAACGATGACCACCACGTCAGGATGGTTGTTGGTATAAAGATATTTCATCTCAATCTCTTCATCACTAATTCTGGCATATTTTCGGGTCGTAACAAACACACGGTCAGGCAGGTCTTCATAATTATCAAAGGCCTGGATAAACTTGCCCTCCATCTCTGCAGCCTGGGCAAAGGCACTGGCGATGTCACGGGCTTCTTTATCCATGACCACCCCTCGTGTCCAAACAGTTATTTCCGTCACTTTCGCCATAACCACCTACCTCCTTCAATGAATGTTGATTGATCAAACGGACTAAACCTTGAAATTGGGACGTAACCCTTTCGCAGAAGATGATAACCTCTCCCCACCCTCTCTCTTCTTTTTAAATAATGTATCCTCAACATCCTCCAAGTGCCGCCGCATCGCCTGTCGGGCAGCCAAGCCATTATGATCTTTGATGGCCGCGAGAATGTGGTGATGGCCAATGAGCGATTTCTGTTTTCTCTCCTCTGTCTGAAGGTATTTTTCACGGGTTTTGCCCAGAAGGTCGACCAAGGCAATAAGGAGACGCTCTAAAACCCTGTTTCTTGACATCCGGGCCAAGAGATGGTGAAATTCAGAATCAGTATGTATAGGGTTCTTACCGTCCTCCACCTCTCTCTCCTGTTCCTTGAGGATCTCCTCCAGCTCATTGATTTCTTCAGACGATCCATTTTCGGAGGCCAGTTGGGCAACCTCTGGTTCGATAATCTTACGGAGATGAAAGATATCGATAATATCGTCCTTCTCATGATAGAGAGAGGATGCCAAAGGCTGCACCAGGGCTTCTTCGCTGGAAGCGATCACATAAGTTCCATCGCCCTGCCTCCGATCCACAAGCTTCATCGTCTCTAGTGAAAAAATGGCCTCCCTCACAGTGGCCCTGGATACTTTAAAGGTTTCGGATAATTCCCTTTCAGTGGGAAGCTGATCACCCCGCTTCAATTTTCCCTTTTCGATAAGATGACGGATCTGTTTGACGATGTCCTCATAGGCCCGCTTTTTCCTTATCGCCTTTAGCATGGAGATAGCTCCTCCTTTAACTCAAGGGCAACATCCATATAAAACTTCTCCTACCGACGGGATATTAAAATTGGTATAAAGATCAGACCATTTTTATGAATCATATATTATTCCCACCCATTTTGTCAAAATTTTTTTTGGAGTCTCATGGAATCAGATGTTTAAGAGGTTTTGATAATAGCTTACCTTACCAGCATGTAGATTGAGACGAGGAGAACGAAGAGAGCAAAAACTTTCCTAAGACGGAACGGGTGCGTCTTGAAGGAGACATAAGCCCCTGCTCTTGCTAACAACAGTGAACCAATGGCGAGGGCTACCCCCCTTTGAAGATCAACGAAACCAAGGCTCCATTCAGGCAAACCCGGCCGACCGATCCCGTTCACGATGTAACCCGCTACCGAAAACAAAGCAGTAATCACAACCGTGGCACTCGATGTGCCAATGGCAAGTTTTATAGGCATCTTTAGAAAATAGTACATCATCGGGATGGAGAAAACTCCTCCGCCAATCCCTGTTAGAGCGGAAACAATACCAGTTGTAAGTCCCACCCCAATGAGACCACGGGTGCTCGGCCTGGATGATAATTCGAGCTTCTTTTGAGCCTGACTCACTCCTTCGGTCAGCATTCTTATCGCTGCCGCCATGACAATGATAGCGAAGGCCATTTGTAAATTTTTTCCGCTCAGGGCCGCAGCCAACCGTGTGGTAGCAAACGCTATAAGAGCGCTCGAAAATCCAATCACAAAGACCGAGCGCCAATCAATGTTCCCCTGCTTTCTATGCTGGTAAGCACTCGTGATCGAGGCAAAGATAACCACAAAGAGGCTGGTACCGATGGCGATATGAGTCAATATGGCTGGAGAGATGTCTGCATGATCATAGCTGAAAATAAGAACGGGGACGATCAGTATTCCGCCGCCAACCCCGAACAGACCAGCGAGGAACCCTATCCCACACCCCATTGCAACAAAGAGTAAAAAATCGATCAATGTCATATCAACAACTCTTTCATTAATGTCAAATGTCAAAGTTCAAATGTCAAATTAAATCCAAAGCTAAAATGTCAAAAAAGTTTTGGACTTTGGACTTTGACATTTATTTTACATTCATTTGACATTTGGATTTTGAAATTTGGATTTCAGAGGTTCTATTCATACCGCAGTGCTTCAATCGGGTTGAGCAAGGAGGCCTTTCTCGCTGGGTAGAACCCAAAAAATACGCCCACAGAACCAGCAAAGAGAAAGGCCAAAAGGATCGCTTCGATAGAGAAGAGGGTAGGCCATTGGGTGAAGGTGGAGAGAATGATGGTTCCGGCAACCCCGATCCCAATGCCCAAGCTTCCTCCGATTAAACTGAGCACTAAGGATTCGATAAGGAATTGGAGGAGAATGTCCCTGCTTTTCGCACCCACAGCGATTCGAATGCCGATCTCCCGGGTCCTCTCCGTCACCGAAACGAGCATGATGTTCATGATTCCAATTCCTCCGACAATGAGGGAGATGGAAGCAATAGCACCCAAGAGGAGAGACATCACCTTGGCCGACTGCTCGGCACTGGACATGATTTCAGTGAGGTTTCGAACTGTAAAGTCATTCTCCTGATTCGCTTGGATGCGGTGCCTCTGCCGAAGGAGTTCTGTAATCTCTTCCTCCGCCTCCTTGATCAGCTCTGGCGCCTTTGCCTGGACGGTGATCACCCTCACCATTCCTGGAAAGTGCATTCCGAAGAGCTTCTTTTGGGCGGTGGCCAGGGGAACAAAAATAACATCGTCCTGATCCTGTCCCCATGTGGATTGGCCTTTCGGAGCAAGCGCCCCAATGACCGTAAAAGGAACCTTCTTGATCCGGACGACCTGACCAATAGGATCCATCCCTCCGAAGAGGTTTTCCACCACTGTTCTTCCCAAAAGACAAACCTTTGTTGCTCCATCGACGTCCTGCTGTGTGAAGGCCCGACCTGAGGAGAGAGGCCAATCCCTGATTTCAAGGATCTCAGGCATTGTCCCGTTGACAATGGTGGACCAGTTCTGATTTCCAAAAACGACCTGAGCAATCCCAGAAAGGTTGGGAGCCACATGTTTGACCGCTGGAATTTCTGTCAAGATTGCTTTGGCATCATCAGCGGTCAGGGTCGGAACAGTTCCCGCGCCCCCTCGGAGTCCACCACTCGTCGAACTTCCTGAGAGGACGACGAGCAGATTCGATCCCATACTGGCGATCTGTTCCGCAATTCTCCGCTTCGCTCCTGATCCCACAGCGATCATGGCGATGACCGCACCCACGCCGATGATGATCCCCAACATGGTCAGGGCAGATCGCATCTTATTCACCATGAGGGCTCTGAGCGCGATTCGGAGACTTGCAAAGAGTGTGGTCATAAGATCACTTGTGGGTAACTCAGCCCTTCAGGGCTGAAGCTCTGAGTTACGATCGTCCACGACCTTTCCATCTCTGAAGAGGATCTTCCGTTTAGCAAAGGAAGCGATATCGGGTTCATGGGTGACCATGAGAATGGTGATTCGTAGATCCTGATTGAGACGTTGGAAGATGCCCATGATTTCTGCACTCGTCTTTGAATCGAGATTGCCCGTCGGTTCATCGGCAAGCAGGATAGAGGGCTGGTTGACCAGTGCCCGGGCAATGGCGACCCGCTGCTGCTCTCCTCCGGAAAGTTGACTTGGATGATGATGCTCCCTTCCCTCAAGACCAACTTCAACAAGTGCTTCTTTAGCCATCTCCCCTCGCTTGGAGGTGGAGGCCCTTGTATAGATCAATGGGAGCTCAACATTTTCTAAGGCCGACGTCCTGGCCAAGAGGTTAAAGCCCTGAAAGACGAACCCGATCTTCTGATTTCGGATCTCTGCCAATTCATCTCTTGAAAGATTTTCACCATTGATGCCTTCTAAGAGGTATTGACCACTGGTCGGGCGATCCAAGAAACCCAGGATATTCATGAAGGTTGATTTGCCCGAACCTGAAGCGCCCATAATGGCCACAAATTCACCCCTTTCGATCGATAGAGAAACACCCCGGAGTGCAGGAATTTCGACTTCACCCAACTGGTAAACCTTAACCAAATCTTTTACCCGAATGAATGGCTCCATTATTCTATTTGCCCAATCCTCTTGTAAAAGGCGGAGGTGTGCTACCTTGGCCTCTCTTCTTCGAGATCTCTTCGACGATGACCTCCGTCCCATCTTTGAGATCGCCTGATACAACCTCGCTAAATGTTCCATCGGTGATTCCGAGAACAATTGGAACCCGAAGAGGTTTTCCCTGTGCAGAAAGGACCCATATCTTGCTTGATCTTCCTTGAACTTTTTGCGATGTGGTGGTAGGACCTCCTAATTGAGAACCTTCCTTCTTCTTCGGCCCCGCCCCCTCTCTCTTAGCAAATTCTGGTTGAAATCGTAGGGCAGCATTAGGTATCTTCAAGATTCCTTCCTTATGGGCGACCATAACGGAGACATTAGCGGTCATGCCAGGTTTCAGTAACAAATCCCGATTATCCACCTGAATGACCACGTCATAGGTCACAACATTTTGAATGGTCGTCGGTGCGTTTCGAATTTCCGAAACCTTTCCTCGAAATGTTCTTTCCGGGTAGGCATCAACGGTAAAGGTCGCTTCCTGTCCTTTGACAATCCGGCCAATATCCGCTTCGCTCACATTCGTATCCACCTGCATCCGAGTCAGATCTTTAGCAATGGTGAAGAGGGTCGGAGCCTGTAGGCTGGCTGCCACGGTCTGACCAACATCCACATTCCTCGAAATGACAGTGCCATTCACTGGGGATCGGATGGTTGTGTATCTCAAGTTTGTTTCTGCCAGCCTCAAAGCGGCTTTGGCTTGCTCCAACTGGGCTTTTGCAGATTCCACCTGAGACATGGCTGATTCTAACTGGGCCTTTGCCGAATCCCTCTGTGCCACTGCGGAATCATAATTTGTGTGGGCCGTATCCAGCGTCGCCTGAGAGATGACTTTCTTCTCCATCAACTCCGTGTTCCGATCTAAAGTTCTCTTCGTATCCAACACAGCGACCTCTGCCTTGATGAGATTGGCTTTGGCATTCTGGAGATTCGCTTGGGCATTGAGTAGATTTGCACGGGCACTCGATACGTTCGCTTTTCCCTGGTCCGCCTGAGCTTCAAAAATAGCAGGATCGATCTGAGCGATCACTTGCCCCTCCTTGACACGGGAATTAAAATCGGCGTAAAGGGCTTTGATCATCCCTGAAACTTGGCTCCCTACCAATACCGTGATCACCGGATTGATCGTTCCGGTTGCAGTCACAACGGAGGTGATCTCGCCCCGTTCCACTTTGATCGCTCTGAATCTTTGATTTGATTCCTTCTGAATGATCAACTGGTAAAAAAGTATTCCCCCAATTGAAGCCACGATGAGGATGGTCACAGCCGTGATCAGATATTTTCTCTTTCGATTACCCATTTGGTCGTTCCCTCCTTTTCTTCCTAAAAAGGAGACGAATCGGAACCCCTTCGAAACCGAACGTTTCCCGCATCTGATTGATCAAATACCTCTCGTAAGAAAAATGGATCCCCTCTGGTGTGTTAGCGTAGATCACAAAGGTGGGAGGGCCAGTGGAGACCTGAGTGATATAGTTCAGCTTGACACTCCGGTTCTTATAAAGAGGGGGAGCCAATCGCTCTACCCACTGGCTGAAAGATTTGTTTAATGGTGCCGTAGAGACTCTTTTCTTAGCCTGCTCTGCCACATGGTTTACCATGTTAAGGATTTTGGGAACTCTTTGGCCTGTCAGTGCAGAGATGAAAAGGAGGGGGGCATAAGAGAGGTACTTCAGATCGCTATATATTTTCCTCTCAAACTCTACCATGGTTTGGGAATCCTTTTCGACCAGGTCCCATTTGTTCACCACGAGGATGCATCCTCTCCCCTTTTCATGAATGAAACCGCCGATGCGGCCGTCCTGAGCGGTCACCCCCTCTTGCGCATCCAAGAGGAGCAGAACGACATCCGACCGATCGATGGTTTGAAGGGCCTCCACAATGCTATACTTCTCCAGCCGCAAGCTAATCCGGCTCTTCCTTCGGATTCCTGCAGTGTCGATGAGAACGTATCTCTTTCCATCTCTTTCGAAGAGGGTATCGATGGCATCTCGGGTCGTACCGGGTGCCTCATCCACGATGATCCTCTTATATCCTAATAAGCGATTGATCAGTAAGGATTTTCCCACATTTGGCCTTCCCACCACAGCTACCTTTGTCGCTTTGCGATCCCATTTCTCCTCGCTCAATTTGGGAAGCCCCTTCATCACCTCATCCATTAATCCATCTACACCATATCCATGCTCCGCCGAAATAGAGTAGATCTTATCCACACCCACCCCATAAAATTCAAAGACCTTCTCCTCATGTTTGGGACCGTCAATCTTATTGACGATAAAAAAGACAGGTTTATTCACCCGTCTTAAAATATTGGCGATCTCTTTGTCCGGGGTGGTTAGCCCTTCTTTCCCATCCATCATGAAAAGGATCGCATCGGCTTCATCCATGGCCAACTGACATTGCTCGCGCATCTGGATGAAGATCCGATCCTTCGAAACTGGCTCGAACCCGCCAGTATCGATTAAAGTGAAAACCCTTTCCTCCCATTCGACATCAACGTAATTCCGATCCCGGGTCACCCCAGGCTCGTTTGAGACGATCGCCTTCCTTCCCCCAACAATTCGGTTGAACAGAGTAGATTTGCCAACATTGGGTCTGCCCACGATAGCGATGATCGGCTTCATCGTCATTTCTCTCGAAAGAATTCAGACTATTATAAAATAGCCATAAATTCCTTACAATAAGAGACTTTTTCGTCGCTCTCTCTGATAAGTTCAAAACGACGCTATGAATTAAAAGAAGGGCCTTTTGAGATCAGGCCGGGGGAGGTCATCCAACCTTCCCCTTCCTCCTGGAGTGGGACAAATTGTGATCGTTGGTTTTCCTTTCCCTAAAGAGGACCCGGAATCAGCCACCTTCGAAGTCCAAATCAATCCACCGGAAGGGGAAAAAATGCTCACGTGGGAGAAGAGATGATCAGATTTTTGACACTGCGGCAAGATGTGCCGAAATATTTCATTACGAAATGGCTAACAGTCTTGAAATCTCCGCGGCATCCCCCAAAACGTAATCTGCTCCTGCCTTTTCGAACTCTTCCCTCTTGGTTCTTCCTGTCAATACTCCGATCGTCCTCATCCCCACCCTCTTCCCGGCCTGAATGTCGATGGTATGGTCTCCAACCATGACCGTCTCTTCTCCCGAGACATTCAGTGCCCTCATCGTAGAGGCCAGATGATCTGGATGGGGTTTGACTTTCTTAACCGAATTTCTCGAGATGAAAACATCGCAAAACTCATCGATCTTGGGGAAAACTTTCCGAACGGCGTCCTCACAATTTCGTGTGATGATCCCGACTCTTATTCCTCTCCGTCTTAAAAATGTTAACACCCCCTCCACGCCATGGATCAATCTTCCCTCCTCTGCAGCACGGAGTTCGACTTTATAAAGGATCTGGTGGGCTTTTTGATAGAATTCCTCCGCCAGAGGCGGATTCTTCTCCCATAAGATCGAATAGACCTCATCGATCATCTCCAGCAAATATCTCTCTTTGATCAATTTCTCCTCGACGTCAAAATGTCTCATCAATTCGAGTACCTGTTCCCTCATGGCGTTGAAATCGATGTTAAGAACCGCCAGGGTCCCATCAAAATCAAAAATGACCGCTTTGATATGGTGGAGGTTTGCCATAAATCCCAATGTCAAATGTCAAAATCCCTGCCTGCGGCAGGCAGGCAAATGACAAATGAAATCCAAATATCATCCTTCGACAGGCTCAGGATGAAATCATGGTGAGCTTGTCGAACCATGAACTTTGACCCTTGGCATTTGAAATTATTTCTTCAGATCGAGATCTGAAATACCGAGGCAGTAAAGCACCCCTTTCATATGGTCTCTCGTAATGGCGCCGTCAGCCACTTTCTTTAGAATCTCTTTGGCATTAAAAGCAATCCCCAAGCCTGCATTGGCCAACATGATCTGATCATTCGACCCGTCTCCGACGGCCACCACCTCATCACGAGTGATACCTTCTTTCTGACAGATCCCATCCATAATCTCACCTTTTCTCCGTGCATTGATAATCCTTCCTTTGATCCTTCCGGTAAGCCTCCCCTTCTCGATCTCCAGTTCATTCCCGAAGGCATAATCAAATCCCAACCTCCTCTTCAAAATATCTGTAAAATAGCTAAACCCACCACTGATGAGGGCCACTTTAAATCCCATCTCCTTCAACCCAGCGACCAACTCTTCGCTCCCCTTTGTAAGTTTTAACGTCTTGGCAATCAAATCCAAACTTTTGATCTTCAAACCTTTCAAAAAAGATACCCTTGCACGTAGAGATTGAACAAAATCGATCTCACCTCTCATCCCCCTCTCCGTCAGGCCTTTCACCTTTCCCTTTACACCTGCGAGTTTCGCCATCTCGTCGATGATCTCTCCATCGACGATGGTTGAATCCATATCGAACACAATGACCTTCTTCCTTTTCTTAAAGGCGTGCTCAGGTTGTGCAATAATATCCATTCCCACTTTTCTCGCCACTTCGGTGAGGTCCGTTCGTAGGTCTGAGAAGTTAGCGTCCCGCAAGTCAATCCACATCTCCATCGCAAGGAATTCCCCTCTGGCGATCATCTTAATCCGTTCGATATTACAGTGGTGCTTCGCTAAGGCCGATGAAAAGGCGGCCACAACCCCTGGTCGATCAGCTCCCAGAATGGTTAGGACATAAGGCTTTTTTGTCTCAGCAAGTCGGAGCCCTTTAAATTCTCGAAGAGGGGTTATCGTGATATTCATGCCCATTCTTTTAGCCAAACGGTTAAGACCTCGTCTGATCTGATTTAGGTGAAAATGGGGTCGAAGGGGTTGAATAAGAAGGACCATAGTGAACTGGGAATGGATCACTGTCTGCTCAATGTCAACGATGTTAAACCCTTTATTAAAGAGGAACTGCGTCACCTCCGAGACAATTCCAACCCGATCTTCTCCAATCACGGAAATGACATAGAAGTCTTGCTTCTGTAAAAGGGAATGAAGTCTCATCTTTAAAAATCCCTTCCATTAATTCAATTTTGAGTCGCAAAATGGAAATTACGATTCCCTTTTAACAGAAAACAGGAGGCCAGGCAAGGATTTAAAAAAGAACAACCATCGAGACCATGAGGATTCCTTCCTGACCGTAATCCGTAATCAAAATATTTTGTTTTGAGAAAGGATGGTTGTTGAGGAGAACTGGAGGACGTTTCAGAAGTATGAGGATTGGAAAGTGATAAGAAAGCTAACCGAAGTTTGGGCTAAGACGTCATGTTTTGAAATCCCGAAGAACACTTATCCCTTCGACTGTAGTAGTCTCTATTGGATTGAGAAGGTTCGGGAAGGCAAAGACTTCTCATGCCGAAGAAAAGGTGAATAACTTTTCTCTTGCTTCCTTATAAAGAAGAAAACTGGGATGATGTTTCGGGATCTTAAGGAAGAGCCTTCGTCCATGTTCAATGACTCTTCCCGCGATACAGAGGAGATGAAATCTTAAAGCTTTCAGGCGAGCAGACCACCAAGAGACGGGCAAGGCTTTTCTCTTCGTGACGGAGAGGACATTGTAAGCGAGAAGGTTGAGCCTCCACCAAGTCGCATTGGCAAAGAATCGTTTCGAAGGGAAAACCCCACCTGCGAGATCATTTTTGAGGACATCGTGCACCTTCTCCACGGTTCCACACCGCTCTCTCTGCCACCGCAATAATTTCTCACCGTCCCAACTCCACATATTGGTCACCACGGCAAAATAACGATAGGATTGACCATCCTGAAAGAGTTCTCCTTGGGCGGGCCTAATCCGAATCGCCAGGTATCGATCCGGCTTCATCTGTTTGTTTGAAGAACGGTGGGTGGGGACATATTCGACCTCTGCCCACTCTTTTCGTCCCGCGGTCCACCCCTGATCAGTAACCTTCCTTAGGGGTTTCCAATCCTCCTCAGCAACGGCCTCAATCGCTGCTTTCAACCTGTCGCTTATCTCCGCACTGACGGCGAATTCCATCCGAGGCCTTCCCGGAATCTCTCTGCGGCACCAGTCCAACAGTTCATGAACATAAGCCGCACTATCGGAGCGAAACCTTACAAGACGAACCGTTGGAGGCAATGCTGAAATAGCCTCCTGAAGCACCGGAAGCAGCGCCATCGTTGCAGGCACATTGCCATCTCGGAACTCATCGGCCACCACCAGATCTTGCTCCGCCCAATACGCGATCACGGGATGATACCCCTTCTCCCCAAGATACGTCATGTAGGCCTCCCGCTTATGACTCTCAATCAGCGTGGAGTCCAAATCAATCGTCGCCTTCCAGGTAGCCTCCTGAACCACTGCCTTTTGAATCAAATCCCGGTTCACTGCTGCCACCCCTTGAAGCAAAACCGTTTCCTCCGGAATGAACCCCTTATTGGCAACCCTTTCCTCCAAGGCCTCCTCTTCATGAAAAGCATTCAGAAACCAACGTGCTGCCTCGGCAGAAGGAACCCGCAACCCCAACGCCCCCAAGCCTTCGTCCCCCCTCAAAAGCTCAAAATCATCCACGCAATCCCCACCCGCACAAAAAACCGAGACAAAGGACTCCACGTAATCAGCCTCCTCATATTTGCCTTGGCGCTGAAGAAGGGGAAGATGTTTCTGAACTGAGGTGCGAAGTCCCAAGGCCCGAAAGGTTTCTATGACCAACGGAACTCCTGCAAAAGAGGTCATCATGATCTTGGAGTTGTCTTCAATCAGGTGGAAAGGAAGAAGACCTTGTGATATACTCATCGTGCACCTCCTGGGTGAAAGATGGGTTGAACCAACCAACTCTCTTTTGCTACTGCCAAAGCTATCCTAGGAGGTGTTTTTATTTTTTGTCAAGCATTTTGATTACGGATTACGGTCCTGTAATCAAGGGTTGACAGGCGCATCTGAAAGATATAGATTTCGATTGGTAATCTAAAGAGGTGCTTGCGATTGGAGGTGAATTAGGATGGGAATGAAGGTCTGTCCTGAAAATAATAAAAAAATTAATTTCCCAGATGATTGTGGAAGATGTAAATACCTGAAGCCGAGAGGGAAAATCCAATGCTGTACATCGCCAAAGAAAAAGAAATGAGGTAATGGGTGAGAAACATTACATTTTCGATTGGTTTATTGCACCTGCATAAAAAGTCTCGAAGAAACATTGAGGACTCTTTCCCAAGGCGAAATTTCGAAATTTATTGCAAAAACATAAAATAGGAATTTCAAGATGCTAAAAGGAAGTCCTGTTGCCAATTATCCTACGGAAGCAGGATGCTTTTTGCGGGGTAATGATTATTCTCCCGTTGCCGTAGTGGTTCTCCTAAACGCTCCCTACGGCACACTACCTCCTGAAGTGCAGAGCATTCCTTCGGAAATTGAAAAGTTGGTTAGAGTGGCTATAGAGACGGGAGCAGCTTTGTCTGGAACCTTACAGACCGAAAACATCGGCATCGAGAAGATCGTTTGCAATGTGGTTGGCAATCCCAACATCCGGTATCTTGTTCTTTGTGGTAAGGAGGTGTATGGACATAATACCGGTACTGCACTCAAAGCATTGATAAAAGAAGGAATTAATAACAAGAGGACCATCCTAGTATCTACTTATATAAATAAGCGTACTTATTTTTAGGATGAACTGATCTGACATAACGCTTTGTCCATTCAAAAGGGGCTGCCTTTTCGTTATGGGTGGAAATAAAATCATCAATTGCCTG
>Ga0315312_1001349_pt1 | contig 19499 bp, 17 predicted proteins | sample TDP7_MG_FD_203629 | JGI IMG/M metagenome (GOLD analysis project Ga0315312, IMG submission 203629) | Freshwater sediment microbial communities from Lake Towuti, South Sulawesi, Indonesia - TDP7 | ecosystem: Environmental > Aquatic > Freshwater > Lake > Sediment | place: Indonesia: South Sulawesi... | reverse complement strand
CGTAAGCGGGAGTCTGGCAATGAGTTTACTTTGCAACTGAAGAGTTCAAGGGGCGCGTAAAGAAAGTATGACCTTGATTTCCATTGGAGATGGAGATATCTCTACCTCTTACCTGATTTTAAAGAACCTAGGAACTAGATAGGTATGAAGAAACAGAAGAACGTGGAGCTCCCTGAAAAATTAGCGTATGAATTTGAGCAGCGCTGCCTACGTCTCGGTTTGAAACAGAAGGAAGCTGTGGAGAAGGCCCTCTCAGATTGGCTTAAGGCTACCTCAACTCAAGTTCCTCTACCCACATACTTTCCACATGAAACCAATGTAACCATCGTCCGTCCTGAAAACGTCAACATCGCCGTCTTCCAGAAGGCTGAGCTAGTAGTCGCTAGAGAAGAATTGCAGAGACTACTTGGGATCCTTGAGAGAACCGAGGACTCTCAGTTTAAACATGAGACTAAGGTTCAGTTAGCTCAGGCTCTCAAGAAGTTTGAGCCGATCTACCGGCAGACACGGGACCCTGAGCTTGAAGCCTTAATCAGGAAAGTGGAGGAGACCCTTTGAAGATCGAAAAGCTTGACATGATTGAGAAAAAGCTAAGCTTCTTGCTTCGGTATCTAAAGTCGAGGATCTCGCGTGCCTGTGAGGATTAGAAGCAGAGTTTTAGTGTATTCTCTCCTTGCGGGGGACCGATTCGGTTTTCGTCATTGAAAGTTCCACGATAACCAGCCTTGGGTCTGAGTCAACATTTGGTACAGGCTGCTTGGAGCGCGCTTCCTTATTCTCTGACATAGCCTCTCATTGTTGTTTCGTAATCTTTCACAATAAAAAGATTCCGCTGAAACTAACCCAGAACTGATTTGAAAACAAACAAGCTCACTACTACAATGAGGGACGCCATAGGGACAACTTTGGTCCTATGGGTCAACGGATTGGTGCTAAGGGCTATTGCGGCGGCATCAAGAAGGATTGCCAAACCGCTCAGAGCCTCATAGTTCCTGCAAATTAATGTCATGACATCTTTCCCTAGCAATTGCATTTGCGGAGACGCTGGAAACGCGGCCAACCCGACTAACAGAGTAAGTGCTAGGACCAACGTGCACAACAACCTGCAAAACCAGATTTCAGAAGACTCTAGGACAATGTCATAGTTCATTTCGAATCTAACAGTCGCGTCACTGGGCGGAACACGAAGCGCGATAAGGCGATCAGTACTGTCATCGTAGAAGCCAAGCTCCGGAGTTAACTCCTCCTCCCTATTCTCCACAATCTTGGCCTTCTTCAGAATCTTCTTCCTAATGCGGAAATTGCTCGGCGGCCTAATGACATAGAAAGTGCTGTACTTCTCGTCGGGCGGTGTAACTTTCGTCTTCTTGAATCGCGGGATACTGAAGATTGAAAGCAACAATGTCTCGGGGTTTTTCTCATATATGTAGCTAAGCTTAACTACACGAGCGTCGTTGGGCTTGATAGGACGATCCTTAGGAAGTTTAATCCATAGGACGAATAGCTCATCTCGATCCATTAGTTCTAAAAGCTTTTTATATTTTGGATCCGCCCCGAGCTGGCTTGCAATGAGCTCCTTAGCAGATTCGTTGGGCAGATAGGCTAGGTCGCTTCCATCATAATCAAGGACACGCAACCCCGGCATGAATATGGGCCTAGTGATAAGAATATCTGTTAGCTCCTGCGCTGAGGCATTAAAAAGAGTTACTTCATCCACAATCTCAGCTTCAGTCGGGCTTATGTGTGTAACCAAGTGTCTATTCCGTATGACGGAAAGTCCTGCTGGTGAAGAGCCTGACATCGGATCGAGCCTTCCAAACCAAGACCTTGATAGCTATTCCTATCTCCTTGAGTCCATCATCCATGTGCAGAGCGAGGCACGGTAAATCTTTCTACGAACCATCTTGCGCTGTACACGTCAGTTGGCAGAGAAGGAAAGTCGATGATATATATCTCTGGAATTACCCTCTGAGATCCCTCTTCAGAAGTCATGCCAAAGGCGATCGCACAAACGTAGTAGTATTCCTCGGTTCTTTTGATCTCAACCTTTTCGCCAGTTGAGCGGTACAAGCCAAGAAAACGAAACAGGGCCGCAGAGCCACATTCTGGGCAAGACACCAGCGCTTGTTGCGAATCAAGTACTAGCGTAACTTGGTCAAGAATGCCCAGTGATCTTTTTAACCTCTGGTGACATATGGGGCACTCAAAGATTTCTGTTGCTTTTTCCAGAACCGTAGTAGGCGACGTTCTAAGCCTCTCACCCTCATGCGCCAATTTTGCATCTGATATAACGTCCTTGATAGCTTTAACAACTGCTGGCCAACCCTGTGAGGTGGAGACAGAAAACTTGTCTGCCAGAGTTGGCGAATACTGTTCAACGTAACTCCTGTCAACTCCATGCCACACGGGTAGGATCACTTTCCGACGACTTTCTATCTCTCTGGCAGCAAGTCCATCCAGCTCGCGTTGTGGCCATTCCCTGTCGAAAAAGTTTCGACTAAGTATCACGACAGCATATCTGCAGTGAACGAGAGCCTGATCAATAGAACGACGCAGACCATCTCCCAGTTTCAACGAAAATTCATCATACCATACCCTGAACCGTTGCTCTCTTAGAGCTTCAGCTAGTGGTCGTGCGACAGAGTCCTTGTCTTCATGCGCGTGGCAAATGAAGACGTCCCAACTGTCTTCCTCGAAAGAAGATACCCTTGGCGTTTTGAAACTAAGTATCTCCCATTTAGCAGTGTAAACGTCTGGCATCGTAAATAGCTGAGAGTCGATCTTTGGAAATTCTATTTGTGGTTCCTCTTTGACTGTCAAACCAAATATTGTTGCGTAAAGGTAGTAGTATTCCTCTTTTCGTGCAACATCTTGTCTTAATCCCTCAGAAGTGTACAATCCGTCGAATTGAATCAGTGCTGCCGTTCCACATTCGGGGCAAGTTACTATCGCTCTCTCTCCCCTTGAAATCAGTTTTATCGCATCATAGACCGAGACGGGTGATGCCAGACCGAGATGACAGATTGGACACTTGAACTTCTTGGCGGTTTCCTTCATAAGTTTGCTAGCTGAATACTTCATCCAAACTCACTCAACACATGTGGCTGCTAAACGGTTTGAACTTATTTATTTGTCGTCTTTTTTCTCAACACATTTCTATGAGATGAGAAGATTGGATTGAGCAATTTCTTTTCATTCTTCTCCGAAATTACGCTCTCAATTAACAAGCGGAGACCCTCTGATTCTTTCAACCCATGTCTGTGGCAGATATCTGCGAATCGGCGTTTAACTCCCGACATAACTCGAGTTGACAGGTACCCATATGCGCGAGATGGAACTCTGAAACTGACTATCTCCCAGTTTGCAGTGAATGTACCTGCGGTATCGAAAACATCCGATGTAATTGCGAAAGTGAAGCTAGGAGGGCCTTCAGCATAAGTGTGGCGAAATATCATTGAATATATGAAATAGTATTCGGCATCGCGTTCCATCGACACCAAAGCTCCGGTCTCATCATGTAGGCCAATGAATCGAATCAAGGCGGTGGTTCCACAATCAAGGCATGTGACCAGAGCCATCCGATTCTCTGACAAGAGCTTTATCGCATCATGGATAAGATGTGTCGATTTAAGAGCAGAGCCACAGGCAGGGCACTCAAAAACCTCTTTAGCTCTTTTCATAACCTCTGAATCGGTAACTGGCATGGTAATGGTACACGCCTTAGGTGTACCATTACGGTACATATAAATCCACCGCTGTGCAAATGATATAAGTTGGTTGCACCAGAGGGGATTTATTCCCCTTATTTCGTGATTCTACAAGGAAGATAACACGCGAGGTAGAAGTCTTGTCTCGCGATTTAAGCTGGCTAATAGGCACGCCTAAAGGTAGGGCGCAAGCATACTCAGCTGCTATCATCTTGATATTCGTGATAGGGGCCGTCTACTACTTCTTGAATGGAGACATCACGTGGGCAGCATTGTCTCTCTTGGCCGGGGCCTTCATGGGTGCCGTTCTGTATCACGACTACAGGCAGAGATTTAGTACCTGACTTTGAAATGGCTTGGAATGCTCTCAATATGGCCTGATTTATGGCCTTCTACCTCTTGTCACAAGTGAACCAGACAGCTTAAGTTACGCTGGAGACAATTATAGCTCAAGCCTTTGTCTCTGAGTGTTTGGGGATGGCTGAAGAGATATCCGCTGAAGCCAAGAAGGAGACTTTTGATAGCAGCCCTAGGCTTCAGAACTGGGTTGTCTGCGAGAGATGCGGCTGCCGGTTGAAGCGGTACATCGAGTATCTGAAGGCTGGGGAGTTCGAGGTAGGGCAGGTTCAGAGAGTTCTCGTCTCGCATCCAGGCTACTACCACTTGTACACCTACCAGACTGAGACTTTAACCCCGATATTCATAACGGCCAAGTGTCAGAGATGCGGATTTGAGAGGAAGATAACAGATCCCGCGCTAACCCTAGAATATCTTCAAAGCGTTACGAAGCGAAAAGAAACAGTTGGACTATTCGTCTAGATCGGCTCTGAAAAACAAGGTTTCGGCTACTACAGGCCTGGGCTGGAGTAGTCTTTGATTCTTCTCTGTTTCCATTCCCAGTAGGCTTCTCTCTCGCTTGGGCTGAGCTCTGTGAAGGGGAAGGGTTCAGCAGGCTTGAATTGTGGGCATGAGCAAGACTTGATAGCTTTAAGCGAGTATTTGACCTCTTTCTCCATACCTTCCGGTTCCTGCATAATCTCCTTTCCCGTCCCATATTGCGAGTTGTGTCTTCATGAAAGCCTTTCGGACGAAGATCACAGCCCAAGAACAGTCCTAAGGAGCGCCCTTGCAAGTTCTGCCAAGAAATCAGTCATCAATTGAAGTGTCATCAGGTATCTGTCGAGCAGAAAGGCCAAAGTTGTTGGGCTAAAAAGCCCGACAATCACGTGTAGGATAATGATCACGACGATGACCTTTGTTACACCCGCCGGAATGTACAGATCTATAGCCAATATTTCACCTCCCAGAGACTGGACTCCGCAAGGAAAAATGTCATAGTAGCGAACAGTTTTTTAACGCAAATTGCGTTATTGACCCCATGGAAAGAATAGTCTTCGAAGTTCTTCGTCGAGGTCATTTGTCAAGTCTTCAGGAGGCACTCTTGGACTTTGCCCAGATGGTGCCAATTGGGCAACGATCGATACTTCTTCGAGAGATTTACAACGGGTACGAAGCCCGGTGGCCTCAGCGAAAAACACGCTTCTGTGAGAGCGTTCGAAGAGTATTGGGTGAGTCGCGTATTCCGGCCATGTTGCTGGATAGGTATAGAAAAAGAGACTCTGCCCGATATGAGCTGACTACAACAAGGTTGATGGAGTACATCAGAGGTCGCAATCGTCGGTTAAAGGATGACCTCTTTTGGGCATGCATGTATGTTGCCCTTCTTCAGAGCGATCCTTCTGCCCGTAAGCAAATACGCGATAGGATCAGGGAATTGGCGCTCAATCTGGAAGACCGTTTGGCCGAAGTCAAGAGATTCCTTGAACAGGAACAGCCAAGAGAGACGATAGACCGCGATATCTTTACAATTCCAGAAGAAAATCTAGCAGAGGTTCTCGATACCGCCTTGTTGGAAGGATTGCCAGATCAGCAGATCGCTGAGTTTCTTGCTAAGAGGTTTGAAAGCACGCCGCCTAGACTTAACGAAGAGGAGCGCAGCCAAATCAGAAAGAGGATCCACCTAAGAATGAACAAGCATTTCAAGAATAAGGTTGGGCAATCTGAGGTCATAAAACAGTCCGTTCAAAGCTTCATAGAAAGGAAAATTCGACCAACTCACTCTGATCTTGTCCGGTGCGCCAAAAATGCTTTGAAGAAGACCCGTAAGAACCGTAAATCCTCTGCCAGCAAGATACTCGAAACATTTGCGGCCAGTGTCAGAGCCCGCGTAAAGGCTCGATCTATAAGATTCATTGACCGAGCGATCGATGAAACTCTGCACATGACAGGTCTAGTTGCATCCTAGGAAGCTCCATTGGAAAAATAGGATATCGAAGATATTCACAGTCAGCTTGCGCATAGGGAAACAACCATCAATGGAAACTTCTTTCATCTAGGACTTTAGGGATGAGGAGAATTTCTCTCTAGTAGCCATTTGTCGAGCTTCTCAGGATTGCGTATGTAATTCTCGTCTGGTACGATAGAGTGGACAAGCCTTTCAGCTCGCTCTATGCATCTGCAGCATTCATGAGTCAAGAAGCGTCTCTTAGCTGGACCGTAGACGCATACCTCACAGTCCTTGCCTAGCCTTCTCAGAAGATCGTCTAGAACATAAACCCTCACTTCGCCTAGGCCGAGCATAAGCGTCAACTGTACAGCGGCTAACTTGAATGAGACTGATCGCTAAAAGTGTTAGAGGCGGCTCGGCAGAAAGATTAACCAAATAGTCTTACGTACTTGAACTGCATTACTCCTGTTCATCTAATACTTTCCGTAACGGTGCTCACTTCACTGCCGGTTTTCAGTACTTCGATCATCTGTCCGTGAAAGATATCTTTGATAGCATCCACATGACTTATGACAACAACCCTGCTGAACTCCTTGGTCAAATTTCGTATGACGTTGACTGCCTCACGAATCCCGGACTCATCGAGATCTCCGAAATCTCCTTCATCGATGAATAGCGTGTTCATCGTAGCGAAGGTATGTTCTTCACTGTGGGGCAACTTACTGAGAATCCTAGAGATAGCCACCCTTAATGCCATATTTATTCGAGTTTTCTGCCCGCCTGAGAAATAGTGAATCGGTCTGACTTGGCCGTTTATGGTGGCCGATACATTGAGGTTTTCCTCCTCAACGTTAAGCGCTGTAATTTCTCCGTTTGAGAGATCATTGATTATATCAGTTCCTTCTCTTTCAATGAAAGGTCTTAATCTTCTAAGGATATCCTCTGGAACACTTTTGAAGATCCCTCTTAACGTTTCAAGGATTATCTTGTCTCTCTCCAGGTCCTGCATTGTCTGCTTGTTCTCTAGAACTTTCTTCTCCTTGTCCCGAAGGTCATTCAACTGCCCCTCCTTGCCCTTCCTCTCTGCAGTTTTCTCAGCAAGAAGGGTTCGATTTGTGTTGAGAGCCTCTTGTGACTTTTCTAACTGTTCTTTGGCTCTCTTGTAGTTAGCTTCTATTTCACCAAGCGCGGTCATGTCTCTCTGTAGATTCCTCTTGTTCCCACTTTCCTCTATTCTTTTCTTCACGTTTTCAGCCAACTCTTCTTCAAGGCGGGGAAGTTCCGCCATTTTTCCCTTGGAGTCCGCATATTTCTCCGCAATCCTATCCTCACGAAGTTTCGATAGTGCTCGGGACAGTTTCTGGTAGTCCTTTTCATCAAATCCAAGTTCAAGCTGAGCTTTCGAGAGTCCATTAACCTTCTCAGAAAGCCCCGAGATCTGGCTAGCAAGCGTATCCCTTTCTTTTTCAAGAGACTGTAGCCTTGCTTCCTTTTCACGGAGGGCTTCTTTCTTGCTAACCTTCCTTTGGAGGTCCTCTCTTGCGCTTCTAAGCCTCCGAACTTCTTCTGACAGAGATTCCAGTTCGGATAGGAGTCTGGGCTGGAGTTTTCTCTTATTATCAGCTTGTGAACGTAGCTTACCTATTTCGATATCATAATGCCTCTTGATATCATTAGGGTCCTTTATCTTCTGGAAACACACTGGGCATCTCTCCTGACCTTTCACTGATGCCAGCCTGTACTCCAGATCATTAACGGCTTTTGTCAGATTTTTGAGGTCAGATTCCAGACGAACTTTTCTGTCCTGAGTCCTTCGAAGGTCTGTCTCCTTTTTCCGCAGATTCTGCTTGATTCTTTCAATCTCAGTTCTTGATGGTATGACTTTTCTCAACTGGTCTATTTCTTTCTTCGTCTTTGTAATCTTCGAAGACGTCTTGCTTAGGTTTTTTTGGAGAGTTTCCTTTCTTGTATTTAATCGGGAAAGCTGACCTTGTAACCTTTCATGTTCTCGTTTGGTTGGCTCAAGGTCTTTTTCATTAGATTCCAGTTCCTGAAACTCCTTGTACGCCTTTTCGAGCTTCGGGAATTTCCTCTGCAAGATCTTCAGTTGCCTTATTTGCTGTCGTTGCTTCTCGACTTGGTCATTCAGGCGTTCAAGTTCCTTCTTTGTGCTTGAAAGGCGTTCCTTAAGTTTGATGTATTCGTTATAACTCTTCTCGAGAGATTCTTTGTTTTCTCTATCTTTCGTAACTTGCTCTTCGAGAGTCTTTTTCTCTCCCTCTAGTTTTTCAATCTCATTCTTAAGTTCCTGAATCTTTTTCTCCAGTTGCGGTATCTTCTCTATTTCTGCTAGAAGCAGTTTGTTGACTTCCTTGATTTTCTCAATGGACTGTTCTTTTGCTGTCACTTTTTCCTTGGAAAAGTCTTCGTAGAGATCGTACTTGTCTAAACCAAAGAGTTTTTTGAAGGATTCCTTTCTTTCAGCTGGCTGTATGTTGGTCAGCGCACTCATCTCGCCTTGCAGAATTACCGTGGACTTTCTGAACCCCTCCCAATCCAAGCCGATTGCCAGATCCTTCACGTAATTATATACAGCATGCCCAATTGCTTTCGTCTCTCCGTCTTCGAGAAGCTCACCCCGTGACCCAGTCCTTAGAATTTCTCTGGTAACCACGTAGTTGTGGCCGTGGCTCTCAAACTCAACTCCTATCTCAGCCTTGCTCGACTCGTGATTTGTTAGATCCGGGAGGTTCATGAATCCCGAGACTGAAGTGCCTGAAGTCCGAAAAGTCTTTCCATATAAAGCGCAGCAGATCGCGTCCAATATGGCTGTCTTTCCGGACCCGTTCTCCCCTGCGATTAAGGTAACTTGGTTTTCCGGAAAGTTGATCTCAACCCGGTCCTTAAATCTCATGAAACCCTTCAATATGACTTTTTTAAGTCTCACTTTGCGTCCTCTCCTTTGTCTCAAGAATTATTTCTCTGCCTAGGCGGAGAAGCTCCTCAGAAATCTCCTTATATTCCTCTTTGCGCTTTACGAAGAGCTCTAACTCTTTCGAAGGTGGATAGATGTATTCGCCAGCAAGTTCTTTTGAAACTGGTAATGAGACGCTAGTCCTAGGTTGGATCTTATAGTCGAACACTCCGTAGCCATGCAAGGCTTCCTTGATTCTAGGCCAGTCGATTAGATGAGATTCATCAACTTCTATTCGTTCTAGCTTGATTCTGACCAAGGCGTCCTTGATCTTGTTCTTCTTCTCCTCGATGGCGTCTAGGACTAGCTGTGTTATCTTGGGTGCTGTGAAACCCGCACAATTCATGTCCACCACTGTCAACAATTCTCTGACAGGGATTTTCAGTGGTTCAATTTTTACTTGGTCATCGATTTCCACAAGGATCGTGTGTTTCTCTTCGCCTTCTTCTACAAAGTCGTATCGGTCGGAGGATCCCGAATAGTATACCGGCATTTCGGGGTGTCGGATCTGCTGAAATTTGTGTACATGTCCTAGGGCAACGTATTCGAACTTGGGCGGGATCTGCCTAGAGTCCACATCTTCACCCATAAAGAATTCAAGGGCCTTTTCTGAGCTCACCATCGCTTGGGCTATGGGAATATGAGCTGCGAGAACTCTCCTTTCCGATTTTGAAGTTTCCATTGCCTGTTGCAGTAAGGGCTGAAACAGGCTCTTTATCTCATCGAAGTTGGACGGAGTTGGAACGCAGACAAGATCTATGTCTTCCACAGAAATCGTTTCAGGCTCTAATACCACATGCACCTTCTCTATCTGTTCCAAGAATAGTAGCGGGTTTAGGGTTGTGGCCATTCTAGGTGTCTCATGATTGCCGCTTACGAAGATGCTTGTGATGTTTTGATTCGAGAGTCTCCTCAGCGTCTTCATAACTTCGTATAGGTGGCGCGGAAGAGGATTCACTCGAGTAAAAAAGTCGCCCACAACCAAGAGGACGTCTACTTTGTTTTCAACGGCAGAATCAGCAACCTTCTTGAAAGAGTTTAGGAAGTCAAGCCCTCTAGCGTTTAATCCAGTCTCGTTATCTATTCTCGAATAAGCCGTCTCTCCAATATGTGCATCAGCGGTATGAAGTATTTTCATCTCTTACCGCCTAAGAAGACGGGTTTCGGTTTTTCCTTAGGCGCTTCTTCTCCACCCCCTATCTCATGACGGTAGTAAGACGGCTTGGGAAACACTATCTTAACCGGTTGACGGAAGATAGGGTGAACGAGGACCAACTCACCTTTGTTTAGCCTTGTTATGTTCATCTTGGTCTGTCTGTCTAGAAACGAATAGGGCTCTGTTGCAAGCTCCGATGAACCTGTCCGACCTATCACGTGGGTGCCAGAGTTTTCATGAACCTGTGTGTGAACTGCGCTCTTGAATTGTTCTGCACCGAAGAGAATGGTTCCTCTCGATCTGCCTGTACGCGCTATCTCCATTATCTGACGGCCAACAGCAGCAGGTTCATACCTTCTGGGGGCGTATCTATTCAGCTCATCTATGAGAATTATGATCCTGCTAGGTATACCCTCAACTCTCTGCGAGTACATCTCATCTATGCTGCGCATCACATCGCCTATGATAAAGGCTTGCTCCTCATCAGAGTCAATACGGTTGATATCGATCACAAAAGCCTGACCTCCACGGATGTCTCTAACCTCTTCTCCAAGGTAAACAGCGTTTCCTCTAGATAGGGGAAAGATATCCGAACCTGTGAGCCTTCTAAGGTGACGCTGAAATTTTCCGAGAGATCTTCTATGAGTTACCACTTGCTCCGGATAATTCTGAAAGAGCCGTAGATCTTGCCAGCTTTCTACAGGCTGCCCTTCCCTCCTTACGACTTTACCATCTATCTCAACGTCATTTTGGAAGCGGAGCGGCCATCTTTCCCTAATGTGCTCAAGAATGCTGGCAATAGTGAATTCGGGGTCCGATACCTCTGAAAAAAGTAGGTCAAGGCTGTCGTATACGTCACCCAATTCATAGGCGTATACTCTGTGGTTCCCTGGAATGAAGTCTGAATTGGGTCTACCTCCTTTACCACGTGGCAGAAAGTAGACTACATTTTCAAATGGTTCACAATCTATACCCAACTTCTGATACAATCGGAGGTCCCTAGACGATAAGTCCGCAGGCTTCTCATTGATATGCAACAAATCCTGTTGCTTAACATTAAATATGATTAGACCCACGTTTTTTGTGCCCAATCTCTGGACTATGGACTGGATCAGAAACATCATATATGAGGTCTTAGTGGCCAACCCTGAGATACCTGAAACGTTGATATGAGCTGCCTCAGGTCCAAGCAGATAACGCGCATCCAACATAACTGGTACGCTTGTGCCATTGGACATCTCTATTAGGCCAGATGGAATAGGTGTCTCTATCTTTTCTATTCCAAGTGCCAATCCCACCTCTTCGGCTATTGCGAAGCGCACCTGCCTGTCGTTCTCAACAGGCATGTTTATCTCAACAGGTTCCGGTCTATCACCGACTTTGCACCCTGTATTCGCCATCACGGAAGCTCTGGCCACGGTTGTCCCAATGCGAACGGTGCTTGGCTCAATATCGACTTTGCCAAACTCACTGCTCACAAAGTTAGACAAGTGGGATGGCGCATCAGTCATCGCCAGCATTTCCTTCACTATACCTATAGTTCTAGTGCCAAAAACATGATCGACACTAACAAAGTCAAAGGGATTAACGATCTGTCCGGGGGCGATCCAGAATGAGAACTCATCTACAGTATTTGGCGCAATTTCCGGGGCGGATGTTTTTCCTATCGTGATGGCCGCCGAGCTTTCAACCTGGCGAACATTTTTCTTTTCATCGGATGCGTTTTCTCTAGTCAATCCTCATCACCTGAAATATCCCCTGAAAACGATAGGAGAGTACATACTAGATTTAATGTAGTTTTCAGCAACAAATATGGGGTAGATGTGCGCGTGCCATCTCGGAGTGGGATAGGGAGATACGTATTTTTCGGCCATTAAAGCCCTTGAGATCAAATTGACAGCATCGAAAGCCTCCTTCTGCAGAAGGTCTTCCGGAAGATGCAGGTCTATCTTGACGATCCCTTGCAATGGGCCTTGGAGCCCCCTTCCAGCCCTCAATCGAAGATACCAGAACGCCACCGCGCGCTTCACGGGGTCCTCTGCTTCTTCCCGCTGAACACTCTGCTTGAACACGATTGTCCTATGGCCCTCTTTGAGGCCAGCCAGTAGGGAGACTACGTCACGTGGTTTTCTTCCATCAATCGAGAAAACAGGTTTCCTACTGAAGGACTTTGCTAGACCTATCGTCTCTTTCAGTCCTAGAAATTTTGCCTTCCGAATAGCTCCGTCTATGATTAGCCAGCGACCTTCAGTCCTCTGTAGCTTAATCGCTGATTCATGTTCGAGATCATGCATCACCGCTCTTGCCTTCCCTGCTAGAGAGGTCCTGAGATCTACACCCTCACGATGTTCTTCTCGTTCAAGTGGAACAAGCTCCAGCTTCAGCTTCAGGCTAGACTGATCAAATGATTCCTTCAACTTGACTAGCTCATTCCAAGTATCGTCTGACATCGGTGGTCTAGGAGGAACTAGCAAACAGATTCGACGTTTGAAACTAGCAATGTCAGTTCGACCGTCAGCTTTCCTCATAACAATTGCTGACGCAACCTCAGTCGCCATAACAGGATAGGCTCGACTCCCTTCTATCTGCTCGCCTAGATAGTAGGTCCGAATAGAGCCGTCTAGAAAGTACATGAAGAGATTACATTCCACCCGCGGTAGCATAGGACCTGGATCAATAAAGGGGGATCCATTTTCTGAAACTCGTTCGACGTTCACGCAGAGGTTTCTTATATCGAAGTTCGTATCGTCTTCTATCTTGTCGGCGTCAGGAGGCTGAGGTTCCTCAGGCGGTTCATCCATCGTGGCAGGCAAGAAGTTTCCATGATCCTGCAGAGCTTTTCTAATCTGCCGAAATTGATCTTTCAAACCATGTAGATCTATTGACAACTTCTTTCCAATTAACTGATTTCATGGAACCGCCTCTTAATGTTTCTTAGCGCTGTCATCATCTTACTAGATCGCAGGAACCGTCACAAGCATCTGATCACTAGTTTGCTCGATCTCAGTTTGTCTGGCCACCAGCCGCTTGGCACTTTGCTTTGGTCTCAATCTAAAGGCATCCTCGAAATTTGAGGCTTTTAGGAATTTCTGTCTAAGGCCCTCGTATGGAGGGAACGCTCCTGAACAACCTAGGACACGTCTTGCATCAGCAACCATTTCCAAAAGTTCATTAGTCCACTTGGGTGCTACGTACTTGTTCTTTTCAAGTGAGTCTAAAGGCTCAAAGCGCATAGGGTAGGAAACAACCGCCCAGTCTAATAGGTCGCAAACTCTATAGAAGAAATCGTCTGGAGAGTCTGTGTAGTTGAAAAGCGTGTATACTATGATTTTGCGTCTGCGCACCCCAGCGTCAGCCAGGTGTTGAATGGCTCTTTTAACGCTAGGACCTATTCCAGAGTAATCGTAGGCGAGTCGGATAACATCCATCTTTAGCGCTGAAAGTTTTTCAGCGACCTCAAAGGTCACTAGCCTTGCATCAAGGCCATGATTGAAGTCAACCTTAAGTCCGAGTTCATGCAATTCGTCAAGAATATGTCTCCAATTTGGCGCTCCTAAGATATTGTTGTCCCAGAGTATGACCTTTGTGTGGCCGGGATAGATCAACGGTTTTATGCTGTACTTTACCGCATTCAACTTGCCCTCAAGTCGAGGGACAGCACAGAAACCGCATTCATGAATACAACCTCGAGATGCAAAGATGATGCTGCCGTCCCAGCTTGGGACCAAGGAATAGTCAGGAAGCAGTTCCTCAGCATCGGGAAATAGACCTGTATGTACATGATCTGCGCCTGAAGTTGCGGCGTGATCAGGCATAAGTGATGCGTAGATTCCTCCAAGAACTAGCTCGACTTCAGGGTATAGGTTCTTAAAGTGTTTTACAGTCTCGTGGACGGGCTTCCAAGCGTAGGTGAAAAGGCTAGTAACATAGATTCGGTCTGGCCGATGCGCAGGAGAGGTTCTTCCTCTGACTAGCTCTACAGTGTCTCCAGTTAGCTTATGCCAGCTTGCCAACTTAAGCAAACCTAAGGGAGGATACTTCGTATAGTAGTCAGGCTCGACTAACAAGATGTGCATAGAGGCCACATCTACGATATTCATCCTATCTCAGAGACAAGTTGGCAACAATTAGTTATGCGCTACGTGAATTTGAAATTTGAGTTCCCTGAGGATTAGTATGACACTTGACTCAAGCGTAGACACATCATCCTTTCTATTTGGCTCACTTGGTCAGTCCAGTGTTTCCCGATGCTCTAATATTTCTACTGAAGAGTAAGGGAGGACAGTTCACATATCTTATTTGGCCTCGATTTCCCAAATTACACAATCATTAGTTTTGGCGCTCCTGCGATTATCTGGACATTCTCCCGATTTGTTCTGCTCACGCCAAGTCTTTTATACCCTCCAAGCGACTTGTGAATCATGGCTAAGATAATTCCGAACCTACTAGCCCCTCCGCCTCCCACGCAGCTTGAAGCTCTAAGAGGATTGGTGCGGAGAACTATAGAGACGTATTCCTTGCCTTGGATTGTCGTCAATGAAGCGATTCAAAACGCTCTGGATGCTGTTGAGAAGGGGGCTGTGTCTGAAGGAGAGATAACTGTAGACTTCTATTTGGATAGCAACGAAATTGCTGTTAAAGACAATGGTCGCGGATTCCCCTTCGATCCGGAGCTCAAACTCTTCTTTTGGGGAGGTACTGACAAAGAATTTGATCGGGCAAGTACAAGACTCTTAGGCTATCAGGGAGTTGGTCTCAAAGTTATTCTATTCTCATCGAAGAGCTTCGAATTGGATACCGTCTATAAGAAAAAGAGGTGGATTCTGAAAATCCTCGATGGCTACAGGTATGAGAGTAGCAATGAAGTGGTTCCCGTTGTCAACGGCCCAGAACCGACGAACAGCCCATCTGGTTCGCTTGTGAAATACTCATTTCCAGACAAGAAAGTGAGAGAATTTTTTATTCAATTGTTTATCCAATATCAAGGCAGAATTGGCGACAATCTTGCGAATACAAAACCAGCCAAATTTCTGCTGGGTTTAGAGCACTTCTTCAGAACTTACACTTACGCAGGCAATCTAGACAGACTGCTAGGTCTGCGAAATGCGCCTAAGAAATCACTCATTACGATGAGAATTCATTGGTCAAAGATCCCTAAGAAAATACCAGAGCAACTAAGAGCTATTCTACAAGAGTCAGCTTCGCCACTAAAATTCACGTTCGAAAACAAACATTGGGATCTTGAAGAAATCCTGAATCGAGTCACAAGCCCCTATAGAGCAAGACGCCCAGGTACAATCTCGTTCGAGATTCCGCCTGATGGGTATACCGGGCGGTACGGCCCCAGATATGTGTATGTTAGGAAATTCACTCGACTCACACAGTTCCAACGGCTGATCACAAACATACGTGCCCGTAGGACTGCTGATGTGGCATACTATCAGCGCTACCTCTTTCCGAGAATGAATGGCGTCTATCTAGTCGTAGGTGCACGAGAGGTTCTCTCAGACTATCTCTTTGCAAACGTTGAACGCCAGCAGTTTGTCTGCGCCCAAGGAGGAGCACCGACTGAACACAAAATCAAGGAGCCCTCGGAATCAGGCGAACTTGGATATCTGCCAAATATTTACTTAGGAGTTTCCACTAACGCGAAGCTAAGTTATGGCAAGAGGCAAATAACTGATCCTTGGCTCTTGGGATATGTCAACAACTACTTCAATGATGCTTTCCGGTTGACACTGCGCGATATCGCCCGGGCATTCGTCGGCAGGTTGCTTCCGATAACACCGCCACCGAGTCCACCTACCGACATAGTAGGACTACAGGAAATCACAAGCGTTCCGGGGATCGCGAAGGTTCCTGCAGACGAGAATATGCTGATCGCGATTTTCTACGCCTTGGTCGGAGCTGGCCATGTAGAGGGACTGAAAACATACTATCTATCCAGCAAGACGCCTTATGATGGGAAAGTCATAATCAAGACCGGGTCGACCTTTCCTTCACCCAACATCGACCAACACCTTCAGACCATGGAGTTCAAACTCTCACTTGCAGAGCTGATTGATCAATTAGATCGCGGCATAAAGATTCCTAACGATATCGATTTGATCGTATGCTGGGAAGATGATTACTCGGCACTTCCAATAACTAAACAACTACCCGACTATGGCGTCGAAGATACGCAACAGTTCACAGATATACCTCAGGCAATCAAGAAGCTAGTGGCTAGACACGTTCCTAGGGAGATCCCAATTATTACAGTCCGAGAATTGATTATCGCGAAGTTTGGGCATATTTGACCTCATGTAGTCAAAAGTCACCATCCACAACGATCGACGAAGCTGCACAATGAATCTTATGCATCCGCAAATCCTGCAATTTGGACTTGCTATCTGGTCTCAGACATCGGGAGCCACTCTTCCTTCTGCCCGAGTGCGGGGGTCAAAGAGGCATTTGATGTAGTTTGCTATGAATCCTTGTTGACTGTCGTAATTCGCTACGTTTAAGTGAAGTCCGCCTGCTAATCAATACAGTATGCAGCCTTTTAGTGAATTCTTTGGAGAGGACCCCACTTTTTGGGCAAATGTAAGATTCATTTCTGAACGACTGGGATATTCGCACAGAAGAACAAAAAGACTTAGGCACTACACATTCGAAGCAATCGTTGATTGCTATGGGAGGAACGGACTCGATCCGGCGCTTATTTTCAACCGGACTACAGGTGAAGCAACTGGCTTCGGAAATAGACTTTTGACTTACCTTAACAAGCGCAACCAGGAAATCGAAACCGTGGTTATTCCTAATCTGATGGATCGGGATCAGGCGCGGCGAGAGTTCGAACAGCTTCGAGAACGGCTGCATCCAAGATGCAAGCTTCCTATGAATAAACAGAAGGGAGAAAAGAGGCATTTTCTCTACCTTACTGGTATTGTCAACATGCTTACCGAGGAAATTCTAGGTAGTGGCTCTTTTGATGATGATCCACATGGACTGACCATATTTACCGACGGGAGTAAGCCGATTCGCACGTTCGGCAGATGGTTGGATGGCGCCTATCCTAGGTTAATCGACCCGAAGGCAATATGGCAAGTCAAAGAGTACTATGGCACCACGACTTTTGGAAGTAGAGTTGCAGACGCAGTATATGAAACCATGCTAGACGGGGAACAAATCAAGGAGCTAAAGGAGAAGACAAGAAGACATGTACTGCACTACCTGATCGTCGACGACAGATACACCTGGGGAGAGTTGGGAAAATCTTACCTTTGTAGAATTGTTGACATCCTACATGAGGGCCTGATTGACGAAGCTCTCTTCGGTAAAGAAGTGCTTACGCGCTGGCCTGAAATCGTAAAAAGTTGGCCAAGGTAGAGCTGAAACGTCTTACCATGTTAAAAGCAATCTATCTTCGACATCTTCACCAGTCATGGTCAGACCTCTTTTCTGGAATCGTCTTAACATGGATTTCCCGACTCTCATTCGAATTTCCCGTTTGAACAGATCTGCCGGCTTGTCTAGATATAGCTTCACATGTCCAGACTTTTTTGAACCGTCAATGGATAGCATAACTTTCGTGCCATTTTCTACGCATCTCTCTATACTTTTCCACAGACGATTTATGGAGAAAGATTGTGCGCCATACACGATTGACTGCGAGTACAAATAGGGCGGGTCGCAATAAACTACATCACCCTCCTTTGCCAGATCCATTGTTTCTTGAAAGTCTGCATGAAGGAAGCGTGTGCCTTGAACAGCGCGACTCCACAACTTCACTCTATTCTCGAATGCGGCAGGAGGGATTGGAGTGTGTGGTCCGATTGGCGTGCTTATTTGCCCCTCTTTCGTGAAACGAATTACTCCGCCGTAGCAAGTTCTGCTCAAGAACAACAGGTCCAGTGGATTCGGGCTTGCGTTATAAGTACTCCTAACCTGAAGGTATGTTTCGAGTCTATTCTTGATGTATTCCCGCCACTTCACTGTATAATATTTCACCAATGTTTCCGGTTTTTCTTTCAACATTACCCATAGTTCTATCAGTGGCTTTAAGACATCACCCGCTATTCCAACCTGTGGTGATAGTGCTCCTAGGACAGCTCCCCCTCCAAGAAACGGTTCTATGTAGGTACCATATCTCTTTGGCATGTATGAGATTATCTCCCTCGCAAGTCTTTGTTTGCTGCCGATCCACTTCAGAAATTGTTTGTTCAGGACTTCTCTGTTCATAGGAGGCCCAAACATAGCAGACTTGTCCGACGAGTAATTTCGCTTCACCCATTTGTCGAGTCTTGTTGTGGACATCTACATCTACTCACGCCTTGATTGAATTACCGCGGATATACTTGGGTATATCCCTATACTTAAATGTATCCCTAGGGTTATACGTTTGTGATGGACGATGCCAGCACGGTTCGAGGTAAAGTTAGTCAGGATTGGTAACAGTCTCAGGATGACGATCCCCAAGCCCATAGCTGACGGTCTAGGGCTTAAGGCAGGGGACGTAATGGTCATATCCGCTCTGAACGAACAGATCGTTATTCGGAAACGAGGAAAATAAGTGAACTCACTCAAATGGGAGCCACCCATACCGAGCATTTTCAATGATAGGCCGAACAAAAGCGATTAGCTGATCTTTCCTTAGCTTGATTTCCCATTGTGGTCTGCCTTCTTCTTTGAGTCTTGGCTCTCTAGTGGCGCTAGAATTCATGGTTTCCGAAAGTTCCCCTCACTACTTCCGTTTCGGCATTGTCCACCTATATATGTTCTACGAACCGCGCTTAATACGACAATGACTACCAGCGCTGCGCTTTAATACCCTCATACGGCAAGTCGAAAAGCCCCGTTAGAGTCCGAGAGCTTTCTTCTCTTCTTCTGGTAGATAACATAAGTTTGCGAATTCCTTTCTGATTGCCCTCCTGACGAACCCGCTTGGGTCCTCCCCTCTAGCCCTACAGATCTTCTCAAGCAGCTCTTTGTCTCTCTTCGTCATCCTTATCGAAAGTGTGTCTGAAAACTCGTGATTGTTAGACGCAGTCATCCAAAGTCACGCGGGGTTTCACATACACTTAATAGTCTTCTAAACCTGCTTTTGAATTGAACGCTGTAGACGCATAGCGTTTGCGTGATGCCAGCGATTCGATCCCGGGCCTAGCGGATAGGAGGATCTTCTCGCGGCAAAGAATCGTCTAGGCAGATCATATAGAGGAAGAAGAAAGCTTCAACAGCTCAAACGTGAAGAGGTGGAGGAGATCTTCGATAACACTTTCCTCGACCGTGAACACGCTCTAGTCATCTTTCGCTAAATCATGGTAATATGTATTGGCAAATCAGCTTAGGATATGCCTAGTGCTCTCTTCGCCTCCTCTCCGAGGAGCCCAA